>Ga0123336_10000160_pt1 | contig 68098 bp, 66 predicted proteins | sample SSSSmetaG_FD_96466 | JGI IMG/M metagenome (GOLD analysis project Ga0123336, IMG submission 96466) | Glacier valley bacterial and archeal communities from Borup Fiord, Nunavut, Canada, to study Microbial Dark Matter (Phase II) - ​SSSS metaG | ecosystem: Environmental > Aquatic > Freshwater > Ice...
GCACGATGGGTTCGGCGCGCTCGTTCGGGTTCGGCTCGAAGCCGGGCACGACCTCCTTCGGGATCTCGCGCTTGATGAGCCGCTCGATGTCACGCAGGAAGCCGTTCTCGTCGACGCAGACCAGCGATACCGCCTCTCCCTTGGCGCCGGCGCGGCCGGTGCGGCCGATGCGGTGCACGTAGTCTTCAGGCACGTTCGGCAGCTCGTAGTTCACGACGTGCGGCAGCATGTCGATGTCGATGCCGCGCGCGGCGATGTCGGTCGCGACCAGCACCGTCAGATCGCCGGTCTTGAACTCGGCGAGTGCCTTGGTGCGCGCGCTCTGGCTCTTGTTGCCGTGGATGGCCATCGCGCTGATGCCTTCCTTCAGCAGGTGTTCGCACAGGCGGTTCGCGCCGTGCTTCATGCGCGTGAACACCAGCACCTGGTCCCAGTCGTTGCTCTTGATGAGGTGGACCAGCAGGTCCTTCTTCATCTCGCGGCCGACCGGGTGCACCTTCTGGACGATGGCTTCGGCGGTCTGGTTGCGGCGCGCCACTTCGATCAGCACCGGCTTGTTCAGCAGCTTGTCGGCGAGCTGCTTGATCTCGTCGCTGAAGGTGGCGCTGAAGAGCAGGCTCTGCTTGTGCGCCGGCAGCACCGCGAGCACCTTCTTGATGTCGTGGATGAAGCCCATGTCGAGCATGCGGTCGGCCTCGTCGAGCACGAAGATCTCGACGTGGCTCAGGTCCATCGTGCGCTGCTGCAGGTGGTCGAGCAGGCGCCCCGGCGTGGCAACGAGGATGTCGATGCCGCGCCGCAGCTTGTCGATCTGCGGCTGCATGCCGACGCCGCCGAAGATCACCGTGCTGGTGAGCTTGCTGTACTTGCCGTAAGTGCGAACGCTTTCTTCGACTTGCGCTGCGAGTTCACGCGTCGGGGTCAGGATGAGCGCACGGATCGGCAGCCGGCCTTTGGCGTCGCGCACCGCAGGCTTTTCCATCAGGCGGTGCAGCATCGGCAGGGTGAAGCCGGCGGTCTTGCCGGTGCCGGTCTGTGCGCCGCCCATCAGGTCGGCGCCCGAGAGCACCGTGGGGATGGCCTGGAGCTGGATCGGCGTGGGCGTGGTGTAGCCGTGTTCGTGAACGGCACGCAGCAGGGGCTCGGCGAGGCCGAGGGTGTCGAAAGACATGGGAATCCAATGAGAGAGGTCGGCCTGTCGCTCGTACGTCGGGCGCCAGTCGCAGGCAGAAGGAGGTGTGTGGCGAACCGCGTGCAAGCTGGCTGCCTGGGAGGCAGAAAAACGATGCAAGGGCTCTGTCAGGGATGACATCAGCGCGATGACTGGAGACTGCGCTGGTATTTTGATTGTAACCGGGCGATGCGGTCACGCGCTTTGAAGAGGCGGGCAAAGCCCCGCCAGCGGAACGCTTCAGGGGCCGGTGGAGGCGCGCGCGAGCCGGGCTTGCGCGAGGCGCGGGCTCTGCGCCGACTGGATTGCCGCCAGTGCGGCCACGGCCGCATCGAGCACCGGCCGTGCGGCGTCGGCCTGGCCCGCCGCGACGAGTGCGCGGCCTTCGGTCAGGCGGGCCTGCACCAAGATCAGCCGTTCGCGCAGCACGGCGGTGTCGGCCGGGATCAGCGCCGTGGCTGCACGCGCCAGCCGCTGCGCTTCGGCGGGCCGCTCTGGCAGCGCCAGCTCGGCCAGGCCCACCGTGGCACGGGCTTGCAGCCAGGTGCGGGTGGGCGACGAGGCGGCCGCATCGCCGGCCGCCGGGGCCAGCACGGTGGCGAAGGCGAGCCGCGCCTCATCGACGCGCTGGCCATGCCGTGCCAGCACCTCGCCGAGCACCACCCGCGCTCGGCGCGCCGAGAAGCTCGCCGCGCCGAGCTTGGCCTCGATCATCGGCAGCGCCTGCTGCACGTGCTGCAGTGCGTCGTCGTGCCTGCCCGCAAGGGACTCGACCTCGGCCAGTTGGGTAAGCTTGACAGCCCACGCCGCGCTGTTGTTCGGCTGCCAGCGTGCCGCTGCGCTGCTCGCGCGTTACAGCGCATCGTCGACACGGCCATCGGCCAGTGCGGTTTGCCCGAGCGCCACGTTGGTCTGATCCACCGCGTTGCCGATCTGGCGCGAGGTGTCGCTTGCGGCAATGTCGAGTGCCGTCGCGAAGGTTGCGCGCGCCGCATCGGCTTGCCCCAGCTCATGCTGTGACAGCCCGAGCAATGCGCCGATGAGTGCCACCACCCGGTGACGTGGGCCGAGCGTGGTCTGCGCGATCGGCAAGGCCTGTTGCAACTCGGCCTCGGCCTCGCGAAAGCGACCAGCGCGCAGGTACAGATCGCCCAGCGCGTAGTGGCCCGCGCCCATGCCGAAGTCGCGCAGGCTCTTCTGCTGCGTGCTCACCTCGATCGAACGGCGCAGCTGCGCTTCTGCGGCGCTGAAGTCGTCTTGCGTCATCAGCGCGTTGCCCAGCCAGCGGTGCGCAATGGAGCGCATCGCGTGCGTGGGCTGTGAGGCCTCGAACGCGCTGGCCGAGCGCCGCAGGTAGCCGACCGCCGCCGGCAGGTCGCCTGCCTGCATCGCGTTGAAGCCGAGCTGATACAGCGCCACCGGGTAGCTCTCGACCGTGCGTTGGCCGGTCGCTTCCATGATGGCCACCGCCTCGCGCGTGAGATCGTCCGACTCCTTCTGCTTGCCGAACTGCGTCAGCGCCATCCCGCGCTCGACCAGTGCGTAGACGTACTTCTCGCTCTGTGGGCCGAACACCTCTCGCGCCACCCGCAGCGCCTCGCGCTGCAGCGGGTCGCTGGCGTCGATCAGGCCCAGGTTGTTCTGCAGGCTGCCCACCACGGTGAGCAGTTCGAGCCGCACCGCCGCAGGCAGCTTCGTGTCGGCCAGCAGGCGCTGGCCACCGCGTTGCAGCAGCTCGCTGGCGGTGGTGTTCTGCGTGGTCTTGCCGTCGCCCACGGCGCTGCTGTTGAACACGCCGAGCAGGAAGTCCTTGATCGCATTGGCGTTGGCGGCCTCGGCGCGCGCAATGCCCGCCTGCTCGCGCGCCAGCCGCGCCTGCCACAGCGTGGCCGCCACGCCGACCACGGTGGCCGCCAGCACCAACCCGGTGGCAGCCACGAAAACCTTGTGGCGCTGCACGAACTTCGTCGCAAGGTACGCGAAGGTCGGTGCTTGCGCGCTCACCGACTCGTGGCGCAGGTGGCGCTGCAGGTCGTCGGCCAGTGCCTGCACCGAGGCATAACGCTCGGCCGGGCGCTTGCGCAGCGCCTTCGCGACGATGTGCTCGAGGTCGCCGCGCAGGCCGCTTCGCGGCGCGGTGGGCGCACTGAGGGCCGTGGGCACGGCACTCAAGCGTCGCGGTTCGGCCTCGACGATGTCGCGCGCCAGTTGCGCGGCCGTGCTCTTCGGCGTGCGGTAGGGGCGCTGGCCCGAGAGCAGCACGAACATCAGCACGCCGAGCGCGTACACGTCGGTCGCCACCGTCACCGGGTCGCCGTTGATCTGCTCGGGTGCGGCGTATTCGGGCGTCAGGCCGGCGGCGCCGAGGCGCGTGAGTTCGTCGGCCTCGGGCGTGTCTTCGAGGAGTTTGGCCACGCCGAAGTCGAGCAGCTTGACGTGGCCGATGGCGTCGGTGTCACCTCTGTCCGCGGGGCCTTGGCGCGCGTCGCCTGTCACGAGGATGTTGGCCGGCTTCAGGTCCCGGTGCACGATCAGGTTGGCGTGCGCGAACTGCACCGCATCGCACACCTGGATCAGCAGCTTCACGCGCGCTGCCGTTGAGAGCTGGCGGTCGTCGCACCAGTCGTCGATGCGCTGGCCCTGCACGTGTTCGAGCACGAGGAGCGGGTGCCGTCGGCGGCGAGGCCGGCGTCGAGCAGCTGTGCGATGTGCGGATGGGTGAGCCGCGCCAGCAGCTCGCCCTCGCGCGCGAAGCGGGCCAGCACGAGGGCGGCTACCGCCGGGCTGAACTGGCAGCTGCGGAGCAGCTTCACGGCCGCGCGGCCCTGGTGCAGACCGTCGGCCCGCACGGCCGCCCAGACCTCGCCGGTGCCGCCGCTGCCGAGCAGTTCGCGCAGTTCCCATGGGCCGAGCCGTGCGCCGGCCCGGCTGTTGAAGACGGGGCCGGGTTCGGTTGGGGCGAATGTGCTGCGGTCGGTGTCGCCCATGGTTCGGGGAGGCGGAAATTCGGGCCGATTCTATGCAGCCTGCAGGGGCGCCTGCATCGGCCTGCAACCCCACGCGCAGAGCGGCGACAATAAGACAATGAGCCGCCTGCGTTCTGCAGCGCCGGCCCGATTTCTCGAAGACCGCCTCAGGACAGTTCATGGCCCAGTACGTATTTACGATGAACCGCGTCGGCAAGATCGTGCCGCCGAAGCGGCAGATCCTGAAAGACATTTCGCTCAGCTTCTTCCCCGGCGCCAAGATCGGCGTGCTCGGCACCAACGGCTCGGGCAAGAGCACGCTGCTCAAGATCATGGCCGGCCTCGACCGCGACATCGAAGGCGAAGCCACGCCGATGCCGAACCTCAAGATCGGCTACCTGCCGCAAGAGCCGGTGATGGACCCGGACCAGACCGTGCGCCAGGCCGTCGAGGAAGGCATTGGCGGCGCGCTCGCCGCGAAGAAGCGCCTCGACGAGGTCTACGCCGAATACGCCGAGCCCGATGCCGACTTCGACAAGCTCGCCGCCGAACAGGCCGAGCTCGAGGCCATCATCGCGGCCAGCGGCAGCGACAACACCGACCTGCAGCTCGAAATCGCTGCCGACGCGTTGCGCCTGGCGCCGTGGGACGCCGTCATCGGCAAGCTCTCGGGTGGCGAGAAGCGCCGGGTCGCGCTGTGCCGGCTGCTGCTCTCCAAGCCCGACATGCTGCTGCTCGACGAGCCCACCAACCACCTCGACGCCGAGTCGGTCGACTGGCTGGAGCAGTTCCTGAGCCGCTTCAGCGGCACCGTGGTGGCCATCACCCACGACCGCTACTTCCTGGACAACGCGGCCGAATGGATTCTGGAACTCGACCGCGGCCGTGGCATTCCGTACAAGGGCAACTACAGCACCTGGCTGGAGCAGAAGGAAGCCCGCATCGAGCAAGAGCAGAAGACCGAAGACGCGCGCACCCGCGCGATGAAGAAGGAACTCGAATGGGTGCGCCAGAACCCGAAGGGCCGGCAAGCCAAGAGCAAGGCGCGCCTGGCGCGCTTCGAGGAGTTGTCGGACACCGACTACCAGAAGCGCAACGAGACGAACGAGATCTTCATTCCCGTGGCCGAGCGTCTGGGCAACGAGGTGATCGAATTCGAAGGCGTGAGCAAGAGCTTCGGCGACCGTGTGCTCATCGACAACCTGAGCTTCAAGGTGCCGGCCGGCGCGATCGTCGGCATCATCGGGCCGAACGGCGCCGGCAAGTCGACGCTGTTCCGCATGATTGCCGGCAAAGAGCAGCCCACGAGCGGCAACGTCAAGATCGGCCCGACCGCGCGCATGGCCTTCGTCGAGCAGAGCCGCGAGTCGCTCGAAGACGATAAGACGGTCTGGCAGGACGTGTCGGGCGGGCTCGACAACATCGTCGTCGGCAAGTTCGTGATGCCCAGCCGCGCCTACATCGGCCGCTTCAACTTCAAGGGCAACGACCAGCAGAAGCTGGTGGGCAGCCTGTCCGGCGGCGAGCGCGGCCGGCTGCACCTGGCCAAGACGCTGGCGCAAGGCGGCAACGTGCTGATGCTCGACGAGCCGTCGAACGACCTCGACGTGGAAACGCTGCGCGCGCTGGAAGATGCGCTGCTCGAGTTCGCGGGCAGCATCATGGTCATCAGCCACGACCGCTGGTTCCTGGACCGCATTGCCACGCACATCCTCGCGTGCGAGGGCGACTCGAAATGGGTCTTCTTCGACGGCAACTACCAGGAGTACGAAGCCGACAAGAAGAGGCGCCTCGGCGAGGAGGGCGCCCGCCCGCACCGCCTGCGCTTCAAGGCGCTGAAGTAAGGCGGCACGGGCAGTGCGCAGGCTGCTGACGGGCGCGTTCACGCGGGTCGTGCTGGCAAGTGTGCTGGCCGGCTGCGCGCTGAAGCCTCCAGCCGCACCGGCCGCACCGGCCGGCGCCTCGCCGGTCGTGGCCACCACGCCGCCACGTGCCGCAGCACCCCCGGCATCAGGTGTTCCGCCCGGCACACCGCAGCCGGCCGGGCCGCCGGCGGCGGGCAACCAGCCACTGTTCGCGGCGGTGATCCGGGACGCGAAGAAGTTCGAGGGCCTGCTCACGCTCTACCAGCGCGAGGAGAAGGTCTGGATCGAGCTCAAGCCCGAAGACTTCAACAAGCCGCTGTTCCTGTCGCCCAAGCTCGCGACAGGCATCGGCGAGCCGGCGCTGGCCGGCGGCATGTTCGACTCGGCGCAGGTGATCGAATTTCGTCGCGTTCACAACCAGGTGCAGATGGTCGCGCGCAACACGCGCTACACGGCCACCAACGGCACGCCCGAGGGCCGCGCGCTCGGCGTGGCGTTCTCACCCAGCCTGATGGCCAGCGCCACGGTGGCGAGCCAGCCGAACCCGGCCACCAACGGCGTGCTGGTCGAGGCGAACGCGCTGTTCCTGAACGACCTGCTCGCGCTCGGCTTCGACCTGCAACGAACCTACCGTCAGGGCTACGCTTTCGACGCGCGCAACTCGGCCATCACCGGCGTGCGCGCGAAGCCCGACCTGGTGGTGCTGCAGGTGCTGGCGCACTACGCCACCGGCTCGATCAGCCCGCCGCAGGCGGCGATGCCGCCTGGGCAGACCGGTCCAAGCGTGCCGCGCTCGTTGGCGGATGTGCGCAGCATGTTCGCGAACGTGCATTACGTGATCAGCCCGCTGCCTGCAACGCCGATGGCACCGCGCGCCAGCGATGCGCGCATCGGCCACTTCGCCACGCTGCTGCAAGACTTCGGCAACGACGTGGCGCGCTCGCCGACGCTGCGCTACGTGGACCGCTGGCGCCTGGAGAAGAAAGACCCGGCGGCGGCGCTGTCGGACCCGGTCAAGCCACTGGTCTACTGGCTCGACCGCACCTTGCCGCTGAAGTACCGCGATGTCGTGACGAGCGCCATCCTGGAGTGGAACAAGGCGTTCGAGCGCGTCGGTCTTTCGAACGCGATCGAGGTCAAGGTGCAGCCTGAAGACGCCGACTTCGACACGCTCGACACCGGCTTTGCCGCCGTGCGCTGGACGACCAACAGCGTGCCCATCGGCGACGGCCTGGCGCAGAAGCACGTGGACCCGCGCAGTGGCGAGATCCTGAGTGCGAGCGTGAACATCGAGAGTTTCGCGACACGCGAGCAGCGCACGCTGCGCACCAACGTGCTGGGCGCGGTGGCGGGCGCGGGTGCCGGCGCCGATGATGCGAGCGACCTGTTCCAGCCTCCCCGGCTAGACGCCACCGGCATGCGCCTGGACCCTCATGCCTGCACCGTGGCCGACGTCGGCGCTGCCGAGCTCGGCTACGGCCTGGACGTGCTCGCCGCACGTGACGAGCTGGCACCCGACGGCCCGCAGGCGCAGCAGTTCGTGCTCGGCTACCTGCGCTGGCTGGTCATGCACGAGGTCGGCCACACGCTGGGCCTGCGGCACAACTTCCGTGCCTCGCAGGCGTTCACTGATGGGCAGTTGTCGGACCTTGAATTCACCCGCGCGAACGGCATCGTCGGCTCGGTGATGGACTACGTGCCTGCCAACCTGTCGGCACCCGGCGCGAAACCGGTGCAGGCCTTCCAGACCACGCTCGGGCCTTACGACTACTGGGCCATCGAGTACGCCTACCGACCGCTCGCGCCGGAAGACGAGGCGCGCGAGCTGCAGAGAATCGCCGCGCGCAGCAACGAGCCCGCACTGGCATTCGGCACCGATGAAGACAACTTCCTTGGCATCGACCCCGACGCCCTGCAATGGGACCTGGGCAGCGACAGCGTCGCCTTCGCCATCAAGCGGCTGGCCATTGCCCACGAGCTGTTCAAGCGCCAGGAAGTGCGCGCGCTGCCGCCGGACCGCGACTATGCGGTGCTGCGCCGCTCGCTCAGCTACGCCGTCAACGATGCGGGCCGCTCTCTCGGCGTGCTGGCGCGGCGCATCGGCGGCGTGCGCACGCTGCGCGACTTTCCGGGCAGTGGCCGCGACCCGTTGCAGCCGGTGCCGGCTGCGCAGCAGCGCGAGGCGCTCGACGTGATCGCCCGCGGCCTGCTGGTGGCCGATGCGTTCGTGGTCTCGCCGGCCTTGCAGCGCCGCCTTGCACCCGACTTTCAGGTGCGCGGCGACGGCTTCTTCGGCGAGGGCGGCGGCTCGCCCACTGACTTCTCGTTGACGCTGCGGGTGCTCGCGATACAACGTGCGCTGTTGCTCCAATTGATGAGCGACGCGATGGCGGTGCGCATCATCGACAGCCAGGGCAAGGCGTCTTCGCGCCGCGATGCGTTTCAGCTGTCCGAGTTGTATGGCCGGCTGGAGCGCGACATCTGGAGCGAGATCGAACCGCGCGCGCGCCACGCGGCGCGCGACATCCCCGCTCCGCGCCGCGAGTTGCAGCGTGAGCACCTGAACCGCATCGTGTCCATCTTGCTGCGGCCCAGTAGTTTCGGCCTGGCCGATGCCCGCAGCCTCGTGCGTGCTCAGGCTCAGGTGCTGCATGTGCGGGTGCAGGCGGCGTCACTCCGCGCCGGCCTCGCGGCCGACACGCGCGCCCACCTGCAGGACTGCGCGGATTCGCTGGCGCAGGCATTGCAAGCCAAGGTCTTCAGACCGGGTGTTTGACGCTGGTTGCAACCGTGCGGTGGGCGACGATCACGACACGTTGAAGCTCGACGACGCGCACTTGCGCATGCTTCGCCGGCTCGGGTGACAGCAGCAACGAGCCGACTGCGGCGGTGCCGCCAGCGAGCAGGCAGAAGGTCAGCACGGCGGAGAAGAGGTGGTCGATCATGGTGGGCTCCTTGAGGGTTCATGGCGCGCCGCAGGCGGTGCGTTGAAGTGAACTCTAGAAGGCCCGGCCACCCTCAACCAAGCGGGTTGCGACAGGCTGCTCGATGTTCGGCACGACCCGCATTCCGGGCGGACGAACGCCGCGTGTGAATCAACCGGCGGTGCCGGCGGAGCGCCACAACCATGCCGCGCCGCGCACGCCCGACGAGTCGCCGTGGAGGCTGCGTTTGAGCTGCGTGCGCACCGGGTCTTTCAGCCCGCCGCTGAACACGAACCGACCCCACAGCAGCGGCACGTTCACGAGCAAGCGGTCGAGCTGCGACACGCCGCCGCCGAGCACCACCACGTGCGGGTCGAGCAGGTTGATCACATGCGCCAGCGCGCGCGCCAGCCGCAACTCGTAGCGCTGCAGCGTGGCCTCGCAAGCGGCGTCGCCATGCGCCGCGTTCGTGCCGATCTGCGCGGCCGTCAAGGCCTGCCCCGTGTGCCGGGCATGGTCGCGCGCCATGCCGGGGCCACTGACCCAGGTTTCGATGCAGCCGTGCTGACCGCAGTAGCAGGGCGGTGCCGGAGTGTCACCCGCGCCGGCCCACGGCAGCGGGTTGTGTCCCCACTCGCCGGCCAGGCCATTCGGGCCTTCCAGCTGGCGGCCGTGAACGACCACGCCGGCACCCACGCCGGTGCCCAGGATCACCGCGAACACGACCGGCGCCCCCTCGCCGGCACCGTCGGTGGCTTCTGACAAGGCGAGGCAGTTCGCATCGTTGGCCATGCGCACAGGGCGGTCCAGCGCCTCGCTCAGGTCGCGTTGCAGGGGCTGGCCGTTGAGGCAGGTGGAGTTCGCGTTCTTCAGCAGTCCCGCCGCCGTTGCGGTGCCCGGCGTGCCCACACCCACGGTGCAGCCGCGCAGGTTCAGGTCGCGCTCGGCGCGGGCCACGAGGCCGGCCACGGCGGCGAGCGTGGCGCGGTAGTCGCCACCCGGCGTGGCCACGCGCTCGCGCCACAAGGCGCGGCCGTCGGGGGCCAGCACGATCGCCTCGGTCTTGGTGCCGCCAAGGTCCACGCCGATGGCGGGGCGGGGCGGGACGGTGTCGCTTTCAACGGGGTATCGGGGCATGTCTGCAAGCGTATCAGCGCGGTCTGATGTGCTGCAACATGCCATGAAAAAAGCGCCTGAAGCCCGGAGTTCGGTGGGCTGCAGGCGCGCAAGTAGAGAGGCTCGGCGCTGGGCCGAGCGAGGCCAGGGTCCGTCAGTGAGTGTTGGCATCGCGGCGCTTGGCGGTGATCACCACGCGTTCGAGCTGGTAGACCGGCACGCGCTTGACGGCGGCAACCGGCGCCGAGATGGCAGTGTGCTGCGCGCTGGACGCGAAGGTCAGGGTGGCGGTGGCGAGGACGGAGAAGACGGCGGCGAGGGCGGTGAGGCGGCTGATCATGGTGGGCTCCTTGGGGGTCAGTTCCGGGTTGCGATGGAACGAACTCTAGGAGGCGGATCAGCCCGCGAACAGCCGCTTGCGATGAAGCGCGCGCAGCGCTGGACGAGCCGCAGGCCGGCCGGATGAACGGCGCGCTGCGGGTCGTGGCTGTCAGCTCAAAGCGAGCTCAAAGCGGCTCGGTGCGCCGCATCAGCCATGCAAGCGCATCGGCTTGCTCCGGTGCGGTGAGCAGCGGTGCAAGGCGCTGGCGCACGGTCGCGTGGTACGCATTCAGCCACCCGCATTCGTCGGCGCGCAGCAACGAGCGCTCGATGCAGCGCGTGTCGATCGGGCACAGCGTGAGCGTCTCGAATTCGAGGAACTCACCGAACTCGTCGGCCACGGTTGCGGCCACGTTCAGCACCAGGTTCTCGATGCGGATGCCCCAGCGCCCCGGCCGGTACAGGCCGGGCTCGATGCTCGTCACCATGCCGGGCTCCATCGCCATGTGCGCATCGGGGATGGCCTTGCTGATGCTTTGCGGCCCCTCGTGCACGTTCAAAAAGTAGCCCACGCCGTGGCCGGTGCCGTGGCCGTAGTCGAGGCCGTGTTCCCACAGCGGCGCTCGGGCAATGGCGTCGAGCATCGGCGACAGCGTGCCATGCGGGAAGCGCGTGCGGCTCAGGGCCAGCGTGCCCTTGAGCACGAGCGTGTAGTCGCGCCGCTGGGCTTCGCTCACCGTGCCGATGGGCCAGACGCGGGTGATGTCGGTCGTGCCGCCGAGGTACTGGCCGCCGGAGTCGATCAGGAGCAGGCCGTTGCCTTCGATCGCCGCATGCGAATCAGGCGTGGCGTGGTAGTGCGGCATCGCGCCGTTCGCGTTGAACGCAGCGATGGTGCCGAAGCTCAGGCCCTTGAACCCGGGGCGGCGAGCGCGCGCGGCGCTCAGCTTCTCGTCGACCGTGAGTTCGGTGATGGCCTGCGCGCCGGGTTGACCGCGGGCCGGGTCGGCCAGCGCCGCCTCGAACCACGCATAGAACTCGCACATGGCCGCGCCGTCCTGCGCCATCGCGTCGCGCAGATGCGCGGCCTCGGCCTCTGGCTTGCGGCTCTTGAACAGGGTGCTCGGGTTAATGGCCTCGATCACGCGGCACGCCGCGCGCTGCCGCATGCCGAAGGTCACGCGCTTCGGGTCGATCAGCAAGGTGGCGCGAGCGGGTAGCGCTGCCAGAGCGGCGCCGGCGTCGGCGTAAGGCGCGAGCCCAATGCCATCCTTCGCCAACGCGGCTTGCAGGACCGCGCCGATCTTGCCGGCACCGACGAAGAGCGTCGTGCCGTTCAGGTCGAGCAGCGCATGCGCCAGGAAGACGGGGTTGTAGCTGACGTCGGCGCCGCGCAGGTTGAAGAGCCAGGCAATGTCGTCGACAGTCGAGATGAAGTGGTGCGTGGCCCCTTGCAGCGCCATCGCCTCCAGCACGCGCGCGAGCTTGGCAGCGCGCGCCACCGGTGCATGCGGTGCGAGGTGTTCGTACACCGATGCGTCGGGCAGACCCGGGCGCTCGGGCCAGACCTCGGCGAGCACGTCGAAGTCGGTGCGCAGCAGCACGCCGGCGGCATCGAGTGCGGTGCGCAGGCCATGTGCGGCACCGAGCCCGACCACGCTGCCGTCGACACCGACCGCAGCACCTCGCGCCACGTTCGCGGCGAGCCATTGCACGTGCTCGGTCGAGTTGCCGGTGGCGACCTTCACGAGCGTTGTTCCGGTGCCCGCCAGCTCGGCCTCGGCCTGCACCCAATAGCGGCTGTCGGCGAACACGCAGGCGGCATCAACCGTGACGACCAGCGTGCCCATCGACCCGGTGAAGCCCGACAGCCACTGCCGCCCCTGCCAGCGCTCGGGCAGGTATTCGCTCAGGTGCGGGTCGCTCGACGGCACAAGCACAGCTGCCAGGCCGTGCTGCTTGAGCGCATCACGAACGCGCTCGATGCGCAGGCGGAAGATGTTGGTGCGGGTGTCCATGGTGGGGCTCCGGTGAACTCAATGGCAGGTTGTGCCGGCCGAAGCGACCGATTTTAGGAGACACCGGCCCCCGGGCCACCCTGCGGCGAGTCGGGCGTTCGCACCGAAGGCGGCTCGGCCACCACGCGGGCGGCGCGCTCGTAGGTCCAGTACGCCCAGCCCCAATCGAGCATCACCATCAGCCGGTTGCGAAAGCCGATCAGGAACCAGATGTGCGCGAACAGCCAGAACAGCCACGCGAAGTAGCCCGAGAAGCGGACGGCGCCGACGACGGGCACCGTCAGGTCCACCACTGCGGCCTTGCGGCCGATGGTGGCGAGGTTGCCGTAGTCGATGTACTTGAACGGCTGCGTGGCTTCGCCCTGGATGCGCAGCAGCAGGTTGGCCGCTGCAGCGCGGCCCATCTGCTTGGCACCGGGGCTGACACCGGGCACCGCCTTGGGCTCGCCTTGGCCATGACCGTAGCTCTTGGCCGATGCCAGGTCGCCGATGACGCTGATCTCGGGGTGGCCGGCCACGCTGAGGTCGGGCTCGACGACCACACGCCCCGCACGGTCGAGCGTGGCGCCGGTGCTCTGTGCCAGCGTTTTGCCGAGCGGTGAGCCGGCCACGCCGGCAGCCCAGATGACCGTCTTGCTGTGCAGGCGGTGGGTGCTGACGGCTGCGCCATCCGGCGTCTCGTTGCCGGTGCCATTCGCACGGGTTTCATAGTCGACGCCGTCTGCGTCGATGCCGGTCACCTTGCAGCCGGTGCGCACATCGACACCGAGCTTGACGAGCTGCTCGCGGGCGCGCTCGGAGAGCTGCGGCACGAAAGCGCCGAGCACGCGGTCGGAGCCTTCGATCAGCACGACGTGGGCACGGGTCGAGTCGATGCGGCGGAACTCCTGGGGCAGCGTGTGGTGCGCGATCTCGGTCATCGTGCCTGCCATCTCGACGCCCGTGGGGCCGGCGCCTATCACGACGAACGTGAGCCAGGGTTCGCACGCGGCCGGCTCGATGCAGCGCTCGGCCCGCTCGAATGCACCGATCACGCGGGCGCGTATTGCAAAGGCATCGGCCAACGTCTTCAGGCCGGGTGCGTGCATGGCCCAGTCGTCATGGCCGAAGTAGCTGTGGGTGGCGCCAGCGGCGACGATGAGGTGGTCGTAGGCGATGCGTTGGTCGTCATCGAGTTGCAGCTCGCGTCGGGCCGCGTCGATGCCGGTGACTTCGGCCTGCAGGATGGTCAGATTGCCGCGCTTCATCTGGCGGCGCAGCGTGTGGCGGATCGGCGCGCTCACCGCAGGCGCGCTCAGGCCGGCGGTCGCCACCTGGTAGAGCAGGGGCTGGAACAGGTGGTGGTTGGTGCGGTCGAGCAGTGTGATTTCCACGTCGGCGTGGCTCAGCGCCTTCACCGCTTCGAGCCCGCCGAAGCCGCAACCGATGATGACGACGCGCGGCCGTGTCATGCAGCGGAACCGAGGGCGGGTGGGTCGGGCAAGCCGGCACGCAACCGGTTGCCCACCATCTGGATGTGGCTGCGCAGCGCGTACAGCTCGTCGGCATAGCTCAGCGGCACGGTGACATGCTCGACATGCGTCTCGATGGCTGCCAGCTCACCCAGCAACTCGGTCGCGGGGCGCTTGCCGATGGCGTCTTCGACACTGCGCAACTGCCCGTACCAGCGGAATACGCGCGAGCGGATCCGGAACTCGTACAGCGGCGGCACCATGCGCGACACCGGAATCAGGATCGCCAGGATCGACAGCAGCACCGGCCACATCCTGTCGACCAGGTTGGCCAGCCAGAACGGCAGGTAACGCTGCAACAGCGGCGTGCCGTTGGCGTAGAAGCGTTGCGCTTCCTTCGCCAGCGGCTGCTCGGTGCTGCCGGGGTTGGGGAACTCGTGCTTGCGCTGGAACCAGCCGGGCGTGCTGTGGATTTGCTGCGCTGCCTGCATGAAGAGCTGAATCAGCGCCGGGTGCGTGCCGGTGCGTGCCACCAGCGTGGCGGTGGGCGCAATCAGGCGCACGTCGCGTGCCGGCAGGTCGCGCGCCAGATCGACCACACCGCGCGGCAGCGTCACTGCACTCAGAAACGCGAAGCGGCGCGAATAGGCGTCGGCCTGGCCGAAGTCGAAGAGCGCGATGCCCGGCGCCTGCAACAGCATCTGGACCAGCAGCGATTCGGGCGCTGAAGCGAAGACCAGTGCGTCGATGTCGCCTGCGAGCAGGTCCACCACGGCCGGTGTGGCCGGTTGGCGCAGCAGCGTGAGCGTGGGCAGGTCGATGCGGTTCGCGTCGATCAGCTTGTCCATCAGGTTCGGCACGCCGCTGCCCGGCGCGCCGATGTTCAGGCGCCAGCCGGCCAGTTGCGACAGCGATTCGAGCGTCGGCCGTTTCAGCAGCCGCTGCGCTGCATCAACGCGGTAGAACAGCCACACCGGCTCGTAGAACAGGCTGCCGAGCGAGACGAGCCGGGCGTCGTCGTCGTCGGCCGCACGCAGGCTCTCGTCCGCGCCACCTTGCACGAAGGCGATGTCCACGCCCGAGTTCGGGTCGCGCAGCAGTTGCAGGTTCTCGGCCGCGCCCTGGGTGTTGCGCAACTCCACCTGCACGCCGTAGCCCTTGAGGACGTCGGCATAGCGCTTGCCGAACTCGGCATACGCGCCCTGCGCCGCGCCGGTGGCCAGCACCACCTTGCGCGGTGGTGTCGGGTCGAGCACGACGTAGGCCAGCACCAGCAGAACGACCGTTATGCCGATGAACGGCCCGGCCGTGGCCAGCAGGTCACGGAACGACAGGAGTGTGTGGCGCAGGTTGGCGGTCATGACGCGAACGATAGCGCCACGGCGCGTGGTTGCCGGGCAGGTGCCGCATGCAGCAAAATCGCGCCGATCTGCTACGCAGCGCCGATGGCTGGCGGCGCCGCGCCGTGTGTAACCTGTTCCCTCACCGAAGGCCTTTCATGAACTTCAGAACCGTCAGCGCACTTGTTCCTTTGTTGATGGCGGCCAGTGCCTTCGCGGCGGAGCCCGCGGCCAAGGTCAAGCCGATCAGCATCGACAAGTCGGCGAGCTTCCTGATCGATGAGGCCACGACCGAAAAGTTGTGGGGCGACAACCTGCCGGCGAAGGTCAAGAAGCTCTACCCGGCGAACCGGTGGCGCTTCGTCAGCGACGTGGGTGGCGGGTTCACCGAATCGAAGACCTGCGTGGTCACGGCGCGCGCCATGCTGCTGCCGCTGCGCGGCAAGGCAGTGCTGTTCGCACCCGAGAAGTCGGCCACCGCCTTCGACGCGGTGCCCAGCCTGTCGAAAGAGCAGTGCCAGGAACTCGCCCGCGCGAAGCTGAAAGAGGCGATCCGGTCGATCGCGTCGTCGCTGGCAGCAGGCTGAGTGTGTGACGCGCTGAACGTGCGTGCGCTGAACTGCGCGTTGATCTCGACAACTAGGCGGCGGGGCGGCCGTGCAGCGCTTCGGTGAGACAGTTCACGTCGGCCGAGAGGCGGCCTGCAACCAGGGTCGTCAGCTTGAAACCGAACGCCGGGTTCTGGTGGTAAAGCTGGCGCACGGTGCTTTCGTCGATCGACAGCACGGTGCAGTGGCTCACGCAGCGTGCCGTGAGGCGGCGGCGCCGGTCGGGGGCGAAGAAAGCGATCTCGCCAAAGATCTCCCCCGGCGTGATGCGCGCGCCGATCTCGACCAGTTCGATGTCGCCGTCGGCCAGCAAGTAGAGCCGGTTGCCACGGTCCCCCTGGCGAAACAGCACCGCGCCGGCTCCATATTCGTTGCTGCGCATGTACGGCCGCAGCCAGATGCCGGAGAGGTCGGCCTTGCGTTCCACTGCGCTGATGCGCCGCGTGAGTTGCACCATCTCCTTCAGGCGGAACACATTGACGGGCAGCATGACCAGGTGCAGCACCAGCATCGGGATCGACGGGTGCAGCGCCCCGTAGCAGACGAAGCCGATGTTGCTGCCGATGGCCAGCCAGCGCAGCGGGATCATGGTCTTCACGAACGACGAGGTCATGACGAACGCGCCGCCGATGATCACCGCCACGATGGCCATGATCTCGGCCGGCGACGAACGCGCCGCATAGAAGTACGCCATCACGCTGGCGTAGGCGCTGGCAAACAGGTCGGCAGGCAACACGGGCATCCTTCTTCACGCGAACCCAACGGGCGGCACCGATTTTGGCCTCATCGCCGTGCGCGCACACTCCCCGCATCTCGGGTACAAACCAGGCACCGCGTCGCGCAGATGGGCTGCCGACCCCAACCAGATGAGGATGCGAGATGAACGCCCGAACCCCGTCCAATGTTGCGATGCGCTGCGCACCGTGGCCTCGCTTTGTTGCTGCCGTGTTGGCAAGTGCCGTGGGGGCCACCGCGCACGCGGCCGACGAACCGCCGGTCAGCACCATCTCAGCGTTCTCTGCGGCGCCGGTCGGTGAGCCCCCGGCGACCTGGAAGTTCGCCACGCTGCCCAACAAGGCGCCCACACGTTACGCAGTGACTGAGCTGAACGGCTCAAAGGTGCTGAAGGTCGAGGCCGACAACTCGTATGGGAACCTCGTGTTCGCGCTGCGAACGCCGTCGTCCGAGAAGACGATGTTGAACTGGCGCTGGCGGGTCGACAAGCTGGTCGAAGAGGCCGACCTCAAGGTCAAGAGCGGCGAAGACTCGGCCGCCAAGCTGTGTGTATTCTTTGCTTTCGACAGCGCCAAGCTGCCGTTTGGTGAACGCACCAAGCTCTCGCTGGCGCAGTCGGTGTCGGGGCAGGACGTGCCGACCGAGACTCTTTGCTACGTGTGGGATAACAAACTGCCAGTGGACACCGGCCTGGCCAGCCCGTTCACCAAGCGCATCCGGTTCATCGTGCTCGAGACGGGTACCGCGCACCTCGGTCAGTGGGTCGCGCACAAGCGCAACGTCGGGGCCGACTACCAGCGAATGTTTGGTGACGAGTCGGGTGGCAAATACCCCGAGATCACCGGTGTGGCGGTGTCGGCCGATGCCGACAACACGCACGGCCGCAGTCTGGCCTACTTCGGGGACGTGACGCTCGCGCCTTGACCCGTTCCGTCCCGAACATCAAACATGAAAATGGGCGCCGAGGCGCCCATTCGTTTGGCTCGGCGAAGCGCTCAGTCGCGCAGCGCCACTTTGCGGCGGTGGGCTACCGCACCGACCACACCGAGGCCCGCGAACATCAGCGCCCAAGTGCCGGGCTCGGGCACTTCGTGCACGACGACGAAGTTCTGCGCGGTGGCGTTGTACAGCACGTCGACCTGGACATTGGCCATGTACTGGCCCAGGTTGCCCAGGATGCCGTTGATCGCAGCCAAGGCCACGATCGCGCCGGCATCGTTCGGGGCCGGCGCGGTTTTGAAACTGCCGCCCGACACATTGAAGCTGCCACCGGTTTCGTAGAGGATCTCCCAAATACCGGCCTGCATGGCCCCCGACGTGTCGGCATCGGTCACGAAGCCGGCCGTGGCGGTGAAGAGTCGGCTCAGTGCGTCGGCCTTTTGGGGGGTGAAATACGTCGATGGGTCGCGCACGTCGTAGGAATACGTACTGCCCAGGTTGAAGCTCTGGTCGAGTTCGGCGCAGTAGGCGTTGAACGAGGCGCCGTCGAGCGTGCCCTTGAACTCGCCAGCCGCAACACTTTGCACCCCAGCCACCGGGCCGCCGGTGATCGTCGCCGCCACCGGGCCGGAGAATGTGAAGTCGGTGATGTTGACCGTCTTGCCCGAAGAGGCCCCGGACACCACCAACACCCCCAACGCAGCAACAAGCTTGGTATACATGAAAGCATTTCCTATCAAGAGCAAAGTCTAGGACTTTGCTGGCTCGTTTGTGGCGAGAATGTAATCGTTGCACGGCCGTTTGTGGAGAAGTTCCCTGTAACACCCACCCCTTGACCGGGGGGTCTTCGAAACAGCTCCCGCCGCGCCCGCGCTCCGCCCGTTTGACCGCAGTACTTCCGATGCACGACACGCCCGAACAGATCGAAGCCGCCATTGCCGCGCTGGACGCGCAACGCGGGCTGCTCGGCGATACCGTGGCCGAGATGGCCATCGGCCCGCTGCGCGAAACGCTCGCCGCCGCGCGTGCCCGTTCCCGCAGTGGCGACCAGCAGCTCAGGCCGGTCACGATCCTGTTCATGGACGTGGTCGGCTCCACCCTGCTCAGCCGCGAACTCGACCCGGAGGACGTGCATGCAGTGATGGACGGCGCGCTCGGGCGGCTGACGGCGGTGGTCGAGGCACAGCACGGCCGCGTGTTGCAGTACGCCGGCGACAGCCTGCTGGCGGTGTTCGGCGCTGATCAGGCACGCGAAGACGATGCGGAGCGCGCGGTGCATGCGGGCCTGGCGATCATCAAGGAGGCGCCAGTGCTGGCGGCGCAGGTCAAGGCCCGGTTCGGGCTCGACGGCTTCAACCTGCGCGTGGGCATCAACACCGGCCCGGTGCTGCTGGGTGGTGGGGTCGATGCCGAAGGCAGCATTCGCGGCATTGCTGTGAACGTGGCCGCGCGCATGGAGCAGACGGCCCCGCCCGGCACGCTGCGCATCAGCCACGACACTTACCGCCACGTGCGCGGTACGTTCGATGTGAAGGCCGAGCCGCCGATCTCGGTCAAGGGCATCGCCGAGCCGGTGCGCAGCTACCTGGTGCTGAAGGCCCGGCCGCGCGCGTTCCGGATGGCCAACCGCGGTGTCGAGGGCGTCGAGACACGCATGGTCGGGCGCGACCTGGAACTCGCCCGTCTGACCGAAGCTTTCGAGACGCTCGAAGAAGAGCGCACGCTGTGGCAGGTCACGGTGGTAGGCGACGCAGGCCTCGGCAAGAGCCGGCTCATGTTCGAGTTCTACCGCTGGCTCACTCAGCGCCAGGAAGCGGCGCAGGAGCGCGGCCTGCGGGCCGGCCGGGCGCCCGTCACGTTCTTCCACTCGCGCCCCCAGCCGCACGCGAACAACGTGCCCTATTGCCTGGTGCGCGACTTGTTCGCGCGCCGCTTCGACATTCTGGATGGCGACCCTCAGGCACTGGCCCGTGACAAGCTTGCGCAGGGCTTGCAGGCGCGGTTCGGTGAGCGTGCCCCCGAGCAGACGGCGCTGATCGGCCACCTGATCGGGCTCGACTACTCAGCCAGCCCGCACATCGCCGGAATCGTCAATGACGCGAAGCAGATCCGCGACCGTGCGTTTCATGCCATGGCGCAGTACTTCCGTGCCCAGCACCAGGCCGTCGGGGCCGAAATGGTGCTGTTGCTCGACGACCTGCACTGGGCCGACGCCGGCTCGCTCGACTTCATCAACCACCTGACGCAAAGCTGCCGCGACCTGCCGCTGATGCTGTTGTGCTTGGCGCGGCCGTCGCTGTTCGAGACGCGCCCGCGCTGGGGCAGCGGCCAGAGCAACCACGACCGCATCGACCTCGGACCGCTGTCACGCCGCAGCAGCCGAGACCTGGCCGACGCGCTGCTCAGCCGCCTTGCCACGGTGCCGCCCGCACTGCGCGACCTGCTCACCGGCAGCGCCGAAGGCAACCCTTATTTCGCCGAGGAACTGGTGGGCATGCTGATCGACGACGGCGTGATCCTGACCGCCACCGAGCCCTGGCAGGTGCAGGCCGACAAGCTCGTCACCGTGCACGTGCCGCCTACGCTGGCCGGCGTGCTGCAGGCGCGCCTGGACGGCCTGCCGCCGGCAGAGCGCACGCCGTTGCAGCACGCCAGCGTGATCGGCCATGTGTTCTGGGACGAGGCGCTGCAGCGCATCGCAACGGATGCGCCGGAGGCCTCGGTCGCAGCGCTGGAAGCGCTGCAGCGGCGCGAACTGGTGCACGGCCGCGAGACCAGCGCGTTCGAGGGCGCGCACGAGTACGTGTTCAAGCACCACCTTCTGCACCAGGTGGCCTACGACAGCGTGCTCAAGCGCGACAAGCGCGAGCAGCACCGCCGCACGGCCGATTGGCTGGCCTCGCGCACCAGCGAGCGCGCGAGCGAATACTTCGGGCTGATCGCCGAGCACTTCGAGCGCGGCGGCGACAACGCCAATGCGGCGCTGTACTTTCGCAAGGCCGGTGAAGACGCCGCCCGCAGCTACGCCAACGTGGCGGCACTCGACTGCCTGGGCCGCGCGCTCGCGCTCACCCCCGATACCGATGCCGAGGCCCGCTTTGCACTGCTGCTGGAGCGTCGCGCCGTGCTCAGCAACACCGGCCGCCGCGGCGAGGCGCTGGCCGACGTGGAAGCGCTCGAAGCCCTGGCCGATGGGCTCGACGACGACGCTCGCCGCGCCCGCGCTGCGGGCCTGCGTGCGGCGCATGCGCTCGTCAGCGGTGACTACCCGGGCACGGCTGCAGCGGCGGCACAGGCGGTGGCGTGGGCCGAGCGTGCGGGCGAGCCTGAGGCGGCCCAGGCGCCCCACATGAACTGGGGCCGCGCCCTGCAGTTCCAGGGCGACACGGCCGGTGCGCAGGCGCACGTGGAACAGTCGCTTGCCTTGTCACGCCAGGTGGGCGACCAGCGCTACGAGAGCGCAGCGCTGAACCAGATGGGCATCCTGGCGCTGGAAGGCGGGCGCTACGCCGAGGCGCGCGACTACTACGAACAAGGCCTGCTTCTCGCACGCCAGGTGAACGACCGCGTTCGCGAGGGCAGCATGCTGAACAACCTCGGCGACGTCGAGCGCTACCTCGGCAACTACGCCGCGTCGCTCGAGTTCCTGCGCGCCGGGCGCGAGGTGTGCCGCGAGATCGGCCAGCGTCACATCGAGCCTTACCTGATGTGCAACATCGCGCAGGTGCAGTTCCTGCGCGGCGACCTGACCGACACCGTTGCCGTGGCCGAGCTGGCCATCGCGCGTGCGCGGGAACTCGACGACCGCGACCTCGAGGCCACCTTGCTCTGCATCCAGGGCCATGCGCTGGCAGCGTCAGAGCGGGCCGACGACGCGATGGCGGCCTACGCGGCGTCGCTTGCGATCTTTCGCGAGATCGGCCGCCCGGTGATGGTGCCGGAGCCGCTTGCGGGGCTTGCCCGTGTGGCCCTGGCCGGCGGGCGCTTGAGTGACGCGCTGGCGCAGGTCAACGAGATCGTTGCGCACTTCGACAACGGCGGCTCCGTGGACGGCGCCGAAGACCCGATGTGGGTCTACCACACCTGCCATGCGGTGCTTGCCGCAGCCGGTTCCGGGCGCGCGCCGGAGTTCATCGAGCAGGCCCATGCGCTGTTGATGGCGCGCGCCGCGCCCATGGCCACTGACGCACGCGACAGCTTCCTCGGGCAGGTGCCGTCGCACAAGGCGGTGATGCTGACCTGGGACGGGCTCGCGCGCGACTGATCGGGCAACTTAACCAGCGCTTTACAAAGTGCCGGTTGAAGCTTGACACAGCAGCCTTAAGTTAGGCGCATGCGGCATTTGCCGTGCATCTAACGACCGAAGGACACACCCTGATGAATATCAAACCGCTGAGTGCCGCGTTGATCGCGGCGGGCGTGCTGGCCGTGGGCACGGCCGGCGCATTCGACATCGCGCCGAACTGGCTGAAGGGCAGCGCCAAGTCGGCCACTTCGGCGCCCGTGGCAACTGCGGACTCGGCAGCACCGCGAACGCCGGTGGCTGCGAACGAGCCCGCGCCCGTGCCGCTGCTGGCGGCGCAAGGCGTGCCCAACTACCGGGCCATCGTCAAGCAGGCCGGGCCGGCCGTGGTGGGCGTCACGGTGGCGGGTACGCACAAGGCGTCTGCCGAAGAACAGGGGCTGCCGCAGGGCATGGAGAACGATCCGTTCTTCAAGTTCTTCCGTGGCATGCCCGGGTTCCAGGGGCGCGGTCAGCAGGGCGGGGCGGTGCCGTTCAAGGGCATGGGCTCGGGCTTCATCATCAGCGCCGACGGGCTGATATTGACCAACGCGCATGTCGTGCGCGACGCGAAGGAAGTGACCGTCAAGCTCAGTGACCGCCGCGAGTTCGCGGCCAAGGTGCTGGGCTCGGACACGACGACCGACATCGCGGTGCTGCGCATCAATGCGAGCAACCTGCCCATCGTGCGTCTCGGCGACGCGCGGCAGCTCGAAGTGGGCGACCCGGTGCTCGCCATCGGCGCGCCCTACGGCCTGGAGCAAACGGCCACGCAGGGCATCGTCAGCGCAAAGGGCCGCTCGCTGCCGGGCGATGCGGTGGTGCCGTTCATCCAGACCGACGCAGCCGTGAACCCCGGCAACTCGGGCGGGCCGCTGTTCGACGGCAGCGGCGCCGTGGTCGGCATCAACGCGCAGATCTACTCGCAGAGCGGCGGCTTCCAGGGCTTGAGCTTCTCGATCCCGATCAACGTGGCCTTGAAGGTCAAGGACCAGATCGTCGCCACCGGCAAGGCAAGCCATGCGCGCCTGGGCGTGACGGTGCAGGACCTGAACCAGACGCTCGCCGAGTCGTTCGGCCTGCTGCGCCCCGACGGCGCGCTGATCGCCAACGTGGCGCCGAACAGCGCCGCTGCTGCGGCCGGATTGAAGGCGGGTGACGTGGTGACCGAAGTGAACGGCGAGCCGGTGGTGCGCTCGGGCGCCTTGTCGAGCCTGATCGGCATGGCCTCGCCAGGCGAGAAGGTCAAGCTCAAGGTCTGGCGCGACCGCAGCGCACGCGACGTGGAAGCGAAGCTCGGCGGAATCGACGCCGACAAGGAGCAGGTCGCATCGAGCGACGACGGCGTGCAGCCCGGCCAGTTGGGTCTGGGCCTGCGCCCGCTGACGCGCGACGAGCGCCAGCAGGCGAGCCTGGACACGGGCCTGGTGGTCGAGAAGGTGGCTGGCCCGGCAGCGAAGGCCGGCGTGGAAGCGGGCGACGTGCTGCTCGCGATCAATGGCAAGCCGGTGCAGTCGCTGGAGCAGGTGAAGAGCGTGATGGCCGGCAAGCCGAAGAGCGTGGCCCTGCTGGTGCAGCGCGACGGCGAGAAGATCTTCGTGCCGGTGAAGATCGGCTGACCTGATTCTTGCAGTGGCGATTCAGGCGCCGCTCACTCGCTGCTGAACAGCGCGGTGTAGCGGCGCTGCATTTCCGCCGGCGTGACGGCTTCGATCTGATGCCCGATCAGCCAGGTGTGGCCGAGTGGGTCGCCCAGCCGGCAACCGCGCTCGCCGTAAAAGTGGTCGGTCGGCGGCATCAGCATCTCGGCACCGGCGGCGACCGCACGCGCGGCCGCGACATCGGCGTCGTCCACGTGCGGGTGCACCGAAGAGTAGGTGACCGCGCCAGGCTCGGGCGCATCGATGCCGTGCTCGGGTAAGCCGTCCGACAGCATCAGCACGCTGGGGCCGAGTTGCAGTTCGGCGTCGCCGACCCGGCAGGACGGCTCGACCAGCCGGAAGCGCTCGATCGCGCCGAAGGCCTGCGTGTAGAACGCAATGGCTTCCGGCGTACTGCGCACGCGCAGGTAAGCGAACACCTCGTTTCGTGCATCGGGTGTCTGCAGACGATCAGAGGTCGGTGCGGAGCTTCCAGATCTCGGGGAACAGCACCACGTCGAGCATCTTGCGCAGGTAACCCACGCCCGATGTGCCGCCGGTGCCGCGCTTGAAGCCGATGACGCGCTCGACCGTCGTCACGTGCCGGAAGCGCCACAGGCGGAAGGTGTCTTCGAGGTCGGTCAGTTCCTCGCCGAGCTGGTACAGGTCCCAGTGTGTCTCGGGCTCGCGATAGGCCACGAGCCAGGCCTGCTCGACCGCGGCGCTGGTCTCGTAGGGGCGCGTCCAGTCACGCTCGGTGTGGGTGGCCGGGACAGTCAGGCCGCGGCGCGCGAGCAGGCGCAGCGCCTCGTCGTACAGCGACGGCGCGCGCCACACCGCTTCGACGTGGGCCAGGATCTCCGGCCGGTGCGCATGCGGCTTGAGCATGGCCGCGTTCTTGTTGCCGAGCATGAACTCGATGCAGCGGTACTGCCAGCTCTGGAAGCCGCTGCTGTTGGAGAGGTACGGGCGTATCGCCGAATACTCGGGCGGTGTCATGGTGGCGAGCACGTCCCACGCATGCACGAGCTGTTCCATGATCTTGCTGACGCGCGCGAGCATCTTGAATGCGGCGCCCAGTTCGTCGCGCGCCACGCACTGCACGGCAGCGCTCAGCTCGTGCAGCAGCAGCTTCATCCACAGCTCGCTGGTCTGGTGCTGCACGATGAACAGCATCTCGTTGTGGTTGGGCGAAAGCGGGTGCTGCGCTGTCAGCAGCTTGTCGAGGTGCAGGTAGTCGCCGTAGCTCATGTCCTTCGAGAAGTCGAGCTGCGCGCCTTCCTCGGCGACGATGCGTTCGGTGGCGCTGGTGGGTGGAGTCAGCGCAGTGATTGGCGCATTCGTGGGTGGCGTGACGTCGGTGGCCATGTCAAAGCTCCCGAAGCACGGCCCGCACCGGCGATGCATCGGCGTGCATCAGCTTCAGCGGCAGCGCGATCAGCTCGTAGTCGCCGGCGGCGATGTCGTCGAGCACCAGGTTTTCGAGCACCCGCAGGTCGAGCTGCAGCAGCAGCTGGTGGCTGTCGAGCGTCTTGCTGTCGGCGGGGTCGACCGACTGGCTGTCGATGCCGATCAAACGCACCCCCAGGCCGGCCAGCCAGGTGATGGTCTCGGGGGCGAAGGCGCTGAACTCGGGCGACCACGCTGTCGGCGCCTTGCTGCAGGTGCGCACGAGCACGCGGGGCGGCAACGCGGCGACGGCGTGGTTCAGGTGCTCGGACCGGATCAACGGCCCGCACCCGATGGCGTGGATCACGCGGCAGGGGCCGAGATAGGGCAGCAGATCGACCTGCCCGATGCTCGGCGCACCAGCGCCGTAGTGCAGCGGCGCATCGGTATGCGCGCCGATGTGCGGTGACATCGTGATGGCGCTGATGTTCACCGGGCAGCCCGGGCCAAGCGTGGCCGTCCACTGCTGCGAGTAGGCGGTGTCGCCAGGGAACAGCGGCGAATCAGGTGCGATAGGCGGGGAGATGTCCCAGAGCTTTTTCATGGTGCTGCAAAGTTAGCACCGTGTTCGCCGGCGTGGTGTCGGTTAAACCAAACACCCGCCCATGATCCGAGGCGCTAACCGATGCGCCCGAGCACCAGGTATTCCATCAGCGCCTTCTGCGCGTGCATGCGGTTCTCGGCCTCGTCCCACACGACCGACTGCGGCCCGTCGATGACCTCGGCCTCGACCTCTTCACCGCGGTGTGCGGGCAGGCAGTGCATGAACAGGGCGTCGGGCTGTGCGGCTGCCATCATGTCGGCGTCGACGCACCAGTCGACGAAGGCCTTCATGCGGGCTTCGTTCTCGGCCTCGAAGCCCATGCTGGTCCACACGTCCGTCGTGACGAGGTGGGCGCCGGCGCAGGCGTCCATCGGGTGGTTGAAGGTCTTGACGCAGGCCTTGTTGTTGACACTGGCCATGCTGGGTTCGATCTCGTAGCCGCCGGGCGTGCTCACGTGCAGCGTGAAGCCGAGAATGTCCGCTGCCTGCAGCCAGGTGTTGGCCATGTTGTTGCCGTCACCGACCCACGCCACCACCTTGCCCTGGATGCTGCCCCGGTGCTCGATGTAGGTGAAGATATCGGCCAGTATCTGGCACGGGTGGTATTCGTTCGTCAGGCCATTGATGACGGGCACGCGCGAGTTCGCCGCGAAGGCTTCGAGCTTGGCCTGCTCGTAGGTGCGGATCATCACGATGTCGACCATGCGGCTGATGACGCGCGCGCTGTCTTCGATCGGCTCGGCCCGGCCGAGCTGGCTGTCGCCGGTGGTCAGGTTCACGACCGAGCCGCCCATCTGGTACATGCCGGCCTCGAAGCTCACGCGGGTGCGGGTGCTGGCCTTCTCGAAGATCATCGCCAGCGTTCGGTCGACCAGCGGCGTGTACTTCTCGTAGTTCTTGAAGCGCTTTTTGATCGTGGCTGCGCGCTCGAACAGGTAGGCGTACTCCTCGGCGCGGAAGTCCTTGAATTGCAGGTAGTGCTTGATCAGGCTCATGCCGGGTTTCATGCCGTGGGTCAAGGCGAAGCAGGCGCGACAGGTGCTTCGAGCAGGAAGCTCTTGATCAGCGGCGCGAGGATCGCCACGATCTGCGCCGCCTCGATCGCGCTCAGGATCAGCGGCGGCACGAGGCGCACCACCCGGTCCGCTGTCACGCTGAGCATCAGCCCGGCGCTCGCCGCACGCCCGAGCAGCTCGCCGCAGGGGCGCGCCAGTTCGATACCGAGCATCAGGCCCTGGCCGCGGATGTCGACCACGCCGGCCACGCCTTCGAGTTCGCGCTGCAAGCCCGCCTTCAGTGCCGCGCCGACCGTGGCTGCGTTCGCCAGCAGGCCGTCCTCTTCCATGATGCGGATGGTCTCGACACCGGCGCGCATGGCGAGCGGGTTGCCGCCGAAGGTGGTGCCGTGGTTGCCGGGGCCGAACACGTTGGCTGCCCGCGGGCCGCACACCACCGCGCCTACCGGCACGCCCGAGCCCAGGCCCTTGGCGAGCGGCATCACGTCGGGGTGAATGCCGGCCCACTGGTGCGCAAACCACTTGCCGGTACGGCCCATGCCGCACTGCACCTCGTCGAGCATCAGCAGCCAGCCGTTGTCGTCGCAAACGCGGCGCACCTCGCGCAGGTATTCGACCGTGCTCGGGTGGATGCCGCCTTCGCCCTGGATCACTTCCAGGAACACGGCTGAAACGTTCGGGTGCGTCAGCGCGATCTGCTCGATGGCAGCCACGTCGTTCAGCGGCACGCGCACGAAGCCCTCGACGAGCGGGCCGAAACCGGCCTGAACCTTGGGGTTGGCGGTCGCCGACAGCGTGGCGATGGAGCGGCCGTGGAACGCACCTTCGTAGACGACGATCTCAGGGCGGTCGATGCCCTTGTCGTGCCCGAACTTGCGCGCGATCTTGAGCGCGCACTCGTTCGCTTCCAGCCCGGTGCTGCAGAAGAACACGTTGGTCAGGCCCGACAACTCGCACAGCTTGGCGGCAAGTTGTTCCTGCAAGGGCACGAGGTAGTAGTTCGAGCTGTGGATCAACTTGCCAATCTGTTCCTGCAGCGCCGGTACCAGCTTGGGGTGCGCGTGGCCCAACGTGTTGACGGCAATGCCGCCCAACCCGTCAAGGTACTTCCTGCCCTCTGTGTCCCAGACCCAGCAGCCTCGGCCGTGCGACAGCGCCAGCGGCAGGCGGCCGTAGGTGTGCATCACATGGGGCTCGGGCGAGGCGGGCAGTTTCTCGGGGGCATTCATGGCGGCACTCCATGCAAATCGACAAGGCAACGGACGAGCGAAAGGAGCGAGCGGGCGTGATGCTGATCCACCGCCCGCTCGTTGCCGATTCTAAAGGCGAGGTGAATTCGGCCGATGACTGCGCCATGACCGCAACCCTTCATGACGCCCCCGCCCGCGCCAGCCGTGCTGCGCTGCAACATACGCGTGACACGGGCGGCACAATAGCGGCGAGCGCAGCACCGCAGGCGTGGGCGCCGCGACTGTTGTCGCCGGCGCTGACCGGCCGATGCGAACCCATGACTTCCCCCGACAAGCCGCGCGAGTTCTTCATCCAGGGCGTGACGCTCGACGGCCAGACCTTCCGCCCGAGCGACTGGGCCGAGCGGCTGGCCGGCGCGATGTCGTGCTTCCGCCCGGACGGCGCGCGTGGCGGCATCGGTGCCTACATCGGTTACTCGCCGTACTGCGTGCCTCGCGTGATCAATGGCGTGAAGTGCGTGATCGTGAACGAGGCGCTGAAGGCGATCGAGCCGATGGCCTGGGACTTCGTCATGCACTTCGCGCGCGACAACCGGCTGCAATTGACCGAAGCCTGCCTGATGCCCGAACTGCGTCCCGAACTGCGTCCCGAACTGCGGCCGGAATTTCAGCCCGTGCCGCCAAAGCGGCCCTGAGAGAAGCGCTGCACCAATGCAAAAAGGGCTCGCAATGCGAGCCCTTGGATCGTCAGCGCCGCGGGTGCGCTGGAGCCGGCGGCGCAACTGGCGCGCCGTATCGGTCAGGCGGCGGCAGTTGCAGCCGGCGCGGCGAGTGCCTTGACCTTGGCCGACAGGCGGCTCTTGTGGCGCGCGGCCTTGTTCTTGTGGAACAGGCCCTTGTCGGCCACAGCGTCGATCACCGACTGGGCCGACTGGAATAGCGCGGTGGCCTTGGCCTTGTCGCCCGCCACGACGGCCTTCTGCACGTTCTTGATGACGGTACGGAACTTCGAACGCAGCGCCGTGTTGGCGGCGTTGAGCTTCACGTCCTGGCGCGCCCGCTTCAGGCCCGAAGCGGTGCGGACGGTCTTTTTCTTGGCTTTGGACGAAGTGGCCATGGGGTATTCGGTTCAGTGTTGAACTTGGGTGGAGCGAAGCCTGCGAGTATAGCACCGGTGGCGGAGTACTCGCCAACCTCGCATCGGCCCGGCCGCAGCGCTACCTATAATCCGCCGGCTTGAAACCGATCCGCGCCCGCGCCGCCCTTCTTGGCGCCACCCACTCATGAACCTGCTGCGGGCTGCCTCCACGATCTCGCTGCTGACGCTGGCCTCGCGCATCACCGGTCTGTTCAGCCAGGTGCTGCAAGCCAGCCTGTTCGGCGCCGGCGCGTGGATGGACGCCTACACCGTCGCCTTTCGCATCCCGAACCTGCTGCGCCGGCTCTTCGCCGAGGGCGCATTTTCGCAGGCCTTCGTGCCCATCCTCGCGCAAACCCGCGAACGTGAGGGCGACGCCGTCACCCGGGCGCTGATCGACGCCGTGGCCACCGTGCTGTTCTGGGCGCTGCTCGTGACCTGCGTGATCGGCGTCGTCGCCGCGCCGGTCCTCGTGTGGTTGATGGGCTCGGGCCTGGCGCGATTCGACGCGGCGGTGGTGATGACGCGCATCATGTTTCCCTACATCGGCTTCATGTCGCTGGTGGCTTTGTCGGCCGGCATTCTGAACACCTGGAAGCGCTTCGCGGTGCCGGCCGCCACCCCGGTTCTGCTGAACCTGGGGGTGATCGCCGCCGCCTGGTGGGGGGTGCCTCAGTTCCGCGCCTGGGGCATCGAGCCGATCTATGCGATGGCCGTGGGCGTGATGCTGGGTGGCATGCTGCAGCTCGGGGTGCAAGTGCCGGCGCTGCTGCGCATTGGCGGGCTGCCGCAAATCGGCTTGCGCTGGTCGGCGCTGCATGCGGCCCGGCATCACCCCGGCGTGAGCCGCGTGCTGCGGCAAATGGGGCCGGCGCTGCTGGGCGTGTCGGTGGCGCAGGTGTCGCTGTTCATCAACACGCAGATCGCCACGCACGTGGGGGTGGGAGCGGTGTCGTGGCTGCAATACGCGGACAGGCTGATGGAGTTCCCGACCGCGCTGCTGGGTGTCGCGCTCGGTGTGGTGCTGGTGCCGCAGCTCTCCGCAGCGCAGGCACGCGGCGACGGCGCGGCCTACTCGGGCCACCTCGACTGGGGCCTGCGGCTGGTGCTGCTGCTGGCGCTGCCTTGCGCGGTGGCGCTGCTGGTGTTCCCTCTGCCGATGCTGGCGGTGCTGTTCCACCACGGCGCCTTCGGTGCGAACGACGTTCACCAGAGCATGACGGCGCTGATGGGTTACGGCGTCGGCCTGCTCGGCATCATCGCCGTCAAGGTGCTGGCCCCCGGTTTCTATGCCCGCCAAGACGTGCGCACGCCGGTCAAGATCGCGGTGGCCGTGCTCGTGCTCACGCAACTCCTCAACCTCGTGTTCGTGCGCTACCTGGCGCTGGGCCACGCCGGCCTCGCGTTGTCGATCGGCCTCGCGGCACTGGTCAATGCGACCTGGCTCTTCATCGGCCTGCGCCGCGCCGGCAGCTACACGCCATTGCCGGGCTGGGGCCTCTTCGCGTTGCGCGTGGTGGCGGCGACGGCGCTGCTGGGCGGCCTGCTGTGGTGGTCGGCCCACACCATCGACTGGCTGGCGCTGCGTGACCACCCCTGGCAGCGCATCGGCTGGCTGGTCGCTTCGCTCGTCGGCGCCGCAGTGTTGTACTTCGGTGCGTTGGTTGTCAGCGGTTTGAAGCTGCGCCAGTTCATGCGCCACAGCTAAACTTCCTCCATGGCCGGACCCTTGCAGTTCGAGACGCCCACAGCGCTCGACTACTTCGCTTCACTGGTGGCAGACGACGCCAGCCTGTTGCTCGTGGAGGCGGCTGCGTCGATTGCGCAAGACGAGTACCCGCGCGTCGACACCCAGGCCGTGCTGTCCGAAATCGACACGCTGGCGATCAAGCTCAAGCGCCGCTTCCCGGCCGACGCCGTGCCGCTGCAGCGCCTGCGCTGGCTCAACAGCTTCTTCTTCACCGAGCTCGGCTTCGCCGGCAACGTGAACGACTACTACGATGCCGACAACAGTTACCTGCATCAGGTGCTGACCACGCGGCGCGGCATCCCGATCTCGCTGGCGGTGATCTACATCGAGCTCGCCACGCAGGTGGGCCTGACGGCACGCGGCGTGTCCTTCCCCGGGCACTTTCTGGTCAAGCTGAACATGAACGCCGGAAAGCAGCATGGCGAGGTCGTGATCGACCCGCTCAACGGCCGCTCGCTGTCCCGCGAGGAACTCGACGAGATGCTCGCACCCTACAAACGCATGCGTGGCTTGCAGGACGACTTCGACGTGCCGCTGGGCCTGTTCCTGCAGGCCGCCCCGGCACGCGATGTGCTCGCGCGCATGCTGCGCAACCTGAAGGAAATCCACCGCAGCGCGCAAGACTGGCCGCGTGCGCTGAAGGTCATGGAGCGGCTCGTGGTGTTGCTTCCGCTGGCCTGGGAAGAGCAGCGTGACCGCGGCCTGGCGCACGCCCGCTTGGGTTCGTTGGACGCAGCCGCGCGCGACTTCTCGACCTACCTGCTGCACGCCGGCAACGCCGCCGATCGGGGCGACGTGGCCGAGCGGCTCGCCCAGCTTTCGCGGCCGCCCCGGCTGCATTGATCGATCACCCTGGCGCAACCCCCCGCATGACCATGACCACCGCGCAACGCCAGGCCGGCACCTGGCTTGCCATCAGCCTGATCGCCAGCCTGTTGATCTGGCTGCTGGCACCGGTGCTCACGCCGTTTCTCATCGCCGGTGTGCTCGGCTACGTGCTGCACCCGCTGGTGGAAAAGCTCGCCAAGAAGCGCGTGCCGCGGGTTGTTGCGGTGTTGCTTGTCGAAGTGACGGCCATCGTGCTTGTGCTCGCGGTGATGCTGCTGATCGTTCCGATCCTGTCGAAGCAGTTGCCGCTGCTGCGCGAGCAGATCCCGCTCTTCGCTGACCGGTTGAATGCGGCCTTGTCGCCTTTGCTCGCGCGCTTCGGCTTCGACGTGACGCTCGACACCGCGAGCATCAAGGCCTTCGTGCTCAAGTACCTCGATGCCAACCTCGAAGAATGGATTGCCACCGCGCTCAGTTCGGCGCGCATCGGCGGCAGCATTCTGCTGGCGGTGTTGGGCAACGCGCTGCTCGTGCCGGTGGTGCTGTTCTACCTGCTGATGGACTGGCCGAATTTGGTGCGCCGCGCCGCGGCGATGGTGCCGCCGCGCATGCGCGCCAAGGTGCACAGCTTCACGGTGGAGTGCGATGCCGTGCTCGGCCAGTACCTGCGCGGGCAGTTGATGCTGATGCTCACGCTGGCGGTGTTCTACAGCGGGGGTCTGTTCCTGTTCGGTTTTGACCTGGCGGTGCCGGTGGGGGTGTTCACCGGCCTCGCCGTGTTCATTCCGTACCTCGGTTTCGGCCTGGGCCTGCTGCTCGCGCTGATCTCTGGTGTGTTGCAGTTCGCTGGCTGGCACGGGGTGGTCGGCGTGGCGGTGGTGTACGGCATCGGCCAGTTGCTGGAGAGCATGGTGCTCACGCCGCGGCTCGTGGGCGACCGAATCGGCATGAGTTCGCTCACGGTGATCTTCGCGCTGCTGGCATTCGGGCACCTGTTCGGCTTTGTCGGCGTGCTGATCGCGTTGCCGGTCAGCGCGGTGATGGTGGTGGCCGTGCGGCGGCTGCGCGGCGTGTACCTTGCAAGCGCCCTGTTCCGCGGATGAAGCAGATTCCGCTGCCCATCACTGAGGAAGCTGCACGCACGTTCGACAACTTCCTGCCCGGCGCGAACGCGCTGGCGGTGGCGCACCTGCTGGCCTTGTCTGCACCGGCCGTGCCGGTGTACCTGTGGGGCGCCAGCGGCAGCGGCAAGACGCACCTGCTGCACGCCATGGTGGAGCGCATTCACGCTCGGGGCTTGCAAGCCAGCTGGTTCAGTGCAGCTGAGCCGGTGCCCTGGCCCTTCGATGAGTCGCGCGCACTGATCGTGATCGACGACTGCCATGCGCTCGACGCCGACCAGCAGCACGCCGCGTTCGCGCTGTTCGTCGGGAGCGCCACCCACGGCGTGCCGGTGCTTGCCGCCGGGCGCTTGCCGCCGGTGGACTTGGGCGTGCGCGAGGACCTGCGCACGCGCCTCGGCTGGGGCCACGTGTTCGCAGTGCAGCCGCTGGGCGAAGCCGAGGTGCGCGCCCGACTGCGTTGTGCTGCCGACCAGAACGGGCTGTTCCTGTCCGACGAGGTGATGGACTACGTGCTGGTGCGCTTCGAGCGCGACCTGAAGCACCTGATGGGCTTGCTGGCGCGGCTCGACCGCTTTGCCATGACCACGCAGCGTCAGATCACCGTGCCGATGCTCAAGCAGATGCTGGCCGAGGAGGGCGCGTGATGAACCGCCCGCGCCGCCGCAAGAGCAACCTGTGCCTGTTCGACCTCGACGACACCCTGCTGCCGTTCGACTCCGACCACGCATGGGGCGAGTTCGTCATTGCGCAGGGCTGGGTCGATCCGGCGGCGTTCCGGCGCGGCAACGATGCGTTCTATGCGCAGTACAAGGCGGGGCAACTCGACATTCACGGCTACATCGCGTTCGCCACCGAGCCGCTGCGCTTGCGCAGTGCGCAGGCCCTCGACGCCGCCCACGCACGCTTCATGCGCGAGGTGGTCCTGCCCGGCGTGCGGCCGGCGGCCCTGCGGCTCGTGCAAGCGCACCAGACGCAAGGCGACGTGGTGGCACTCGTCACCGCCACGAACGACTTCATCACCGCGCCCATCGCGCGCGCCTTCGGCATTGCCGAGTTGCTGGCGGTTCGGCTGGCCCGCACCCCCGGGGGTACCATCACGGGTGGCATCGACGGCACGCCCAGCTACCGTGACGGCAAGGTCGTGCGGGTGCACGAATGGCTGGCGGCGCGCGGCGAAGCGCTCGAAGCGTTCGAGCGCATCACCGTCTACAGCGACTCCGTGAACGACCTGCCGCTGCTGGAACTGGCGACCGACCCGGTCGCCACCAACCCGACGCCGGCGCTTGCGGCGGTTGCCGGCGAGCGGGGCTGGCGCATCCTCCAACTGTTCGAATGAAGCCGAGCGAATGATCAAGAAATTCATCGACAAACTGCTCGGCAAGAGCAGCGCCAGCGACAAATCCGCCCGCGCCGCCAAGGCGAAGGAAGCCGACACCGGCGCAGCACCGGCGGGCAAGCGCGTCGAGGTGCCAAAGAGCGAGCACCAGATCGACCCGGGTCTCGTCGACGAGCGCGCCGTGAAGGTGGTGCGCACGCTGATCGACGGTGGCTTCGAGGCCTACATCGTTGGCGGCGCAGTGCGCGATCTGCTGGTCGGCCTGCGCCCGAAAGACTTCGACGTGGCCACCAACGCCACGCCCGAGCAGGTCAAGGGTTTGTTCCGCCGCGCGTTCATCATCGGCCGGCGTTTTCGCATCGTTCATGTGGTGTTCGGGCGCGGCCGGCAAGAGCGGGGCCTGAGCGAAGTGATCGAGGTGTCGACGTTCCGCGCGATGGTCGACAACGCGGCGGCCGAGCAGGTCAGCGGCAGCGAGAAGACCTCGCGCAACGAGCTGGCGGGCAAGAGCCACGTGGTCGATGCCGAGGGTCGCGTGCTGCGCGACAACGTCTGGGGCCCGCAGATCGACGATGCCGCGCGCCGCGACTTCACCATCAACGCCATGTACTACGACCCGGTGCGCGAGATCGTGGTCGACTACCACGGCGGCATCAAGGACGTTCAGCGCAAGCTGCTGCGCATGATCGGCGACCCGGCCGCGCGCTACCGCGAAGACCCGGTGCGCGTCATCCGCGTGGTGCGCTTCGCGGCCAAGCTGGGTTTCGAGATCGAGCCCAAGACGCGCGCCCCGATCAAGGAGATGGCGGCCCTGCTCGACAACGTGCCGCCTTCGCGCACCTTCGACGAGATGATCAAGCTGCTGCAGACCGGCCATGCGCTGGCCAGCATCAAGGAGTTGCGCAAGCAAGGCCTGCACCGCGGCGTGTTCCCGGTGCTCGACGTGGCGCTCGATGAATCGCAGCGCCACGACGGCCGCGAGAAGTTCGTACAACTGGCGCTGGCCGACACCGACCGCCGTGTTGGTGAAGACAAACCGGTGGCGCCGAGCTTCATGCTCGGCTGCATGTTGTGGCACGACGTGCTGGACCGCTGGAACAAGCTGAAGGCGGGCGGCGAGCCGTCGTTCCCGGCCTTGCAGCAGGCCATCGATGCCGTGTTCGATGCGCGCATCGGCGACATCTCTGGCCGGGGCAAGCTGGCCGCCGACATGCGCGAGATCTGGATGATGCAGCCGCGCTTCGAGCGCCGCACTGGCGCCAGCGTGGCCACGCTCGTCGAGCAGCCGCGCTTCCGTGCCGGCTTCGACTTCCTGCGCCTGCGCGGCGATGCCGGCGAGGTGAGCGGTGAGTTGGCCAACTGGTGGGAAGACTTCTCGCTCGCCGACGACACCGAGCGCCGCCGCCTGCTCGACGAGGCCCGCGATCAAGACCAGGCGCGCCGCGCCGCCGGTGCGCCGGCTCCCGGCCCCGACGGCCAATACGCCCCGAGCGCAGACGGTGACCCGGCCCGCAAGCGCCGCCGGCGCCGCCGCAAGCCTGCGGGTTCGGGTGCGGCCGATGCCGGTGCCAGTGGTGAACCGGGCACCACGTCAGATGCCTGAGGCAGCGCAAGGTGCCGGCATGAACGCCGCTGCCTTGGACCGCTTGACCGCAGCGATGCAGGCGCTGATCGACGCCGGCCGCCTGCCCGGTGCAGTGATGCAGGTCGAACGGCGTGGCGAGCTGGCGTACGCGCAGGCGCTGGGTCAGCTGGCCCCCGCGCCGGCCGCGGCGCACGCCGCACCGATGCGCAGCGACGCGATCTTCCGGATCTACTCGATGACCAAGCCGCTGGTGTCGGTGGCGGTGATGATGCTCGTCGAGCAAGGCCGCGTGCAGTTGACCGACGCGGTCGCGAAGCTGCTGCCCGCCTTCGCCGATGTGCGCGTGGATGTCGAGCGTGAGGGTGTGTTGCAGCTCGTGCCGCCAGCACGCGCGATGACCGTGCAAGACCTGCTGCGCCACACGGCCGGCCTGACCTACGAGTTCCATGAACCGTCGCTCGTGCGTGGTCTCTACACACAGGCCGACCTGCCCACGCGCCAGCGCAGCAATGCCGAGTTCTGCGACACGCTCGCAGCCTTGCCGCTGATGTTCTCGCCCGGCGCGCGCTGGGAATACAGCCGCGCTACCGACGTGTTGGGCGGCATCGTTGAAGTGCTGAGCGGCGAGCCGCTGGGTGCCCATCTGCAGCGCGTGATCTTCGCGCCGCTGGGCATGGCCGACACGGGCTTCCACGTGCCGGCAGCGCAGCAGCACCGACTCGCAGAAGGGTTTGCGATGGACCCCGACAGCGGTGCACCCGTCGCGATGCACGGTGTGCGCACGCCGCCACGGTTCGAATCGGGCGGCGGCGGGTTGGTCTCGACCGCGGCCGACTACATGCGCTTCTGCCGGCTGCTGCTGAACGGCGGCCAACTCGATGGCGTGCGCCTGCTCGGCCGCCACACGCTCGCGTTGATGACGGCCGACCACATCGACACCTCCGGCCCCGATCGCACCCGACGTGACCAACTGCCGCCGGGCTACGGCTTCGGCCTGGGCTTCGCCGTGCGAACGCATGCCGGCATGTCGGCGCTGCCCGGTTCGGTAGGTTCGTTCGGTTGGAGCGGCGCGGCCGGCACGCTGTTCATCATCGACCCCGCCGAGCGGCTGACGGCCGTGCTTATGGTGCAGGCGCTGGGGCAGGCTGCGGAGGTGCGTGCGTTGTTCCAGAGCCTGGTGTATGCCGCCCTCGACGACTGAGGCCGAAGCGCCCGTGGCGCTTGCAACGGCCGCACCGGTCGTGCAGGCAGCGTACGTGGGCGTCGGCGCCAACCTCGGCGATGCACTCGCGCACCTGCTGCAGGCACACGATGCGCTGGGTCGACTGCCGCACACGGTGCTCGTGGGGCAGTCCAGCGTCTACCGCAGTGCGCCGGTCGAATCCAGCGGCCCCGACTACCTGAACACTGTCGTGCTGCTGCACACCCGGCTCGGCGCCCACGAACTGCTGGCCCACATGCTGCGCATCGAGCAGGCGCACGGCCGCGAGCGCCCGTACCGCAACGCGCCACGCACGCTCGACCTTGACCTGCTGGTGTATGGAGAAGAGCGTATCCACACCGATGCGCTCACCGTGCCCCACCCGCGCATGCACCTGCGGGCCTTCGTCTTGGTCCCACTCGCCGAGTTGGCGCCGGCGCTGGTCATCCCCGGTCTCGGACCGGTGGCTGCGCTGCTCGGTGCGGTGGCCGGCCAGCGCGTCGATAGACTCGCTGCATGAATGCGTTGCCCACCCCCGTGCAGACCGTTCTGCTGCTGATCGCCTCGAACGTGTTCATGACGTTCGCCTGGTACGACCACCTGAAGAACCTGGCCGACAAGCCCTGGTACGCCGCCGCACTCGTGAGCCGGGGCATCGCGCTGTTCGAGTACCTGTTGCAGGTGCCCGGCAACCGCATCGGCCTCGCCGGCGGCATGACGCTCGCGCTGCTCAAGATCACGCAGGAGGTCATCACGCTCGGTGTGTTCGTGCCGTTCGCGATGCTCCACATGGACCAGCCCTTCAAGCTCGATTTCGTCTGGGCGGGCCTGTGCATGGTGGGCGCGGTGTACTTCATTTTTCGTGGCTGAAGAGGCTGAGAGGAAGTCGCTGTGAACGACGCGCAAGCCGGCCTGCAGCGCTTCAGGACCATCGCCATCGAAGGCCCCATCGGCGTGGGCAAGAGCACGCTGGCGCGCAAGCTCGCCGCGCGCCTGGGCGCCGACCTGCTGCTCGAGCAGGCCGAGGAGAACCCGTTCCTCGAACGCTTCTATGCCGACATGCCCGGCTATGCTTTCCAGACCCAGCTGTTCTTCCTTTTTCAGCGTGTTAAGCAGATGCAGGCGGTGGCGCAGCCGGGCATGTTCGCGAGCCACCTCGTCAGCGACTTCCTGTTCGCCAAGGACAGCCTGTTCGCGCGGCTGAACCTGAGCGACGACGAGTTCCGGCTCTACTCGCAGATGTACGCGCAGGTCGCGCCGCAAGTCACCGAGCCCGACCTCGTGATCTGGCTGCAGGCCTCGCCCGCCACCTTGCTGCAGCGCGTGCACAAACGCTCGATCCCGATGGAGCAGGGCGTGTCGTCCGCCTACCTGCAGCGGCTGTGCGACGCGTACATCGAGTACTTCCATGGATACCACGGCGCGCCTGTGTTCGCGCTCGGCACCGACCACTTCAACCCGGTGGACGTGGACGCCGACTTCGAGCAACTGCTGCAACGCCTGGCGGCGTTTCGCGGCCGCCGCGAGTTCTTCAACTCGCATGTCGAGATCCCGTTCGCCTGAGTGCCCGATCGCCTGATTGCGTGAGGGCGGCGCTTACACTTCTGGCCTGCCGCATTTGATGACAGTTCCGTGACAAGCGGCTGTTGTGCGGCTTCAACCGACGGGAACGATCCATGCTCTTTGGCAAGCTGCTGCCGCGTGAAGGCAACTTTTTCGAGCTGTTCAACCAGCATGGCGACTACATCGTGGCCGGAGCGCGCTCGTTCATCCTGCTGATCCAGAACTACGCCAACCTGGAGTTGCGCGAGAAGTACGCGAACGAAGTCGGCCATGCCGAGCGCCAGGCCGACCGCATCACGGCCGAAGTGAACCGGCTGCTGCACAAGACCTTCATCACGCCCATCGACCGCGAGCAGATCCACGGGTTGATCAACGCGATGGACGACATCCTCGACCTGCTGCAGGACGCGACCGAGACCATGTCGCTCTACGACGTGCGCACCATGACCGAGGACGTGCTGCGCCTGGGCGACCTGAGCGCCAAGTGCTGCGAGCGTGTACAGCACGCGGTGTCGCTGTTGCCCAAGATCAGCCAGGCCGATGCGGCCGAGGCTGCGATCAAGACCTGCGAGGAGATCGACCGCCTGGAAAGCGACGCCGACCGCGTGATGCGCTCGGCCATGTCGAAGCTGTTTCGCGAAGAGAACGACGTTCGCGAGCTGATCAAGCTGAAGGCGATCTACGAACTGCTGGAGTCGATTTCGGACCGCTGCGAAGACGTGGCCAACCTCATCGAGGGCGTGGTCCTCGAAAATTCGTGACCACCCCCGGTGCTCGCGGCTGCGCCACGATCCCACCCCCCGTGGGGGTCGGGCCTTCCTTGGGGTGGCCCGGCGGTGCAGCCCGGTTCGGGTTGGACTGACCCTCGATGGGTTCCGTACAGACCGCCTTTTGGGTCGTTGCGCTGCTGGTCGTCCTGGCCGTGGCGTTCGACTTCATGAACGGCTTCCACGACGCCGCGAACTCGATTGCGACCGTTGTTTCAACGGGTGTTCTCAAGCCGCAGCAGGCCATCGTCTTCGCCGCTTTCTTCAACGTCGTGGCCATCGCAGTCTTCCACTTGAACGTGGCGGCGACGGTGGGTAAGGGCATCGCGGTGCCGGGCGTGGTGGACCATCACGTGGTGTTCGGCGCGCTGATCGGTGCGATGTTCTGGAACGTTCTGACCTGGTGGTACGGCATCCCGTCGAGCTCGTCGCATGCGCTGATCGGCGGGATCGTCGGCGCGGTCATCGCCAAGGCCGGCGCGGGCTCGTTGATCGCGGCCGGCGTGGGCAAGACAGTGCTGTTCATCTTCCTGTCGCCGATGCTCGGCTTCCTGCTGGGCTCGCTGCTGATGGTGCTGGTTGCGCAACTGTGCCGGCACACGTCGCCACTGCGCGTGGACAACCTGTTTCGCCGGTTGCAGCTCGTGTCGGCTGGCCTCTACAGCCTGGGCCACGGCGGCAACGATGCCCAAAAGACCATCGGCATCATCTGGATGCTGCTGATCGCTACCGGCTACAGCGCGGCCGGCGACAAGTTGCCGCCGAGCTGGGTGATCTGGTGCTGCTACATCGCCATCGGTCTGGGCACGATGTTCGGCGGCTGGCGCATCGTCAAGACCATGGGCCAGAAGATCACGAAGTTGAAGCCGGTGGGCGGCTTCTGCGCCGAGACGGGCGGCGCCATCACGCTGTTCCTGGCCACCGCGTTGGGCGTGCCAGTCTCCACCACGCACACCATCACCGGCGCCATTGTCGGCGTGGGCTCGGTGCGGCGTGCCTCGGCGGTGCGCTGGGGCGTGGCGGGCAACATCGTCTGGGCGTGGATCTTCACGATCCCGGCCACGGCATTCGTCGCGGGCGTTTTCTACTGGGTCAGCCTGGCACTGTTCGCCTGACCCGTCTGGTTCGAACTACCTGCCGCTGCCGTGCAACTCGGCTTCGGCCTGGTACTCGAAGTAGCGCTGGCCGCTGAAAGCGAGCGTGGCCATCAGCACGCCGGCTCCCAGCACCAGCGCGGCTACCACGCCGAAGATCGTTGCCCAGCCCGTCTGGTGGGCCGGGCCCCGAGGGTTGAAGCGCGCGTTCCAGGTGTCGTCGGGGGTCAGGCCATGGACGATGGCCGAGATCATCGACACCGACAACGTCAGCCCCAGCAGCGGGATGCACACCCACGCGACCTGGTCGTCGGCACCGAGCGCGCGCATCCGAAGCACGCCGTACAAACCGATGAGCGTGGGCAACGGGTAGAGCCAGCCCCATCGGTCGCCGAAGCCATGCAGATAGAAGCGGTGCAGCCCGAGGCTGCCGCCGACCAGGGCGATCCAGGTCGCGAGCGTTTTCGACTTGTACGCACCGCTGGTGGCGATCATTCGGCAACGTCCACAGGCACGGCGCTGGCGCCGAGGCCGAGGCTCTTCTGCATCACGACCACGTCGAGCCAGCGCTCGAACTTCCAGCCTGCCGCCTTCATCGTGCCCACGTGCTCGAAGCCGAGCGTGCGGTGCACGCCGATGGAGCCGAGGTTGGCCGAGTCGCCGATGATGGCGATCATCTGCCGCGTTCCCGCCGCCTCGCACCGCGCCATCAACTCGGCCAGCAGAAGGCGCCCCAGGCCCTGGCCGTACGCACCAGAGGCGATGTAGATCGAGTCTTCCAGGCAGAAGCGGTAGGCGCGGCGCGGCTTGAAGTGGTTGGCATAGGCATAACCCAGCACGTCGCCGCCGCGCTCGGCGACGAGCCACGGCAGGCCCTTGGCGAGCACGTCGTCACGCCGGCGGCGCATCTCGGCATCGTCGGGTGTTTCAAGCTCGAACGTGCCGGTGCCGTGCAGCACGTGGTGGCTGTAGATGGCGGTCAGCGCGGGCACGTCGGCAGCGGTGCTCGGGCGGATCAGCAGCGTGGTCAGACTCATCGGATTCTTTCGGGTTGCTCACTGAGTTTATAATGCGTGGTTTTGCTGCTGACTGGTCGGGTGACCGGTGTATCTAGAGTGGCGAACGCAATGGCAATCATGCAGTCGCAATGCCTGCGTGGCTGGGTGGATCATCAGATCCGCAGCCACGGTGTCCTGGCAAGGTACTGCTCGCAAGATAACTTCAAGGAATCATCATGGTCGTCATTCGACTTGCACGCGGCGGCGCCAAGAAGCGCCCCTTCTTCAACATCGTGGTGGCCGATTCGCGCACCCGCCGGGACGGCCGCTTCATCGAGCGTGTCGGCTTCTACAACCCCGTGGCGTCGGGTGCCGAGCAGCCGCTGCGCGTGGCGTTCGACCGCGTCGAGCACTGGGCCAGCAGCGGTGCGCAGCTGTCGCCCACGGTGCAACGCCTGCTCGCACAAGCCAAGGCCGCAGCCTGATCGTTTGCCCGGCCGGCTCTGACGCATGTCCGTCGTGAGAGCAGCCGCACGCGGGTCGGCGAACAAGCCGGCCAGCGGGCAAAGTGATCTGCCGGCCGACTGGCCAACCGACGCCATCGAAGTCGGGTGCATCGTCGATGCATGGGGTCTGAAGGGCTGGATCAAGGTCAAGCCTTTCGCCGCCGACCCGCAGGCGCTGTTCTCCACACGCCGCTGGTATCTCAAGCCATCCGAGAAGGCTGGCGTTGCGCGCCCCGCCACGGTGGCCCGCGCCTTCCCCACGCTGCTGAAGATCACGCAGGCGAAAGAACACGGCGACGTGGTCGTGGCCCTTGCCCAGGAAGTGCCGGACCGAACGGCCGCCGAAGCACTGCGCGGCGCGCGCGTGTTCGTCGGCCGTTCAAGCTTCCCGACCGCCGGGCCGGACGAGTTCTACTGGGTCGACCTGATCGGCCTGACCGTGGTGAACCGCGAGGGCGACCTGCTGGGCTCGGTCGTCGGCCTGCTCGACACCGGCCCGCACAGCGTGCTGCGCGTGGCACTCGAGCCGGGCGCACCGGTGGAAGCCGAGCGCCTGATCCCGTTCGTTGCCGCGTACGTGGATGACGTGAGCTTGGTGCAGCGCCGCATCACCGTCGATTGGGGTCTGGACTACTGACACCGGCAGCGATGCGCTTCGATGTCATCACGCTGTTCCCCGACCTCTTTGCGCCGCACCTGACGCAGGGCATCACGCGGCGCGCATTCGAGTCGGGGCAAGTCGATGTGAAGCTCTGGCAGTTGCGCGACTTCGCTGACAACGCCTACCGCCGCGTCGACGACCGGCCGTTCGGCGGCGGGCCCGGCATGGTGATGCTGTTCGAGCCGCTCGCTCGCGCGCTGCAGGCGGTCCGCACCGCGCGGGCCGAGGCCGGGCCGGCGCCGCTGGTTCACTTCACGCCGACCGGCCGCCGCATTGACCAGGCGCTGCTGCGCGAGTTCGCGGTGGGCGCCGGGGCCGTGCTGCTGTGCGGCCGCTATGAAGGCATCGACCAGCGTTTCATCGATGCCCACGTGGACCTCGAACTGAGCCTGGGCGACTTCGTGCTCTCGGGCGGCGAACTGCCCGCACTGGCCTTGCTCGATGGCGTCGCCCGGTTGCAGGACGGCGTGCTGGGCGATGCGCAGTCGCACCAGCAAGACAGCTTCTCTGAGGGGGCTGTCGACGGCTTGCTTGACTGCCCGCACTACAGCCGCCCCGAGGTGCTCGCGAGCGGCGCGGTCGGTGCAGGCGGTGCGGAGGCTGCAGACGGCCTCGCTGTGCCCGCCGAGCTGATGTCGGGCCACCACGCGCAAATTGCCCGCTGGCGCCGCGAGCGCTCACTGGAGCTGACGGCTCGGCGGCGCCCCGACTTGCTGGCTGCGGCGCGCGCCGCAGGCCGCCTGAGCGGGCTCGACGAGCGATACCTGGCAAGCCTCGGGCTATAATCGAAGGCTGTTCGATCCTCTGCTGCGCGAGAGCACGTGATGCTCAACACACTACAACCAGCGCGCTGGCACGATCAATTGGAGAACCCATGGACTTGATCCAGACCCTCGAGCGGGAAGAAATCACCCGTCTCAACAAGACCATTCCGGTGTTCGCACCGGGTGACACCGTGATCGTCAGCGTCAATGTGGTCGAAGGCACGCGCAAGCGCGTTCAGGCCTTCGAAGGCGTGGTGATTGCCAAGCGCAACCGCAGCTTGAATTCCAGCTTCATCGTGCGCAAGATCTCCAGCGGCGAGGGCGTAGAACGCACGTTCCAGCTGTACAGCCCGCTGATCGCGTCGATCGAAGTCAAGCGCCGCGGCGACGTGCGCCGCGCCAAGCTGTACTACCTGCGCGACCGCTCCGGCAAGTCGGCGCGCATCAAGGAAAAGTTGGCCTGACGACAAACCGGCAACGCCGCAAGGCGATCGCAGTCAAGGCCGCCCGACCGGGCGGCCTTGTTCATTGCGAGTCCACCTGGAAGGCACACGCATGGCGCTGAGCTTCGACCCGCAGAAACTCCCGGTGCTCGGGGTGGATCACCACCTGCCTGCGGTCGCGCCCGACGATCTCTCGGCGGCCGCGCTACGCCGGCGCTTCACTGCGCCGCCCCTCTGGGTGCCCGAGATCTCCGCCGAGCCGCGCTTCACCGAGCGCGCCGCAGCCCATGCTTCAGTGCTGGTGGCGCTGGTGCCGGCAGCGGCGGGTGGGGCGTTGACCGTGCTGCTGACTCAGCGCACCGACCACCTGACCGACCACCCCGGCCAGGTCAGCTTCCCCGGCGGTCGCAGTGAGCCCACAGACGCCGATGCAGCCGCCACCGCGCTGCGTGAAGCGTTTGAGGAGATCGGTCTTGCGCCCGCATTCGTCGACGTGATCGGCGCCATGCCCACCTACACCACAGGCACCGGCTTCATCGTCACGCCGGTGGTCGCGCTGGTGCAGCCGGGTTTCATGCTGAAGGCCGACCCGTTCGAGGTGGCCGAGGTGTTCGAGGTGCCGCTCGCGTTCCTGATGAACCCGGCGCATCACCGCTGGCATGCGGTCGACGTGGCCGGCGTGCAGCGGCGCTTCCTGTCGATGCCATTCGACAGCGTCGATGAAGCCGGCGCGCCGCGCCACTACTTCATCTGGGGCGCGACCGCGGCGATGCTGCGCAACTTGTACCGGTTCCTCTCGGCTTAGCCTGCAACTTGCGTCGGTATCATCGGCTCGCATGAGTTTCTTCGCCGTCCTGTTCGCACTGCTCATCGAACAATTGAAGCCGTTGCCGCAGGGCAATGTCGTGCACGATTCGTTGACTGCCTGGATGCGCTGGACTGGCCGCAACTTCGACGCCGGGCGCGACCGGCATGCGTGGATCGTCTGGTCGATCACGGCGGTTCTGCCGGCGCTGGCGGCGTGGGGCCTGCATGCGGCCATCAGCCACTTCAGCTTGGTGCTGGCCCTGGTGTGGGACGTGGTTGTGCTGTACCTGACACTCGGCTTTCGGCAGTTCAGCCACTATTTCACCGACATCCGGGAGGCGCTGGACCGGGGTGACGAGACGCGCGCGCGGCAGTTGCTGTCGGAGTGGCGCCACCTCGATGCGAGCGAGCTGCCGCGCACCGAACTGCTGCGCCACGTGATCGAACATTCGCTGCTGGCAGCGCACCGCCATGTGTTCGGGGTGTTCTTCTGGTTCGTGCTGTTGTCGTCCTTCGGCTTCGGCCCGGCTGGCGCCATCCTGTACCGCATGGTCGAATACGCGAGCCGCTACTGGGCCTTCAAGAGCCGCACCATCGATGCACCGGTGAACGCCAAGCTCATGGCACTGTCGCAGCGTATGTTCAACCTGCTCGACTTCGTGCCCGCGCGGCTGACCGCATTCGGCTTCGCGGTTGTCGGCAACTTCGAAGAAGCGGTGACCTGCTGGCGCCGCGACGCGGGCCTGTGGAAGCACCCGAACGAAGGCATCATCCTGGCCGCTGCAGCGGGTGCCGTGGGCGTTCAACTGGGTGGCAGCGCCGCACCCGGCGTCACACCCGACCGCTCGAAGACCTTCGAGGCCGGCGCCGAGCCCGACGCCGTGGTCGCCGAAGGCTCCACCACCGGCATGCCGCCGGAGCTGGGACACCTGCGCAGCATCGTCGGGCTGGTCTGGCGCTCGGTGGTGCTGTGGATGCTGCTGCTGGCGCTGCTGTCGCTGGCCAATCTGGTCGGGTAGCGGCGACGTGGCGTGGGCCAAGCGGCGCCGGCTCAGCGGCGCTGGCTCAGCTCGCTCAGAATCTCGCCGTAGATCCGGTAACGCGACTCGCTGATCTCGCCGCTGGCCAGCGCATCCCGAACGCCGCAACCCGGCTCGTGCTGGTGGGCACAGTTGTAGAACTTGCAATTGCCGGCGTGCTGGCGCAGGTCGGGCATGAGCATCGCGAGTTGCTGCGCGTCGATCTGCCGCAGGCCGAATTCCTGGAAGCCCGGTGAGTCGATCAGGCCGCAGTGGCGCGCGGCGTCGAGCCAGTACCACTGCGTCGACGTGGTCGTGTGGCGGCCGGAATTCAGCGCGATCGAGATGTCGCCGATCTGCGCTTTTGCATCGGGTGCGAGCAGGTTGATCAGCGTGCTCTTGCCGGTGCCGCTCGGGCCCAGCACCAGCGTGGCCTTGTCCTGCAGCAGCGGCAGGATGGCGTTCGTCGCCTCATCGGGCCGTGCCTTCATCGCCACGTCGATCACGTCGACGCCCATCGCCGCGTAGGGCAACAGCCGCGCGCGCGCCGCGTCGATGGAAGGCAGATCGGCCTTGTTGAGCACGATGCGGGCGGGAATGCCGGCGCTTTCAGCGGCCACCAGGGCGCGCGCCAGTTGCGATTCGCTGAACACGGGCTGCGCTGCCACCAGCACCAGCAGTTGGTCGAGGTTCGCTGCGAACGATTTGGTCTTCCACTCGTCCTGGCGGAACAGCAGGTTGCGGCGCGGCTCGACGTGCTCGATCACGCCCTCGTCGCCGGTCACCTGCCAGCGCACGCGGTCGCCGACCACGCAGTCGCCGCTCTTGCCGCGGCCTTTGCCGCGAGGGTGGCAGGTAATTCGCACGCCTTCGGGCGACTCGACGATGTAGTGCCGGCCGTGCCCAGCCACCACCAGGCCGGTGTCCAGCTCTGCGTGCTTGCTCAACGAGCAGCCATGTCAGGTGGTGAACGCAACCAGCGCATCGGCCTTGGCGGCACAGATGAAGTCGTTGATCGAGATGCCGCCCACCGAATGGGTATTGAAGCGCACCACGCAGCTGCTGTAGCTGACGATCAGCTCGGGGTGGTGGTCTTCGGTGTGCGCGATCCATGCGAGCGCATTCACGAATGCCACTGTCTCGTGGTAGTTCTTGAACGCGTAGGTCTTCTCGATGGCGCCGTTCGTGAAGTGCCAGCCACTGACTTGGGCGAGGTGGTCGTGGACGGCTGGGTCGATCATCGGCGCGCCGCCTTCGAGGGCCATGCAGTGTTGGCTCAGCAAGTTGCTCATGGGTGTCAGGCAGGTTGGGGGCCAGGTGATCGGGCGAGCGCTGCAAGGCGCTCCGACGCCGGTGGGTGCGAATAGTAGAAGCGCACGTAAAGCGGGTCGGGTGTCAATGTCGACGCATTGTCTTCGTGCAGCTTGAGCAGCGCAGCAGCGAGGTCATTGCCGCTGGATTGCTGGCAGGCATACGCATCGGCCTGAAATTCATGCTTGCGCGACAGTTGCGCGAACAGCGGCGACACGAAGAAAGCGAAGACCGGTATCGCCAGCAGGAACAGCAGCAGCGCCAGCGCATCGTCAGGTGCCGATATCGAAGGCCGAACGCCCATGCCGGCAAAGAACCATGGCTGCGCCGAGAGCCAGCCCAGCAGCGCGAAGCCAGCCAGGCTGAGCGCGAACATCGATCCCATGCGCTTCAAGACGTGCTTGTGCTTGAAGTGGCCGAGCTCATGCGCCAGCACCGCCTCGACTTCACCCGGCGTCAACTTGTTCAGGAGGGTGTCGAAGAACACCACCCGCTTGGCCGCGCCGAAGCCGGTGAAGTAGGCGTTGGCGTGGGCTGAGCGCTTGCTGCCGTCCATCACGAACAGGCCTTTCGCCGCGAACCCGCAGCGTTGCATCAGCGCCTGCACGCGCACCTTCAGCGATTCATCGGCCAGCGGCTCGAAGGTGTTGAACAGCGGCGCGATCACGGTCGGGTAAAGCACGAGGATCAGCAGGTTGAATGCCATCCACGCGCCCCACGCCCACAACCACCACAGGCTGCCGGCGGCTCCCATGATCCACAGCATCAGTGCGGCCACCGGCAAGCCGATTAGCACCGTGACGAGCGCGCCCTTCGCTGCGTCGGTGAGGTAGAGCTTCCAGGTCATGCGGTTGAACCCGAAGCGCTGTTCGATGCGGAAGGTGCTGTACAGCTCAAAAGGCAGGTCGAGCACGGCGCTGATGATCGTGAAACATGCCAGCAGCGCGAGCTGGTAGGCCATGTTGCCAAAGCGCGGCTGCACGCTGGCGAGCAACCATTGGTTGAGCTGGTCAATGCCGCCGAGTAGCGTCCAGCCGAGCAGTACCGCCGCACTGAAGGCCATGCTCAACAAGCCGAATCGGCCCTTCGCGAGCGTGTAGTCGGCTGCGCGCTGGTGGGCCGGCAAGGTGATGGTGGCCGTGAAGGCCAAAGGCACAGCGCACCGGTGGGTGGCGACATGTCGCATCTGCCGGGTCGCGAGCCAGAACTTCACCAACAGCGAAGCCAGCAGCGCAGCCGCGAACAGCAGGGTCAGGAGGAATGCTTGCATGGGGGCGCAGTGTAGACCTGCGAAAATGACCTGATGGAGCACCTTGCATGAATCAAACCACCCCCACCCCACTGACGCGCAGCGACGACAACCTGGTCTGGATCGACCTGGAGATGACCGGCCTGTACCCCGACACCGACCGCATCATCGAGATCGCCGTCGTGGTGACCGACGCGAACCTGGGCAACCGCACCGCCGGGCCGGTGTTCGCCGTGCACCAGAGCGACGCGGCACTCGACGCAATGGATGCGTGGAACAAGGGCACGCACGGCCGCAGCGGCCTGATCGACAGGGTGAAGGCGTCGAGCGTCGACGACGCGCAGGCCGAGGCGCAGGTCATCGAGTTCCTGAAGCAATACGTGGGCAACAACAAGTCGCCGATGTGCGGCAACAGCATCTGCCAGGACCGGCGCTTTCTCGCCAACTACATGCCCAAGCTCGAAGCCTTCTTTCACTACCGCAACCTCGACGTCAGCACACTGAAGGAGCTGGCCAAGCGCTGGAAGCCCGACGTGGCTGCGAGTTTCAAGAAGGCGCAGGCGCACACGGCACTGGCCGACATCCAGGAGTCGATCGACGAACTCGCGCACTACCGCGAGTACTTCTTGGTCAAGTGAGGCTTTGACCCTGCGCTTCGCTGCTGAACTTGCGGGAAAACCCCAGCCGGCATACAATCGTGGGCTTGCAGCGGATCTGAGTGCTGCATTTCGTTCATCCCCTCTGACCTCATCGAGTCTTCCGGTTGCAGTTGCAAGAGCAAAGTTGCAGCCGGCACGTTCGAACCCCAGCGGCTTCATGTGCAAAGTGCACAGGCCCTGCAAGGAATGGTCGGCGGCGATGCCGTCGCTTTGACTGTTCCCGAGGTTCAGCCCCACGCCGTCCTGGCCTGGGCTGGTTCGGACCTTCTCCCCAGCGACTGATTGGCTGGCTCCGTCACCGGAGCGGCTGGTGCGTTGATGCACGCCTTTCACAAGGCGGCGTGCAGCCGTGCCGTGTATGAAGATGAAAGAAGACGACCATGAGTTTCGATTCCCTGGGCCTGCATGAAGCCCTGACCAAAGCCGTTGCCGGCTCCGGCTACGACACCGCCACTGAAGTCCAGCTGCAGGCGATTCCGCCCGCACTGGCAGGCGCCGACTTGATGGTCTCTGCCAGCACCGGCAGTGGCAAGACCGCAGCGTTCATCCTGCCTGCGCTGCAACGTGTGCTCGCGTCGCGTGTCGACACCACCACGAAGCGCGAGCGCGGCGTGATCTACGGCCCGCGCGTTCTAGTGCTCGCCCCGACCCGCGAACTCGCGATGCAGGTCGCCAAGGCAGCAGCCACCTATGGCCGCTTCGTGCCAGGCCTGCGCGTGGCCACCGTCGTGGGCGGCGTGCCCTACCCGGCGCAGATCGCTGCGCTGCGTGGCCCGCTCGACATCCTGATCTCCACCCCGGGGCGCCTGCTCGACCACATCCAGACCGGCAAGTGCATTCTCGAGAACGTCGAGATGCTGGTGCTCGACGAGGCCGACCGCATGCTCGACATGGGCTTCATCGACGACATCAACACCATCAGCGAGCAGATCCCGGCCTCGCGCCAAACCGTGATGTTCAGCGCCACCTTCCTCGGCCACGTGGGCCGCCTTGCACAGAACCTGCTGCGCGACCCGAAGCGCATCGACGTCGCGTCGCATACCGACACCCACGCGAACATCGAGCAACGCCTGCACTGGGCTGACAACGTCAACCACAAGAACGCCATCCTCGACCACATCCTCACCCAGAAGGACATGGAGCAGGCCCTTGTGTTCACGAGCACTCAGCGCGATGCCGACTGGCTCGCCGACCGCTTGGCCGACATGGGCCACCACGTGGCTTCGCTGCACGGCGGCCACCCGCAGGGCCGGCGCAACCGTGTGCTGCAAGGCCTGCGCAACAAGCAGCTGAAGATCCTCGTCGCGACAGACGTTGCTGCGCGCGGCATCGACGTGCCGACCATCAGCCACGTCATCAACTACGGCCTGCCGATGAAGGCGGAAGACTATGTGCACCGCATCGGCCGCACCGGCCGCGCCGGGCGAAATGGCCTGGCCGTGACGCTCGCCGAGCGCATGGACACCGGCATGATCCGCCGCATCCAGCAGTTCACAACGCAGAACATTCCGGTCGGCGTGATCACCGGCCTGGAGCCGAAGACGCCCGAGCCGAAGATGTTCGCGCAGCGCCCCGACGGCGGTGCCGGCAGCCGCTTCGGTGGCAAGCCCAGCTTCGGCAAGAAGCCGTTCGCGCCGCGCGGCGGGTCGGGCTTTGCGCCGCGCCATAACGAAGGCTTCGCACCCCGGAACGAAGGCTTCGCACCGCGCGGTGGTGAAGGTTTTGCCCCGCGTGGTGGTGCCACGTTCGAGCGCAAGCCCTTCGACAAGGACGCGCGCTTCGAGCCGCGTGCGCCGCACCATGTGGCCGATGCGCACCGTGGCAGCCCGTTCGACCGCAGCGCCAGCGCTGGCCGTGTCGACCACAAGGCACCTGGCACGTTCGCTCCGCGAGCACCCGGCGCTGCACCGGCAGGCAAAGGAGGCTTCAAGCCGCAACGCTCGCGCCCGGGTGGCTTCACGCGCTGAGCGAGTGCCGAACACGCGCTGACCGCGCGCTGAAATGAACAAGGCCCGCTGATGCGGGCCTTGTTGTTGGTGCTTGCCGGGTCGACGCCGATCAGAGCCGGTGCACCACCACCTTCACGGTCATGTTGAGGTAGTCGCCCGGCTCGCCGTACCAGCTGCCCGATATCGGTGCGGCCTGCGCCGGGTCACGGGCCACGCCGACGCGGATGAGCTGGTTGCCGCCGGTGAAGTTGTTGGTCGGGTCGAACGGCACCCAGCCTGCGCCGGGCAGGTAGGCCTGCAGCCACGCGTGCGTGGCGCCGGCACCGACGGTGGCGCTGTCGTCGTCGAGATTGTTGCCTGCGCCGTCCAGCGCCGGGTCGTACAGGTAGCCCGACACGAAGCGCGTGGCGACGCCCAGGCGGCGCGCGGCTTCCATCATCAGCAAGGCGAAGTCGCGGCACGAGCCGGTGCTGAGCTTGAGCGTTTCCTGCGGCGTCTGCGTGCCTTCCTCGTCACGCTCGGCGTAGCGGAAGTTGTCGCGAATGGCCTGGTTCATCGTGACCAGCAGCTCGCGCGTACCGGTCAGGCCGTCGGTGCGCAAGAACTGGCGTGCCCAGGCCGTCAGGTGGCCGCCCGGGTCGTCGTGGTGGGGCCGCAGGTACTGCTCAAGATCGAAGCGCTCGTCCAAGCTGTAGGCGAACGGGAACACTTCGGCCGTGGGCGACAACGGCAGCTCCAGGTTGTTGGTGTGCGCATGCTCGATGGTGAAGCTGCAGACGATCTTCAGCTCGGCTGCCGAGGCGAGCGGCTGCACCAACGCGACCGAGTTCGAGTGCGGGTCCTGGATCATGCGCACCAGCGAATCCGGGCTGACCTGCAGGTCGGTCGCGAGCACGCGTAGGTCGTGGCTGTCACGCGGGCGGAACATCACGCGGTGCTCGCCGAAGCTCACCGGCTGCCGGTAGTGGTAGATCGTGGTGTGGACGATCTCGTACTGGACCGGCATGGCCCACTCAACTGGCGCGTTAGGCGAATCAGACACCGAGCAGGTCGACTTCGAACATCAGCGTGGCGTTCGGCGGGATCGCGCCGCCCGCGCCGCGAGCGCCGTAGCCCAGTGCGGCCGGGATCACCAGCACGCGCGTGCCGCCGACCTTCATGCCTTGCACGCCTTCGTCCCAGCCCTTGATGACCTGGCCGCCGCCGAGGCCGAAGCGGAACGGGTCGCCGCGGTCCTTGCTGGAGTCGAACTTGGCGCCTTTGACGTCGTCGTTGTAGAGCCAGCCGGTGTAGTGCACCGAGACGTGCTGGCCAGCCGTGGCGGTGGCGCCGGTGCCGGTCACGGTGTCTTCGTATTGCAGGCCGGAAGGGGTGGTGTTCATGGGTTGCCTTTCTGTGGGTTCGGGGAAGCGGTCGACCTGTAATGATGCCAGCCTTGCCCAAGGCCGCCCGCGCTCATCATCGGTCACACCATCGATCGCGCCACACGGCCACCGCATCTTGCAGCCATGCAGTCGGCGTGTCGGCTGGCGAGTGGACCGCAAGATGTGCGCCTGCCGCGCGCAGTGCGGCCAGTGGGTTGCTGAGGTCGAGCGGTAGCGCGCGGTTCTGCTTCGATAGCTTCTCGCCATCGGCCCCGAGCACCAGCGGCGTGTGCATGTAGAGCAGGGCAGGCAGGCCCAGCACGCGCTGAAGATGGACCTGGCGCGGCGTGTTGTCAGCCAGGTCTTCGCCGCGCACGACGTGCGTGATGCCCTGAGCCGCGTCGTCGACCACGACCGCCAGTTGATAGGCCCACAACCCGTCGGCACGCTTCAGCACGAAGTCGCCGGCCTCGGCGCTCACGTCCTGCCGAGCGGCGCCCAGGCGGCGGTCATGCCACTCGATGACAGCGCCCGCGGCACCGGGTGCGGGCAGCACCGTCGTCAGCAGGCGCTGCGCACGGGCCGGCTTGCCGGCCAGGCCACTCCGACACGTGCCCGGGTAGGGGGTTTCGGCATGGCGCGGCCAGCGCACGCCACGCGCGAACCAGGCGGCTTCGATCTCCTTGCGGGTGCAGCCGCAGGCGTAGGCCCAGCCGCTGCGTTGCAGTTGCGCGAGCGCCTGTTCGTACAGCGCGCCACGGTGGGATTGCCACACCGGTGCGTCGTCCGGCCGCAACCCGCATGCGGCGAGCTGGTCGAGGATGAGCGCATCTGCGCCGGGCACGCAGCGAGGTGCATCCACGTCTTCGATGCGCACCAGCCAGCGGCCACCGTGCGCGCGGGCGTCGAGCCACGAGGCCAGTGCCGCCACCAGCGAGCCCGCATGCAGCGGCCCGGTGGGCGAGGGCGCGAACCGCCCCACGTAGCCCTGCGCCGGCGCAGTCACATGCCCGCCAGCGGCACCGCGCAATGGCGCTCCAGCAGGGCCTGGCGCGTGGTCGGGCTCTGCAGCTGGTCCAGCCACCAGCGCAGCGCCAGGCCAAGCGCTGGCGTGCGTGCAGCACCGTGCTGAGCGGGCGGCAAGGTGCGCCACGCATAGCCCAGGCGCGCCGCCGGCAGCACGCGTTGCACGGGCTTTACCACCAGCCGACCGGCGGCAATGTGCTCACGCGCCAGCGGCTCGGGCACGAAGCCGCAACCCATGCAGCGCAGCTGTGCTTCGATCTTCAGCTGCATGCTGGCCACGGTGAGCACGTCCTGCCCCGGCAGCAGGTTCACGGTGATGCGCGCGTTGCGCAGGGCTGAATCGGCCACCGCCACCGCGCGGTGGCGCTGCAGCTCCGCGTCGCTGATCGGCGCCGTGCTGGCGGCGAGCGGGTGGTGCGGCGCGACCGCGAAGACGAAGGGCAGCACGCCGAGTTCCTGCGTCTGCACATCGGCTGGCGCGCCGCGCTCCAGGCCCACGCCGATGGCCAGGTCGGCCATGCCGCTGGTCAATGCCTCCCAGGTGCCGGCCAGCACTTCGGTGCGCAAGCGCAGCCGCGTGCCCGGCCCGCCTTGGCCAGTCGATGTGAATGTGGACAAGGCTTGAGCCGGGCCCGCGCCGACCACGCCGACTGCGGCGGCTTGCGGGTCCAGCGCATAGAACGCCTCGCACAGCTCGAACACCGTGAGGCGCGAGATCACACCGTCCACCGCCACGGTGAGCTGGGTTTCCCAGCCCGTCGCCACGCGCTTCACGCGTTGCGCGACCGCGTCCATCTGTTCCAGCAGGCGCCGGCCTTCGTTGAGCAATTCTTCACCGGCGGCCGTGAGCCGGGCCTGGCGCGAACGGCGGTCGAACAGCAGCACGTCGAGCGCGTCTTCGAGTTGCCGCACGCTGTAGGTCAGCGACGACGGCACCTTGCCCAGCTCGCGCGCGGCGGCTGCGAAACTGCCGGTGCGCGCGATCACGTCCATCATCGCCAGGGCATCGGGGGTCAGTACGTTTCGGGGTGTGCTCATGAACTGGTGGGGCGGGCCAAGGGGCTCGGCGATACGAGCTTCAGACACAAGGTGCCAGCAGCGGAGCTTCATCTTATTTGAACGAACGCTTCAATCCGGTCTGCTGACATGGCGCGGTGCGCGCACCTACATTGGCGGTCAAGGAGGAACCGATCATGTTGACCCTGCGCAAAGCATCCGACCGCGGCCATGCCGACCACGGGTGGCTCAAGAGCCACCACAGCTTCTCGTTCGCCGATTACCACGACCCGAAGCACATGGGCTTCGGCAACCTGCGCGTCATCAACGAAGACCGCATCGCACCCGGAACCGGCTTCGGCACGCATGGCCACCGCGACATGGAGATCGTGAGCTACGTGCTGTCGGGCGAACTGGCTCACAAAGACAGCATGGGTAACGGCCAGGCCGGCGCCGCTCTGAACGGTGCCGTGAGCGGTGTGATTCGCCCCGGCGACGTTCAGCGCATGAGCGCCGGGCGCGGCGTGATGCACAGCGAGTTCAACCACGCCCCGGCGGCGACCACCCACTTCCTGCAGATCTGGATCGAGCCCAGCGCGCGCGGCATCGACCCCGGCTACGAGCAGAAGCACTTCGACGCCGCATCGAAGCAGGGTGCGCTGTGCCTGGTCGCGTCACCCGATGGTCGCGACGGCTCGGTCACGATCCACGCCAACGCCGCCATCTACAGCGGCCTGTTCGACGGCGGCCAGCAACTGACAAAGCCACTCGATGCAGCCCGCAAGACCTATGTGCACTTGGTGCGCGGCCAACTCGACGTGAACGGCCAGCACCTGACCGCCGGCGACGCGCTCAAGCTCGAAGCCGAGCCTGCATTGACCCTGAGCCACGGCGTCAATGCCGAGGTGCTGGTGTTCGATCTTCGATAGCACCCGTCCACACAACCCCACCCAACGAACCAAGGAACACCATGTCCAAAATTGCCATCGTCTTTCACAGCGGCTACGGCCACACCCAACGCATGGCGCAGGCCGTGGCCGAGGGCGCGGCAGGCGAGCTGATCACCATCGACGCCGAGGGCAACCTCACCGAAGCGCAGTGAGCCACCTCACCGAAGCGCAGTGGGCCACACTTGCCGCTGCCGACGCCATCATCTTCGGCTCGCCCACCTACATGGGCAGCGTGTCGTGGCAGTTCAAGAAGTTCGCCGATGCGTCGAGCAAGCCTTGGTTCACGCAGGTCTGGAAAGACAAGATTGCTGCCGGCTTCACCAACTCGGCCACGATGAACGGCGACAAGCTCTCGACGCTGCACTACATGTTCACGCCGTCGCAGCAGCACAGCATGATCTGGGTCGGCACCGGCCTGATGCCCAGCAACGCCAAGGCCGCGCACCGCAACGACGTGAACTACGTCGGCTCGTTCTCGGGCGCGATGGCGCAGAGCCCGTCGGACGCCAGCCCGGCCGAGATGCTGCCGGGCGACCTGGAAACCGCCAGGCTGTTCGGCGCGCGCGTGGCTGCCGTGGCGGCCCGCTTCAACAAGTAAGTCGGGCGGCGGCACTCGCCGCAGGCAGGCCGGAGGCCTGTCGAGTGCATCTGGCACAGCAGGCCCGGCTTGCTACAGTCTCGCGCATGGACACCGCGATCAAGCTCGTCAGCCTGCTGCCCTGGATCGACTGGCTCGCGCTCGCGCTGTTCTTCTTCACGTGGGTCGGCTATGCGCGCTTCTCGCGCCAACGTGACGGTGCGCGCCAGTCGGTGCTGGGCGCCACCAACGCCGTGCGCCGGCAGTGGATGCTGCAGACCACCTACCGCGAGGTGCGCGTGATCGATGGCGTGGTGGTGCAGAACCTGTCGACGAGTCCGTCGTTCTTCGCCTCCACCACCATCCTGATCATCGGCGGCCTGCTCGCCGTGCTCGGCACCGACAAGGCGAGCGAACTGGTGCGTGACCTGCCGTTCGCGGCGCGCACCAGCACCCTGATCTTCGACATGAAGGTGATGCTGCTGCTGGCGATCTTCGTGCATGCGTTCTTCCGCTTCACGTGGTCGATGCGCCAGTACACCTTTGGCGCGCTGCTCGTGGCGGCAGCACCCGAGGCCGAGGTGTTCCGCACCGAAGGCCTGTCGCGCGAGGCGTTCGCCAACAAGGCCGGCCGCGTGGTCGGCATGGCGGCCGAAACCTTCAACGACGGCTTGCGCGCGTACTACTACTCGTTCGCGGCCATCGGCTGGTTCTTCTCGCCGTATGTCTTCATGCTGGGCACTGCGGGCGTGGTGTACGTGCTGTACGAGCGAGAGTTCCGCTCGGACGTGCTGGCCGTTCTGACATCGTAGGGCGCAGGTCGCAGGTCGCAGCCAGTCACGCGCCACCGCCGCCGAGAAAGCGCTGCACTGCGAGCACGGTGCGCTGCGGGTCTTCTTCCTGCGGCACATGGCCGAGGTCGTCGAACATCACCAGCGTGCTGCCGGAGATGTCGCGAACGAACTGCTGGGCGTGCGCCGGTGGGATCAGGCGGTCGCGGCCGCCCCACATCACCAGCGTGCGTTGCGTGAGCGTGCGCAGCCCGCCCACGTTCTGGCCCCCGTTCAATTGCGCCATGCGCTGTGCCAGCGCCTCCCGGTTGCCGGCGCGCAGGGTCATCGCCACATAGCGGTCCACGAGTTCCGGGGTCACGCGGGCCGGGTCGCCGAACACATTGCGCACGCTCGACTCGACCACGCTGCGCGGCAACACGTAGCGCATCACACTGCGCAGCCCTGGCACGCGCGCCACGCGAAAGCCGATGGGCACCGACGTGGCCTCGAACGCGTAGCCGCCCGCGTCGACGAGGATCAACTGCGCTACACGCTCCGGCGCCGCCACTGCGGTCTGCCAGGCAATGGCGCCACCGAGCGAGTTGCCGCCGAGCACCACGCGCGGCAGCTTCAATGCGTCGAGCATCCGCAGCACAAAGATGACGTACGCCGCGTCGGAATAGTCGGCGCTCGCGTTCGGCCCCGTCAGGCCGAAGCCCGGCAGGTCGAAGCGCACGACTCGGCGCGTGCCGCGCAGTGCGTCAGCCCAGCCGTCCCAGGTGTGCAGGCTGCTGGAGGTGCCGTGCAGTAGCACTATGGGCGCGGGGTCGTTGCGCGGCCCTTCATCGCGGTAGTGGACGTTCAGGCCACCGACCTCGATGAAGGCCGACGGTGGCGCGGCCCAGCGTGGCGCCAGCGTGCTCACCGGCAGGTCGGGGCTCCACGTCAGGGCGATGCCGGCACCGGCCAGCAGCGCCAGTGCGAGCAGGCTGACTGCGACAGCGACGAGCGTGCGGCGCGCCCGGCTCACACGTCACGCGCCAGGCGAACGCCGCTGAATTGCCACTGCGCATCGGTCGGGAAGAAGTTGCGGTAGCTCGCGCGCACATGGCCGGCCGGCGTGGCGCAGGAGCCGCCGCGCAGCACGTACTGGTTGCACATGAACTTGCCGTTGTACTCTCCCACTGCGCCGGGCAGCGGGCGGTAACCGGGGTAGGCGCCGTAGCTCGACTGCGTCCACTCCCACACGTCGCCGAACAGCTGCATCGGACCGGCCGCATGGCCTTCGGCCGGAAGTGGGTGGAAGGCTCGGCGGTCGGCGAAGTTGGCGTGGGCGGCTGCCGGCAGGGTTGCCGGTGTGGCACGTGCCGCGAGTTCCCATTCCACTTCGGTCGGCAGCCGCGCGCCGGCCCAGCGGGCATACGCGTCAGCTTCGAAGTAGCTCAGGTGACACACGGGTGTGCGCGGGTCGATGTCGATCAGGCCTTGAAGCGTGTGGGCCGACCAGCGGCCATCGACTTGCCGCCAGTAGAGCGGTGCGCTGCGGCGGCCGGCCTGGACCCAGTCCCAACCCGCCGACAGCCACAGCTCGGGGCGCTGGTAGCCGGCATCGGCCATGAAGGTCAGATACTCGCCGCACGTGGCGGGCCGCGACGCCAGCGCGAACGGCGCGGTGTACGCGCGGTGCCGCGGGGTTTCGTTGTCGAAGCAGAAGGCGCCGTCGTGCGCGGCGTCGAAGCCATGCTCGATCAAGCCGCCCTCGAAGCCGCACCAGCGGAGCAGGTTCGGCTGCACCGCGGTCAGCGGCCAGCGCGTGGCGTACGCCGCATGCGCGCTGTCGAGGCTGAGCGCGAACTTCGCATCGGTCAGCAGCAGTTCCTGGTGCTGCTGCTCGTGGTGCAGCCCGAGCGTGAGCAGCTCGCGAAGCGCGGGATCGTCGGCATGCGTGGCGAGCACGGCCTGCATGCGCTCGTCGACCTGCTTTCGAAAGCTCAGTACCTCGGCCAGCGTGGGTCGCTCGATCAGCCCACGCTGCAGCCGCGGGTGCCGTTCGCCCACGCCCTGGTAGTAGCTGTTGAACAACACCCGAAACCGCGCATCGAACGGTTTGAAGCGGGGCTCGAAGCGTTCGAGGATGAAGGTCTCGAAGAACCAGGTGACGTGCGCGAGGTGCCACTTCGTCGGGCTGGTGTCAGGCATGGCCTGCACCTGACACAGCGCTTCTGACAACGGTGCAGCCAGGGCCACGGTTTGCGTGCGAACGTCGGCAAATCGTTGGGCCAGGGGCGACTCATGGGCGTGTGCCGGCGCGTGCGCGGTGCGGCTCGTGTCGTTCATGGCGTGGGCGCCAGCGTGGCGTCGAGCGTGGCGCGGGCGTCGAAGACGAAGCACTCGCCGTCGAAGTGCTCGCCAGCGGTCTGCTCGAAGTACTTCAGGATGCCGCCTTCCAACTGCAGCACGTTCGCAACGCCCGCATTGGCCATGAACAAGGCGGCCTTCTCGCAGCGTATGCCGCCGGTGCAATAGCTCACCACTGTCTTGCCGGCAAGTTCGGCGCGGTGCGCGAGCAGCGCATCGGGGAACTCGCTGAAGCGCTCGATGCGCCAGTCGATGGCGCCGTGAAAGCGCCCGGCATCGGCCTCGAAGGCATTGCGCGTGTCGAGCATCGCAAGCTCGCGACCAGCATCGTCTCGGCCTTGCGCGAGCCAGCGCGCCAGCGTCTTGGCATCGACCGACGGCGCGCGCCTGGCTTGCGGTTGAATGGCCGCGTGGTTCATGCGAATGATTTCGCGCTTGACCTTGACCAGCAGCTTGCCGAAGGGCACGTCGACTGACCGGCTCTCCTTGACTTCCAGCGCTGTGAAGGGCTCTTGCGCACGCAGCCAGCCAAGCCAGCTGCGAACGTTGGCGTCGGGGCCGGCCAGGCACAGATTGATGCCTTCGCCGGCCAGCAGCACCGTCCCTTTGAGCGCACAGGCTTCGGCCTGCGCCCGGATGTTGTCGCGCCAGTTCGGCAATTCGGTCAACGCCACGAAGCGATATGCGGCGATGTTGAGAATCGAAGTTGCTGAAGTCACGCGATGAATTTTACGGGGCCGTCGATCTTCAAAGGCCCACTCCCTAAAATGCCCGCATGGCCTTCGTTCACCTGCGCACCCACACCGAATTCTCCGTCGTCGACGGCACCCTGCGCATCGACGATGCCGTCGCTGCTGCGGCAGCCGATTCCCAGGGTGCTCTGGCCATCACCGACCTGGCCAACCTGTTCGGCGCGGTCAAGTTCTACCGCGCGGCGCGCAAGCGCGGCATTAAGCCCATCATCGGTGCCGACCTCTGGTTGGAGCCGCAAGGCTTTGAGAAGGCCGCCAGCCGCCTCGTGGTGCTGGTGCAGAACAGCCAGGGCTACCACCACCTGTGCGAGTTGTTGTCGCGCGCCTGGCTGCGCAATGTGCAGCGGGCGCAGGCTTGCGTGACGTGGGACTGGCTGGCCGAACTCGGCGAAGGCCTGATCGTGTTGTCGGGTGCGGAGCTTGGCCCCGTCGGGCAAGCGCTGGTGGCGGGCGACCCCGAGCGCGCGGCACTGCTCGCGACAAGGCTGGCGCAGCTGTTCAAGGACCGCTTCTACATCGAGTTGCAACGCGCCGGCTTGCCCGGCAACGAGGCCCATGTGCGCGCTGCCGTGCAACTGGCCGCCGAGCTTGCGCTGCCGGTGGTGGCCACGCACCCGGTGCAGTTTGCAGCGGCCGACGATTTCGAGGCCCATGAGGCGCGCGTGTGCGTCTCCGAAGGCGAAATGTTGAGCAATTCGAAGCGTGTCAAGCGCTTTTGCGAAGAGCAGTATTTCAAGACCCAGGCGCAGATGGAAGCGCTGTTTGCCGACCTGCCCAGCGCTGTGCGCAACACGGTCGAGATTGCGCGCCGCTGCAACTTGAGCCTCGTGCTCGGCCAGGCGCAGCTGCCGGACTTTCCGACGCCGGTGGTCGACGGCGTGCCGCTCGCGATGGACGCGTACTTCCGCATCGCCTCGCATGCGGGCCTCGAGAAGCGGCTGGCGCAGCTCTACCCGGACGCCGTGCTGCGTGATGCGCAGCGCGCGCGCTATGTCGAGCGGCTCGACTTCGAGATCGCGACGATCCTGAAGATGGGCTTCCCAGGCTACTTCCTGATCGTTGCCGACTTCATCAACTGGGCCCAGAACAACGGCTGCCCCGTGGGGCCGGGGCGCGGCTCGGGTGCGGGCTCGCTGGTCGCGTATTCCATGGGCATCACCGGCCTCGACCCGCTTCAGTACAACCTGCTGTTTGAGCGCTTCCTGAACCCCGAGCGGGTGTCGATGCCCGACTTCGACATCGACTTCTGCCAGGGCAACCGCGAGCGTGTGATCGACTACGTGAAGCAGAAGTACGGCCGTGATGCGGTGAGCCAGATCGCCACCTTCGGCACGATGGCGGCGAAAGCGGCGCTGCGCGATGTGGGCCGCGTGCTGGGCATGGGCTATGGTCACGTCGACTCCATCGCCAAGCTGATTCCCGCCCCACCGGGCAAGCAGGTGACGCTGGCGCGCGTGCCGGCCGAGCCCGAGCCCGGGCTCATCTACGCCCGCAAGGAGGCGCCCGAACTCGAACAGCGCGAAGCCGCCGAAGAAGAGGTGGCCGAACTGCTGGCGCTGGCTATGCGCGTCGAAGGCTTGACCCGCAACGTCGGCATGCACGCCGGCGGGGTGTTGATAGCACCCGGCAAGATCACCGACTTCTGCCCCCTCTACATGCAGCCCGGCAGCGACAGCGCGGTGAGCCAGTTCGACAAGGACGATGTCGAAGCCATCGGCCTCGTGAAGTTCGACTTCCTGGGCTTGGCCACGCTGACGATTCTCGAGCTGGCGAAGGAGTTCATCAAGGCGCGCCGCCCGCAATACGCCGACTTCGACTACGACCGGCTGCCGCTCGACGACCCGCGTGTCTACAAGCTCTTCTCCGACGGCCGCACCGAATCGGTGTTCCAGTTCGAAAGCGCGGGCATGCAGCGCATGCTGAAGGACGCGCGGCCCACGCGCATCGAAGACCTGATCGCGCTGAACGCCATGTTCCGCCCCGGGCCGATGGAGAACATCCCCACCTTCTGCGCCCGCAAGCACGGCAAGGAAGAGGTGAGCTACCCGCACCCGCTGCTCGAGACCGTGCTCGGCGAAACCTACGGCGTGATGGTGTACCAAGAGCAGGTGATGCAGGCCGCGCAGGTGCTGGGCGGCTACTCGCTCGGTGGTGCGGACCTGCTGCGCCGCGCCATGGGCAAGAAGAAGGCCGAAGAGATGGCCACGCACCGCGCGATCTTCCGAGACGGCGCGGCCGCGAAGCACATCAGTCCCTCTGTGGCCGACGAAGTGTTCGACCTGATGGAGAAGTTCGCCGGCTACGGCTTCAACAAATCGCATGCCGCCGCGTACTCGCTGCTGGCGTATCACACGGCCTGGATCAAGGTGCATTGCACGGCCGAGTTCTTCGCCGCGAACATGACGGTCGAGGCCGACGACACCGACAAGCTGCGGGTTCTGCTGATCGACGCCAAGAGCTTCGGCGTGGTCGTGCAGGCGCCCGATGTGAACAAGGGCGTGCATCGCTTCGTCCCCGCGTCCGACAGCGTGGTGCAGTACGGCCTGGGCGCGATCAAGGGCACCGGTCAGGGCGCGATCGAGGCCATCGTCGCAGCCCGCGCGGCAGGTGGTGCGTTCAAGAGCCTGTTCGACTTCTGCGCCCGGGTGGACCGCAGCCGCATCAACAAGCGCGTGATCGAAGCGCTGATCAAGTCGGGCGCGTTCGATGCACTGCACGCTGAGCGCTCGCGCATGCTCGCCAGCGCCAGCCTCGCAATGGACTGGGCCGATGCGCAGGCCGCGCACGCCGATCAAGGGGGGCTGTTCGACTTTGCCGACGACAGCGCCAGCGTGCACGGCGCGAGCACGCAAGAGCCCGAGCTGGAGGCGGCCGAGCCCTGGAGCATCAAGCAGCGCCTGCTGCTGGAGAAGGCGGCGCTCGGCTTCTACCTGTCGGGCCACCTGTTCGACCAGAGCGCCGACGAAGTGCGACGCTTCGCCAAGCGCCGCATTGCCGACCTGATGGACAGCCGCGACCCACAACTGCTGGCCGGCATCGTCAGCGACCTGCGCGTCGTCAACGGCCAGCGCGGGCGCGTGGCCATCTTCAAGCTCGACGACAAGACCGAGCCTATCGAAGCGGTCGCCAACGAAGACCTGCTCAACGCGAACCGTGACCTGCTGAAGGACGACGAGCTCGTCATCGTGCAAGGCAAGGTGCAGCTCGACCGCTTCTCCGGCAGCCTGCGCCTGAACGTGAGCGCGGTGTGGGACCTGGCTGCCGCGCGCTGCCGCTTCGGCAAGTACCTGCGCGTCAACGTGAACGGCAGTGTTCCGCCGGTCGCCGAGGTGCTGCGTGACTTCCCGCAGCGGCGCGTCGCCACCGAGCAAGGCGACCTGCCGCAGGGCCTGACCGTGCGGCTGCAACTGCTGCGTGACAGTGCCAGCGGCGAGCTCGACCTGGGCGATGCGGCACGCTTCTACCCCACCGACGACGCGCTCGACCGCTGGCGTGCGGCGGCGCACGGCGGGCAGGCGGTGGTCGTGTACGAGTGAGCCGGTGCGGCGGCGCGCAAAGCGGCGTGTCAGGTTTGGCGGCGCCGCACCGATAAGGTGACATGGCCGCATCCGCATCCATCACCGCCTCACCCCACCCGTTCAGCGGCCCGGTCACCGGGCTGGTGCTCTCGGGCGGCGGCGCGCGGGCGGCCTACCAGGTGGGCGTGCTGCAGGCGATTGCGCAGATCCGGCGTGACGCGCAAGCCACCGGCGCTGTGCCCGCCGGCAACCCGTTCCCGGTGATCGCCGGTACCTCGGCTGGCGCCATCAACGCGGCCGCGCTGGCCTGCCGTGCCGACGACTTCGACGGTGCGGTGAACATGCTGTGCGAGGTGTGGCAGAACTTCCATGCCGAGCAGGTGTACCGGGCCGATTCGCTGGGTGTGATCCGCACCGGCGCGCGCTGGCTCACGATGTTGTCGATCGGCTGGGTGATCGCGCGATGGCGCCGCGCGCGGCCGCGCTCGCTGCTCGACAACACGCCGCTGCAAGGGCTGCTGATGCGGCTTGTCAGCACCGAGCGGCTGCAGCAAATGATGGCGCAGGGGCACCTGCATGGGCTGGCCGTGACGGCATCGAGCTACGGCTCGGGGCTGCACGTGACCTTCTACGACGCGGTCGAGCACATCAAACCGTGGACGCGCTCGCAGCGCATCGCCGTGCGCGACGCGATCGGCGTGCCGCACCTGATGGCCTCGTCGGCGATCCCGTTCGTGTTCCCGGCGGTGGCGCTCGACATCGATGGCCATGCCGAGTACTGCGGTGACGGGTCGATGCGCCAGGCCGCGCCGATCTCGCCCGCAGTGCACCTGGGCGCCGAGCGCATCCTGGTGGTCGGTGCCGGCCGCATGCACGAGCCGCCGGGTCAGCGCGCCGGCAGCAGCGAGTACCCCAACCTTGCGCAGGTGGCGGGGCATGCGTTGTCGAGCATCTTCCTGGACGCGCTGGCGGTCGATGTGGAGCGCCTGCAGCGCATCAACACCACGCTCGCGCTGCTCACCCCCGAACAACGCGCGGCGACCGGGCTCAAGCCCATCGACGTGCTCGTGATCTCGCCGAGCCAGCGCCTCGACGACATTGCGGCCCGCCATCTGGGCGAGTTGCCGCTGCCCATCCGCGCCATGCTGCGCGGCCTGGGTGTGCAAGGGCAGGGCAGCGATGCGCGGGGCTCGGCGCTGGCGAGCTACCTGCTGTTCGAGGCGCCGTACACGCGCGAGCTGATGGCGCTGGGCGTGCGCGACACGCTGGCCAAGCGCGACGAGGTGCTGCGCTTCTTCGGCTGGGTGGCCATGGTGGCTGCGGCCTGAAACGAAAACGCCCCGATGTATGGGGCGTTGCTCGGGGTGCAGGCCGCTTGGCCTGCGACGGTGCTTACTTCTTCGCAGCGCTGGCCGGTGCGGCGGCAGCGGCAGGCCTGTCTTCCTTCGCGGCCTTCTTGGCGGCGGCCTTGTCGGCCTTGGCCTTCATGGCTTCGTCGGCAGCAGCAGCCTTGGCCGCCTTCTTGTCTTCCTTCTCCTTCTTCGCGGCGGCCTTCTTGTCGTCGGCGCCGGTGGCGGCTACCGAAGGGGCGGGCTTGGCAGCGTCGGTCTTGGCCATCGGGGCGGTGGTCGCGGGTGCGGCGGAGGGTGCAGCCGCCTTCTTGTCGTCCTTCTTGGCAGAAGCCGGAGCAGCAGCCTTGGCGGGTGCGCCGGTGAAGGCAGCGCCGTTCACGGTCAGGCCTTCGGTCGAGAACTTGGCGGCATTGCCTTCGCCCACACCCTTGACACGGTCGACCATGTCTTGCCAGTCCTTGAACGAACCCTTCTTGCGCTCGTCGAGGATCTTGCCCGCGATGGACGGGCCGATGCCCTTGACGGCTTCGAGTTCGGCTTGGGTGGCCTTGTTGGCATCGACGGCGGCGAAGGCCACGGCGGCGAACAGGGCCAGCATGGCGGCGAGAATTTTCTTGATCATGGTGTTCCTCGGATCGTGGTGGAGAGGTTGCGCGCCGGGCACGGTGCCGTCGGCGCTGGACTCATAACGAAGGGTCTGACGACAGGGTTGACCCTTGCGCAAAAGAATCAGCCCGATGCCGTCAACCATGCGGCGTAGGCCGCTACCCCGGCGGCCACATCGGCGAACCTGTGGTCGCAGCCGGTGGCGCGCAGCCGCGCCAGGTCGGCCTCGGTGAAGCACTGGTACTTGCCGACCAACGCGTCGGGGAACGGGACGTACTCGATCAACCCGGTGCGCACCAACTCGGCCAGCGCCAGCGGCGCGTCGCCAGCCGCCACGCGTTGGGCGTTCACGGTGGCCACGGCCACGTCGTTGAACGGCTGGGCGCGGCCGGTGCCGAGGTTGAAGATGCCGCTTTGCTCGGGGTGCCGCAGGAACCACAGGTTCACGGCCACCACGTCGTCCACGAACACGAAGTCGCGGCTCTGCTGGCCGGGGCCGTAGCCGCCGTACTCGCCGAACAGCTTGACCTTGCCCGTTTCGCGGAACTGGTTGAGGTGGTGGAACGCGACCGAGGCCATGCGGCCCTTGTGCTGCTCGCGCGGGCCGTAGACGTTGAAGTAGCGGAAGCCCGCGACCTGCGTGAAGGTGCCCGAGGTCGAGGTGGGCAGCATGCGCCGCACCACGTTGTCGAACAGCAGCTTCGAGTAGCCATAGACGTTCAGTGGGCGCTCGAACGCCGGCTCTTCGCGGAAAGCAGCGCTGCCGCCATAGGTGGCAGCCGACGAGGCATAGAGCAGCCGCGTGCCCTGCGCCTGGCAGGCGTCGAGCAGGTCTTTCGAGCAGCGGTAGTTGGTGTCGAGCATGAAGCGGCCGTTGTGCTCCATGGTGTCGGAGCAGGCGCCTTCGTGGAACACGGCGTCGACCTGGCCGAACTCACGCCGCGCGAAACGGGCGTAGAACTCGCTGCGGTCGAAGTAGTCGCTCAGTTGGGCACCGAGCAGGTTGCGGAACTTGGGGCCGTCGGTCAGGTCGTCGACGCCGATCACGTCGTCGATGCCGATGGCGTTCAGGCCCTGCACGATGTTGCTGCCGATCATGCCGGCCGCTCCTGTGACCACGACTTTCATTCGCAGGCTTTCATGGGGGAAACAACTCGTCGAAACCGACGGTGGCGGTGCCGAACTTGCCGACCACGATGCCGCCGGCGCGGTTCGCCACAGGCATCGCTTCGCGCAGGCTCGCGCCGCAGGCGAGCATGGCGGCCAGCGTGGCGATCACGGTGTCGCCGGCACCGGTCACGTCGAACACCTCGCGCGCCTGCGCGGGGACTTGCAAATGACCCGGGGCGCCATCGACCGTGTCGAACAGCGACATGCCGTCTTCGGAACGCGTGAGCAGCAGAGCGCCAAGCTTGTGCTCGGCGCGCAGCCGCTCGACGCGCTCGCGGAGCTGCACTTCGCTGCCCCACGCGCCGATCACCTGCGCCAGCTCGGCACGGTTCGGCGTGATGACGGTCGCACCCGCGTAGCGGCTGTAGTCGGCACCCTTGGGGTCGATCAGCACCGGCTTGCCATGCCGGAGCGCCAGCTCGATCATGTGAGGCAGGTGGGTCAGGCCGCCCTTGCCGTAGTCGGAGAACAGCACCGCGTCGTGCTCCGGCAGCACGCGTTCGAAGTCGCTCAGCATGCTGGCCAGCACCTCGTGGTCGGGCTGGTTCTCGAAGTCCACGCGCAGCAGCTGCTGCGCCCGGCCGATGACGCGCAGCTTGACGATGGTGTAGAGCTGCGGGTCGCTGCCGAGCAGCGCGGCAACGCCTTGCTCTTCGAGCAGCCGGCGCAGCGTGCGGGCGGGCTCATCGACGCCGACCACCGTGAGCAAGGTGGCCTGCGCACCCAGGGTCTTGACGTTCAGCGCCACGTTGGCGGCGCCGCCCAATCGCTCTTCCTCGCGCGTGACGCGCACGACCGGCACCGGCGCTTCCGGCGAGATGCGGTCGACGGCACCGAACCAGTAGCGGTCGAGCATGGCGTCACCGACGACGAGCACGCGGGCGCGAGCCATTTGCGCGCGTGTGATTGCGGTGGTCGGCGCCTCTTTCATCAAAGGTCTTCCAGTCGTTGCGGTGGGTAGCTGTCCCAGCTCAGGCAGCCGGGGCATTGCCAGAAGTAGTGCTGCGCCTCGAAGCCGCAGGCGGCGCAGCGGTAGCGTTGCAGCGGCTGTGCGGCGCGGCCGACCGCGTCACGAAGCGCCTTGGTTTCGGCCGCAGTGAACGGCACGTCACCCTGCTGGCCGAGCAGCGCTTGCGTGGCCGACAGCGTGGGGTGTTCGCGCAAGTGCGCGAGCAGGCGCTCGCGCTGCGCTTCGGCGGGCGGGTCGAGCAGCGCCAGCGCGTCGAGCAGATCCGTGGCCGGGGCGCGTGCGTACAGCGCTTGCAGCCGCTGCAGCGCGGCCGGGCCCTGATCGGTGGCCAGGGCACTGCGCGCGTAGTCGCGCGCGACGAGGTTGAACATGACCGGGTGCGTGACCATCAACTCGCCCCACACCGCCAGCACCTGCGCGTGGTCACCGCTGCGCAGCGCGCGCTGGCCGGCCAGCACGAGCGGGCGGGCGGCTTGCGGAGCGGCTTCGCGGGCGCGTTGCAGGGCGGCGTCGGCATCGGCGGTCTGGGCTTGCGCATCGGCTTCCAGCGCGATCTCGCACCAGTGGTGCGCGATGCGCGACGCGAACGAGCCGGTTCCCCGTTGCTCCAGCTTGCCGGCCACAGCCGCAGCAGCGCGCCATTCGCGGGAGCGCTCATGCAGCGTCAGCAGCGCGAGCCGCGCTTCGGTGTCGAACGCGGTGCCATCGAGCGCTAGGTAGGCGGCCTCGGCACGGTCGAGCAGGCCGGCCTTCATGAAGTCTTGCGCCAGTGCGTGCTGCGCACGATCACGTTCGCTGGCAGGCAGGTCGGCCCGGTTCAGTAGGTGCTCGTGCACGCGCACCGCGCGCTCGTACTCGCCGCGCCGGCGGAACAGGTTGCCGAGCGCGAAGTGCAGGTCGGAGGTGTCGGGGTCGTGCTGCACAGCCTCGATGAAGGCGTCGATGGCCTTGTCGTGCTGTTCGTTGAGCAGCAGGTTCAGGCCCTTGTAGTAGGCCTTCGGCGACTCTTTCTGTTCACGCTTCCATTGGCGCACATCGAGCCGTGACGCCACCCAGCCAAGCGCGAAGGTGAGCGGCAGCCCGAGCAGCAGCCACTGCAGGTCAAAGTCCATCGCGGGGCGGGTGCGGCAGGGTGATTTCGGTGGTGGCCCGGGGTGCTGCAGGCTCGGCCACGGCGGCGATCACGGGCGCGTGCTTGCGCGCCACGCGCCGGTGCCGCCACCAGCTCGGCACCATCGCGAACACGCCGAAGGCGCAGCCCAGCGCGAACGCAGCCAGCACGATGAACACCGTCGGCGCGCGCCATTCCTGGCCGAAGAACCAGCGGATCGCAGCGTCGTGCTGGTTGTTCAGCGCGAA
>Ga0123336_10000161_pt1 | contig 67938 bp, 56 predicted proteins | sample SSSSmetaG_FD_96466 | JGI IMG/M metagenome (GOLD analysis project Ga0123336, IMG submission 96466) | Glacier valley bacterial and archeal communities from Borup Fiord, Nunavut, Canada, to study Microbial Dark Matter (Phase II) - ​SSSS metaG | ecosystem: Environmental > Aquatic > Freshwater > Ice...
AAAGGAATGGCACAGGTAGATATTTCGCTTATAGGAATACAGAAAAAAGATGGAATAGATATTGAAATAAATTACTGCACAAGCCTATTTAAGGAAGAAACCATCAACAAATTTGGTGAACATTTTATTAATATTTTGAAGTATTTGATAGAACACCCAAAAGCCAAACTGCATGAAATCGACATGTTGTCTGATGTTGAGAAAAGTCAACTGCTATATGAGTTTAACAACACTGAAGTCCAATATCCGAAAGATAAGACGGTGCAGGAACTTATTGAAGAACAGGTGATTAAGACCCCGGATAATATTGCGGCTATATTTGAAAATAAAGAATTGACTTACAGCGAGCTCAATAAAAAAGCAAACCGGCTTGGCAGAACATTACGAGAAAAAGGAGTTAAGGGAGACAGCATCGTAGCGATTATAACTGATCGCTCCCTTGAGATGATCGTAGGAATCATGGCTGTATTGAAAGCTGGAGGTGCATATTTGCCTATCAGTCCTGAATATCCTGGAGAGAGAATTAAATACATGCTGGAGGATAGTGGAGCATGTATTTTGCTTGCTCAAAACAGTGAAATGTGGGAGCAGAAACCGGAGCTTGGAGAATTATCCGTCGTAAGGATGAGTCTTGAAGATGAGAGCCTCTATTCGGTGGAGGATACCAACCTTGAAATAATAAATACGCCTAAGAATTTAGCTTATATAATCTATACCTCAGGCTCCACAGGAAAACCAAAGGGTGCCATGATTGAGCACTATTCACTTGTTAACAGGTTAAACTGGATGCAGAAAAAGTACCCTATCGGAGAAGGGGATACCATTCTGCAGAAGACACCTTATACCTTTGATGTATCTGTATGGGAGATGTTCTGGTGGAGTATGCAGGGAGCAAAGGTTTGTTTCTTAAAGCCTGGAGGAGAAAAAGATCCTGGAGCAATGCTGGAGGTAATAGAGCAGAAACATATAACAACGATGCATTTTGTACCTTCAATGTTAACTGCCTTCTTAGCATATGTTGACAATGGCATAGATATCAGTAGGTTGAATAGCTTAAGACAGGTCTTTGCAAGTGGAGAGGCATTAAACGTACAGCAGGTTAATAAATTCAACAAGATGCTATATGAGAAAAATGGAACTAAGCTTCATAACCTTTATGGACCTACAGAAGCTACAGTTGATGTATCTTACTTTGATTGCTCGACCGGGGAAGATTTTGAAATCATTCCTATAGGAAAGCCAATAGACAACATAAACCTGTTTATATTAAGTAGTGAGGAAAAGCTGCAACCGATAGGAGTACCGGGAGAACTTTTCATTGCTGGAGATGGCTTGGCAAGAGGGTATTTAAATAGGCCAGAGTTAACTGCTGAAAGGTTCATAGCCAACCCCTTTGGAAACATAACAGGTGAGAAGATGTATAAAACTGGAGATTTAGCAAGATGGCTTCCTGACGGAAATATAGAATACCTTGGCAGAATAGATAACCAGGTAAAAGTGAGAGGTTTTAGAATTGAACTTGGAGAAATTGAAAACCAACTACTTAAGAGCGAATTGATTAAAGAAGCCGTAGTTTTGGCAAAAGAAAATGAGGATGGAAGCAAATACCTATGTGCATACTATGTTGCTGATAATGAGATATCTATCCAACTCCTTAGAGATGTTTTGTCAAATGAGCTCCCTGATTATATGATACCATCGTATTTTATTAAGCTTGACCAAATTCCGTTAAGCGTAAATGGTAAGTTAGACAAAAAGGCATTGCCGGATTTTGAAGGAAAAGTGAATACTGGTACAGTATATGTGGAACCTAGAAATAAAATTGAAAAAAAACTTGTAGAAGCATGGAAGGAAGTACTATGTATAGATAATGAAATTGGGATTTATGAGAACTTCTTTGAACTAGGAGGAACCTCTTTAAATGCAATTCAAGTCATCGGCAAGATTGAAGGCTTTTCATTAAACATGGGACATATAATGAAGTACCCTACCATTGCAGAATTAAGCAAGCATGCTGTAGTAGAAGTCTCAAATCATATAGATTTACCTGATGATATGAAGGAAAACCTTGATATTGAGTATGATTATCTCAAAAATGGATCGTTGGAGCCTATTACCGAATTATTGGATTGTAATACACGAATGTTATACTTTGTTTTAAAGAAAAAAGTAAAAGATTTCCAGAATTATTATAATATTTTATTCAATGGTTTTGTGTTTTACATAATTCAAAACGAGGATGGCACAATTTATAATATCGACTGTACAACTTATCCTATTAGAGAGGATATATTCAGCATTAAAACCTATAGCAACAAAGGGATGCAAGCAATGGTGGAAGTTGAAAGTTTTCTAAATAAGGGTGAGATAGTAATCATTGATACTCTTAAGTTCAGGGTACCATTTAATAAAGATTTCATCAGTAAAGAATATATTTGCGAACTTGAGCCATCAGTTATGGGGCACACTTTTGTGGCAATAGCACATGATAAGGATAACTTATATTATGTAGAAATGCCAAGTGAAATCAATGAAAAAAATTACATACCTTATTCTGAAAATAAATCTGTTGGAATTATTAATAAGAAAGAATTATTGCCTGCATTTGAAGTATATGCTAATTTTGGTGTAGTCGACATAAACTATTCAAACTTAGAAAAAAAATCTCAATTTAAAGAGAACATTGAAAAAATCTTATTTGAATATTATACGCAAGGAATTACATATGAAGATGGAAGAAGGGTTTTTTATGGGATTAATGCAATTGATCTTCTAATTGATTTGAGTAAACAAGAAATCCTTGATTTAAACGGTAGAAATTCTTTTTATAGAGAAGATAATCTAAGGAAACTTATAGGTTGGAAATTCTGGATAACTGCAGTACGAAGAAAATTCTTACAAATTATTTTAGAAACATATAGCGAGCAATGTAATATTGAAATAAAAGAGGAGCTAATTATTCTATTGGGCGACTTACAGTTAGAATGGTATCGTGTTTCAGATTTTATGACAGAGAGATTCAACGAAAATAGATTTGTTATTGGAAAGGAGTACATTCCCTATTTTGAGAGTTTAAAGAAAAATGAACTTAAGTTAATTGATAATCTAAATAAATTATGGAAGTAATGGTGAAGTAGCATTGATATATCTGGTTCAATAGTAAAAATAAATATTCTCAAATTCTTTAAATGCTGGGCACATAAGGCTTTCTTAAAAGGGAGCTTTTTGTGCCTTGTTATATGTTGACTGACATTTAGAAAACTCATAATCAGTTAGCAAATTATCTGATTATTTACATATTTGATTGAAATTAAGTAAAGAATGGAATATATAATAAGAGATAATACTTTATCAAAAGGAGAAATAAAATGGATTTATCACCAGAAAAACGCGAAGAACTACTCAGAGCATTAAAAGCCCGTTTTGAGAAAAACATGAATCGCCATGAAGGTCTTGAATGGACTAAGGTACAAGCAAAGCTAGAAGCTAATAATGAAAAACTATGGTCGCTCAATGAAATGGAAAGAACATACGGTGAACCGGATGTTGTTGGTCTTGATATAAAGACAGGCGAATACATTTTTTATGATTGTTCTGAGGAAAGTCCTAAAGGCCGCAGAAGCCTTTGCTACGACCATGAGGCTATCGAGTCAAGGAAAGAAAATAAACCAGAAAACAACGTTATTAATATGGCTGCTGCCATGGGCATAGAGCTTTTAACGGAAGGAGAATACCGGGAATTGCAGAAACATGGAAAGTATGACAATAAAACATCGAGCTGGATAATAACACCTTCTGATATTAGAAAACTCGGTGGTGCCATCTTTGCTGATTTCCGTTATGGTAATGTCTTCGTGTATCACAACGGTGCAGAATCATACTATTCTGCCAGAGGGTTCCGTGGCTCGATGAGGGTCTAAAAGGAAAAAGTATTTAACCATTAATAAAGTAGCATTATTAAAAACATTTACATTGCTAAAGTTACCTGTAACATTCTGCCCTATATATTAAAAACTTATGACGAGGATCATTATCATACATATAAGGTACTTTTATATCATTTATAAGTAGAAAGTGGGAGTTAGTATCAAGAAAATAAATGTAATCATTTGATGGATAATATAGTATAACATCTATTGTTCTTTCATATATTTCAGTGGAAACTAAAATATTCTTTATGACTTTTGCAAATATTTGCATAGAGAAAGGATTAAAGAAGTAGAATTTATTATCTGATGAATTAATAGGATAACTTTCTGCAAAGCAGCTTACGAAATTGATAAGATCCTTTTTCTTTTTGTTTGCCTGAAAATAATTTTTTTTATTTTCAAGAGCTTCCTTATAGAAGAAGTTATTCATTTCTACCCCGGTAACAGAGGAGTTAAAAAAGTGATTTATGTAAAAGTTAAACCTTCCTTTGCCACAACCAAAGTCAACAATGCTATCCTCTGCTGAAAATTCATATTGCTGAGACAATATATCTAATGCGGAGTACGAGGTTGGTTCGTATCTGTGATAATGAATTGATTCATTAAACACTTTTTGGTCTCCTGATGTTTTTATATTTAATAGTTTTTCGTAATATTGTTCGTCCATAATGGGTTACCTCTAGTTTAAGTTTTATACTATTCTAAATTTATTGAATGATAAGCAGAATAGTTTTAATCGAAGTGCTTTTCGTTATATAGTCAGGATTAGTTCTTTAGTAAGTCTATAATAGTTGATAATAATAGACAAGGTCTTTATATTTGTGGTATGTAAATTTTTAACTTAAAATTGCAATGAAACTGTTAGGTCATGATAGCTCAAAGACATTTGTTATTAGCAAAAATAAGAATTTTATGATTGGTACAACTTAATTTAGTTAAATATGGATACAATAAAAGGTTGTACTTAGTTGAGTGATTAGTTATAATGTTCAATATTGCATAGCTTCAAGGATGCATATGGAAAGTTGGAAATTTATTTCGTATATAAGGGGACATAATATTGAGTGAGAAATTTAAAAGAGTTTTAATGACTATATTTGGCGTTTTAATAGCAGGCTTTAGTGTGGGAATGTTTAATTTTTCAGCTTTTGGAATGGATCCTTTTCAGGTCTTTGCACATGGTGTATGGGCTTATTTACCATTAGGGTATGGAACGTTCTATTTATTATTAAATTTGATTATGCTAATTTTTATCTTTTTTATTGATCGACGTAAGATTGGTCTTGGGACTGTTATTAATATTTTTTTATTGGGTTATGTCGTACAGTTTTCATCTTGGTTATTTCAAACATGGATTCCAAATCCTTCGTTAATACTTAAGATAATATTCTTGTGTATAGGAATTATTATAATTTGTTTTGGCTCCTCCTTATATTTCATCAGTGATTTAGGAGTATCCACCTATGATGCGGTTGCTCTTATTTTATCGGAAAAGAAAGTGGCGCGTTTTCAGTATTGTAGGATCTCCTCCGACTTGATTTGTACAATAATAGGATATTTGCTTGGTGCAACCGTAGGAATAGGAACTGTTATTACTGCTTTTTTTATGGGTCCAATTATCTCATTCTTTAATCGTAAGGTATCAATTCCATTTCGATATGGAAAAGCTCAGTAAGAGGATGTCTTTTTGCAAAGTTAAATTATAGACTATAAATCCAGAAATGCCTTATTGATAGGTGTTTCTGGATTTTGTTGTTTAGTAAAATGTTTCAAAAATATTTAACGAAACATAAAGTAATATATTGGGCATAAATATAAATAATGGTATAATGAATAAGGCTACAATAATCTGAAAAAGAAGAACTACCTTACCTATTGAGAAGCTAAAATGTATGAGGAGGTTTGATGATGAGAAAGAAAGTATTTATATTATCTATTATAGTTGCTTCAATTTTATTTACGCTAACAGGATGTATTCCAGGAGATGGCACATATACAGCTGCAAAGCCAGCAGGATTCTTTTGGGGTATCTGGCATGGATGGATTTCACCAATTTCACTTGTCGTAGGATTATTTAAGGGAAATATAAGAGTTTATGAAATTGCAAATACAGGATGGTGGTATGATTTTGGTTTCTACATTGCTATTATTGGTGGATTTGGCAGTTTGTCTTTGTTTCGTAAAAAAGGTTTAAAAGGCAAAGACAAATAAATAAAGTGTGTATGTTCTTAATGGATTATCTAGTCTGACCTTTAATAACCTATGTGGACAACAGATCAAAATAAAATTATCTATTGACAATAAATGAATGGTCGTTTATTATATAGACATAATAGAGGTGGACAAATGAGAAAAAAAGATGATGAAAAAGAAAAAAGTATAAAAGAAGCTGTAATAAAACTAATACTTCAAGAAGGTTTTCATGGTACTTCTATTTCAAAAATTGCTAAAGAGGCAGGGGTTTCTCCAGCAACGGTATATATATATTTTGATAACAAAGAAATCATGTTGCAGGATATTTATCGTGAGTACTCAGAAGAAATTTTTAATTATATTTTCAAAAGAGTTCATCAGGGAATGGGTGGACAGCAACTTATAGAAATAGTTGTGAGAAGTTATTATAACTATATTCAAGAACATAAAGAAATTTTTAACTTTGTAGAACAGTTTTCAAATTGTCCCTCATTAGCTAGTGGTTGTTCAGAAATAAAAGGTATTTGCAATATTAATAATCTTATAGTAGAGATGAAAAAGAACAACATTCTCAAGGACTATAATAATGAAAATTTAGTAGCAATCATATTTTATCCTGTAAAATCAATTGCAATTAATAATCACAGAACTGAAGAAGAAAGAGCAGAATTGCTCAAAGAAATGATTGAAATTATACAGGATGCTTTGCTGAAATAAAAATAAAAAAGCGAGACAATTTTGTGGATTTCATTATCACAAAGTAATCTCGCCATAATTTAACAAACAGTTAAACGAGCATTCATTTATGAATACTCATGGAGGAAGGATGGTATTATGATGAATAATGACAAAAACAATAACGTAGGAATGGTTATCCCCATATCAGATATAGTTTTGCTACCAGGTGTAATATCTATAATTAGGTTATCTAAGCTTAGTGATGAGCAACTTGGAAATCTAGAAAAAGAAGATATTGCAAAAATTATATTACCACTAAAGCAAAACTTTAGTCAAAAACTATTAAACGAAGAGGATTTTTATAGGGTAGGTGTTTCCTTTAGTGTTGATGAAGTGGAGAAAACAGAAAAAGGTTACCAGCTTAAGATTAAGGCACTTGATAGAGTTGAAATAAAAACACTTAGTATTGGAAATGATTTTATACGTGCGCAATATGATATATGCCCAGATGATATTGATCTCAATGAAAAGAGTCAGGAAGAGATGCTTGGTTATGTGAAGAAATTTACCCGTGAATTTGGAGAGAAATACACAAGATCAGAGCAATACAGAGGAGCAGAGCAATTCATGAAGGTATTTGATGAGTTGAAGGACTTAAATTCACTCATAGTTTATATATCTCAATTCATGCCTATATCAAACAGCGAAAAGTATGATTTACTTGAGACACGGTCCTTAAAGGAGAGAAGCTTAAAGTTTATGGATTATCTTGTAAAGCTAAAAGAAACCGTTGAATTACAGTTTGAAATGGCAGAGAGATTTTCTGATAAGGCAAATAAATTTTATAGAGAATCAGTACTCAGGGAACAATTAAAAGCCATCCAAGAGGAATTAAATGAAGGAAAGGCAGAGGGTACTAAAAAGGATAAGGATTATTTAAGTAAAATTGAAGAAGCTCAGATGCCACTTGATATAAAGAATACTGCTCTTGATGAATTAGATAAATTGCAAGCTCAAAGTCCTAATAGTTCAGATTATAATGTTATACGTAATTACTTGGATCTACTGGTGCAACTGCCTTGGAAAAAGAGTGAAGCCAAACCCATCAATTTAGGGGAAGCAAGACGGATTTTAGATGAACAACACTATGGCTTGGATAAAGTAAAGGATAGGATAATACAGCATTTAGCTGTAATGCAGTTGAAAAAAGATAAAAAAGGTTCTATTATATTACTTGTAGGACCTCCTGGAACTGGAAAGACAAGCTTAGGTAAGAGTATTGCAGAAGCGCTTGATAGAAAGTATATTCGTTTGAGTTTAGGTGGAATTAGAGATGAAGCAGAGATTAGAGGACATCGTAGAACTTATGTTGGAGCTATGCCGGGAAGAATTATTCAAAGTATTAAAAAGGCCGGCGAAAGCAATCCAGTTATGGTTTTAGATGAAGTGGATAAGCTAATGGTTGGTGGTTATAGCGGAGATCCTTCAAGTGCTTTACTAGAGGTGCTTGATCCGGAACAAAACAACAGTTTTACAGACCATTATTTAGATCTTCCCTATGATTTGTCAGAGGTTTTCTTTATTGCAACAGCTAATTCTCTTGAGAATATTCCAGGTCCATTATTGGACAGAATGGAAGTTATTCAAATTTCTAGTTATACAATAAATGAAAAGTTCCATATTGGAAAAAATCATTTAGTTCCTACAATTCTTGAAGAGCATGGGTTAACAGCGGAACAATTAGTTGTTGAAGATGAGGTGTTACAAAAAATAATTAGTGACTACACGTTAGAGGCTGGAGTTAGAGGACTAAAAAAACAATTGTCGGCCCTTGCAAGAGTGACCTCCGAGAAAATAGTATCTAATAAAGTAGAATTGCCATTGAAAATTAAAATAGAGCAATTGGAGGAGTTATTAGGAAGGCAAGTTTCAAGGCATGATAAGGCCGAGCTAGATAACCCACCAGGAGTTGTAACTGGACTTGCATGGACTCCTGTTGGAGGTGAAATACTATTTATTGAAGCAACTGATATGTCAGGAAGTGGTCAAGTTACTCTAACAGGTAAATTAGGCGATGTGATGAAGGAATCGGCTAGAATTTCTTTAAGCTTACTAAAGGCTAGATTACCAGTGAATTCAATTAATTTTAAGGAGAGGGATTTACACATTCATGTTCCGTCAGGAGCAGTTCCTAAAGATGGCCCATCTGCAGGAATTACATTGTTTACTGCTCTTGCTTCACTAGTAACAGGCATTAAGGTAGACTCTAAAATTGCAATGACAGGTGAAATAACCTTAAGAGGTGCCGTATTACCAATTGGTGGATTAAAAGAAAAATTACTGGGAGCACAGAGAGCTGGTATAACAAAAGTATTGATTCCAAAGGAAAATGTAATTGACCTTAAGGATGTACCTGAGGAAGTAAAGATGCAGCTCACAATTATACCAGTGGAGACTATAGAAGATGTGCTTAAAGAAACTTTGGGAATATCATTACCTAGAATAGAGCATGTGTTTAGTCAAAAGATATTTGGTGGTGGTGTCTCTCCAAGTATAGACATATAATCTTTGATTTGTTATTCTAATTCATAAGTATTAATGAGTTTAGCATAGGGGGAGAAATTTGAAAAATTTTAAAAGAATAAGTTTTTATGTATTAATATGTATAGCTATTTTATTGTTAATTGCATTTTTTGGTACATCACAAAATACACCAAAGATGGACTATTCCGAGCTATTAACACAGATTCAAATAGGCAATGTAAAGACCATAGGACTACAAATGGACACTGCTACGGTAGAGCTTAAGAAAGTACTAGATAAAAAAAGTAAGCTGACAAAGTATACAGTTACGGTTCCACCTGATGTTACTTCAGCTTCTGAGAAATTTACACAGGCATACCAGAACAAACTTGTTGACAAATATTATGTGACTACACCACCACAAACACCTTGGTTGATAACTTTATTGCCAACAATCGGATTTATAGCAATACCTATATTAATATGGTTCTTCTTTATTAAGCGGAAGCAGGGTGGTGGCGTTGGAGGCAATCAAGCGATGTCATTTGGTAAGAGTCGTGCAAAGTTATCTGTGAATGACAGCAAAAAAGTTACCTTTGCGGATGTTGCTGGAGCTGATGAAGAAAAGGAAGAACTTGCAGAGATTGTTGAATTTTTGAAAGCACCTAAGAAGTTTGTTGAGCTCGGTGCTAGAATACCAAAGGGAGTTCTATTGGTAGGACCTCCGGGAACAGGTAAAACTCTTTTGGCAAAGGCAGTTTCTGGTGAGGCTGGGGTTCCATTTTTTAGTATTAGCGGTTCAGATTTTGTTGAGATGTTTGTTGGTGTTGGAGCATCTCGTGTCCGCGATTTATTTGAAAAAGCAAAAAAGAGTGCACCTTGTATCGTGTTTATTGATGAAATAGATGCGGTTGGAAGACATAGAGGTGCTGGTATGGGTGGTGGAAATGACGAAAGAGAGCAAACCTTGAATCAATTACTTGTAGAAATGGATGGTTTCGGTATAAATGAGGGAGTTATCATACTAGCTGCTACCAATAGACCTGACATTCTTGATCCAGCACTTTTAAGACCGGGACGATTTGATAGAAGGGTAGTTGTTGGATTACCTGATATTAAAGGAAGAGAACAGATTATGAAAGTTCATTCTAGAGGTAAGCCACTCGCCGATGATGTTAATCTTAGTGATCTTGCAAAAATCTTACCTGGCTTTACAGGAGCCGATTTGGAGAACTTACTCAATGAGGCAGCATTACTGACAGCTAGGGGTAATAAGAAAAAAATAGGTAATGAAGAGATAAAGGAAGCTGCCTTCAAAGTAATGATGGGCCCTGAGAAGAAGAGCCGTGTCATGAGTGAGAAAGATAAGAAACTTACAGCCTTCCACGAAGCTGGTCATGCAATCGCAATAAAGCTTGTTTCATCAAACCAAAATGTTGATAGAGTATCAATTATTCCTGCTGGTATGGCTGGTGGTTACACATCGAGCAGACCATCAGAAGATAAGAGCTATCATACAAAGTCCCAGCTTATTGAAGAGATAATAATCGCTTTAGGCGGAAGAGCTGCAGAAGAAATAACTTTGAATGAGGTAAGTACTGGTGCATCAAGTGACTTGAAAAGGGTTAATCAAATAGCAAGGAATATGGTTACAAAGTATGGTATGAGCAATAAGCTGGGCAATATGATTTTTGGAAATGAGAATGATGAGGTTTTCATAGGCGGAGGTTTTGCCCAGAAGAGTAATTATAGTGATGAAATTGCAGGTGTTATCGATAGCGAGGTAAAACATATTATTGATACTGCCTACGAAAAGACGCTTTCTCTTCTCAGAGAAAACATTGGCAAGCTTAATAGACTTGCTGAAGTTCTACTTTTGAAGGAAAAAGTTGAAGGGGCAGAGTTTGAAGAGATTTTCCAAGGAGCATAATAAAATATATTTTAAAGAAAAGAGGAAAAGAAAATGATAGTAACAAAGAATACTTTAATAGGTGAAATTTTAAGCGCAGACCAAACTACTGCACGTTATTTTTTAGAGATGGGAATGCATTGCCTAGGCTGCCCATCTTCCACTGGCGAAAGCTTGGAAGAAGCTTGTATGGTGCATGGTGTTCCAGTAGAGGAACTAATTGAGAAACTAAACAAGCATATTTCAGTATAGGCAGGAGTATACAAATCCAAATCTTTTTTTCTAATTCAAAAGGTTCAACATGCAGTGATTACACCTGCGTGTTGAGCTTTTTCTTTTCATTAGTTTAAATGTTTGCAGAAATATTGGTTCTTAGCATTATGGGAGGTATTTATATTTAAGGCTATAGATCTTTTGGAAAAAAGACTTTGTATATATTTTTAAGAATAGGGTTTTTCAGGTTCTATCATATAGAAAATAATCATACATTATAATAGACGAAAAAAATAGGTACTATATGATTTAAAAAATGATGCCTATTTTCGTTAAAAAAATGGATGATACAAAACTATTTGCCTAGATGTGTATAGCGCTATACCTGGGAATAGCCAATCAGTTAATATCCCATTTTTATAACTAACGAAGAAAAATAATGTTGAGTACACAAGTTTATTTGTCATACAAAATTTTATGTATATTAGGAAGGGAGATTTATGTTAAAGACAAGAATTATTTCTCTATTGACAGTATGTGCATTAATTATTAGTATTATGACGACGATGCAATTTACACCAGCGTATGCAGCAGCAGGGGATTGGCAGCTTTCATGGAGTGACGAATTTAATGGTGCAGCAGGTACAGGGGTTGATACTTCAAAGTGGTCCTATGAAACTGGCGGTGGTGGTTGGGGCAATGGTGAATTAGAAAACTACACCAATCGTACCGATAATGTTTATATGGAGCAAGATCCTAGCGATACTAACAATAGATTCCTTACTATTAAAGCTATAAAAGAGAATTATGGAGGAAGTCAATATACCTCGGGAAGACTAATAACCAATGGTAAGTTCAGTTTTACCTATGGTAAGGTGGAAATGAGAGCAAAACTTCCTACTGGACAGGGAATATGGCCTGCTTTCTGGATGCTTGGCACTGACATTGGAACAAATAGTTGGCCAAATTGTGGAGAAACAGATATCATGGAATTTGTTGGATCAACTCCAACCAAAGTATACGGAACAATTCATGGGCCGGCGTATAATGGAGCTGGTGGTATCGGTGCATGGCATGATAATCCAAGTGGTTTTAGTAATGATTTTCACACCTATTCTATTGAGTGGGAGCCAAATATAATCCGTTGGTATTTTGACGGACAATTATATCAGCAAAGAACCCCTGATGATCTTTTTGGAAGGACATGGGTATTTAATCATAATAACTTCATTCTTCTCAACCTGGCTGTTGGAGGAGCATGGCCTGGTAACCCAGATGCATCAACAATTTTCCCGCAAAAATATTCGATTGACTATGTAAGAGTTTACCAACGTGAAGGTGGGGTATACCCAGCTCCAGTATCAAGAAGCTTGATACAATTAAAAAGCGTAGGAAATAATCAATTTGTTTGTTCTGACAGCTACAATGGAAACCTGCTCTATGCAAACAGAGGATCTGCAAGTACGTGGGAAACCTTCGAGCAAAAAGATCTGGGTAATGGTAATGTAGCCTTAATCAGCCTTATGAACTACAAATATGCAAGTGCCACGGCTGGCAACAACCAATTGATTGCAATCAAGGAATCAGTAGGAGCTACAGAGACTTTCCAGAAGATTACTAATGGAGATGGTACTGTATCTTTTAAGTGTGCAGCAAATAACAAGTATGTGACTGCACCGGGAATAAACGCTATGGCAGCCACAGCAGATACAATTGGTAATAATGAAAAGTTTAACTTAATTTCTGTTAACGGCCAACTACCACCTTTACAGGTATCAGCACCTAGCTTCAGCGTGGCTGGAGGAACTTATTCCTCACCACAGAGTGTAACTCTTTCTAATGCGACAGCTGGCGCTACTATTAAATATACCACAGATGGTTCAACACCTACGGCAGCTTCACCAAACTATGCAGGAGCAATTAACGTCACATCAACAACAACAATTAAAGCTTATGCTTTGAAACAAGGGATGACGGATTCATCAGTTGCAAGTGCTTCCTATACAATTAGCTCCCTAAACAACTCAATACCTGGGAAAATAGAAGCTGAAAACTACAATACCATGAGTGGCGTACAAACTGAAGCCTGTTCAGAAGGTACTTTGAATGTAGGCTACATAGATACTGCAGATTGGATGGATTATAATATAAATGTACCAACCGCAGGAACCTATACGGTGCAATACAGGGTAGCAAGTCCTAATACAACTGGACAGATTCAGCTCAAAAGCGGCAACACAGTTCTTGCAACCACAAATATACCTAATACAGGCGGATGGCAAAACTGGCAGACTGTTACTTCAGACGTAAACCTCGCTGCTGGTAACCAAACCTTAAGAGTATATGCAAATGTGGGAGGTATAAACTTAAATTGGATTAACTTCACTTCATCAGCAAATTCGGTAAACCTTGCATTGAATAAGACTGCAACAGAATCAAGTCATGAGGCAGCATTTACAGCTAATGCAGCTTTTGATGGAAATATTGGTACACGATGGTCATCTCAATTTACAGACCCTCAGTGGATATCTGTAGACTTAGGAACTGCAAAAACTGTAAGCAGAATAAAACTGAACTGGGAAACAGCATATGGCAAGGCCTATAAACTTCAAGTATCAAACGATGGAACTAACTGGACTGATGTGTATTCAACTACAACTGGTGACGGTGGAGTAGATGATATATCTATTACTTCTACAAGTACAAGATATGTAAGAATGAACGGTACGCAAAGAAACACTGCTTATGGTTACTCATTATGGGAATTCGAAGTATATTAAAAATGGTGAATTATATCAATATTCATATCGAAAGTGTAAAGTTTTCATCGGAGTTCTTATAATTTTTACTTAATAGTAATTGCTAAATGTGGGGAGCCAAGACCATTAACTTGAGGATAGAGGTTAATGGTCTTGGCTTTTGTGTTCTCAAGAACATTTATATCTTGAGAATTCTCCTAATCTGCTTTTAATTACAAAATTAACGACAATATAATAAATAAATATACAAGATAATCCATTTATATGGTATTATATTTTAATGTTCTATTATTATACAATATAGGTAATAAAGGGAGACAATTTATGATCAAAAGAAAAGTAATATCAGGGTTTTTAGCAATATGTATATTTGTGTTATCTATCTCAATGTCTTTTGCAATGGATGTATCTGACAAAGATACTAATACAAAAGCTCAGGTATTAAATAAACTAGGCATGCTTACAGGTGATGAAAAAGGAAACTATAATCTTTCGTCTAAACTGAAAAGAGGAGAGGCTGCTACATTTATCATCAAACTTATGGGCAAAAATGATTATGTACTTAGAAATAAAGTTAAATACATAAATACAGGATTTTCAGATGTAAAACCAACAGATTGGTACGCAGCTTATGTTGGCTTCTGTAAAGAGAATTCAATTGTTAGTGGACTTGGAAATAAAAAATTTGGGCCAAAGCAGGATGTTACAGAGAAAGCGTATCTGACAATGACAATGAAGGTTTTAGGATACACAAGTGAAGATTTTACTTGGGGAAATGTATATCAGAAGGCATTTGAAATAGGATTGGTCACAGACGAATCTTACAAAAACAAGAAGGATGATAATAAGAATTTTACTAGGGAAGATGTTGTTAATGCAATAGATAAGTCTTTGGGATTAAAAATAAAAGATACTGATACTTCTCTTGTTACCAAGCTTGTAACTGATGGAGTAATTAGTCAGGAAAAAGCAGCAGAAGCCGGATTTAAATTCGATAAGCCATCAGATAGTTCACCAGTAGTCACACCAGCAGCATCAAGTTCTGGAAATAACAATGCACCCGGAGGTAGCACACAAGGAGGCAGTACTCCAAGCGACACCACTACACCAGGTGGCATCACGACACCAGTTGACACCACCACACCGGGTGGCATCACGACACCAATTGACACCAGCACACCAGGCGACATTACCACTCCAGGAGGTAGCACACCAGGCGACATTACCACTCCAGGAGTCGGCACACCTGGCGACACCACAACAACAAGTGGTGGTATAACAACTCCTGAAGTTTCTCTGGACGTATTAACTGTATCAGCAACAAACTTAAGAGAATTAGTTGTTACTTTCAACAAGACTCCAAATGCTGATGAAGCTAGGAATATTCAAAACTACATTATAAAAAGTTCAAGTACTGTTTCAGCTAATCCAGAGCAGGTTACTGTATCAGAAGATGGAAAGACAATTACATTAAGAACTTCAAGTGCCAATCATATGATAAATTATTCTTCAGATACTGAACTAACGATCTCGAAAGTTTTTGGATTTAGTGCCGACATAGTAGTTAAGGGAATAGTAGCTAGGGATACTACTATTCCAAATGTAATATCTGCTAAAATGACTACACCTAGAAATATCAAGGTTACTTTATCAGAGCCTATTGATGAAGCAATTACTCCTACTGATATCGTAACTTCATTAAAGATTGATGATGGTATGGTAGCAATTGATATTAGTGGTTGTACTATAAGCGGTCTTGAAATTTCAATTAAGACATATGTTGATTTAACTTTAGGTGCTCATAAAATTGAATTTGTTTCTATGTCAGCAATACAAGATAATGCTGGATATAAATTAAAGGCAGCTACTATTACCTTTGCATATATAATTTCTGCTCCACTGGCATTTAATTTAATAGAATCAACAGACTCTACAGTAACTATTAAATTTAATAAAGCTATAAAGCCGAATACTTTCACAGGTAATAAAAATGTAAAGCTCTCGCATACAAACGCTGATACGAATACAATATCTGCTGAAACTGCCGTTACTACAAGTGATAATCAGACGTTCATGATAGATTTTGGAACTTCTAATCCAATACCACAAGTTCCAACGACAGTGTACATTAAGTATGATAGTGAGTCAGGTACAAAGATTGAAGATAATTATGGCAACAAGCTGGCTGCAACCTCTTTTATAGTAAAGTTGACTGCAACTGCTGTATTTGTAGATGCTATGACTGTTAGAGTAACTTACTCAACAGATGTATTGAGTGATTTAGGAGCAAATGCTGCAAATAATCTATCAAACTACGTTCTAAAGTCTGGAACAGAGGGTATTCAAATTACTAATATTATTTATCCGTTAATTGGAAGCAAGAGGATTATAGATTTAAAAACTTTACCAGATGCCCTTGACGGTACAATATATACTCTTAATATTAAGAATGTAAAGGATTTGGCAGCAAATCAGATTGATGAGGTAACTTTGGCTTTTACCGGTGTTGATAAGGTTGCTCCAGTTACAAAGAAAGTTGAACTACTATCGAGTAATAAACTTAGAGTTGTATTCTCAGAGGCTATGGATGTTGCTACAATAACAAATAAATCTATTTATAAAATAGCAACAGGTAACCTAATATTCAGTAACCTGAACGACGATGATACTATTGTAGCTGTTGAAGGAAATAAAGCTGTTATTATTACATTAAAAACTGCTCCAGCATCTGGTACTATTAATACGCTAAGAGTTGGTTGGGTTAAAGATGTACCAGGAAACTACAGTACATCCTTTTCAAAAGATTTTAACTTTATCGGAGGTGATATAGCTACTACTATACCTTTAAAAGAATATCAACTTACCGGCAAAAATAGTATTACACTTGTAGTTGATGATTATTTAGGAAATATGGTATGTAGTGACTTCGAATACACAACTTCTGCAGGTGCTGCTTATCAAATTCCTTATTCATTAACAGTAAGAATTGTTAATGGTAACACATACATAACTCTACAAACTAAAGATCTTTCAAGTACAACAGGTGCAGGCATTGAAGTTCGGACTACAGCTAATGTACAATGTCAGAATTCATATGGTATTAAACTATTAGTTGATACAACTGTAGCTGATCCTAAAATAGGTTTTATGAAAATGTATCACATAATAGATAAGTGTCCTCCCACGGTAGTAGGTAATCCTACCTTTACGCTTCAGGATGATATACAAAATGCAGCTAAAACTTTAGAATCAATAACTATAACATATTCTGAAAATATTAATCCTTCATCTGTATCAGTTGCAGATTACACTATAGCAGGTTATGATGTATCAAACGTAACTGTAGCAGGAACCAAGCTGACTATATCTGTTAATAACGTGGATCATGGTAGTTACACTCCTGGAACAGAATTTACAGTTAAGCAGGTTGCAAATATTGAAGATATGAATGGAAATATTCTTGCTTCACAAGCAGAAATTACTTTTAAATAAAACTAATACTATCTAAAAGAAATCACAAAACCCCATTGGATTAATCCATGGGGTTTTGTGACGTTATAATGTATTATGTGGTCTTGATTTTGCATTGTTAATTCAGGAATGTTGTCTTACCGAGGCTGAATCGGCGTTGGGTTTTGAATATTATAAGGTGATATAGTAAATCCGCCCGGATATTCCAGCAATGCAACAATAACTCTTGTCGCTTCAGCACGAGTTATTGTTTTTCTGGGCTCGAAGGTACCGTTAGGATAGCCTCCAAGAATATTATTCATGGAGAGAACTATGATTGATGTATTTGACCAATCATTAGTTTCAGGACTTACATCACTGTAAATATTTTGTGAAAAATCTACTGTGTCAGGACTCAATAACACTTTGTCACTGATGACGGCAAACTCCTCTCTTGTTATATTTTTTTCAGGATAAAATAAATTACCCGCATAACCCTTAAAAATATTATACTTCTTTACAATAGATATTTGTTTTTCAGCCCAATGACCCGTTGTGTCAGAAAAGGAGTCTGTACCTGTCTCATTTTGTAGCCCCAACATTTTAACAAACAATACTGCCGCTTGGGCTCTTGTCAAATTTCCACCTGGTTCGAAGCGTCTACCGGACATACCGCTTATAATACCTTTTTCAAAGAGATTAATAATATAGCTTTGAGCCCAATTATTGTCTGTATCTATAAATGGGTTTCCTAATAACCATGCACTGTAGTTCTGCCAAAAATGGTCAGGCTCCTGCCCCAAAGCCCAACTTCCCGTGCCTAAGAGGCCATATTTTGACACCAGTGATAATTTTTTTTCGATTGATGCCTCATCCTCGTACCAAATATCATAGATTCCAGCTGAAAGTCGGTTACTTCCCCAAATTACAGCGTTGTCGGTTTCTGACACAGTAAGTGTTGCACGCGCACACTGTGCTGTTTCATCATACCAAGTTGTAGCCTTGCAGATAGATACAAGCCTCTCTACGTCTGATACCGTAACCCCAAAACCACCTTTAGAGACACTTTGCTTCCAGTATCTTCCATAAAATGGTATGCCAAGCACGATTTTAGAAGGAAGCACATATTTTAGTGCGTAAATGACAGAATCCTCTACAAAAGGGAAACTAGCCACTGCACCTGGTATACTGCCGGTATAGTGTTCGTCATAAGCCATTAGATAAATTTGGTCGCTTAAAGCACCCAAGGTAGTGTAATCATAAGAGCCCTGCCAACCCGTTGTGCTGCCCCATGGGTTTGGCGCAACACATACTGATACGATTTTAGACTCAGGTAATGCCGCTTTCAAAAGCCTTATAAAATCAGTAAAGGTGTCTCTGTCTAGTTCATTGAGGTTTTGAATATCGATATTCACACCATCACATTCTAGCGATATAACTTTTTCAGCAAGTTCTGTGACAAAGTTGTTCCGATTTGTCACAGCGGCGCGACCAAGGACTCTATCCCAGTTATTGCTTAGATAAGGTATAACTTTTATACCCTTAGCATGCATACTCTGCACAAAGAAAGGGTCTACTTTAATTGTATTTTTTAGAGTACCATCACTATTTATTTCAAAATAATCTGGGCAGACTGTTGTTAAATTTGAACCGGTTCGTTCGACACTTTTTATATATGTGGTAGTGGTGCCTGCATATAAATAGGTCGCACTCTCATATGCATAAGCGTTAAACTGGAAGGAAAGCATAAAAATAATAAATAATATAAAATATCTTTTTAAACACATAAGTTTGTTCCTTCTCCTTGGTAATCGTCCTTAATTATTATCTTCATGTGCATGTTTTGATATTCAATTGAACAATGTAAAAGTATGGGTTTAAAGAGAGACTATTGCTCCTCTTGGAATAAACAAACTTTAAAGGGGAACGATAGATTAGAATTATTTGAAAAAATGTTGTCATAAAGAAAAACTCAATTTAACATATTCATTTAATGGAGGTTTATATGCCTTTAGACCAAAGCATTTCTATATATAGTGAAATAGGAAAGTTAAAAGCAGTTCTTCTTCATCGCCCTGGTGTTGAAGTAGAAAATATAGTCCCAGAATACTTACAAAGGCTTTTATTTGATGAAATAGTATATTTGGATCAGGCTCAGAGAGAACATAATCAGTTTGCTGAGATTCTAAGAAATGAAGGAGTAGAAGTTATTTATCTTACTGATTTGATGACGGATATTTTAAAAGACCCGATTGTTAGGGAAGAATTTTTAATAGAATTTATGGTGGAGGGAAAAGTTGTTACACAAGGGCTCCAAGAAGCAGTAAAAGAGCTTTTTAGCACTCTTTCTTCAAAGGAGTTTATAGAAAAGTGTATCGCAGGAGTTAGACAGGAAGATTTAAAACATATTAAGCCAAAAACACTAGGTGATATGGTTAAAAACCCTTATCCTTTCTATCTCGATCCAATACCAAATTTGTTTTTTCAAAGAGATCCATTTGCATCGATAGGCAATGGGATTTCTTTAAATGTTATGTCAAATGTGACCAGGAACAGAGAAACTTTATTTGCTAAGTATATTTTCAATTATCATCCCAGATTTAAAAATATACCCAGATGGTATAACAGAGACAAAACACATCCAATAGAAGGTGGCGATATTTTAGTTCTATCAAATAAAGTTGTGGCTATAGGGATTAGTGATAGGACCAGTTCTATAGCTGTTGAAAGAGTAGCTCAAAATCTTTTGAATTCGGAAGAAAGTTTTAATACAGTACTTGCATTTGATATACCTAAAACAAGGGCTTACATGCACCTAGACACTGTATTTACCATGGTTGATTATGACCAGTTTACTATTTTCCCAGGTATTGAGGAGCCATTGGATGTTTATAGTATTATTAGGGGAAGAAGTAAGGAGATTAATATCAAGTATGAACATAGGGATTTGCCCGCTATATTAAAAGAACACCTAAATTTGCCAGCGGTACATCTTATAAAATGTGGAGACGGTGACCGTATAGCAGCTAGCAGAGAGCAGTGGAGCGACGGCAGTAACACTCTTGCAGTTTCTCCGGGGAAGGTCATTTGCTACAATCGTAATCATATAACAAATAATGCCTTAAGAAAAAATAATATAGAGGTTTTGGAGTTTGATTCCTATGAGTTATCCAGAGGCCGTGGAGGTCCAAGGTGTATGAGTATGCCCCTTATTAGAGATAATCTCTAAGTTGAACTTATTTTAGAAACTGCCCAGTTTTACCCATTTTGTAGGCAAGAATAATTATACCCTGCTCTTCTTCTGTCATTTTTCGTGCATACATTTTTTCAAATTGTTCTATGAGGCCATCTAAAGCTATCTCTCTTTTTGGTTGTCTAGGTTTAATATTAATAAAGGATGGATCGTAGATTTTTGGTTCAATAAATGAATTGTAAATTTTCTTAAATATTTCAGCTGTGTAATATGCATCATAAAATGCATTGTGAAAGGTATATTTTATTGGAATATTTAGTGCTTCAACTGCATGTTGAAGTCTTAGCAGGTTTTTAGGAGGAAAATTAAAGTACATGGAAGTATAGGGTTGAATGTTAATAAATCTTCTTGGCAAGAACTTGCTGCTCAAATTATGCTTCTCTACATTTCTAAATAATTCTTTTATATCAGATGTACCCCATATACAAAAAATAGAATCTGTTCCAGCTATAAATTCGGCATATTCCTTATAAATTTCAGGGAATTGTTCTTCTTTTTGAAGCTGCTCGGTAGTAATTCCAGTTAATTCGGTTATAAATGGATTTATTCTCGAATAGAAAGTTGGCTTTACATAACGATTAAAGGTATCAACAGTATTAAATTCGGAATCTAATTTTACTGCACCAATTTGAATTATTTCAAAAGGTACCGAAGATCTTTTATCATATATATTCTGTAAAGAAGAAAAGTCCTGATTAAGTTCTAAATCAAATACAATGAAATACATAAGAGCCCTCCTGTAATACTTAATCTCTTTTAATATATCGTTGAAGATTACAACATACTAAATACTGCCTTAATTCAGAAATAAAATCAAATTTTGATACGCATTTACAGTATGGATTTTCCTAAAGAAATATTCATGAGAGTATAAAGATGTAGCATACACTCTCAAAACCGTTAATACCGAAGTAAATCATATCATATTTTACAAACAAGGTAATATAATAGACATACTACATTGACAGTCATGGTAGTATGTCGTACAATGTAAATGTGAGGTGATAATATGAGTGATAACAAAATCACATCCGACCTGTTGCGCGGCCATACCGATACGATGATATTACGGCTTCTATCTGAAGCTGACCGCTACGGCTATGAGCTTGTCAAGTTGATATCCGAGCGTTCGGGCGGCGAGTATGAATTAAAGGAAGCCACGATGTACTCCAGCGTCCGGCGGCTTGAGGCTGATGGTGATATCGAATGGTATTGGGGCGATGAATCTCAGGGCGGACGGCGTAAGTATTTTAGGATTACCCAAAAGGGCAAAGCTGCTTATGACCGCAATAAAAGCAATTGGGAGTACGCAAAGCGCGTGCTTGATAACTTACTGTAAAGGAGATTTAATTTTATGTATGAAAAATTGACTAACTATTTAAACAGTGTTTTTGCACAATACGATAAGATAAAAAGCGCTGCAGAATTAAAGGACGAACTACTCTTAGATTTGCAAGAGCGGTTCCGTGAACTCAAAGCCGAAGGTAAGGACGATGAAACGGCTTTCGAGATAACCATTGACAGCATCGGGGATATTGAGCAAACGTTACAGGAGGTTGCCAACCTCTCCCGCTCGCTAGAGCGGCAGGTTGTAACAAACTTCAGTGCGAGTAACCTACCAAAGAGCGATTTCGCAGGCGTTACCGCGCATAAAGGAAAATTTGAAGGGAGCGCGCTACGCGGCTCAGACTTTGCGGGTGCGGACTTGACTGGCAGCTCGTTTAAGTCCAGCGATGTGCGCGAAGCCAATTTTGACTGCGCAAATCTGACAGACTGCAACTTTTACACCCTTGATCTGTCGGGTTCGAGCTTCCATCAATCAATCCTTGTGCGTACCAATTTCAGCAAGTCGTCACTGGTAGGGGTCAAATTCATCGATGTAAAGCTTACCGACGTCAACCTAACCATAAGCGACCTAAGAAAAACAATCTTTGAAAACTGTATCTTCAACGGCGTCGACTTTAAGACTTCCGACCTCACGGGGCTATGTTTTGACGGGCAGACCTTTATCGGAGTCAAGTTTGACTATGCGGGGCTGAACCAAGTTACATTTAAGGGCGCAACGCTTAAAAATGTATCTTTCAGGGGTGGTGTCTTGTCTAAGAAATATTACCGTGCCATTAAAACAATTTGCTTTGATGGCGCAATGATGGATAAGCTGACTTATGCTGCACTCAAAGGCATAGAGGCCAATTTATCAAAGGTTACTATTATATAAGGAGGAAGGATATGACAAACAACTCCATTCAAGTAAAAGGATTGCAAAAGTCCTACAAGAAGCTTCATGTCCTAAAGGGCGTGGATTTTGAGGTGGAAAGTGGCAGTATTTTTGCCCTGCTCGGCTCTAATGGTGCTGGAAAGACAACGATTGTAAAAATTCTCACCACGCTACTCAAACAGGATAGTGGAACTGCCTCCGTCAACGGCTTAAATGTTGCGTCAAAGCCTGAAAATGTTAGGCAGTCTATCAGTCTGACTGGGCAATTTGCAGCCGTAGATGAGATTTTGACCGGGCGAGAAAACCTTATCATGATTGCAAAGCTACGCCACCTCAAAAATCCTCGCCTGATTACAGACGATTTACTTAAACGCTTCGGCTTGACAGAAGCCTCCGATCGCAGAGTGTCTGCTTATTCGGGTGGTATGCGTCGCAGACTCGACATTGCAATGAGCCTAATCGGAAAACCGCAGCTTATTTTTCTCGACGAGCCGACCACCGGGCTTGACCCCGAGGGGCGTATTGAGGTCTGGAAGGTTGTCAAAGAACTGGCTAACGGCGGCACGACGGTATTCCTGACCACGCAGTATCTGGAGGAAGCTGAACATCTTGCCGATCAAATTGCCATTCTGCATGAGGGCAAGATTATCGCCAACGGCACACTCTCGGAACTGAAAAAACTGTTCCCGCCAGCAAAGGTGGAGTATGTGGAAAAACAGCCAACTTTGGAAGAGATATTCCTCGCAATCATCGGCAAAAAGGAGGGAAAATAAATGGAAACGATTAAGAAACATTTTTTTAGTGATATGGGCGTTATGCTTGGACGTTCCATGCGCCATATTTTTCGCAGTATGGACACCATCATCACGGTCACCATCACTCCAATTGCGATGATGCTGCTGTTTGTTTATGTGTTCGGCGGCGCTATTCAAACCGGCACCGATAACTATGTAAACTATCTTCTGCCTGGCATACTACTGATTGCGATTGCAAGCGGCATTGCCTATACGGCTTACCGTCTGTTTATGGATATGCAAGGAGGCATCTTTGAACGGTTTCACTCCATGCCGATTGCGCGTTCGGCCGCACTGTGGGGGCATGTGCTGACCTCATTGGTATCCAATGCGATTTCAGTTGTAGTAATTATTCTCGTAGCGCTCATAATGGGCTTCCGCTCGTCGGCAGGGGTATTGTCATGGCTTGCCGTGGCCGGTATACTCGCGCTGTTTACGCTGGCATTGACATGGATAGCGGCGATTGCGGGGCTCTCCGCAAAATCGGTGGACGGTGCAGGCGCCTTTTCCTATCCGATTATTTTCCTGCCATTTATAAGCTCGGCGTTTGTTCCGACAGAGTCGATGCCGTCGGTAGTTCGCGCCTTTGCTGAAAATCAGCCGGTGACCTCGATAGTTGAAGCCATCCGTGCGCTACTGTCAGTTCAACCGGTTGGCAATGATATATGGGTTGCTCTTGCATGGTGCGTCGGAATTATGATTGTAGCATATATCTTCGCGATGAGAGCGTATAAGAAGCGTGTGTAAAAATAATACTGCTTTTTTGCATTCGACATCAGTAATGATTGATTTTAAGCAAAACAAAACCCATCTATCGATAAATTTTTATCAGTAGATGGGTTTTGTTTTCCATTGATACTCCTTCTTTCATTTATTTTATAAGGCACAAACCTAATTAAATTGACATAATTCTTATTTGTAACAATTATGTGTAGGGTTCATATAATGCTATTAAAGGTCATAATGTTATTGCAAATTTCAATTTGTGCCGCTAATACGCCCTCTTCTAGCGGGAGTATTAGCGGCGCTACGAAACTGGATAAAGACTTTTAAGTTTTAGATGGAGTAGTACATTCCTCTGAAGCTGAGAACTATGTTAATGTTTATTTAATACCGTAAGCTATAGTAGAAAATTGATTATAAGGAGCGAATAATTATGAAAACAGAATCTAGTGACAAGGAGATTAAAGATCTTTTTGGAAACATTGTAGAATTCTATAAAGGGATTGGCCTTCTTGATACTATGTTATTCAAATACAATTTGGATGTTTTCAATAAATTTTATAAAGACATTTCCCAAAACATGATGAATTACTATACAAATTATTCTAAAGCATTAGAGAAACTCGCTAATCCAAATAGAACTTCCGTTGATAATATGCACGATAGCAAAGACATTATACCGGCTAGTGGGCACGATATATGCAACTATCTCACACGGTATAGCATGTCGAACTTTCAAATCCAAGCCATAATGAAGCTTGATGGAAGGTTGGACTTCGACAAAATGAAAAGAGCGGTAAGACTGTCTGTTGATGTTGAACCTGTTTTTGGGTGCCGGTTCATTGAAGATGACCCACCGTATTGGAAGCGTTTAGATAACATTGATGAAATAAATTTTTGTTCCCTGGAGGAGGCCGATAATTCTGATGAAGCTGTTATGAGGTTTTTGCAGAGCTCTTTGGACATGGACAATGATCCTAAGGTAAAAGTTAAAATATTACGTTCGGAGCAATATGACATTTTAGCTGTTAAGTTAAATCATGCATGCTGTGATGGGGCAGGTGCGAAGGAGTATATACAGCTACTATCGAACATATACTCTTGCATTGATCAAGAAGATGGCACCTTCATACCAGAACCCCAAATAGGCGGTAGGAAGGATCAAGACAAATTGTTCAAAGGATTAGGTGTAACATGCCCCGAATTAAGATGGAATCCAGTACTTGATATTCCCAAATCTTCGTGGACATTCCCCTGGAAACAAAGAGGAGGAGATTCCATACGTTTTGCAATATGTAGGCTTCCTCAGGGAAGTTTAGATTCAATATATAAATATGGAAAGTACAGAGAAGCTACTGTAAATGATTTAATTCTTACGGCATTTTATAGAACAATGTTTAAAATATCTAAGCCAATTTATAGTGTTCCTATGGATATTTCTTCAACTATTGATCTACGCCGTTATCTTCCTGATCATAAGACTAAGGCTATAAGAAATTTATCTGGAGGGTTTGTGACAAGAATAGCCAGGATAATGAATGAAACCTTTGAAGGCACTTTATCCCGAGTTGCGAATGCAACAAAAAAAATCAAGGACAGCCGAGCGGGTGTAAATAACTCAAGGGATGAAGAGTACGTTGAAAAGACAAGTTTCACATATTTCCATGATAATTTTGACCGTATGTCCCAGACCTCTGAGATTTCAGCAAAGTTCCCTAATTATATTGGTAATGTATGTTTCCCTGGACTTTCTAATTTAGGGTACATCTCAACATCTGAAATAAGATTCGGAGAGAATGTTGTTACAGATGCATACATTACACCTCCTGCTATACGCGCGCCTGGGTTTCTGCTTCTCGCAAGTTCATACAATGGTATATTAACAATGTCAATCGGGTATTACAAAGACTCAATCAGCCAGAAGGACATGGATGGTCTTCTTAATATGGTTAAAAATGAGCTGATGAGAGGATGCGCATGTGAACAATGATAACCAGAACTTCGTTTAAGGTTAAGTATTTTGAAATAGACAAAATGGGTATAGTACATCATGCTAATTACCCAAAGTGGTTTGAAATCGGAAGGAGAGATTATTTGTATAGTGCAGGTATTCCTTATACCAAGATTAATCATCTGGGCTTCTATCTTCCTCTTTCTGAGCTGGAATGTAAATATAAAAGTCCTGCAAAATATGGTGATGAAATAATGGTGATTACAGATGTAACATTTATATCTTATGTAAAGGTAAAGTTTGAGTACAAAGTACTAAATAAGATAAGCGGAAAGCATTTGGCATCTGGAAATACTGTTCATGCGTGGACTGATAGAGATATCAAGCCACTCAATATCGAAAAGGCAGCATCACAAATATATACATCACTTACGGCATTCGCAGAAATAAATAATCAAACTTTATAGTTTGATTGTAAAAGGAGTCATCTATGAAAAAAGGAGAATTGTTGGGCAGTGGTGTAACTGCACAGGCATATGCATGGGGACAGGATAAAATTTTAAAGTTATATTTCGATAAATATAGCGATGACTGGGTAAAGCACGAGGCGAAAGTTGGACATATAGTTCATGATTCAGGCATAATTTCTCCAGCCATTTATGATGAAGTTGAAGTAGACGGACGCAAAGGAATAATATTTCAAAGAATATATGGCAAATCAATAATAGAGCAGCTCGCAATAGAACCGTATAAACTATATTATTATACACACAAGATGGCAGTCTTACAGCATAATATTCATAAATTTACAACAAATGGGTTGCCAACTCAGAAGGAAAGATTCACATACACAATAAGGCTCTCCTCTTATATACTTGGATATAGAACAAAAAGAATATTAGACTATATGGAGAGTTTGTCCGATGGTGAAAGTATTTGCCATGGTGACTTCTATTTTAATAATATCATAGTTTCTGGTAAGAAATTGGTACCGATTGACTGGAATGGTGCCTATAAGGGGAACCCTCTAGGAGACGTGGCTAGGACAGGTATGATTATCTGTTCACCGGCGGTACCTAATGGAAACCCTGATGCAGTTGCCTTGCTATTATATTATACCAAATTGCTAGCAAAATGGGCTTATATAAAGGAGTATATGATGATTGCAAAGGTCAAGTTTGAGGATATTGACGCATGGATGCTTCCTGTAGCAGCTTCAAAACTCAAAGACAATATACCTGGAGAGAAAGAGTGGCTAATGAACATTATCAATGAGCGCTTGGACCGGCTTAATTAATTATATAATAAATCTTTTTAGTTTGGAGCGAATAATATGAAAGATATTTTTAAATATAATATTGATCTTTACGGAAAAATGATTCAAAACGTAACTAACTACTATAAAGGTTATACTCAAATGTTAGCAAAATTTATGAATCCGTATAATCTATCTAGTCAAAATTTAAAAGATAAAACAGGTACTTTCCCGGCTAATGGGCATGATATTTATAATTATGTTGCACGATACAGCATGTCAAATCTCCATATTCAAGTCATAATGAAGCTTGATGGAAGGTTAGACTTCGATAAATTAAAACGAGCGGTAAGCTTGTCAGTTGATGCAGAGCCTGTTTTGAAATGCCGGTTCATTGAAGATGATCCGCCTTATTGGAAACCGTTGGAGAACATAGGGATAATCAACTTCTGCTCCATGGAAGAGACTGATGATATTGAGGGGGCTACCCAGAATTTTATACAAAGACCTATAGACATAGATAATGACCCAATGGTGAGTGTAAAACTAATACGTTCGCAGCAATTTGATGTTCTAGCCTTGAAGATAAATCATGCTTGCTGTGATGGAGTAGGAGCGCTGGAATATATACAGCTTCTGGCAAACATATATGCCGATATTGATCAAGAGAATGGCACGTTTATACCCGTGCCTAGAATAGGTGGGAGAAAGGATCAGGATAGGTTGTTCGCCGAATTGGGTATAACAAATCCAGAATCAATATTCATACCAGGGTCGGATGTTTCAGTACCTATGTGGTCATTCCCGTGGGAGCAAAGCGGATCCAATACTGCCTGTATGTCAGTTTGCAGACTTCCTTATGGGCATTTGGATGAAATAATTAAGTATGTTAAGGTCAGGGGAGTTACAGTTAATGATTTTATTCTTACTGCTTATTATAGAGCTATGCTCGAAATGAGGCAGCCTATATATGGTCTGCCTATGGAAATTCCAATTACAATTGATTTACGTCGTTATCTTCCGGATCATAAAGCCCAAGCGATAAGAAATTTTTCAGGCTCAGTAAACACCAAGCTTATCATGTCGATAAATGAACCCTTTAGTGAAACTTTGCAAAGAGTTGCTAAGATGATGAAAAAAATAAAAAATGGGTATCCTGGTTTACAAAGTGCTATTGGACTGGAGCTCATTGAAAAGATAAGTTTCCAGGAAACACTTGCTTATTACCAAGCGGCATTGGAAGCTAAGAAAACACAATTTTCTTGTCCCTTGTATTGTGGTGATAAGTGTGTGCCGACTTTATCCAATTTAGGAAATATGTCAAAATCCTTAATAAAGTTTGGTGATAACACTGTGATTGATGCTTATATTTTACCGCCAGTTGTGCGCGCACCAGGGGTTTTACTAATGGCATGCACCTATAATTCTGTTTTAACACTGGCTACCGGTTATTACAAAAGTACAATCAGTAGTGAGAATATAGAGAGGCTCCTTAATAAAGTTAGAGATGAGCTTATTGAAGGATGTAAAAGTTAATATTGGATTTTTATGCGGAAACGCCAATAATAGGCGTACAACAAATAAGACATGGTTCTGAACCATGTCTTATTTGTTGTGGATAAACAGAGCCTTGTTTTCAGGGGGAGTTTCTACTGCATCTGAAACTTAGAAATCGTTATCCAGCGTCGTAACGCCGCTTATCTCCCACTTATAAAAGAGGGAGTATTAGCGGCGGTAGACATCGGATAATCAAATTTGAGTCTAGTGCGCCAAATAGCCGCCATCGACTATCATAGATGTACCAGTAATAAACTTGGAGGCATCACATAGCAGAAATGCGGCTGCGCTAGCGACATCTTCGGGGGTTCCTAGACCCATGATCTGTCTTTTTTTTAGATCAGTTTCAAAATCTTTATTGTTGACAAGCTCAATCAAGCCATCATATATTTGAGTTTTTATCATGCCTGGTGCAATAGAGTTTATTCTTATGTTTTTTGCTGCCAGCTCCAATGCGATTGACCTAATAGCACTATCAAGGGCCCCTTTGCTTGCACTGTAGGCGGCTAAGCCCCGGGCTCCGACTTTGCTTGAAATAGATGATATTGCTACGATACTACCCCCATTATCATTATACTTTCTTTTGGAGAAATGTTTTACAAGCTCCATAAAGGAATAAAAATTTATAGACATGATACTCTTCAAATCATCCATTTTTAAGTACTGAATAGGAATTGTGCGGGATATGCCGGCTGAATGTACAATACCGTTAAGTTTTCTACCCTTACTGCATATGTCGTCAAGCATACCTTCTATTTCATTCAAATTGTTTAAATCAATCAGGTAATAGGAATGGTTGCCGGGTTCTAAATCATTGTAGGTTTCTTTTAGCTTTTCTTCATTTCTGGCGGCCATAATAACGTTTGCCCCTATTTTACTTAAAAATATGGCAATACCTTTTCCAATTCCAGAAGAAGCTCCAGTAATTAATATATTTTTTCCATTTAGATCCATCGGATTTATCACTTATTCTCATCCCCATTAAAATAATAATTAGTATATATCATAGGAATACAAGCTGACTTTTTCATTTCTAGGTAGATCCCTCCATAGGATAAGCCCACACCGAAGCCGCATAGTAACAGCTTCAAAGTATCATCCGATTGTTCTTCACCCAATGTATCAACTAGCGTTAGAGGAATAGATTCACCGCTTGTGTTTCCATATCTGTCAATAGATATAGGTACCTTCTCCATGGGAATACCCATTTTTTTCGTCATATGCTTGAGAATAAATAGATTAGCTTGATGAAACACATACATATCTACATCATCTTTACCAATAGAATACTCTGACATAAAGCTAGTCAAAGCCTTTTGTACATCAGTGATAGTAAAGTTAAAAACATCAGCTCCATTCATGCTCAATTCATAATCCGAAGTATCCGTGTTCATTTGACTCCTACTTCTTGCATGACCTGCAGGTACCATAATACATTTATAGCCGCTGCCTTTAGTTTTCAAAAAGTATTTAATTTCTTTACCTTCTGACTTTTCCAAAGCAGTCGCTGTTCCACCATCACCAAAAATCATTGCTGTTGCACTGTCATTGGGATTTATTCCGAAATTACTGGTATCTCCAACAAGTAGAAGAACCCTGTTTATATCCTGCGTTGAGATCATTGTAGCAGCCTGCCATAAGCCATAAACATAAGCTGAACATCCAAGGTTTATGTCAAAGGCGATACATTCGTCACTTAGTCCAAGTCTATATTGCAGAACACATGCTGTTGCTGGTACTGCATAATCAGGTGTCTGGGTAATGAGAATCAAAGCATCAATGGAAGAGGCCTCCCAGTTCAACCTTTCCATTAGGCTTTTGGCAGCAACATAGCATAAATCAGAAGCGCATTGCTCATCGATAGCTACATGCCTCGTTTTGACACCTGTCATATTTATAAACTTTCGTACACTTTCCTCCCCGAATACTTCATAATACTCTTCGTTATTTACTATACGCTCGGGTACTGCACACGCTATACCTTTAATCTCCACATTTTTCAATATTCCGTTAGCCAATTAATCCCACCTCACTCCATTTTATCAATAATGTCTTTTATGGTTTTAAATTTTCTTATTTCCTCAGATTTAACGTCCTTGCCATAAATGCTATCAAACATAGCGATTGTAGATATTACAGCCATGGAATCCCATTCGTTGATACTATTCAGTTCCGTAGCTTCATCCAGTGTATCTTTTTCGATGAGCAGCAATTCCTCTAAAAGATTAAGTTTTTCTTTATCAGTCATATAAAAGTTTCCTTTCCGCTTGATGCAAATAATAAGTAATGTTTACATAATAGGATATGCCGCTTAAGCGAAATGTGTGAAACACTTTTTGTTAATATGCCTATTGATTTACCATGAATATCGGACGTTCAATTAGCACGACGAGTAGTCCTCAAAATATAAGCTTAAAAAACTTTTTGTGGAGCAATTTTTATATTTCTTACATATATTGTTATGTAAACAACTGAATCAATGTAGGAAGATGTGAGCAGTTTGAGTAAATAATTGCAGTAAGTAACTCGGAAAAGTAAAAGATGTATTAGCTATTAATATAACGTGAAGGAGCACATATTTATGGAAAAGAAAACGCATAAGACAATATATGATGTATTCGTTAATATATGTAACGAAAAGCCTAATAAAATAGCAGCAATTTTTCCTGATGAATCAAGACAATATACTTTTATTGAATTAAAAGATTTAGTAGATGAAACCACAAAAGCACTTATTTCATTAGGTGTTAAAAAAGGTTCGCATGTGGCAATCTGTATGCATAATACTGATAAATGGCTAGCGGTCTTGTATGCGGCTTCCAGTATAGGTGCAATTGTTGTGCCAGTTAATATCAATAGTTCAGTGGCTGAGATGGAGTATTTAATTGCGCAGGCGGATGTTAATGTATTGTTTTATTTCAAGAACGATTCAAAAAATAATACTGAATGTCTAAAAAATATTATTGGTGAGAATTATTGTATAGATAAAGAAAAATTTATTTCTTTAGACAAAGTTATTGTAATCGGTGATATTATTTCAACTGATTCAGTGATTAATTGGATAGATTTTATTAGTATGTCAGATACAATCCTTGATGATATAGTCTGTGACTATAGAAACAAGGTGAATGAGGAAGATATTTATAGCATTCAATATACGTCTGGTACCACATCCAGACCCAAAGGTGCAATTTTAGCGCAAAAAGGAGTTTTGTTCTCAGCCAGTAATTATGGTGAGGTAGTAAAAATGTCTCCTGATGAAAAAATATTCATACCAATTCCATTTCACTATTGTTTTGGTAATATTTTGACAGCCATATCATACTTGATTTATGGCGCAACAATAGTTGTTCCTAGTGGTTTTAATACGACAAGTGCGTTAAGGATATTAGAAGAGGAACGCTGTACATTTATTTGTGGTGTTCCAACAATGTATTTTGCAATGATTAATAATGTTGATTTCAAAAAATATGATTTAAGTAAATTAAATAAAATAGTAATGGGTGGTTCATACTCCTCTTCGAGTCAAGTATGTAAGATAGCACAAGAATTTGGAGTTACTAATATTATTAACGGATATGGATTAACGGAGACATCATCTCTATGTGTTGTACCTAGAATAGATGAGCCTTTTGAAATGAGAGTGAATACAGTAGGACGCCCTTTACCAAATATTGAGGCCAAAATAGTTGATAAAGATAGTGGCAATAAAAATCAGGCAGGGGAATTGGGAGAGCTAATTATTCGTGGTCCTAATTGTATGCTTGGATATTATAAAAAAGAATATGAAACAAGTCAAACACTAGATAAAGATGGCTGGTTGCATACAGGCGATTTGGCAAGTCAGACTGAGGATGGCTGGATTCAAATTGAGGGAAGAATAAAAGATATAATTATAAGAGGTGGTGAAAATATTTCACCTACTGAAATTGAAATAGCTTTGTGTGAAGTGGAGGATATTAATGATGCAAAAGTTATAGGAATATATGATGAAGTTATGGGTGAAAAAATTGCAGCTGTTATTATAGGTAGAATAAATTTAGAGGATCTGTGTCAGAAAATCGAAGCAGAGCTAGAAAACAAAATATCTAAAAATAAGATGCCTGAATACTATGTAAAGGTTGATTCGTATCCAGTCAACTCAAATGGTAAGGTCGTAAAAGATGAATTAAAAAGAATAGTACAGAGATTAATTAATGAAAAGAAATTTAATGAGCAAAATAAAAATATGCCAAATAGTAAGACAAGATACAAAGTATATCAATAATATGTGATTACCTCAAAAGTTATGAAAAATTGAGCAATGGTCCATGCCAATATGATATTGGAATGGACCATTTTTTAATGTTGTTCGTATTATGATTGAAAGTGAGTCAAACTCCACACGTGCACCCTTTTATCAGCTCATCTTTAATTTTATTAAGAAGTCCTTCTAGATCAGTTTTTCGGACTGAAGGCTTGTAATAACCTACTGTCAACGTGAGTATGCCATTATAGGAGCCAGCCACAAGTAACATTCCAGGTGCGCGTATAGCAGGTGGAACAGCGTATACATCAGTTACAGTAGCCTCACCGAATTTAAGTAAGGACTTTGAAATTAAACCGATATTTGATAACACTGGATTACACCTATTTATAGCAATAAAAGGGTTTTGTGAGGCTGATTCGATAACTTGAGCTATAGCCTTAACGAATGCACAAATACTATTGAAATTCATATTTTCAATCAAATCCACCTTTATTGCGTTTTCTAGACCTGGATGTCTATTTTTCAAATCTTTCGTCTTAGCCATTACTCTAGCTAAGGTTCCTTCGAATAATTCATTCGCTTTCCTGCTTATTCTTAATATATATCCACCTGAAAAATTCCTTATTGCTTCAGCCTTTTGCTCGGGGAGATACTTACGTAAATCCATTGTAATAGGAATTTCCATTGGGATACCATAAGGAGGCTTAGCTATTTCAAACATAGCCCTAAAAATTGCAGTTAAAATCAAATCGTTAATTGTTGCACCTCTGGACTTTGCATAGTTGTGTAATTTATCTAAGTCACCGTAAGGAAGTTTGCATACTAAAAAACCTGTACTACCTATTCGCATATTCTTCCAGGGAAAACTCCAGGTAGTTAATGGGGTCTGTTGTAGCGGTGTCCATGATGTATCGGGATTACATTCTTTGAGTGTGTTTACTAGTTTGTCATGATCTTTTCTACTGCGCTCACTCGGAGTTAGAACAAGAACGTCATTCTGACCGATACGGGAATAAATATCTGAAAGCAGCTGAATATAGTCCTTAACACCAGCTCCATCACTGCATACGTGGTTGATTTTAAAACATAAAGTATCATATGTTTCGCAACGTATAAGCCTTACCATAATCATTGGATCATTATCCATATTCATTGAGCTTTCCAAGAACCTTTGAACAGCTTCATCCGAATTAGCTGTCTCCTCTATGGAACAAAACTTGATATTATCAATGTCATCAAAACGTTTCCAATACGGTGGATTACTTTTAACAAATCGACATCCCAAAACTGGTTCAACATCAAGAGATAATCTTACCGCTTTTACAAGCGTATCAAAGCCTAATCTTCTATCTAGCTTCATTATGACTTGAAGCTGAAAACTAGCCATACCATATTTGGCAAGATAATTGCCTATATCATAAGCATTTACTGGTACGATTCCAGATCTATCGGGTATATTCTTACAGTTTGGTCTAAGCGAGCTGAAATATTTTACTAATTCCTTGTTAAGATACTTATAATAACTAGCTATTGTTGGTGGGTACTTCGGGAATTCAATTTTTTTGTTACCGTACTCCAATTTATTTTCCATATCTGCTCTCTCCATTAAAATCAGATTTTTAATTGCCATATTACACTACATTTAAGGATGTTTACATAATTCTACATATTCACTGTGTTGCTCCCCGTAATGCTATATTATGTATTCCTTTATACAACTGTTACAATCATATGAATATGTTAACAATCAAAGAAAAAGGTTTATCAATAATTCCCCCAAAATGGGTACGCTTTGTTTATTATCTGAGGCTGCCACCAACCAGTCTTCTTCTACTCATTCGCGTAAAAGTCTTAGTGTGAGGCATCTGAGACTGCCACCACCAGATAGCAAGGCATCAGGATGAAATTGTGTAAAGCGAACTCCCATTGATTCGAGATTCTTCTGGGTTGTAGGTTTAAGTGAAATATCATAATTAATGACATGGTTAGGTTCCATCGTAATAAACGATGTACCCCATTTTTGTTGTTCTTCATCAGATATTGGAATTAGTTCCATCTTCCTTTGTTTCATCCAGGTAATAAAATCAATTTTTTGCCGTCTGTCTTTTTGGATAAGCCAGCAATTGAGAAAAGCTGGTAGAAAAACTAACCCTAATTGATCTGAAATCCTGTTAAATATCATATCTGGATGCATAAAGCGCCTTGCCTGCGGTATTTCTGCATAAACTATATACTGAAAGTGTTTAAGTGCAAAGAGGAAAAAACGTTCAACCGATTCCTTGCTATGCCTCTGCGTATCTGCTACAAAGAGAGTATCAGGGGATAAGGTAATAAAGCCCTCAAATTGTTCTCCCGGTTCACAGTCATGCAGGATGGGAATAGCAAGAGCCGTCAGTGCTTCTCTTACAACAATTTCTTCATACTGCCGTCCACCTGGGCACATTGTTGACAAAACTGCCCCTTTGCTTGTTATGACTGATGAGTCATTCAAGTATATCAGGTTAGGAAGGTAGGACATTAGCTCCCTGTTATTAACTATAAAGTCCGATAGTTCATAGACTTCCACCCCGTTATCTGTCAAGAGCTTTCGATAGGCATTGTGTTCATCAATAAACCTATCATAGTCTGGAACCTTATCAAAAAGGTAAAACTGCAGATTGGTTTCGGTCACCCTCCTTATAGAAAACTCTGGGTTAAATAGCATAACCTTTTTTAAATGGCCAAGTTTTTCAGCACCATATACCTCTAACTTTTGTATACTCATTTTATTTTAACTCCTATTTTCAGCGTTTTGATGTAGTATTCCACGATGACAGATTTATATTAACAAAAAATTGAATTCTTAGACGTACAAGGAATCTTTTGAAATAGGTTACTATTTGTGATGATAATCACTTATTTAATAATTATTTAGCTAAAAATTAAATAACTAAATATGGAAGGATTGTAACAACACTTGTAGGTTTACATAAGATGTACTGAGGTGATATATATGCCAATTGAACCGCATTCCCATAGGTATGGTGGGGAAACTTCGTATAATGATAGGCATGTTCACGAATACTTTGGTGAAACTAGTGTGAACCCTGACAGAAGGGGACATATACATTATATGCAGGGTTTTACGACCTTAAAAGATGGTCATGTTCACTATTACAGAATTTATACCAGCCCTGCTATTTATGTTGATGGTGGACACTATCATATTTATAGGGGCAATACCATGGTTGCAGACAGACACATTCATTTTGTCGCAGGGCGTACCTCAATATTTAGAGGATAGTAAATGAAATTAATAGCCCAAGTTCTGAAAGGTTAAAGGCTACCTAATCACGGAGGTAGCCTTTGCTGTCTTCTATTATATCTCCTTCATATACCAAGCCAAATACTTTAGTCGCTATTTTAATTTTTGTGGTATTCAATTGTATAAAAAACTCGGAAAAAAATCTGCATTAAATGTCACCTTCCTTGGAATGATTATAAGTGAAAAATATTTAAGTCATTTGAAAAGTAGGTGAATGCTATGACAAAACCCCAGGAAATCGATGTAATGAAGCCTGACGGACGAGAATTCCCGAAGGAAATGTATGATGAACTTGAAGCTTTTATAGAAAGTCTGGAGACTACCAAAGGTGCACTTATTGAAATTCTTCATAAAGCTCAAGGTATTTTCGGATATATCTCAAGAGATGTTCAGCTTTTTGTTGCTCGCAAGCTGGGTATTCCCGGTGCAGAGGTATATGGTGTAGTCAGTTTTTATTCCTATTTCACAACAAAACCTAGCGGAAAGCACACTATAAGTGTTTGCATGGGAACAGCTTGCTTTGTGCGGGGAGCAGGAAAAATCGTTGAGAGTTTTAAGGAAAAGCTAGGTATTGAGGCAAATGAAACAACTGAGGATGGGTTGTTTACGATGAAGGATGTAAGGTGTATTGGTGCTTGTGGCCTTGCGCCTGTAGTTATGGTGGATGGTAAGATCTATGGAAGGGTGAAGGTAGAGGATATTGACGATATTTTAAATGTATATCGCAAAAAGGAGGAACAGTATGCAGATAAGATCCCTAGCGGAGCTAAATAAATTAAAGCAGGAAGCCTCCGGACAAATTATGATAAGACAGCACCGGGAAACTACAGAGACGAATAAAAATATCTTGGTCTGTGGTGGTACAGGTTGCCTTGCAAGCGATAGCGATAAAGTCGTCAAAAACCTGGAAACAATTTTAAAAGCACGTGGGTTGACTGAGCAGGTCAAGGTAATTAGGACAGGCTGTTTTGGCTTTTGTGAACAGGGACCTATCGTAAAAATTGAGCCTGATAATGTATTTTATGTGCGTGTGGGACCGAAGGATGCCAAAGATATCATAGATGAGCATATCGTAAAAGGTAATAGGGTGCAAAGGCTTCTGTATGAAGATCCCCAGACAAAGGAAAAGGTCCATACTCAGGAAGAAATGGCCTTTTACAAAAAGCAGCTTCGTGTCGCGCTTAGAAACTGCGGCTTGATAAATCCTGAGGATATCTATGAATATATCGCAGTAGGTGGTTATGAGGCGTTGGGAAAGGCTCTCACACAAATGTCTAGGAATGAAGTCATCGATACCGTGAAAAAGTCTGGACTTCGTGGACGGGGAGGGGGAGGATTCCCTACAGGACTTAAATGGGAGATTACCAGTAAGCAGCAAGAGGAAGAGAAATTCATCATCTGTAATGCAGATGAAGGAGATCCAGGTGCTTTTATGGATAGAAGCATTTTAGAAGGCGATCCCCACAGCGTTATAGAGGCTATGGCTATAGGTGCTTATGCAATCGGTGCAGATAAGGGAATTGTCTATATAAGAGCAGAATATCCGCTAGCAATCTCTAGGCTGACGACAGCACTTCAGCAGGCAAGAGAGTCAGGACTGTTAGGGCAAGGAATTTTTGGAACAAGCTTCAACTTTGATGTTAAGCTTAAATACGGAGCAGGTGCCTTTGTATGCGGAGAAGAGACCGCACTCATTAACTCGTGTGAAGGAAAGAGGGGAGAGCCTAATTACAAACCACCATATCCAGCTGAAGAAGGCTACTGGGGACATCCAACCTGTGTAAACAATGTGGAAACCTTCGCAAACATTCCGGTGATTATGATACGGGGAGCAGAGTGGTTTGCCTCTATGGGGACCGAAAAAAGCAAGGGTACAAAGGTCTTTGCTCTTGCAGGTAAAATAAATAATGTAGGGTTGGTGGAAGTACCGATGGGAATAACACTTCGTGAAATTATCTTTGACATCGGGGGTGGGATTCCTCATGGTAAAAAGTTTAAAGCAGTACAAACTGGAGGTCCCTCCGGAGGGGTTATTACTGAAGAAAACCTTGATACACCAATTGACTATGACGGCCTTCTGGCTCTGGGTACTATGATGGGTTCAGGTCGTATGATTGTTATGGATGAAGATGATAATATGGTCAATATAGCCAAGTTTTATCTAGAGTTTACCATGGATGAAGCTTGTGGAAGATGTGGGCCAGGGCGTATTGGTACAAAGAGGCTTTTTGAAATGCTCAGCAAGATAACATCAGGGAAAGCCACCATGGCAGATCTCGATGCTATTAAACAGCTCGCATATATGGTCAAGGACAGTTCCTTGTGCGGACTTTGCCAAACGGCTCCAAATCCAGTCCTCAGTACCATGAAACACTTTTGGAATGAATATTTGGATTTTGTGAAAGATGTAGATCATCCACAGGGAGAAGGTAAGTTCGTTCCCAAAAATAAAATTGGCATGAAATCATAAAAGGTGGTGTAAAGAATGACGGATAACCAGAATGATCATATAAATATAAAAAACGTGCATATTCGTATTAATGACCAGGAGCTGACTGTCCCTGAAGGAATAACAATCCTTGAGGCGGCGCATAAAGCGGGGGTAAAGATCCCGACTCTGTGCCATCTGGATTTGCATGATTTTCAATTGTATAACAAGACGGCTTCCTGTAGGGTATGCATGGTAGAAGTAGTAGGCCAAATGAATAATAGGAACAAACTTGTACCCTCTTGTGTTACCAAAGTGCAAGAAGGAATGGCGGTACGGACCGATACTAGGCGGGCTATTACAGCCAGAAGAATGGCAGTAGAACTGCTTCTTTCAAACCACCCAAATGAATGCTTTACATGCCCTAAAAATCTGGAATGTGAGCTTCAAGCCCTTGCAGAGGAACTGAATGTGAGAGAAATTCGTTGGGAGGGTGAACGAATGAGCTATCCCAAGGATATCTCCAGCGACGCTATAGTAAAAGATGCCAATAAGTGTATCTATTGTAGGCGTTGTGAAACTGCATGTAATGAGGTACAGACCTGTGGAATTCTTTCAGGTATCGGGCGGGGCTTCAATTCCTTTGTTGGTCCTTTTGCCAATATACCTATGGTTGAGTCTTCTTGCACGTACTGCGGACAATGTGTACAGGTTTGCCCAACAGCAGCCCTTACCGAAGCTTACCATACTGATAAGGTTTGGGAAGCAATTAATGATCCAGATAAGTATGTGATTGTTCAGACTGCCCCTGCAATTCGAGTTGCACTGGGGGAACTGTTCGGAATGGACCCCGGAACTATTGTTACCGGGAAAATGGTAACAGCATTAAGACGTATGGGATTTGATGCAGTATTTGACACGGATTTCGGTGCAGATCTCACTATTATGGAGGAAGCATCAGAGCTAATTTATCGCATTAAAAACAACAAAAAACTTCCTATACTGACAAACTGCTGTCCTGCCTGGGTCAAGTTTATTGAGCATCAATTTCCAGAGTTAATAGATGTTCCCTCCACCTGCAAATCACCTCACATTATGCTGGGAACCATAGCAAAAACCTATTATGCAGAAAAGAAGGGAATAGACCCGGATAACATAGTTATGGTATCCGTCATGCCTTGTATAGCCAAAAAAGCGGAGGCTAAACGTCCCGAACTGACAAAGGATGAACATAATAATGTGGATATAGTAGTTACAACACGTGAGCTGGGAGGCATGATTAGGGAAGCAGGGATAGAATTTACCATACTGCCCGACAGTGAGTTTGACAGCCCTCTGGGAGAAACAACCGGAGCATCGGTAATATTCGGTACCGCTGGAGGAGTTATCGAAGCAGCGCTTCGTACTGCTTCGGAGTGGATGACAGGTAAGCCTCTTGAAAATGTTGAGTTCGAGGAGCTAAGAGGAATGGAAGGTGTCCGCAGAGCTACTGTAAAAATAGGTGATCAGGAGCTAAACATCGGAATCGCCAGCGGTCTTGGCAATGCACGGCGGATTCTGGAGGATATCCGGGATGGGAAAGCAAACTATCATGCCATTGAAATCATGGCTTGTCCTGGAGGCTGTGTTGCTGGAGGAGGACAACCTTACCACCATGGGAATGATGAGATTATCAAGAAACGCATAGAAGCCATTTATGAAGAGGACAGAGGGAAAAAGGTTAGAAAATCTCACGAGAACAAGGAGATATTGGAACTATATAAAAGTTACCTGGGAGAACCCTTTGGTGAAAGAGCACATGAACTTCTTCATACCCATTTTGAAGAAAGAGAAAGAATTTAGATTTCACGTTATAGGTTATGCATAGATTTTAATATAAATTATAATTCCAGAAATGCCTGATTAGTAGGTGCTTCTGGAATTTTTATGTTCACCGGGTCTTATATCGTATTGACTTCATTATTCAGTATTAACAATAATAATATCTCTCTGCATTTAAGGTTTGTTTAAGGTTCAGTCTATAAGATGAATACATAAAAACGATATTGAAATTAATTGCAAAAAACAACTGAAATAATAAAAAAGGAGATTGTATTATGAATAAAAGAGCTACATTTACAAAATTAGCTACAGTACTAGTGTGTACCACATTTTTGTATGCTTGTAGTAGTACTAATACCGCAACCCAAACAACTACTACTACTCAAACTGAGGCGGCTGCACAGATAAAAGCAAGTATTATTGGTGATAAAGCAATAAAAACTGTTATAGGGGAATTGGTTACCTATGACAAGGAAGACTACTACAGTGACTGGAAAAATGAAAATGCAAATTATATTGAACTCAGTGGAGCTACAGTTAACTTTAAAGGTTTAGGTGCTGAGGTAAATGGTAGTATTGTTACTATAACCTCATCAGGAGTGTATGTGATCAGCGGAAAATCAGAGGATGGTCAAATCATTATAGATGTTCAAGACAAGGGAACTGTTAGACTTGTTTTAAATGGTACAGAAATAAAGAGTTCCAATAATGCACCTATTTATGTAAAGAATGCAGGCAAAACAATTATTTCTCTACAGGAAGGCACCGAGAACTCCATAATAGATGGAAAAAAATATGTTTTGACTGATGCCTCCACTGATGAACCCACTGCAGCAATCTTTAGTAAGGACAGTCTTACTATAAACGGAACAGGTAAACTAACTGTACATGGAAATTACAATAATGGAATAACAAGTAAAGATGATTTGAAAATTACTGGTGGAAAAATTGAAATCTACTCAGCTGATGATGGACTAATGGGACGTGATATGGTAGCAGTTAAGGACGGTATTATTACAGTTGAAGCTGGGGGAGATGCGGTGAAAGCAACAAATGACACAGATTCAACTCAAGGAATTGTAGCCATTGAGGGAGGAACTTTTAACCTGGAAGCTCAAGCAGATGGTATGCTGGCAGAAACAGCAGTACTTATAGCTGATGGTTCCTTTAACATTACTTCCGGCGGAGGCAACGTAAACGGTACAAAAAAAGCTGGAGAGGACATGAAAGGTCAATTTGGTAACAAGGACAATAATACTTCTACAAAAGCAGCTGAAACAGAGACTGAAACTAAAAGTGCTAAAGCGATAAAAGCTTCTGCAGATATTGGAATTGCAGGAGGTACCTTTAACATTGACTCATCTGACGATGCTATACATAGTAACAACAATGTTACTATCGAAGGAGGGGATATAACCATTGCTGCTGGTGATGATGGTATTCATGCAGATGCAAATATATCAATAAAAGATGGAAAAATAAACATTACCAAGAGCTATGAAGGTATTGAAGGTTCTGTAATAACAATCTCAGACGGTGAAATACACGTTACTGCTAGTGATGATGGTATTAATGTTGCTGGGGGTGCTGATAGCTCATCCACAAATGGACGTCCTGGGCAGAACACTCTTAGTTCCTCAGGAGACAATAAACTTAATATAAAGGGTGGATATATTGTTGTTGATTCAAATGGTGATGGTTTGGATGCTAATGGATCAATAGCTATGACAAAGGGCACAGTAGTTGTAGGTGGTCCAACTTCTGATGGTAATGGTGCATTAGATTATGATGGAACGTTTGAAATGACTGGTGGTTTCCTAGTATCTGCCGGAAGTTCCGGAATGGCACAAGCACCTTCAGATACCTCGACTCAGTACTCAATAATAATGAATTATCCACAGTTACAGTCAGCGGGAACTCTTGTAAATCTGCAGGATAATGAAGGAAAGACCATAGCAACCTTTGCACCTATAAAAGACTATCAAGCTGTAGTTGTTAGTTCACCAGAATTAAAAAAAGGTGGAGCTTATACACTCTACTCGGGAGGAACATCAACAGGCAGTGGAACAGATGGACTTTATACGGATGGGAAATATCAAGACGGGACAAAAATTGTAAACTTTACTATATCAAATCCTGTAACCTGGCTCAATGAGTCGGGAGTAACAACTGCTAAAAGCTCCAATCCAGGAGGAGGGGGTGGAGGTAAAGGCGGATTTGGAGGACGTCAAGGAGGTCCAAGAGATCAAACCCTACCAGATCAAGTTTCACCTGAACAGACAAATAATTGATATTGATACAAAAGCTATAAAAACGATATAAAAAGAGAAAGTGAAGAGATATGTTTTACTTTGAAAAAAGAAGTAAAACATATCTCTTTTTAGCGTCATAAAAGTTACAGTTGCGGACCGCAATATTCAGTTTTCAAAGATCGACTCCCTACTGTTAATTATTTACTGTTTTATAATAATATTGCGCTCCTAACCTGTTTAATCTTCAACCACCATTGCAAGTTTTACTTTTCATGCCTATAATTATATTAATAACCAATATAAAAACGTACTTATGTGATCAACAATTAATCTAGTCAAAAAAATTAATACGCATTAGAATTATTTTGTGCAATAAAAAACGTATATCTGATGACTTAATGTGGGGTAGAAATTGTATATATATATCACTATTTTTAATATATTGTTTTTGTTAGTTATTAATTTCTACTAGAACTTTTTACATTTTCAAATACTCCCCATAGTAAAAAAAGTAACCCAATTGCAATAAGTATTATTCCTACCCATAGTGGTAACATTAAATCATAATTTAATATTGTCCCCCAAAATTTTCCTAATGATGTTTTCCATCCTGATGTTTGTGATACTTTCAAAGCCCCAACAATAAATGCACTAATATAAAATATGGCACCAGTAAAAATAAACCCCAAACCTGCTACTATCTTTTTCATAATGTACTCCTTTTAATTTTTAACAAATACTAAATACGTATTCCGACTAATTACAATTAATACTATATCTGGAATATTGCTTAGTCAAGTTCAAATCTATTACCACACTATACAGTTTTCAATGTTCACCTTTCTTTACTTGCATTCTCGGTATATTGAGAGCTAAAATTGAATAAAAAAATACCACATCTTCTTTTTACTGAATAATGAGGTACTGACTTTTGGATTATTTGATTTTTTTTAGAGAAAATTTAATTGATTGGTATACGTTGGATTATGTAATATAAAGAATGTGTATTAAACAGTAAAAAGCTTTCCAGAATACTTATAGTCCTAAAAATATTACTTTTGCACAATAACATTCCACTTTGTATATGGGAATGGATTAACCAAATAATCTAATTCAGTGCTATAACTTTTTATCTAAAAACAATTCATTCCATGTTGCCATTCAATTAACCTCCATTTTATATTACAAACTCTGTTTATGTCCTATACGAGGGATTTCAACTGTGAAAGTAGTGTTTTCATTTAGATTACTTCTAACAGATATTTTACCAGCATGCTGGTCTACTATAGCTTTAGCGATAGAAAGTCCTAAACCATAGCCCCCACTGTTCCTTGAACGAGACTTATCAACACAGTAAAAACGATCAAAAATTCTGGCTTGGTGCTCTTCAGATATACCTTCACCAGTATTGGATATTGTCATTAGTGCTTTAGTATTATTCTTTTTTAATGAAAGTGAAATCTTTCCTTTTGGGTTTGTATATTTTAAAGCGTTATCTAATAATATAACTATAACCTGTTTAAATTGTTCACTATTTCCATTGATTACAACATTAGGCTCAATATTATAATCTAGCAACTTATTATTTTCAAAAATAGAAGCTTCCATAGTTAAAATTACATTTTCTATAGCCTCGCTTAAATCAAAATCAGTCGAAATTAGCTTTATATCTGAGTTATCTACTTGAGCAAGATATAGTAAATCGTTAGTTAGTGTTGTCATTCTCTCAACCTCAGATTTTATATAATAAAGCCACTTGGATTGATTATTTATAGTATCCTCACCGTTTGATAAAAGTACCTCAGCATTTGTATTTATAACAGCCAACGGTGTTTTTAATTCATGGGAGGCATCTGCAATGAACTGTTTTTGTTTGTCAAAGGTTTCTTTAATAGGTTTAATAGCTTTATTGGCAAAGAATCTGCTTATAAAGAAAATTGCTATAAGCATTGCTAAAGCTACAGCTAAAAAAGTATAAATTAAATTTGTTAGAATCGCATATCTTGATGTTATATCTAGAAATACTATTTTATATCCAGAGTTGTCTGGATATTGCTTAAGCATAAATTCCCAATTAGTATCTTCTAGTTTGAATCTGCCGTTATTTGAACTTTCAGCGAGAGCCTTCTGTTTTGCTGCTTCATAAAAAGCTTCATTCATATCAAATACAGAAAAATAACTTATTAATTTTTTATTATTATCAATTGTTAAGGTAAAAGATATGGACCGTTCTACAGGTGGTTCTTCATTATTATTAATATTATTATCTGGCTTCGGATCTTGTGGATTATTTAGCTCATGTTTTTGAATACTATTATTTGGCTTTCTATTAAAATCTGATAACCTGTTCATTTCCATATTTATATCATTACGAACATTTGAATGGGTGATTAAATATATACTTATAAAAGCAATTATCATCATAATTGAAATAATAATTAAATTTAAGATTAGGAATCTATTTCTAAGTTGTTTAAACATAATGGCCTCACTTTCTATTGTTTAGTTTGACTCTAAAATATAGCCTACTCCTCTTACTGTATTAATAGTAACCTTGGAGTCTAAGTAAGTGAGTTTCTTTCTTAAAAAAGAGATATAGACTTCCACGTGATTATGCTCGACTTCAGAGTCAAAGCCCCATATTTTTTCGATTATAAGCTCTTTTGAGGAAGCTAGATTTTTTCTCGCAATAAGCAGTTCCAAAAGCTCAAATTCCTTCAATATTAGTTTAATCTCTTTGCCCTCTTTAGTTAATTTCAAGTTAGAAGTATTTAACTGTAGGTCTCCAGATTTTAAGGAGTTGTCCTGTAGAACCTCGCCTTTTCGTCTTGACAGAGCCCTTATTCTAGCAAGTAATTCTTCACTTGAAAAAGGCTTTGCTAAGTAATCATCGGCGCCACTGTCTAGACCAAGCACCTTGTCAGTTATTTCTCCTCTTGCAGTTAAAAGTATAACTGGAGTGGAAATTCCTTGCTTTCTTATATTTTTTAGAATAGTTATACCATCCATTTTAGGAAGCATAATATCTAATACTATTAAATCGTATATATTACTTAAGGCATTATCTAGGCCACTTTCACCATCATTAACAGCATCAACGGTATAATTATTCTTTTTTAATATTTGTGTTAAAGCCTCTGCTAATGGAAGCTCATCTTCTACTATCAAGATTCTCATTTTATATTTTCCTCGTTTTTTGGATGTATTTATTTAATTATATCATAGGAAACCTTTAATAAAGCTTAAATACTATTGAGCTGATTTATTAAAGCTTTAAAAGAATTTAAGGTTCATTTAAGGTTACTTTTGTAAGATAGGTTCATAGGGAAGCAATAAATAAAGTTAAAAAGACTTAAGTTTTATTTAAGGTTAGCCTTTTAAAATAAAATCATAGTAAAACTATTTGACGCTAGGAATAGGAGAATGCAAATGGCTATAGAAGTTTTCAATAGAAATGAAGGTAAGTTTTTAATTGATAAGGATGTTTATGAAGCAATAAATATAAAGCTTCTGGGATATATGGAGTTGGATGCTTACAATAAAACTCACGATTTTTATACAATAAGCAATATTTACTATGACACCAAGGACAATTATTTAATAAGAAACTCCTTATCCAAACCTCAGTATAAAGAAAAGCTTCGTCTTAGGGCTTATGGAGTTCCTGCTGTAGATGACAAGGTATATTTAGAAATTAAGAAAAAGTTTAATGGTCTTGTTAATAAGAGAAGGACATCCCTCATATTAAATGATGCCTATGAATTTTTAAGTACAGGGGAGAAACCTAAGCTCGAAAGCTACATGAATAAACAAGTTATTAATGAAATTGACTATTTTTTAAAGCTTTATAATGTTGAACCAAAGCTATACCTGGCTTATGACAGAAAAGCGATGTTTGGCAAAGAGAATAGAGAAGTAAGAATAACCTTTGACACAAATATTCGAACTAGAAGATATGACTTGAAGCTTGAAGCAGGAGATTATGGTGAACCTCTCTTGGATAATGACAAGTGGCTTATGGAGGTTAAAGCCGAAAAAAACATTCCATTTTGGCTTTCAAAACTTCTATCAGAATACAAAATTTATAAAACAAGCTTTTCAAAGTATGGTAAAGAATATGAAAAAATGCTTATTAAGAATAAAAATTTAAAGGGGGAAATGAATAAATGTTTGATTCAATACTCAGCTCATTATCTAACACAACAGCTAGTACCCAAATCTCTTTAACGGATTCTGTTTTAACTATCCTTATATCCTTTATATTAGGGGCAGCTATTAGTATTACTTATATGAAAACCGCAAATAAAGGAGGCTACTCACAAAACTTTTCTTTAACACTTGTGATAATTCCAACAGTAATAGCTATTATAGTAATTTTAATAGGCAGCAATATTGCTAGAGCTTTTAGCTTAGCTGGGGCTTTTTCAATAATTAAATTTCGAAGTGCACCTGGAGATCCAAAAGATATTGCTTTTGTACTATTTACTATGGCAGCAGGTCTTGCTTGTGGTGTCGGGGCTTATGGCTATGCAGGGCTATTTACAGCTTTCCTTTGTTTACTTATGTACATTCTTAGTTTTATAAACTTTGGTGCAAAAAAGGTTTCACATAAGCTTTTAAAGATAACAATACCAGAGGATTTAGATTATGAAGGTGCCTTTGACGATATATTTGCCTCATATACAACTAGACATGAATTAATTAAGGTAAAAACAACGGATTTAGGCAGCCTATTTCAGCTTGCTTTCACTGTGACAATTGATAATAACAGAAGTCAAAAGGATTTTCTAGATGCCTTAAGATGCAGAAACGGTAACTTAAACATTACTTTGTCTATGAATGAAGATGTATCAGAATATTAATTAAAACGTTGAAATTAGTTTTTGGTCTCAAAGAAAATTTGTTTTTGTTAAGTAAAATAAACCTTTGAGATATACGCAAATTAATCTTGTTGTATATCTCAAAGGTTTATTTGTCAGATGGGTTAGATTTTATTCGGAAAATACTGCGCCTAGAGCATTTGCTTTGCTGATGTAACTGTTATCTCTAGCACTCTAGTTAAGAAAGAGAACTTTTCTTTCATCATATCAAATTCTGAACCTGACTCAACGAATTTTGCAGTACCTTCAATCGCGAAGCCTGTTCCTTGGTAATCGTTATAACCCAGATCTTCTTTACTACCTAGAGCGATCTTTATTTTATTATTTTGATTTACATTTTTTTCTGTTCTACGCATTGCATATGCAGGAATTAAAATTCTTTCATCGGGTGTTACAACTAAATAAGAGTTCCAAGTGTTAACAACATGTGGTTCATCTATCCCCCATGATACGATTGTTACCACACCTTCCTTATTTATTACTTCAAAAAATTTTTCTGTAAGCATTGTATAGTTCCTCCTATAATTTAGAATAATAATATTATAGATAATATAAATCGTGGATAAACACTATCTATAATTATTATAATGTGTCTTTTGCAAAAAGTCAATAATAAGTAGCAATACTATTTATGGGTATTATTAATAGGTTTTATTCCTGTAAAATAATACCTAAATATTAATTGAGTGTATTGACTACAAAAAAATAATGAAGTATTATGTGGGAAGATAATCTTGCTATTTAGGAGGCTGGTTCTATTGCAATTTTCCATAGGTGTAGAATATGCATTGCATTGTTTATTATATATGGTAGATATTCCATCAGGAAAAGCTGTTGGAATTAAAGATTTAGCAGCATTTCAAGGAGTATCAGAAACTTATCTTTCAAAAGTATATACGAAATTAACAAAAGCAGGTATTGTAAGGTCAATTCCAGGTGTTAATGGGGGATATGAGTTAGCACGTATTCCCGAAAGTATAACCTTTTGGAACGTAGTTGAGGCAATCGAGGGGACTTCTTCAATATTTCATTGTGCAGAAATTAGGCAGAACAGTATCTTATTAGATAAAAATAATTTACCTGATGTTTATACGAAATGTCCTTGTTTAATAAAGGTTGTTATGCTAGAAGCAGAAGAACAGATGAGACAGTATTTGAATAATAAGACTTTAGGCTGGTTACATGAACAGGTGTCAAATAAGATTCCCGAAGAGCAAGGGAAAGCAACGATTGAATGGTTCAATAATATTAAATCGCGCAAAAGCTAGAGGCTTAAGGTTATATCAGAGTTCCGCAGTAGATCATACTTTTTATTTTTTTTGCAGTTCATAAGAAATGATGCAATGAATTTAAAATACTGAAATTGTAAATCCAGAAATGCCTGATGATAGGTGTTTCTGGATTTTGTTTTTAAGTAATAATTAAAAAATATCATGTAATATTCTCCATTCTTCAAAGGCTTGGCATAAAAGACTTTCTTACGGGTAGCCTTTTTGTGGTTTAGTTTTAGGTGGATTAACCCTGAAATATATACAATTCTAATCTCCTAGTTGATAGACCAGAATGCTTATTTATACTGGAAATCAGATAAGTTAAATGTTCTTTTAATTCCGTAAAAATAATGTTGTAAAATGTAATATTATAAAGTAAAATATAGTCGAAATACAAAATGGAATTAAATTCATTTAACCGTAACTATTAATTGAAGTAGCGCTTAGATATCTCAACTTCCAGAAGTACAAAAATACATGTAAAATCAGTAATAGTTAAAATGTAAAATTAAAAGGAGAATTGGGTATGATGAAAAATTTGAAAATTGTTCACAAAATAATATTTTTATCGTTAACTATGTTAATCTTTATAGGTATAGTCGGATCCGTAGGTTTCTATTATAATAGGAAAGCACAAAAAGATATGACTAGTATGTATCAAGACCGCTTACTTCCACTAAAATGGCTGAATGATGCCCAGATACAGTCGAGAGCAAATGTACAAAATGAGCTAAATATAATTTTTGGAAGTAAAAATGTGGACGAGCGGAAAAAGTACCTTGATGATATTCTTGTTAGGACAAAACAATTTGATGCTTCTTTTAGTAGTTATAAAGAAACATATCTGCTCCCGTTCGAAGAGCAAATCATTCCACTTGTTGAAAAAAGCAATGCAGATTATAGTGAAGTCAGGATAAAAATACTAGAACTTGCACAAGCTGGGAAGATGAATGAAGCATATAAAGTATTTACAGATAATCAAAAAATATTGGATGATTTACAAAAGGCTTTAACTGATTTAGTGGAGTATAATGCAAAAGTCGCAGATGAAATAAACACACAAAATGATAAAGATTTTGCTAGATCAGTTTTAATTATGGTACTTATCATTGGGTTAGCCTTACTTTTAGGAGTACTTCTCTCAATAGGTATTACAATTGGAATTATTAAGCCGGTACATAAACTGCAAAAGGAACTAGATATCCTTGCTGCTAAGGGTGGAGATTTAACACAGAAAATTGATATTAATTCAAAGGATGAAATAGGCAAACTGGCTTCATCAGTAAATAAGTTTCTTGGAAGTTTACGAATAATAATAGCTGGAGTTACGTCTGAAGCAAATAATGTTTCAAAAGCAGTGGAAATAGTAAATAACAATATTATAGAACTCAATGACAATATTGAAGATATATCATCAACCACAGAGGAGCTTTCGGCAGGAATGGAAGAAACAGCTGCTTCAACTGAGGAAATGAGTGCTACTTCTACAGAAATTGAGACAGCAATAGAAGCTATAGCTTCTAAAGCACAGGAAGGTGCAGAGGATGCAGGTAAAATTAAAAAACGTGCAAATGAACTTAAGCTTACTGCTATATTATCACAAAAGAATGCACAAGCAGTATACACAAGTTCCAATGTGAAGTTGAAGGCTGCTATTGAGGAATCAAAAGCTGTAGAGCAAATTAAAACCTTATCAAATGTAATATTATCGATAACAGAGCAAACTAATCTTTTAGCCTTGAATGCAACTATTGAAGCAGCTAGAGCGGGTGAAGCAGGAAGAGGTTTTGCAGTAGTTGCTGATGAAATAAGAAAACTGGCTGATGAATCAAAGAGGACAGCTGGACAAATCCAGGGTATTACTAACACAGTGACATCTTCAGTAGATAATTTATCAGGTAGTGCAGAAGATATCCTGAACTTTATTGATATCCAGGTATTAAAGGATTATGAAATGATTGTTATGACCGCAGAGCAATATAGCTCAGATGCAGAAATGGTAAATAATCTTGTTACTGACTTTAGTGCAACCTCTGAGGAATTGTTGGCGTCAACGCAAGACATGATTAAAGCAATTAATGAAATCACTAGTGCAACAAATAATGGAGCTGAAGGTACTACAAATATTGCTGTTAAGTCTACTTCCATGGTTGAAAAAGCTAGTGAGGTAACTAAACAAGTAAATGGTACAAAAACCAGTACTAGTAGGCTGATTGGGTTTGTGGAAAAGTTTAAGGTTTAAATATCCCATATGGGTTATTATTACAATTTGCTTTTACTAATGAATTAATTATGTTTAAATAGCATATCTTGATAACATAAAATTATTGACACAAAAGACTTTCTTAAAGGAAGACTTTTGTGTCTTTTTAAGTTAATGGAATTACTGGTAATACCTTTAAGCTTTGGTTTTTCAAAGGCAGAGGATATAGAACTTGACATGGCTGAAGATATAGAAAATTTAAGATATCAAATATTAAATAATTCTGAAACTGAACCTGAAAAATTAGAGCATTTGATTGAATAGTAGGAAACAACTATTTTAAATTTTTGTTAATTAATGTATAATAGATTTTAGTAAATTTATTTTATATCTTATTTGGAGGTTATTATGCTAAGTAATTTGATTAATGCAGGCTTATATTTTATTTTAACGACGGTTGTGATACTTGTGGCAATATTAATTTTTGATCTTTGCACTAAATACAAAATATGGTCAGAAATAAATAATGGAAATATGGCTGTGGCTTTTGCAACTGGTGGTATTGCATTTGGTGTTGCGAATATAATGAGAAGTGCTATTATGGCAAATGATAAGTTGTTAGATACTGTTATCTGGGGAGGTGTTGGTACACTTGCACTTATAATAGTTTATTTGGCGTTTGAAATACTTACACCAAAGCTTAATGTTTCGGAGGAAATAGGTAAGGGGAATAAAGCAGTTGGATTTATTTCACTTGTATTTTCAGTTGCATTTAGCGTTATCATTGGTGCTAGCATTTCTTAATATTAGGTTGATAAGGGGAATAATTGAATTATGAAAGATATATTTTTTTATGAAACTATGGATGCTTGGATTAAAGAAAACCCGACTACTTCAATAAAAGGGTATGTACTTAGTAAAAATCAGTGTTACATAGAGATTTCAGATGAAAATGGATTTATACAGATAATAAACATTAACAAGATTTTTGCTGTAGTATATTAGGTGAAAAATGAATACTAAACTTTCTGAAATTGACTTTCTTCAGGTGTATAACAAATGGAATAATGGTTTGGATGTTTTTAAATGTTTTTTCAGAGCAACAAATTTTGTATCTTTGAAGCATTATCCTGATTTTCAACTTAATAAGGTACCTGAGGATGGTGGAGATTATTTTGAAGATATTAGCAGTCATCTGAAAAAGTATAGTTTTGAGGACACTCTTTTTTTGATAGATATAACAGGAACTGAGGCAATTAGAACTGCATTTTTTATTAGGAAAATATTCTCGCTAGCTCCAATTCTCGCGTTTAATGGCATTTTACATCCTTTTGGACTAATTGGAGATAAGAACTATATCAGCTATTTAATAGGATATGGAATGTTAATTGAAGATATAGCTAAAAAAGGCCATTTGTTAGTTCTTGATCATGATAGATTTGATGAATACTCTGATGAAGAATTGAGAGAGAATTTTAACAATCAGTATGAGCTGGGAGAAGAGGAATTGCCATCGGTTGAAATGCTTGAATTACTTGGATATAGTAAAGTTGTTTATATGTATGAGCAAAATGAAAAGGAAGATTTAGCATGTTATTTGGAGCACTTGTCAGAAAACAACATATATGTTGAAAAAGTAGAGATTGCAAATCCTAACAGTTAATGCTTACTAGGTACAAATGACAAATCATAACAGTTAATGTTTTTAAGTAAAATTGCAAATCATATAGTAATGCTTTGAAAGTAGAAATTGCAAATCATAGTAGTTAATGTTTTTGAAGTAGAAAGGAAATTAATTATGATGAAAGATAAAGATAAAGATAAAGAAAAAGATAAAGAAAAAGATAAAGAAAAAGATAAAGATAAAGATAAAGTTAAAAAAGCAAAAAAGCCTATTTATGCAAATAAAGCTTTTGCTCTAAGTTTAGCTGTTGCTATGACTTTGAGTGTTTCTTTAACAGGTTGTGGGAATAGTCAAAATGACGATGAAGATGATGATTCCTATTACTACGGTGGTGGTGGTGGCGGATTTTACGGTGGAAGTTATTTTTATGCCAGTGGAGGCTCTTATAAAAGTAGCTCCTGGAGCAATAACTCGAATATTTCATCAGGAAAAAGTGGTTACTCATCAAATCGTGGGGGAAGTATAGGGGGCTAAGCTTAGCTAAATATGTACATAAATCAGCAAAGTCTTACCGAGAAAGCTTTATTTGAGTATTACATGGTCAGTTCATCTAAGGACTCTGAGATTTATTCGGCATTTCCATATTACCTAGACAAGGAATCATTTAATGAAATGGTAGATTCTACTGTTATTTTAGATGAACTTGTTAAAAGGCTTTTAAAGAAAATGTTAAGCGAAAATTGCTTTGAGGATATTCTTCTTGATGACTTTGAACTAAAGGATGAAATTTTTGGCCTTAATATAGAATTGCCACCTTTTTTTTGGGCAAGATATGATGCATTTGAACGTGACGAAGGGGGCATCTTTTTTAGCGAGTTCAATTATGATAAACCATGTGCTCAACGTGAAATTCTAATGTCGGATATGATGAAGCCTTATAATAATCCAAACAGTAATTTTTCGGGTAACTTTTTTGAGGGTTTCAAGCGTGCATGGAAGGATTTCTCTGGTGGAGGTACTTCTCCAGTAGTTGCTATTTTGGTAGATCCAGGGCACTATGATGAATTGCATCTGGCGTATTTATATATTGATTTATTAAAACCGCTAAACTGCAATTTTATTATTGTTGGTGCAAACAACCTATATGTTGAAAACAATAATGTAATGGCTTTTAAACAAAGGATAGATATTATTCTAAGACAGTTTCCAACAGAATTTTCTAGCGAGATTAATCAGTTCAAAGATATATTAAAACTCTATAATGAACACAAGGTACTTATTTTAAATGACCCAAGATCAGTTATTGTACAAGCTAAAAGTTTATTCGCCACTCTGTGGAAAATGGCGCTAGATGATAGTGCTTTCCTATTAGACATAGAAAAGAAAGTAATTAAGCAGACGCTACCATATACCACAATATTTAATGTTAATATGATAGATGAACTTAGGGCTAATAAGGATAAATATGTTATAAAAGCAGCTTTTGGACGTTATAGTGAAGAAGTATATATTGGTAAAATGCATAGTGAAATAGAGTGGGATGAGACAATTGAATATGTCAAAACTAGTGAGAAGACTCATATAATACAAGAATATTGCCAGATAAAAAAACAACGTGTATTAAAATATAATGGGTCTTGCTACGAAGAGGTAGATGCGTTTGGCAATTTCGGATTATATATGGTAAATGGGGATTTCTCTGGAGTAAGCCTTAGGTTTAGTCAGGATTTTCTTTCACTCGATGAAAGTGTATGGATTAGCTCAGTAGGAATAAGGGAAAGAACGCTAAATATTAACAAATATACGAATGAAGATAAAAACTTGAAATGGGATAATATTAATAATTATGCTGCATTTACAAATGGATATACAGGTGGGCATACAGGCTGGTACAAGTCGTTCTCATTAGAAAATTTAGTTCTACAAAGGGATGTTTACGAGGAACTTGTTGAAGCAACCCAAAGGATTACAGCAATTTTTAAAAAGGTAAGAGACTATGTGCTTGAGAATATTGATATTATCGGTCCTGTTCTAGGAATTAGTGATAACTTAATAGAGTTATTAAAAAATAAGCATACAGATAAACTTACCTTTATAGGTAGGTTTGATTGGGTTATGGATAGCATTGGTAATCTCAAACTTTTAGAATTGAATTCTGAAACACCTGCTGGTTTGATGGAAAGCATAGTACTGAACCCTGTAATCAAAAAACAATTGAATATTACAGCAGAGGACCCAAACCAGCAGATGAACAAACTCATTTGCAAGTGTTTTATTGATATTGTTAATGATTATCAAAAGGTCAACGACATAAAGAAAGTTGGCTTTGTAACAAGTACAGTAGGAGAAGATTGGTACAATACTACAATTATTCTTAAGCAGCTTCAAAACCTGCCTTATAACTTCGAGCTCGGGGAGATGTCAGGATTAAAGGCTAGTCAAGGAAAAATTAAGCTTTACGGAAGTGAACTTGATGCAATTTTTAGGTATTACCCACTTGATTGGTTCGATAAGGATGAATACCATGAGGGTGTAATAGCATCAATGAAGGAAGAAACGCTAAGCATAAATCCGCCCTCAACAATTATTAGTCAGAGCAAAGCATTTTTTGCATTAATATATGAGCTTAGAAATAATAATTTCTTTGGAGATTCTGACTGTAACATTATTGATAAATATATACCCAAAACTTATCTTTCACCACAAAAAGATCTCAATGGAGTATTTTGTGCAAAAACTTATTTTGAAAGGGAAGGTAATAGTGTAGCCTTTAGCTTCAAACAACCGTTTCTTTCAAGAGATATTAATGACTATGTTTTTCAGGAGTGGATTGATATACAGACTGTTTGTGTAGATGTAGAAACAACTAATAGTTCCTCAAAAGAGATAGTTTACCCAGTTATAGGAACGTTCGTAATAGGAGAGCAATTTGGTGGAATTTATACACGTGCAGGTAGCAGTATAACTAATAAGTGGGTGGTGTTTTTACCTACGTATATAGAAAATTCTCAAAGGAGTTGATTTTAATGGCAGGAAATAGTAACGGCAGAAATGGAATTAAAATACAGAGTATGGGCTCAAACAAAGCAGGAAATAAGAAAAAACGGAGTACTAATGAGTTTTTAGTGATAGCAATTGGTATAATTGTTGTGCTGTTAATAGTATTCGGGATAATTAGTGCAAATGTACCACGGAATTATTACCTAAAGGATATTAAGATACTTGAGTGTTCAGTTATCCAAAAGGCGCAGGAAGATGGAAAAAATTATATAAGAATATCACCCGAAAAAACAGATAACTTTTCTATCAGTGAAGATAATTCCTGGGTTGAAGTTAATAGTGATTTTTATAATAAACAGCAGATGTTGGATAGTAAAATAGGAGTAAAGTTTAACAACTTGGATGTTTATTCTAAAAAATATTGGGGCTTATTTTCAAATAAGGGGCAAACCTTTAAAGATAATGTTTGGAATATCGAAGAGGTTTATTTAAGCAAAGATGAGGCAAATAAAGCTAATCCAATTATCAAAGCTACTAAACAAGCAACCATTGAAAAGAAGAAAATTACTCAAAAGGGAGACCACTTTTTTGTGATAAATTCTGACCAGAAAAGTATGCCTGTGATGGTAGAGGAAGAAACGTATAATAAGTATAATGTAAGTGATAGTATAAACTGCGAGTTCGAGTCAATAGGCGAGCTAACTAGATTTATAAAAATAGCACAATGACAATAGAACAATAGCAATAGCAAAAGAAATAGCAATAGCAAAAGAAATAGCAATAGCAAAAGAAATAGCAATAGCAAAAGAAATAGCAATAGCAATAATAGCAAAATAGCACTAGAACAATAGCAATAACAAAATAGGAATAGCAATAATAAAATAGCTATAGAACAATAACATTAGTAAAATAACAATTTCTTAATAAAAGTTGAGAATATACGATAAAAAAACTTAACTATTAATTGCTTTTAGCTGGCAGTAGTTGATTTAAATTGGAAGAGGGCATAAATGTATAAACTAAAACTAAGAATATACGAAACAATTGAAGAGGATATCTCGGACAGCAGGGCGCACAAGATATTTGAAGTATTTATTGTAGGGCTAATTATTTTAAATGTTGTCGCGATAATAGCAGAATCCTTTTTATTGAAATCCAATATTTCAGAACCAATTTTAGCTGAATATACGAATTTTTTTAAGAGGTTTGAAGTGTTTTCTGTAATTGTATTCAGTATAGAATACTTATTAAGAGTTTGGACAGCACAATTAAAATATCCTGAATACTCTAAAATTAAGGCGACTCTGAGGTTTATATTTTCTGCACAAGGATTAATAGATCTTTCGGCGATTTTGCCATTTTATATTAGTCTCCGCCTAGATGGCAGAATTTTCAGATTATTGAGACTGCTAAGACTTTTAAGAATTCTAAAGTTGACGAGATTTTTGGATTCATTTAAATTAATTATAAACGTTATAAAAAACAGAAAATATGAGCTGTTGATGACAATTTTTGTGGCGCTTATGTTTTTAGTTATTGCATCTACGATAATGTTTGAAATAGAGAATAAAGCACAACCTGAGAAATTTCCTGACATTATTTCGGCACTTTGGTGGTCGGTTGCAACGCTTACTACTATTGGCTATGGAGATGTTTTCCCAATAACTGCACTTGGTAAATGTGTGAGTGCTTTCCTATCTATTGTTGGCATAGGACTTATTGCTTTACCAACAGGAATTATTAGCTCAGGGTTCCTAGAGGAGTATAGGAATTCTAAACAAAAGGAAGATCCTGATACAAGATCGCCAAAATGTGCGAAGGAATGTGACGATGAAGAAACATGTCCACATTGTGGTCAGGTAATGACTAAAGCGAAAGTATAGGCGTTGGACAAACTATAATTTAGTGCAAACTTGTATTTAAATGCGAATTTATTAAAGTCTTAAAGGATAAAAGAGCGATGGATATTATTAAAGGACAGAAACAAGACCTAGCAGACATTCTTAATATGATTTCTAAATGTACAAAGTATATGGAAAGTCAAGGCATATACCAGTGGAGTAAATTTTATCCAACTTCAGATATTATTGAAAATGATATTAAGAGTGAGCAGTGTTACATTTTGAAGGATAATGAGAAATGTGTAGCATATGTTGCAATAAATGAAGAACAATCCCCAGAATACAGTCAAATAAACTGGTTTACTGATGGAAGAAAGGTAATAGTTATTCATAGATTATCTGTTCATCCTGAATTTCAGGGAAAAGGTATTGCAAAGAAAATCTTAAAGTTTATTGAGGATTTCGCTAATAAAAATAACTATTCATGTATTAGATTAGACGCTTATAGTGGAAATGAAAAAGCACTTAAACTATATGGTAATTTTGGTTATAAAAAAGTTGGACAGTTTTATTTTCTACGCAGAAACCTTCCTTTCTATTGCTATGAGAAAAATATTTAAAGCTTTTAAAATTCAATAAATTAAACTATTTGTTAGGTATATAAAGAGATTATAAACAGAATGTATTCTGAATATAGCAATAGTGGAGGGGGAGTTGATATCAATGGTCAATAACTTAAAAGGTATTCTTGCCAGACAACGAGAAATCGTATCGAGTCTTGAAAGTGAAATTACTAATATTGAAGCAACTGATTTGGTGACTGAAAATCAAAACTTGAAAACAGAACTTACAAAATATCAATTATTTTTGGAGACGGAAAAAAGCCAGAACCTAAAAATTTCTGAAGAAAATAAAAACCTTAAAAATGCACTTTACGAGCAGTTATATAATGAAAAGATTCTAATATTAAACTCAACAAGTAAAAAAATAGATGCTTACTATAGTTCTAATGTCGAAGGGGAAATTAACAGGTTAACCAGCTTTGAACTGTCCGTAAAAAAACGAATAGAAGAAATGACTGGCGTTTTGAAAGCAAATAGGATAGACCTTCAAGACGATATCTACGTAAAGCTTGAAGGCTTAAGAAATCTACTTAATTTGAAAATAACAACTGCTCGTGAAGAACTCTTAAAAAATTCGAGAGCGTTAAGTAAAAATAGGAGTGCAGAATTCGAAAAGCTAAAACAGGAACAACTTACAGAAGAAGAAATAAAGGGCCGTATAAAGCAAAACAATATCGAATCCTTTATTGGACTTAATATTATTAATAAGCTTGGTGTTTTACTACTTATTATTGGTGTAATTGCAGCATCTCAGTTTACATATTTCAAGTTACCGGACACTCTCAAATGTATTTTTGCGTTTATAATTGGAGTGGGACTACTTATTACGGGTGAATTATTAAACCGTAAAAAACCCAATGTTTTTTCCTTGGGCATTACGAGTGGGGGGATAGCAATATTATATGTGGCGTTAGCTCTTAGCTTCTTTAAATTTGAAATTCTGGGTATGTCTCAAGCATTGGGGTTATGCGTTCTTATAACAACAGGAGCTTTTGTTCTGTCTCAGAGATATAATTCTCAAACTATATCTGCGTTTGCATTGGTAGGTGGATACTTGCCACTTTTTTCTATAGCGGGTGATAAAACCATGGTGTATGGTGCAATGGTTTATTTTGTGATATTAAATATCTTAGCACTAATTATATCAGTAAATAGAAAGTGGATTGCAACAGCATACATAGGATTCTCTCTTAATGTTTTGGGCTCCATATATATATTATCGATAATTTTCACTGGGAGGATCAAAGATATATCCTTTTATAAAGATGGCTTTATAACAATACTTTATATTGTTTTCGCGTTTGTAATTTACACACTTATTCCTGTGATTGGGTCTTTCAAGAAAAAACTTACCTTCAAAAACTCGGATATTGTTTTATTGGCACTAAATACTTTAATAAGCTCTCTATTCTTATATTCAGTGTTTTATGAACTAGAATTATCAGATTTCACAGGTCTTCTTGCTATTACATTTGCAGTTGTTTATTTAGTATTGGGAAAGTTTGTAGAAAAATTTATGACAAAGGAACAAAAGGCACGAGTACTATTTTATATTACAGGACTTACATTTGTTGTGCTAATAATACCATTCCAGTTTGGTAAGGTTTGGTTGTCTTTAGGTTGGTTAGTTGAAGGAGTTGCACTTCTCTCATATGGTATATATAAAGGAATAAAAGGCTTTAAGCGGGCAGGAGTTATTATTTCAATTCTATGCCTTTTTGTATTTTTACTTTTTGACGTGATAAATTACAGTGATTCGCTATTTGTGTATAAGTATTTAGCAATAACTGTAGGAAGTATTATAGTTTTGGGGTCAATAATAAGTAAAAAGAATTTGACGGGGAATCTAGCAAGATTGTTTACGTATGCTGCAGCAATCAATGTATGGATTTTCTCATTATATATTATAGGGAGTAAATTTAGAGATTATTTATCAAATTTAATGGTACAAAGTAGTTTCGATTTGGACTACTTAATCATTGCTGCAATGATTTTAGTTAGCTTCTTAATTGCATATATTATTCCGAGGATACGAGTTCTCTGTGATAATATTATGAAAGGTATATCCATATCTATTTATATTCTAGGACTAATAGCACTATTTATCTTAAATTCCAACTCACCAGTAAGTGGATATTTGAACGACGTTCCTTTAAATATAACTATAATTGGCACAATCGAATTGGCAGTCATTGCATTGCTATCAGTTCTGGTTGTTAGAGATTTAATTTTATCTCTCGTTACGGAACGAAAGCTTGGAATAGAATGGTATCCGCTGTTATTATCTCTGTATTTTGTAGTAGTATTAACACAAAATCTCATAACCCAATTCAATCTTGAATTCAATAATGCAGCGATAAGCATTATATATCTAATTACTTCGCTTTTATGGATAACATTTGGCTTTATTAAGAGATATGTATTTATAAGAAGGTTTGGCCTTGGTTTATGTATGTTGGCAGTTGCTAAACTATTTATCATTGACCTATCCTTCTTATCCCAAGGTTATAGAATTGTATCGTATTTTGTATTTGGTTTGATACTTATCGCAATATCCTTTGTTTATCAATATTTTAATAAAAGAATAGATATTATAGGTGAGGTGATGCCAGATGATAAAAAGAATAATAGCTAGTATAGTTATATTCATTACTTTGAGTAGTACCAGTGTATATGCACTTGATTTCTCTTATAATGCTAGCATTGACAATAGTGGGGACAAAAGATATAAGGCGATAAAGCTCACTTCTGAGATTTATAATAATATATTGGGAAACATGGCGGATATTGTGCTCTATGATAAAAATAACGAGCCAATACCGTATTTTATAAATAGCTTTGTAGAAAACGAAATTGAAACAAAAAAGAACTATGAAATGAAAATCATAAATTCATTTGTAAAAGATAATTACTTTTATTATGATTATACCCTTGAAAGCCCAAAGAATGAGGATGTTACAGCTACATCGATAGAAGTACAGACCGATAAAGAAAGTTTTGCAAAGGAAGTAGAGATTTTTGGAGGGTACGACAACGTTAGATGGGAAAAAATTCAGGATGATATTTTATATAACGTTGATGGTAATAAAAAACTCGAAATATCCTTTGATAGCGTAAAAAAATACACATTCTACCGTTTTAAAATATCTAATAATTTAGAGAAAGTTTCTTTTTCTTCAGTTGCACTAAAATACAATCAGACACTACAGAAAAAAGAATACTTCACCGATATTATCTCCCCGAACTTTACAACTGAGGAGAGGGGAAATACAACTGTTATAAATATTGAGGACTTAAAGAATCTGAAACTTAGTAGTATAACTCTGAAAACAGATAGTATATTTAAAAGAAATGTTACCTTTAATGGTAGGGCGTTCAAAATGCTTTATAATTTGGACTTTGAAAGCACAAAGTATAGAGATCTGACTATACAACTGGATAATTATAGAGTTGATAATGAGAAAGTAGAATTATTAATAGAAAACAAAGATGATAAGCCTATAAAAATATTAGGCTTTGAGGCAAAATGTTTAGTTGATGAGATAGTATTTGGGAATTCTGAATCAAGTACGTATACTTTAAAGTTTGGTAATAGTGAAATAAATATACCAAAGAGCTATGATATTTCAAACTATAAAGAGCAAATTTTAAAGGAAGGATATGACGTTTTAAGCATAAAAAAAATTATAGAAAAGCAAAAACCTGATGGTCCAACTAAAACACATTATGATTATAAGTTGTTTTTTAATATTGCGGTTTTGGTAGTTGCATTAGTGCTGGGTGCTATTATATTACGGAAACTAAAAAAATAGTTTTGTTTTTTGATTACATTTGCTGATACGGTGAATTATATTAAAAGTAACTAAAACGTTGCGACTACAGGCATTTCTAATAAGTTTTTGCTATAAAGTTTTTTATAAAAGGGTAAAAAATGGGGGTAGAAAATGAATTTAATAGGTAATCTTATTTGGCTGATATTTGGAGGAATTATTTCAGCTATCTTATGGTCAGTAGCTGGTTTGATTTTATGTTTAACAATAGTAGGAATACCTTTTGGTATTCAATGTTTCAAAATATCAATATTTGTGCTATGGCCTTTTGGTAAAAAGATTGAGGTTGGCAATTTTGGAGTTGGGGGATTAATTTTTAATCTTATTTGGATTATTTTTTTTGGATGGGAGTTCGCAATAGCGCATCTCATCGTAGGTGCGATTTTTTGTATTACAATTATAGGAATACCATTCGGAATACAGCATTTTAAATTTGCTCAACTTGGACTCATACCTTTTGGAGCTAGAATATACTAGGAAGATTTAAATAGACATAAAATGTATTATAGCATTAAAGAGTAGTTTGGAGGAAGTTAATATGCAGAAAATTAAAGTATTTAACTTAGTAACTATGGCTATCGTACTTATTGTAACCTTGTTTAGCTTTACTTCGGTATACGCGGATGACACCAGTTTGGGTAGGACTCCAGAAGGGGTTTTCCCCTTACAGGAAAATGATGTAATAATGGAATCCGAAGAAATAACAGTTGATTTAGAAAAGAATCATGTTGAATGTATTTTCGTATTTCATAATACAGGGAAAAATAAAAATCTATATATGGGATTCCCAGGGAAAATGTTTGATACCATGGATAATGGCCTCACAAATGATACAAATCTAGAACTCAGCCATTTCAAAACATTTATAAAAGGGAAGGAACTGCCTGTTACCCGTGAGAAGGGTGTCCAGCAGAATAATGCAGAAAATTCAGATACATTGGATACATCCAATACATCCAATACATCTAATACATCGGATACATCACAATATAGTGAATTTTTTACTTTTACCGTACCTTTTGAAGGTGATGAGATGGTCACAGTACGCAACACTTATGATTTTGTACCGACATATGATTCAATTGGTAATATATTTACAGGGTACGTCCTAAAAACAGGAGCTATGTGGAAAGGTCCAATCGGTTCAGCCAAAGTAACCTTCAAGCTAGGAAAGATTAAACCCTACCAGATTGAGGACGTGAAGCTGGGTGGCTTCAAATTTGTGGGAAACGATTTGGTTTGGGAACGGAATAACTTTGAACCTAATTATGATCTTAGTCTGAGTTATAATAACTATCGTTACAGCGCAAAAGATCTATCAAACCTAACAGATGATGTGGAAAAACTAAAAAAGGAAATACAACAGAAAATAGATAGTTACAGCAACGCGAAGGAATTAGCAAACAAAGGTAAAACAGATGAATTACTTGCATTATACAACAAGGCAGTTGATGAAAGAGATTCAATACTGGCTATATACATTAGAAGTTACCTGCCTTCACATAAAATATCAGATGAAGTCTCTAAATCAATAGATGAACCAGTGAGCGTATCAGTAAATGAACAAGCAAATACCGAAAAAAACACTGGTTCAAAACTTATTGTTTGGGTTTTAGCAGGTGCTATTTTAATAGGACTTTCAGTAGGAACAGTTGCAATTTTGCGTATAAAGCGGAGATAGTTATTATAACATTATGGGTTTATATTGCTATGTAAAAAGTGAACTTACATAACATATTTGTTCTTTAAATCATAGCAAGAGTAGAGCTTGTGAAATTAAGTTAAGTTAAAAGTTAGGTTAAAAGTTGCATAAAAGTCAGGTTAGAAGTTGCATAGAAGTTGCTAGAACGGTTATGGAATATTATATAATGTTATGTTATAATAAATGGCAATAAAAGAGTTTAATTTTACTACATAGTAGCCTATCTTTGCAATTTATATATACAAAAGAAGTAGTTTTTGCAAAGTGATGCAATTACAATATTAATTATATGTTTAAAGGAGATATACAATGAGAGATGAAACAAAATGCCTACATTCTGGATATACACCGAAAAATGGTGAACCAAGAGTAATGCCGATTGTACAAAGCACTACATATGTGTTTGATTCTACTGAACGTATTGGAGAACTTTTTGATATGCCAACAGCGCATATGTATTCAAGATTCTCTAATCCAACCGTTGAGGTGGTTGAAAAGAAGATTGCTGATTTGGAATGTGGTGTAGCTGCTATGTGTACTTCTTCAGGTCAGGCTGCATCCCTTTTGTCGATTTTAAACTTATGTAATAGTGGAGATAGCTTTATCAGTACTTCTACAATCTACGGTGGAACAGTAAACTTATTTGCTGTAACGTTGAAAAAATTAGGTATTGAATGCATTTTTGTTGATGCGAATGCGGATGAAGAAATAATTCAAAAAGCTTTCAAAGCGAATACAAAAGCTGTATTTGGTGAGACTCTAGCGAATCCATCCTTGGCAGTATTGGACATTGAAAAGTTTGCACAAATTGCGCATAAAAATAATGTTCCATTAATTATTGATAATACCTTTGCAACTCCTGTTTTATGCAAGCCAATTGAATTTGGCGCAGATATTGTAGTTCATTCTACCTCGAAATATATGGATGGTCATGCCTTACAGATTGGCGGCGTTATTGTAGATAGCGGCAAGTTTGACTGGACAAATGGAAAGTTTCCGGAATTTACAGTACCTGATGAGTCCTATCATGGTGTAGTGTATACTAAGGCTTTTGGAAATATGGCTTATATTATTAAAGCGAGAATGCAGCTCATGAGAGATATTGGTGCTTATCCAGCTGCAAATTCAGCATTCTTATTAAACATTGGATTGGAAACCTTGCACGTTCGTATGGAGAGATACTGTGAAAATGCGTTAAAAGTAGCGAAGTACTTCAAGAACTCAGATAAAATTGAAGCTGTAAGTTATGCTGCATTAGAAGGAGATAAATACCACGATTTAGCTAAAAAATATTTACCAAAAGGCACTTGTGGTGTTATTTCAATTACTATAAAGGGTGGTAAAGCCGCTGCTATTAAATTCATGGATGGATTAAAACTTGCTTCTAATGAAGTTCATGTAGCTGACATTCGTACTTGCGTGTTACATCCAGCAAGTGCAACACATCGCCAATTAACCGATGAACAGCTTATTGCTGCAGGGGTAAATCCTGGGCTTATAAGATTTTCTGTGGGACTTGAAAATGTGGATGACATTATTGAAGACATTGAACAAAGCTTTAAACAAATGTAAGTAGACATACATTTGATCTCAAGTTAAATTAATATAAAGACAAATGCTACAAAACCACAAAAGCCACGTCCCTTTAACTTAGATGATTAGGGGGATGTGGCTTTCGTTATGTCAAACTTTAAGTTGGGAATTAGTTATAAAAAATATTGAAATAAAAGATAAATGAAAATGCTGTTCAAAACCATGGCTCATTACGTAGATGATTAAGTTTGTCTCCGTAACAAAGGTGTTGGATAAAAAGTAAATAATATGTAAAATGTGTTACGGAATTTGTTAAATTGTGGTAGAATGGGTGAAGATTTATTGAAAATATGCAACAGATTTTATATATAGTCGTTAAGGGGGATGGATAATGAAATTACCTTTCTTTAAGAATAAAAATCCGAAAGATGAAAATGAAAAACATAATAATCAGGATAAAATAGCTGATGTTTTTTTAAAAACAATCAATGAAAGGCGAAAAGAAGATCCTATGGTAGGTGCTAAAATAGGATCCAAGCATGTTTTTAACCACCTAGTTAATGTAATGAAGGATTCAAAAGGCGTACATATTGAATCACTTATGTGTGTACTTGGTTCTTTGGCAGGCTATTCCTGTCAGGCGAGCTTACGAAAAGAGTTTATTGAAATAAAGGGGTTAAATGAAAATCAGGTATTTGTAATTGTAGAAGATAAAGATAAAAAGAAATACTTTTTTGGAGATTTCATAAACAAACCTCTTATAGAAAATCAATATTCAGTTTGGTCACTATCAGCCGGAGCTATACAGCACATGGGAATAACAAATATGATTGATATTCGTGAAATTTTTGAGTATGTAACAAAAACTGTTGGCAGTGATAGATATGGTATACCAAGAATTCCTGACGGACATAAGCCGGGCGATATTCCCTATAACTATGTCAGAAGTTTGTGGCCAGTATTTCTTCCTTTTGCAGAGCAATATTGCGCTTTTCCTAATGAGTGGCCTATTATGTTTGGTATGGCTATTCAAGAGGGAATTATTTTTGGAAAAGATGTTGTAGATCCGTTATTTGCACTAACAATTGCTATGGAAAGCGCTATACCTATGGCAAAGGTAGATATAAAACGAGAGTAAAAGAAGTATTCGATTATATGTTAAATATGGATTAACAAGTGTATCAGAGTAATTCACATTAGGCTAATGGACAGATGATCTGGTGGATAATAGTTGGATATTGCGCGTATTAAGGTGTACCCATATTTTGTTGAGGTGAGATGTTAATGAACGTAGATGAGAAAATACATATAGAAATATATAATCCGCTTTGGAAGTCATACTTTAATCAAGAAAAACTATGTTTAGGGAGGGTACTAGAAGGCGATTTTATATGCATTGAACACATTGGCAGTACAGCTGTTCCAGATATGACTGGAAAACCAATTATTGATATTTTAGTCGGGGTTTTGAATTTTCCACTAACCAAAGCGATAATACAAAATTTAGAACATATTGGTTATGAATATATGGAAAAGGCAAGTGTTATTGGTCGTGCCTACTTTGTAAAAAGAACAGGACAGCCTTACAATGTTCATGTTGTAGAGTTTGAAAAGGAAATTTGGAAAAATAATTTGTTGTTAAGAAACTATCTTATTTCTCACAAAGATTCTGCACAAAAATATGCACAACTAAAGAAAAAAATTGTAGGACAAGGTGTTGATACATTGTTAAAGTATTCTGCTCTAAAAGCAGATTTTATAGAAGAGCTGTTGCAAGATGCTCACTGTAATTGATATTTGTATTATAAAAATTATTTTTGGTAAGTTAATCACAACATTTATAAATTGTGGTGCGACAAGAAGTCGCTAAATGGTAGTGTTTCATTAGAAACTGTGTTAGTTACTAAACACATTCCCGCTCGAAACTGCACTACGAGTAATTGTGGTGTAGGTTGCATGAGAGTTAAATATC
>Ga0123336_10000164_pt1 | contig 67491 bp, 46 predicted proteins | sample SSSSmetaG_FD_96466 | JGI IMG/M metagenome (GOLD analysis project Ga0123336, IMG submission 96466) | Glacier valley bacterial and archeal communities from Borup Fiord, Nunavut, Canada, to study Microbial Dark Matter (Phase II) - ​SSSS metaG | ecosystem: Environmental > Aquatic > Freshwater > Ice...
CTTTGTTCCCGAAGCTTATAGGATCAGGTGGTGCAGGAATATCGGGGATAGGAAACGGTAAGTCCGGGGTCGTTTCCAAAATAAACGGAATAAGGTTTGAATAGGTGGCTTCGGTCCGGTTCAGACACGAAAATTTAGGCGAAGATAAGCATGTAGAAAGCATATTGGTTCACTGTTTGGACGAGGGTTCGAATCCCTCCATCTCCACTTTTACATTATCAAATGCCTGGTAATCAACTGATTATCGGGCATTTTGTAATTAATATATTCGTCTGTAAACGTCTTTTTTTACCAATAAATTGAATATCAGACTTTTAATGCCAATAAATAAGCCTCTTGATTTGTGAATCAAGAGGCTTATTTCTATTGGTCAAATCGTCAAAAAGACTATGCTTCCTTATTAACGAACTATTCAATTAGTTAAACAAGACCTTCTTGTTCAACTGATCTCCGCTTTCTGTAATTCCGTTCAAGAAATATACACCATTCAGGGCTTTCAACTCTTTAACAGAAGTTTCACCAGCTTTAATTACCAGCCTTGAAACCTTGGCACCTGCTGCATTGTAAACTGAAACAGATAAGGCCGATTTTGAATTGTTTGCAACAAAAAGTGTTTGACCACTTACGAATGCATTTAGTTCTTTGGAATTCTTGTTATTCTGAAGACCGCTTGGAGCTGCATTCCATGTAATGACTTCCGGATCAATGGTCTGGTTGTAATTTCCGGTTGCATCAGTTACATTGGCACCGGTACCTTCATTCATTTTCCAGTTTGCAACCAAACCGGCTTCTGTTCCGGTAAGAGAACCGGGTGTCATTTTACCTGCAATTTCTTCTGCAGTACGAACTACATTCCAGAACCGTACATCAGCCAGCTTACCCTGTAACCATCTGTTTGAATATGAAATAGTACCATTTCCAAGAACCATCGAAGCTCCTCCGTAGTTCATGGGAGTGGATATGGTTGCAGTACCATCCAATACACCATTAACATAAATATTCATTTGGGTGCCGTCGTAGGTTCCAGCGACATGATACCATGTATTCAGTTCCACCGTAGTAGCGCTGACTGCACCTGGCCATGAAGAAGGATCACCAATTTTAATTCTAAAAAGACCACCTTCTACTTTCAAGACCCATCCGGCACGCAGTCCATCAATCTTTGTTTCTGTAGAAGCGATATAACCACCATCACCAGTGATGGCATCGTATTTAACCCATGCTTCCACAGTGAAAGCGTCAACATTTGTAAAGGCAGCATTCGTACCGCAATCGATACTGCTTGCACCGTCAAAATTAAGAGATGTTTGTGGTTCAACAGTTACAGCTGATGCATAAGAAAATCCAAAAGCGGCTACTGCAATAAGAGTAAAAAGTTTATTTTTAGTAATTGATTGAATAAAAAGTCTATTTAAGTGTCGTTCAGGTATTAGAACGAATGTAAACTAGGAAAGTCTAATACAGAAAACCGGATTGCAAACGCTTTCTAGACGACTACGAATATATGTCTTTATTTAATATGATAATTGATATATTCTGGATATTAACGTTTTCCGAGAATTGTCAGAATTAATTAAATGATTTTTATTTACCTAAAAATCATATTTGAGAATTAAAAAAATCCTGAGAACGTATAATCTCAGGATTTAAAAATTTTAAGGATTTTGATAGTATGTCTATTCTTTTATACAACGCACGGAAAAACCTAGTGTTTTAAAATTGCGATTTTTCAAAATATTTTCTGTATTATATTCTAAACTTCTTCGCCAAGAATAAACCAAAGAAAATTCTTCGGTAGCTGTCCACCATATAGCTAAATCTCCGAGTCTGCGATAAAGGGCAGCACCGTCACGATGGCCAGCCGGCAAGGCTGTGAAGCCATATACGTTGGTAGCACCTGTGTTGGGAGTAAGCCAGTGTGAAGTTCCGGTTTCTTTCAATTTACCTCCTGCATAATACTCACCACCTAAAAAATCTACTAAAGTCTGCCATTCGTTATCGGATGGCACTTTCCAACCTTCAGGACAGAGTTTTCTGGCATCCGAAACTGAATACCAGTTATACAAACGACCGTATTCATTGGAATTTAGAACATTATTGTCGTAATCACAATAAGCTCCTTCAATTGTCGATATCCATTGTGTTTCGTCTGTTAGATTTGGAATGGATGATCCATCATTGTATTTTGTTGTTTTAAGATTTTCGGACATCCAAACCTGAGAACCTATTGTTACAGTTTTGTATAAATTTCCGTCCAAATCTTCAACAGTATTAAACAAGCTTTGCGTTGTGAAGCTTATATTCGCTCCATAGTAGGTACCTACATTATTGGTAGCATAGGCTCTTACATAATATTTAGTTGAGGGCAATAGATTGATCAATACGTGACTGAAATTACCTTTCCCCGAACCATCATTGGATTTTGTTGGCAAGCTGATCGTTGGATCAACACTAGTACTCCAACAGAAACCACGCTCGTTCACGTCTGAACCACCATCATCGGCTATTAATGCGTTACATGTCGCTGTTTTTACGGAAACCAAAGAAGCAGATAATGTAACGACATCGGTAACCCCATTTGTTGTTGTAAAACTTGTCTGAATTCCATAGCTTGTACCACCACCGTTAGTTGCATATGCTCTCAAATAATAGTTTGTAGTGGGTTCCAATCCTGTCAGGATACTTGAATATTCACCAGTACCTGCAGCATCTATTGTCAAACTATCTTCAATAGTTGGATTAGGAGCTTTGCTCCAGCAAACACCCCGAGCTACAACATCAGAACCACCATCAGATACGACCAATCCTCCGGATATAGCACTATCTGCAGCTACACTTATAACATCAAGTGTTTCCACGACTGGTTTTAACAGGACTACATCTTCCTTACAACTCGAGATCATTGTAATAAATCCAAGTAGGATCATTAAAAGTGATAAAGTAAATTTATTGTTTTTCATATACGGTATTTTTTTTGCAAATATAATAATTAATGTAATAATAAGGTGTTAATTTGAATTTTTCATCATTAATATAAGAAATTAAAAGAAACACTTTAATTTTTCACAAATATTGTACATTGAATCAAATTGTAATCCTCATTTAAATTACGTAATGGAAACATCTGACTAAATGATATTCTTAGAAATTCAGATCTTTTGTACCATTAGACGTATTTTTTTGTATTTTTGCATCAAGAACTCGACTAGTGAAACAAAAGAGCAACATACAAACATTACTTATATTGTTCCTGGCCTCACTGATTTTCATGTTTGGAAATTCGGTGAATGTCTGGCATTATTGTTGCGATTTGTGTCAAAGTCACGGCCCGGAAATTATAGAAAATGGACTTTGTCACGAAGAATCCAGTAAATCCTGCTGCAAAACCACTTCAGATCAGCAGAGTTCACATTTACCAAATTGCAGCAATGACGGTTCTTCAGACCAATACATTGTCCAGCCTGATGATCATGCCTGTTCTCTGGAAAACATTTCCATATTTCTGGACAAACAGGATTTCAAGACAGAACATAAAACCCTGTCTGGAAAGCTTTTTGTCCTTGTTGCAAATATATTGTTCCAGTTTGATCAAAATCAAAGACCCACCTACCAACTCACAAATTCTATCCATCCTGGGCTCAGTGGCAGGCAGATTCTTGCCCTGAATTGCATACTAAGACGTTGATAAACAAATAAAAGTCGCTGTATCAATAAGATTTGGTCAGCATCTTTTCATGTACGTACATGAAATGTTTCAAAAGGGTGCAAAGTTCAAGGCGCAGAATATGAGACATTCCAGAGCGTACTAATCTTTCGTAAAGATTGCCCAAAAAGGAGCAACACAGAGTTTGCGTCCTTTTGAGACTTCTTCACATTTATTCTATCAACGAAATTATTAAAATTCTTTATGCAATTAAAATACCGATTGGCAATACTATTGCCACACCTATTCATGTTGCCCTTTACTGTCTCCGCTTTAGATGGAGACACGCTCAATATCAAAGAAGTACAAATTACCGGGCGTAAATCGGGGTTACATGCTTCACGTATATCTCTGTTGAAAGTTGAAACAATCAATCAGGCTGAACTTTGCAAAGCCGCATGTTGTAATCTGTCTGAAAGTTTTGAGACGAATCCTTCAGTTGACGTTTCATACAGTGATGCAGCTACAGGTGCCAAGCAAATAAAAATGTTGGGGCTAATGGGAACGTATGTTCAGCTTTTAAGCGAAGGAGTACCCTTTATCAGAGGTTTAGCAACACCCTATGGCCTGAGTTACGTACCAGGTCCGTGGATGGAAAGCATACAAATTTCCAAGGGTGCCGCATCTGTTTTAAATGGTTATGAGGCGATTACAGGACAAATAAATGTGGAATACAAGAAACCGGCAACGTCCGATCTGCTATCAGTCAATTTATTTGTTGCTGACAATCTTCGAAAAGAAGCCAATGCAGATCTTGCACTTAAATTGAGTCCATTTCTTTCGACTTCAACCTTTGTCCATTACGAGAATGAAACCAAGGGACACGATGCAAACGGTGATGGATTTATGGATTTGCCAGCTGTTGAACAATTTTCGGCTTTTAATCGGTGGTATTTCAACAAAAACAATTATACCTCGCAGTTTGGTGTCAAAGTGTTGAAAGAATCACGTGAAAGCGGACAAATGCATATGACGCATGCGGAAAATCCGTATCGTATTGGCATTGAAACAAAACGTCTGGAGGTTTTTGCAAAAAATGGTTATGTTTTTGATAGCGAAAAAAACACTTCCGTCGGCCTCATTCTATCCGGCTCATTTCACGATCAGGACGGTTTTTTTGGATTGGGATCATACAAAGCCAATCAAAAGAATGGCTATGGAAACCTGATTTTTCAAACAGACTTGAGCCAACATCAGAAACTGGTGGCAGGAACCAGCATTATGGCCGATCGACTGGAAGAGGATTTTCTGAATAAACTGTCCGGTCAGGTGGGTAATGTACCACAAGCTAACTCAAACAGAGTGGAGTTTACACCTGGTCTTTTTGCAGAATATTCTTTGACAGTCATGGAAAAGCTCCGACTGATGGCTGGGGTCCGATACGATCATAGCTCCTGGTTCAATGGATTTGTCACACCGAGGTTTCACGTGAAATACGATGTTACCGACTGGTTCCATTTGAGAGGAAATGTTGGAAAAGGGTACCGGACAACCAATGTGCTATCTGAAAACAGTTACATGATGGCCAGTAGCAGGGAATTTCAACTTCAGGACGACAAGCTCTTTTTTCAGGAACAGGCCTGGAATAGTGGACTGAGCGCCATGTTTTATATTCCGGTAAACCATAAAGATTTGACGCTTTCGTTGGAAGCATTCAACACGAACTTCACCAATCAGTTGCTTACTGATGTAGACTACAATCAACATGCCGTTTACTTTTACGCTTTGCAGGGAAAATCATTCTCAAACGTATATCAAGCTGAATTAAACTACGAGTTGGTCAAAGGTTTACAATTGGTCACAGCCCTACGTTTTATCGATGCTCAAAGCACTTACAATACGAATGCTGGAGACCCAACGGCTGCCTATGCGGGAGTTTTAAGGGAAAGACCGCTTACAGGTCGCTATAAAGGCTTAGTTGCTGCATCCTGGCAAGATCCGATGAAACGCTGGCAAATAGATACGAACATTCAGTTCAACGGAGACGGAAGACTTCCCGACCTGAATGGAGACACGAATCGTAGATACAAACCCTTCAATATATTTAATGCACAGCTGACGAAATACTTTCGCTGGGGATCCATTTATGGCGGTGGCGAAAACCTGACCGGATTTCGTCAACAAGATCCCATCGCTGGAGCTGATCAACCGTGGGGCAACAACTTTGATGCGACTATGGCTTGGGGGCCGGTTCATGGCAGCAAATTTTACATAGGTTTGCGCTATGCCATTAAATCAAAAAAATCAGAAACCAATTAATACCAATTAAACTATGAAACTATTCAGAATTACATTTTTGCTGGCTGCCATTATGGTAGCCGGATTTGTTGGTGCACAAGATGCCGGTAAGAACAGTAAAGCACCTGTCAAAAACAGTGATAAACAAACTGTGGAATATTGTGTCAATATGGATTGCAAAAGCTGCGAGACAAAAATATCGGAACAGTTGCGTTTTGAAAAGGGAGTGGTTAGTTTGATCACCAACCTGAAAGAACAAAAAGTCTCTGTCACTTTTAAAAAGAGCAAAACCGATACAGCCAGATTGGCAAAATCAATCAGAGAGCTTGGTTATATTGTTAAACCTTTCAAAATGAAAGATTCCATTAAAAAGTGAGCATAACAAGTGATTGCTTCTCTGCTGAATAAGATCTAAACCTTTAAAGTAAAAGAAGCCCGATTCATACTAAAGAAGCCTCTTAATCACACGATTAAGAGGCTTCACTTTTTAGAATGCAGTCGCAAAGACTGCTATTTGTCTACTATTTGTTGAACAAAACTTTTTTGCTCAATTGTTCGCCCTTTACAGTTACACCTTTCAAGAAATAAACGCCATTCAGGCTGCTTAGATCTTTTGCAAATGTTTCACCGGCTTTAACTACAAAGTTTGTAATTTTTACGCCAGCAATGTTGTAAAGAGAAATTGTCAATGCAGATTCTGTCTTGTTAACAATGTTCAGAGATTTACCATTAACGAATGCATCCAGTTGTTTAGCTTCAACACCGTTTCCGTTTTTGGGAAGACCTGTGAGGATATCACCATGCCAGATCAATGTGTTTTCTGCCAAAACAATGGTTACATCTTTGGTACCTGTTGCATCAGCAACATTAAGACCCTGACCTTCATTCATCTTCCAGTTACCTACCAAACCAGCTTCTGTACCAGCAAGTGATGCAGCAGCCATGTTAGCGGCAATTTCTTCTGGTGTACGTACCACATTCCAGATACGAGCGTCAGCCATTTCACCTTTGAATCTTCTGTTAGTCCATTCGGTACCTTCACCAATGTAAAGAGGTTTGAGAGAATAATTCATTAATTTGGTGAGTTCTAAGGTAGATTCTTTAACACCATTAATATAAATGTTGGTTTGAGCTGTAGCATCACCAGTCTTTTCATAAGATGCAGCAACATGGAACCATTGGTTCAGGAATACAGGTGTTTTAGCAGTTACAGCTGACCATGCATTATTTCCAATGCTCAGTTTAATCATACCACCTTCTACTTTCAATACCCAACCGGTAGATACATTACCAGGATTTGATTCTGTACACATTACATAACCACCACCAAGATCTGCAAATTTAACCCAAGTTTCAACAGTGAATTTCTCTAAATTTGTATAGGCTGTGTTTACGCCACAATCAATAAAACCACCAGCGATATTATTTGCGCCAATGAATTGTAAAGCAGTTTTTGGAGCAACAACTGCATAGGCATAAGGAACCCAAGCAATAGATGCTGGTTTTGAAGCACTAAATGCACCTTTGATATCAGAAACAACATCTCCGGTACCTTCATTCATCTTCCAGTTGGCAACCAAACCTGTTTCCCAGCCGTTCAATGAACCGGCAGCCATAGAGGCAACAATTTGTTCAGGTGTACGAGCTACATTCCAGTAACGTGCATCTGACATGTTTCCGCGGAAGTATCTGCCTGGCCATGCTGTTCCATCACCAATAGACAAAGCATTTGTAGACAAACGCATTCTTTCTGTAAGTGTCAATGTGTCTTGTGGAACACCGTCCAGATAAAGTACAGATTCAGCAGTTGTTGTACCTGTTTCTTTATAGGTACCAGCTACATGAACCCATTTACCACATGGGAAATCACTAATAGATCTAACAGCTGACCAGTTGCCATTACCTACGCTAAGAATCATTTTCTTGTTCTCAACTTTAAGTACCCAACCGCTTGCAGCGTTTTCGCCAGATTCAGTACTCATAACATAAGCACCGTCATAATTTGCTAATTTTACCCAAGCTTCAGTAGTGAATTGAGTAGGTTTAGTAAAAAGATCGTTTTTGCCACAATTAAGAACGCTACCATTGGTTCCATTGAATAGAAGTGCATTTACAATAGGAGCAACTTCCACTTTATTCCATGTAAGAATATTGGTATCAATAGTTAAATTAGTCTTGCCAGTAGCATCAGCAACAGCAACGCCTGTACCTTCATTCATTTTCCAATTTGAAACTAAACCGGTTTCTGTACCGAGAAGTGAAAATGGAACCATTTTGGCTGAAATTTCTTCTGCTGTACGAACAACATTCCAGAAACGTACATCCGCCAATTTACCTCTCAATTTTCTGTTTGGCCATTCTGTTCCATCACCAATGGTTAAAGGTTCAGTTGAATTTTTCATAAGTGCTGTCAGCTCTTTTGTAGCTTCCAGTGTGCCATTAAAATATATTTTAGTTTGAGCAGTTGTAGCTCCGGTTTTTTCATAACTTGCTGCTACGTGAAACCAAGCATCCAAATTAATTGGATTTATCATTTTCACTGCAGACCAGCTGCCATTTCCAATACTAAACAGCAAAACGCCATTTTCAGCTTTTAGAACCCATCCGCTACTAACATTACCTGGATTATCTTCTGCAGAAAGAATGTATCCTCCATTCAAATCAGAAAACTTCACCCAAGCTTCTACGGTAAATTTTTCTGAACTCTGATAAGCGGCATCCGTTCCTGCGCCGATCTGAGCGCCTGTAACACCTGTGAAATTAATGGACGATTTTGGTGCCATTGATTCAGGCATTTCTGGTTTTGCCCAAGCTGCCAATGCTGGTTTGGCCTTGGTGTAGGTACCTTTGGTATCAGTTACTGTTTCACCGGATTTTTCATTCATCTTCCAGTTAGCCACTAAACCTGTTTCTGAACCACTCAGTGCTCCTGGAGCAAAATTGGCTGCAACTTGTTCTGGAGTACGTGCAACGTTCCAAAAGCGAACATCAGCCATTCTACCGTTGAAAGCTCTTGGGAACCATTCTGTTCCGTCCCCGATTACCATTTTTTTGGTTGAAAGACGCATAGGTTCTGTTAAGACCAAGGTATCATTTGGAACACCATCAATATAAATTACAGTCTGTGTGGTGGTAACCAAATCAACTGTAGTTTGTTTATACGTGGCTGCAACATGGCACCATTTGCCTGTTTTGATAGTACTAGCCATTTTTGAAGCTGACCATGCACCATTTCCAATACTAAAAATAATTTTGTTGTTTTCGGCTTTCAGTACCCATCCACTGTTGCCAAGAGCACCAGATTCCGTAGACATGATATATCCACCGCCAGTGGATGCAAAATTAACCCAGGCTTCCACAGTAAATTCTGTGAGAACGTTAAATGCAAGACTATCACCTGTCTCTATTTTACAGCCATTCTGGCCGTTAAATATCAACGATGATGTTGGATTTGCCGCAGTAATCAGCATTGTGCTGAAAAATGCCGCCACCAAAAGTGTAAGGATTTTTTTCATAGTTAAAAAATTAAGGTTGATTGTTTAGTAAAAAAGCAAAAAGTATGCTTATGTGTGTTTGTTTAGTTATGGCTCCCTATAAATTTGTTCGAATATAATTAATTATTCCATATGAAAATCAAAAAATTGTTATCATGTCACAAATTTGTACAAAAATGACACATTTATATATTTATTCCATCATCATATAGAACTATAGTCGTGGCAAATATAGTTTTATTAGACGAAATATTTACTAAAAGTAAAAAAAAAGCCTTACAGACATATCCATAAGGCTTTATTTTTAAAAATTAATAGTTCTTGCCGGTATCTTCCCAGCCCGGTCCCATTTCCATATTGTCCAATTTCTCGAAATCTTCCAAATCGTCATTGATTCCGTATTCGAATGGATCGTCCTCCAATTCGATCTCATCTTCCAGATCGGGGAACTCTTTTTTATTGATGGTGATGGATCTGTGAGATATTGTTAAAACCCGGTTTGCTTCATCGTTGAGTTCCTTCCAAAGCAAATCCTTGAGTTCAGTAAGTCCAAAACCGGCTACGGAAGAAATAAACATATATGGTATATCAGGCAGATCTTTACTCATCTCCCGCATAAGCTCATTATCGAGCATATCGCTTTTAGTGATAGCCAGGATTCGTTGTTTATCCAACAATTCGGGATTGAACTGAGCCAACTCATTCAGCAGAACCTTGTAATCCTCCTGAATGTCGTCACTATCGGCGGGAATCATGAACAATAGAACAGAATTTCGCTCAATATGTCGTAAGAAACGCAATCCTAGACCACGACCTTCTGAGGCACCCTCTATGATACCGGGTATGTCAGCCATGACAAAGGATTTGCCATCGCGGTAAGGTACAATTCCGAGGTTCGGTTCCAGTGTCGTAAATGGATAATCCGCAATTTTTGGCTTGGCAGCAGATATGACTGACAATAAAGTGGATTTTCCGGCATTTGGAAATCCGACAAGACCAATATCAGCCAAAAGCTTCAACTCAAGAACAACATTGCGTTCTTCTAAAGGTTCTCCGGGTTGTGAAAAACGAGGTGTCTGATTGGTTGCTGTACGAAAATTCCAGTTTCCAAGACCTCCACGTCCGCCCTTCAAAAGAACAACTTCTTGTCCGGGTTCACTCACATCGCACAGAAATTCACCAGTTTCTCCATCGTATGCTACTGTACCGACAGGAACGTCAATATAGACATTTTTACCACCCTTGCCTGAACTACGAGATCCGCTTCCGCTTCCACCGTGTTCAGCAAAGACATGACGGGCATAACGCAAGTGTAGCAATGTCCAAAAATTGGTGTCCGCCCGTAAAATGACATTTCCACCAGCACCGCCGTCACCGCCGTCGGGACCACCTCTTGGAATGTATTTCTCGCGGTGGTAATGGGTAGAACCTGAGCCACCATTTCCGGAGCGGCAGTAAATCTTAACGTAATCGACAAAATTGCTTTCCGCCATAATATAGTTTAATGTAAATTGCTCCTAATTTAAAGAGCGTCTATTGCTTTGGTTATTCGACCAAAAATTTCATCCATTGTCCCAAGACCCTGGATATCTGTTGCAAGTCCTTCCTTTATATAAAAGTCCTTAACTGGAATGGTTTTAGAGTTATAGACCTGAATACGTTTCTGAATCGTTTCAAAATTATCGTCTGATCTGCCCGATGTTTTACCACGGTTCAGGAGACGGTTGATCAATTCCTCTTCAGCAACAGCCAGATCCAAAACGATGGAAACGTTCATATTCCGTTCTGCCAACATTATCTTTAACGCTTCAGCCTGAGCGGTAGTTCTTGGAAAACCATCAAAAATATAACCTTTTTCACTTTTTTTTGTATCCAGCACTTTGGCAAGCATACTGATGATCAACTGATCAGGCACTAAATTGCCATTAGTGATGTAGGAATCAATTAAGTTCCCTAAATCACTTTTAGTTTGAAGTTCAGAACGCAACAAATCGCCTGTTGACAAATGTTCTAAACCATACTTCTCTGAAATAAACGCACTTTGAGTCCCTTTCCCGGAACCCGGAGCACCGAATATAACTACATTTAACATTTCCTATTGAATTTTTTTTAACCTAAAAATCAGCGAGCAAGGGTATAAACCTGACCAAAATTGCGGCCATACCCATCATAATCCAATCCGTAACCTACAACAAAATCATTTGGTATTTCAAAAGCCACATAATCCAATTTCAAATCGCATTGCAATGCTTCTGGTTTGAAAAGGAATGTCGCAATCCGAATTTCAGCGGGATTTCTGGAATTCAGTGAATAAAGCAATTGTTGCATTGTTCTGCCAGAATCCACAATATCTTCAATGATAACAACCGTTCTGCCATCAATATGTTCTGTTAACCCAAAAACCTCTTTTACTTTTCCACCACTTTCCATTCCTTCGTAAGAAGCCAGTTTTACAAAACAGATTTCACTTGGGATGGTGATGTTCTTCATCAGATCGGCAGCAAACATAAAAGAGCCATTCAAAACTGCTAAAAATAAAGGTTTTTTACCATTAAGGTCTTTGTTGATTTTCTCAGCTATCTCTTTAATTTTCGCCTGAATCTTATCCTCTGAGAGTAACAGCCTGAATACTTTATCTTTAACAATAATATTCTCCATATTTCATAATTTTTCTATCCAAAAAAAGAAGCTGCAAAGGTAGTGGAAAAATATCAATTCAGGCCCGTATATCCGCTATTTTTTTCCTATGTTTGTATCAACTTAAGGAAACCAAGTGCATCTTAAGCCGATGTTCTTAAAAAAGTTTTCAATGAACAGATTAAGATTCTTAGTTTTAACAACTATACTGGCTGGATTATCCATTTTTGCATATCCAGCACAAATAAGCGAAACGGAAGCATTGGAGAAGGCACAACAATTCTATGCTCAAAACAAACCATCCCTGCTGCGCACTGCCACTGATTTTCAATTGATCTACACAGGGACAACTCATACAACAGAATTGAGTTCTGTCGGTTCAACCATTTATTATTATATTTTCAATGTTGCAGACCAACAAGGGTTTGTTATTGTTTCCGGCGAAGATAGCACCAAACCGATTCTGGGTTATTCAAATGAAGGTTCTTTTTCGGCAGAAAATATGCCGGACAATTTAAAGAATTGGCTGGATTTCTATCAATCAGAAATCAGTTTTGCCATGGAAGCTAATTTCGTGCAAACACCACAATCTACAACTTCTACTCTTACTCAAACTTTTCCAGCTACTGTAAATCCTCTCCTAGGTAACATCAAATGGAATCAGGGCGATCCCTTCAACTTGCTTTGCCCTTTTGATTTCACAGAAAACGAACGAACGGTAACTGGTTGTGTTGCTACAGCGGTGGCGCAGATCATGAACTATTACAAATGGCCGTTGACGGGAACTTCTGCACACAGTTATGAAAGTGTCAGATACGGCACACTCCAGGCTGATTTCAGTAAAACGGACTACAATTGGGATAACATGCTGGATTACTATGGTGCTTCCACATCGTCAACCCAGGATTCAGCAGTTGCTGAACTCATGTATCATGTTGGAGTGTCGGTGGATATGGACTACAATGTGCCATCAAAAGGTGGAAGTGCAGCCTATGATAAAAGTGCTGCCCTGGCCTTGATCAATTATTTCGGGTATGATGCGGACATTCAATATTTTCCAAGATCATTTTACACATCTGCGCAATGGTCAGACCTTATTAAAGCAGAATTGAATGCTTCAAGACCTGTATTTTACGGGGGATCATCCATTGAGGCCGGACATGCCTTTGTCTGTGACGGATACGATGCCAACAACTTGTTTCACATAAACTGGGGTTGGGGCGGAATGAGTAATGGATACTTTGAGCTTAGTTCCCTGAAACCGACTTCATCCGGCATCGGAGGCTCTACAGGCGGATATACTCAAAACCAGTCTATCATAGCAGGAATTCAAAAACCGGATGGAATAAATCTGACCCAACATCAAATTGGCATGCATACCAAAGGACTGTCATCCTCTGTTTCGAGCATCAGCAGCGTCACGAAAAACACGTTTAACCTGAATTTTGGTTTTGGCAATTTTGGTATCAATGACTATACAGGAAAAATCGGAATTGGTTTGTACAAGAACGGTGTTTTTCAAAAAATCGTTCAAAATACAGCCACAATTACGATCGGTTCTTTTAACGGATCTGCCAGCTATTCCTTTTACAACCTTTCACTTTCGGGTATCCCTGAAGGCAACTACCAGCTTTTTTGCACTTTTCTGCCATCCGGTGCCACTACCTGGCAACCGTTTAAAGGAAACGTAAGTTTGAATAATTATGTAAATGTAGTCGTTACAGGACTCTCTGCAACCATTTTAAAACCAGAAACGGTACCATCATTGTTGTTGACCCAAATTCAGCAATCTGGAAATAGTTACAAAAACAGAGCTGCCAGTTTCAACGTGACTGTACAGAATACCGGGCTTGAGTTTTTCTCAGAAATGGGTGTGAAAATTTATTCTGCCACAAATCCTTCGGTTTTTCAATACCTGCATGGCATCACATTTCTTTCTCCCGGAGAAACAAAAACAATCAACTTTTCGGGGAACATCACTTGTGCGCCAGGTCTCTATTATGCCGTTGCTGTTTTTGACAGTACCAACAATGCTTCTGAAATGACTTTCAAAGTGATGGAATCGGGTGATTCAGATCCTTTATCTGTGACTATTCTGGAAGAGCCAACGGCAGCGATTTTAAATTTGACCGATGCCATTAATCTGCCAAATGGATCTACGGTTTACAAAAATGAACTCATAACACTCAATGCCACCATCCAGAATTCAGGAGGTTATTTCAACTCAGAAATCAACGCTTTTGTCTTTCCTGAAACATGGGGAAATTCTGTCGGTCAGTTGAATTCAAAAAACGCGTCCATTGAGACCAATCAGACACAGACAATCTCTTTAACAGGCGCATTGGATTTAGACCCGGGAACCTATCACTTTGTTTTATACAAGAACACCGGAAACTGGTTTCAATTCTCACCCGAAACTTACAGCATCATTGACTTCAGACTGGAAGAAAGATTATTGGGTCTTGAAAATGAAACGGCAACTGGATTGTCCATCTATCCCAATCCGGTCAAGGATTTATTAAACATCCATTCATCGGAACAAATAGTACAAGCGGATATTCTAGACCTTTCGGGAAGTATAATCTTACGCGTTCAGAATTCCAAAAACGTACTGGTCGACTCTTTAAAATCCGGCGTCTATTTTCTTCGTGTTCAGACGGAAAGCGGAATAAAGATCCTCAAATTCATCAAAAAATAAAAAGCAATCTAATGAAAAGATTTCCCATTTATCTGTTGATCCTTTTTATCGTATCCCTATTTTCAGGTTGTCATTGCAGCAAGAAAACAACAAAAAGCACAACCGTGGAACTGAAAAGTGTTCATCCTGAGTCTAATGCCACTGCGCCTGCTTTGGTTTATAAGACCCGAAAAGACTACACACTTTATGTGCCAGTCATCATGAATGTTGAAAAGACAAAGATCGTTTCTTACCCCGATCCCAGCGATATTTATTACAATGGGAAGCTATCCTACCCGACTCTACTTGAGAATGGGTTTTTATTGGACAACCGCGGTATTGGACCCAATGTCGCTTTCCTGAATCTGACTTATGAAGCCTACAGCCAACTGAAGGGAACGTTGACGATGCAGCACATGATGGATAGCCTGCTGGACAAATATCCCCTTTTGGAATTGTGGAATTGCGGACCAAGAGGCAATTTCAAGGACGAAGTGAAAGAATTGAATGTTTTGATCGATAACGGTTTCCCTGATTGCGAAAAATTGGTTAAGGGACCGGTATTTATTCTTCACAAGTAATTCTATTCTTTTACAAAAAAACTTTTCAATCAAGTATTTATAACCTGATTATAAAATGAAAAAATCACATATCTTTCTATCAACCACACTCCTCTTTGTACTTTCTATCAGACTTTTTGCAGCTCAAATAAGTGTTGAGAAAGCCATGGAAAAAGCCCAACAGTTTTATTTTCAGAATAATGCATCCCAACTTCGTTCGGTACCTGATTTCAAATTAGTTTACACCGGTAAGGATTCCGTTTCCTTGTTGAGATCTGCGAATACACCCAACTATTTTTACGTCTTTAATGTAGGCAGTAATGATGGTTTTGTTCTGGTTTCCGGTGATGATGCAACAAAATCCATTCTGGGCTATTCCGATGAAGGCACTTTTTGCTCGGAAAACGTACCTGAAAACTTAAAAAACTGGCTGAATTTTTACCAGTCAGAAATAAAATACGCCATGGAAAGTGGTCTGGGCCCTATGCCAGAAGCTGTTGCCGGTATTGCCGGTTTGCGAAATGCAACTACAGTAGCTCCACTTCTTGGTAAAATAAAATGGAATCAGGGTGACCCGTACAATCTGATTTGTCCCAAAGCGACCGGTGAAAATCGTGCTGTTACGGGGTGTACAGCCACCGCCATGGCCCAAATCATGCGGTATTACAAATGGCCGGAGATCGGTTTAAGTTCGCATACCTACACCAGTGCAAACTACGGATCGCTCACTGTCAATTATGCAAAAACAACGTATGACTGGGCAAATATGCTTGAAACGTACGGATCCACCTCAACAGCAATACAAGATACAGCAGTTGCAACCCTAATGTATCATGTCGGTGTTTCCATGGATATGAATTATTCCAGTACGGCAAGTGCGGCTTCCGTGAGCAATGCAGGTACAGCCTTTTATAAGTATTTCAGATACGACACCGATATCCAGCAACGATCCAGAGCTTTTTATTCTGCTGCAGAGTGGGATAGCCTGGTTAAAGTGGAGCTAAATGCTGCTAGACCCATTCTTTATTCCGGTAATCAGGGAGATAACGGCGGACATGCCTTCGTATGCGACGGCTACGATACCAACAACCTGTATCACATCAACTGGGGATGGGGAGGTATGAGCGACGGATATTTTGAACTGAGTTCGCTGCAACCCTCTTCCGCTGGAATTGGAGGTTCAACCGGTGGTTACAGCCAGGGCCAGCTGATTCTCACAGGCATACAAAAAACCGATGGTGTCATCCGGAAAACGTACGAATTTGGTATATGGGAAAAAGGCCTGACACCTTCCAGAAAAACCTTGACCAATATCAATACCAGTACGTTCAACATGAATTTTGGATTCCTGAATAATGGCCTGAATAGCTTTAGCGGAGAAGTCGGTCTTGGATTATTCAAGGACGGTGTTTTTATAAAAAAGTTGAAAACAATCAGTACAACCCTAAACAGCAATTATGGCTTTCGCGATTATGCATTTAGTTCGATTTCACTCACGAATACCGCATCCGGAAATTATCGGATCTATTGTATGTATAAGTCCACAAGCGCCACCACGTGGTCTGTTGTTCGAAATACCTGGGCAAAAAACAACTATGCCGATGTGGTGATTTCAGGCACAGATATTCTTTCGGCTACCATTGAAGTCCCATCTGTAGTACCCTCACTTGCCCTCACCCAAGCCATACAACCGACTGGGAATGTCTATAAAAATAAAAATGCCGGTTTCAACATCACTCTGAAGAATTCAGGTACGGAATTTTATTCTAACTTGGGAATCAGGCTGATTTCAAAAACCGATCCAGCCGTTTCTTATACGATTGGCGAGGGTGTCGTTTGCATACCATCCGGTGAAACCAAATCCTTTTCCTATAGTGGTAAGATCACATGCCCTACAGGCGAATATTTTGCCGTTGCCATCCACGATAGCACAAACACACGTTCTGCCAGCAACTACAAGAAAGTTGGTCCGACCGATTTTGGTCAGATAGCTGTCACTGTTTACCCGGAACCGGCTGCGGCAGTTTTAAGCCTCACCGGCAAGATCAATCTGGCAGATGTAAAAGTTTACAGAAATGGAACGATTTCACTCAATGTGCCACTAAAAAACACAGGAGGTTGCTTCAACTCTGAAGTTTATGCCTTTGTCTATCCAACAAGTTGGAGTGGCACAGTAGGCCAACTGAACACGAAAACAGCGATTATAGAAACCAATGAAACGCAGACAGTCACTCTGACTGGCTCACTGGATATCGCACCGGGCACGTACAACTTTGCGGTATTCATCAATAATGGAAATTGGCAACAGTTGACACCGAATGCCAACAGCTATTTAACTTTTACACTTCGTGCGCCCATTACGGATCTGAAAGATGTCAATACCCCAGAAATGGCCATCTATCCAAACCCGGTACGGAATGAACTTCACATCAATACGTCAGAATATCTGAAAAAGGCTCAGATCACAGACCTTTCAGGTAGCATACTGATACAAGTACAGAATCCCGGCACTATTCAGGTTGGTCATTTGAAATCCGGAGTCTATTTGCTTAAGGTAGAAACAGTTGAAGGATCGGAAACTTTGAAATTCATTAAAGAATAGTCGTTCAATGAAACTATTCACGACCGGTCAAATAAAAGAACTGGATGCAAAAACCGTAGTTCTGGAAAGCATCACTTCTGTGGATCTGATGGACCGTGCAGCATTGGCTCTTTATAAACGAATCATTCAAAAAATCAGGACAACCGATACGATTCTGATTCTGACAGGCCCTGGCAACAATGGCGGAGATGGTTTGGCCCTGGCTCGTATGCTCCTAAAAGCCGGCTATCTTGTACAGACCGTTTTGTGCCACATGAACACCTTGTCAAACGATGCCACTGTACAATTGGACCGTTTGCAAAGAATACCTGCTGCTGAACTTTTTAATCTGAAAGTAGTCTCAGACCTTTCCAATTTTGAAGGACGAACCATCATCGTGGATGCACTATTCGGTTCAGGCCTGAACCGTCCTTTAGCCGGTTTTTACGCAGAAATCGTACACTGGATAAACCGGCAAGAAGCACAAATACTGTCAATAGACCTACCCAGCGGACTGTTCGGGGAAGACAACAGCCAGAATATACCCGAAAATATTGTTTCTGCAGACTTAGTTTTTGGTCTGCAATTTCCCCGTTTGTCGTTCCTCATGTCAGATAATGAACACTTTATCAAGGAATGGGAATTGGTTGATATTGGTATTCATCCCGGAGCCATTGAATCCATTCTTACGCCCTATGCTTACACTGAAATGAAAGACATCAGCACAATTCTGAAAAAACGAACCCGATTCTCACACAAGGGTACGTATGGAAAAGGTCTTTTAATAGCAGGTAGTCCAGGCATGATGGGGGCAGCCATTCTGAGCTCTAAAGGCGCTTTACGTTCAGGTATCGGCTTGTTGACTGTCCGGATTCCTGACTCCGGCGTTTCCATCCTGCAGACGACTACACCAGAAGCCATCGTCCAAACTTACTGTTCAGAGGGCTTCTTCGATGATTCAGAACCGATTGACCTGGATGATTTTTCAGCCATAGCCCTGGGACCTGGTATTCGTACAGGGAAATCGCAGGCATCTTCCCTGGAAAACATTTTAAAGCGACAGCCATATCCTTTGATTCTGGATGCCGATGCGCTGAATCTCCTGGCTGAAAACCAGAGCTTACTGAAAATGCTCCCCAAAAACGTTGTCTTAACCCCGCATCCGAAAGAATTTGACAGGTTGACTGGAAAAACGGCCCTTACTGGTTATGAACGTTTGGAATTAGCTCGTACCTTTGCTAGCGAGTATCAGGTTTATATCATTCTGAAAGGTTCCTACACAGCCTGCATCGGTCCGGACGGGAGCTGTCATTTCAACAGTACAGGAAATCCGGGAATGGCAACCGGTGGTACCGGGGACGTTCTGACTGGAATTGTACTATCTTTGCTGGCTCAGGGTTACCATCCTGCTGAAGCTTGTAAACTGGGTGTTTATCTGCATGGTTTAAGCGGTGATCTTGCGTTGAAAAAACAGTCTCAGGAGAGTTTGCTGGCGGGCGACCTCATCAAAAACCTGGGTAAAGCATTTACACGATTAAAATCTTGATCAATCATTTATAAAATCAATTATATGAAACGTATTCTTTCTTTGGTCCTACTTCTGGTTTTGACGACTACAAGTTTTGCCCAGATCCTGTCCACCCCTCTTAGCAGCGCCACTGATCCTGCAGGCGGTTTGGTTTATTCATTACCCAAAACGGTGTTTGTCGTTGAAGTGGAAACCCGCATGATTCAGGAAACACCTGGCATTTATTTTCCCTATGCGGAACGTTATCTGGGTATAACAAATGTATGCCAGCAAGAAGCCATCCATTACGAGATTGTAGGCGTAAAAATTTCCACAAAAGCAATCCCGGACCTTCAGAATGCCTACGTCATCAGTACTGGAAAATCCAAAACTCCACAATCCATCCAAATGACTCCGGAAGGGTTCCTGAAATCGATCGGAAAGACCGACTTTGGTCCTGATATGAATGCCCTTCATCCTGAGGAACCCTTCAAACCCGCTTGTTTTGACAACTATCAATCTCAGGAAAAATCCATCGTCACACTGGAAATGCAACAAGCCACTTCAACAGCAAAGATGGCCGAACTGGCAGCTGCGCAATTATTCAACCTCAGAGACACCCGCATCAATCTCCTGACACAGGATTTAGACAAAGTTCCTGCTGATGGTCGCTCCTACGAAATTATCCTGGGTGAACTCAACCGGATGGAAAGATATTATACAGAACTTTTCGCAGGAAAACGTACTGAGAAGATTGAAAAAACCACTTTTGAATACGATCCACAAAAGAACGGTGAAGAAATTCTCTTCCGTTTTTCTAAGCTGAAAGGCGTTGTGGAAAAGACAAACTTAGGTGGAGACCCTGTGTTCATTCAATTGAAAAAAGAAGTGGGAACCATGGCCGACATTGTCAAGACGCCTGCAGAGGATGGCAAGAAAGTATACAGTGTCTATTACCGTGTACCTGGTAAGGCTCAGGTGAAAGTGACAAACGGCACTGCAGTTTTCTGGGATCAATCCATCTCAGTTGCTCAGTTCGGACGGATTATGAACTTACCTGAAAACGCAGTCAAATCGGCGAAATTCTGTCCGATGACCGGCGCAATCATGAGCCTCGAAAAATAGATCAGGGTTTTCCGCAATCCGATTTATCGGCCTTTAATGCCAGACGATAGGCCTTCACCTCTTTTTTCAGGACCGGAGCCAGAATGTACAGACCCAGAATATTGGGCACTGACATTAACAATACCAGCATATCTGAAAAGTCGATGATGGCATTCAGACTGGTTGTGGTCCCTACAACAATGACCATCAAAAAGAGGACCTGATAAAACTTTTCAGCATAGATTCTTTTACCAAAGACCCTTTCGAAAAGTCCTCCGAAAATAAAATCGAATCCTTTCACGCCATAATAGGACCAGCCTATCAATGTAGAATAGGCGAAAAGGAACATACAGAGAAGCAATACATATGGAGCCCACCAGGCAAAAGACTCAAAAGCAGCCGAAGTGAGCTGAGCACCTTCCAGGCTCCCAGGGTTCTGATAGAAACCAGTGAATATGAGCGTTAGGGCTGTCATGGTACAAATGATCACCGTATCGATAAAAGGCTCCAGTAAGGCCACATAACCTTCTGTAACAGGTCTGGCGGTTTTCACCGTAGAGTGAGCAATCGCAGCAGATCCGATACCGGCTTCATTGGAAAATGCGGCACGTCGGAAACCGGTAATCAATACACCCACAAATCCACCCTTCATAGCATCCGGATGAAAAGCACCGTTGATGATAAGCTGAAAGGCCTCTCCCAATTTTTCGATGTGCGCAAAGATGATCATTAAGCACATGATGATGTACAAAAGTGCCATAAATGGAAATATTTTTTCACTGACTTTGGCAATGCTTTTAATCCCGCCCAGAATAACCAGACCAGTCATTACGGCCAGAACCACCCCAACCCAAAAGCCGTAAGGTGCAATAGCCGGAAACATCACAGAAAGCTGCGCATGTATCTAATTGGACTGGAACATATTCCCAATTCCAAAAGTGGCAAAAGCCACGATAATGGCAAAAGAATAAGCCAGAAAAAGTCCAAGTTTGGGCAATCCACGTTCCTTCAGTCCATCCCGCAAATAGTACATTGGTCCACCTGAAACAACGCCTTCCGGACTCATCTTCCGATATTTTACACCCAGCGTACACTCCGCAAATTTGGAAGACATGCCCAGTAATCCGGCAATGATCAGCCAGAAAGTTGCTCCTGGACCTCCCATAGAAATAGCGACAGCAACACCCGCAATATTCCCCAACCCGACGGTAGAAGAAAGTGCAGTCGATACTGCCTGAAAATGCGATGTCTCACCTTTACCTGCGTGTTTGGTATACCTGCCCAAAGCCAGATCAACCCCATGTTTTAAGCCCCTAAAATTGATAAACTTCAGATAAAAAGTAAAGAAGATAGCGCCGGCAATAAGCCAAACGACAATAAAAGGTACTGGTGCTCCGAAGTGAAAGCCTACTGCTGCAAATGGATCCCAAAACAGGATTTTGGTTAAACTCTGAACAATAGGTTCAAAGACATCGTTGATGGAGCCGTTCATTGATAAGAGTTTAAGGTTTGATAATGCTAAAAAGCCCCTTGTTCCAATCGTAGATCAATGAGTCCTTGATGACAGGCTCAAAATCCTTCTTAATTTCAGGGCGGATATCTTCTTTAATGGAGGAATAAACGACAACTTGGGGGACTTCCGACCTAAACTTACAGTAAATGAAATTTCTCAGAGAAACATCATTAAAATGGTCCGATAAGCCCAGAACCTTACCTTTTTCCATATCCAGGAAATCCCTGTAGGTGAGCGATGGAAATGCAATTTGGGAAAGAGGCTCCCAAAGGGTTGAATAAAACCGGATCGTGCTGTGTTTGAGGGGTGCGGAAGCTGTTTGCACCATAACCAGGACACGCGTGGAATCATTGAGGGGCAATATTTTCAATTGAATATCTGCGTTTTCTGATATCTGAATGAACAGGTAATCTTCCGACAGTTCCTTCAATATCACTTCACCTCCAAAAGACGTGGGCATAACGGCCGATTTCCCATTCTGGTAAAAATCCACCAGATCCTTACGGGTTTCCGTTTTGATGGTTGGAATCATATTGGCAGGCATTTGCACAAAATAATGGGCAATGGATTGAGCATTGATGTATGACACTGATGTCAGAATCAAACAGATCATCAAAAGTGGCGTATGTTTTTTCATTCGAACTGTTGTTTAGTTTTATTGTATTTCCTCAAGTACCAATATTCTTTTTCGAACTATCTCAGAAAGATGTCTTCCGGATAGGATACATCCATTAAAAACAATCCTTGCGCATGAACCGATGTCCCTGCATTGCAGCGGTTTTTGGATTCAATAACTGCCCTGAATCCGGCTTCATCCATTTTTCCACGGCCTACTTCAAAAAGCGTTCCCACAACTGCACGAACCATATTACGCAAAAAACGGTCTGCCTGAATGGTGAAAACCCGGTACATACCGCGCTTCTCCCAATGCGCCTGCATCATTTTGCAGTTATTGGTCTTAACATCTGTATGCGCTTTGCTGAAACTGGTAAAATCGATGTAATCGAACAAGCACTGGGCAGCTTTGTTCATGGCTTCATAATCCAGTTCGCCATAAATATGGGTAAAAAAGTTTCGGTTGAAGGGGTCTTTTCCCACAGCCATCCAGTATTCATAGGTTCTGGAAGTGGCATCAAAACGTGCATGCGCATCCGGTCGTACGGGTATTACTTCACTAATACTGATATCCGGTGGCATCATCAGGTCCAGTTTTTTGGCCATAGCAACCAGATCCATCACTGGTTTTTCGGTGTCAAAATGAGCGTACATGGTTTTGGCATGTACACCGGCATCGGTTCTGCCGGCGGCCGTTAAATCCATTTCCGGACCAAAAATACGCTGCATGATGGTGGTCATGACTTCCTGCACGGAAATAGCATTGGGCTGATACTGCCAACCGTGGTAGTTGGTGCCATCGTACGAAAACCGGATAAAATAACGTTGCTTCATTCAGAATTACTCTAGGACTGCAAAGGTATGTTTTTTTGGTGAAAAAGGCAGTGAATGAAATGCTATTTGAGCCTCCTCGTTTTTCAATATTAAATGTTTGTCTAAATATAAATTAATAGTACATTTGATACTACTTTTTGATGACCCAACTTTTTAATTGAAAACCTGTTTATATGAAATTTCAATTTTTACTTTATACCGGTATTCTTATACTACTTCTAAATCTAAGCTCATGTACCATCAGCGATGTAGATAAACCCTGCACAATATCAGGAATTGTCACCGATAGTGTCGGAGTAGGATTGCCGGAAGTAGCCATTCATATTGTTTCAAGATTGTCCAACTACCATGCAACGACTTTAAATGATGGCAGCTACATCGTGGAAATACCTGATGCTGGCATAAATGAACTTTTTTTTACAAAAGCCGGATATCGAAGTGATAATCAAACGATAATCGTCGTTGGAGGTGAAAATAAGAAATTGGACATTGTTTTAAAATAGCAAAGAATAATAAACCATGAAAAGAATAACTCTCAGCATTCTATTTTGCCTTAGTTCCATTTGCACTATCTATTCACAAACCAATTTTAAAGAGGGATTTATCATAACGAACAAAAATGATACGCTGTTTGGTTTAATTGATTTCAGGACAGATTTTGAGAACTCCATCAAATGTGATTTTAAATCAGATGAACTCGACTCGACCAAGTCTTTTCTACCCGGAGACATTGCCTCTTTTTGGTTTCCTCAGGAGGGTAAACGGTACGAAACCAAGACTGTGGTCATAGAAAACAAATCCAGGACATACTTTCTGGAATATCTGGTTCAGGGCATCATCAACTTGTACTACTTAGGTCTGGACAATGGTTACTACTTTTTTGAAAAAGAAGATGGCACATTGATTGCCCTGACCAAAAAGCCGGACGAATTCATCCACAACAAGGTCAAAGAAGACAACGTGTATAAAGGTAAAATGGGCTATGTTTTCAAGGATTATTTTCCTTTGGCTCAAAAGTCTTTAAATGCCAGCTTTGACCGGAAATCGATGATCGAATTTACTAAAAGCTATCACGAAGAAATGTGCGAGTCGGGTGAAAGTTGCATCGTTTTTGAGAACGACTATAAAAAGAAATATACGGAACATGCCATTACTCTTTATAGTGGTATCGAATACCATGCTCTCAATCTAAGGACGGAAAACTTTTCCAATTTATATTCCATGAGCCCAATTTTAGGTGCAGAAATTGAGATTTCAGATCCGAGATTCTCAACTGCTTTGGGATTGGTACTATCTATTAATTTATCGAAGATATCCGGAGCATGTGACTATGGCATAGGAGAGTCCTATTACTACCGTTACAACTTCAGCGCTCTGAAATCATCGTACAACGTAGGTGTCAAATACAAGAGCACCAAAAGCACGCTTCACCCCTATTTTGAAGTAGACTTTTCACAACGGTTTCTGATGAAAATGGAAAGTACGTACAGGCAGGATCAATTTTATTATGAAGGTCAAGTCTCATCCTTATACCGCGAGAACCAAATACTTCCGGAAACATTAAATTACGGTCTGTCCGGGGGTGTCGGGCTTGATATACCAATTAAAGAAAGAAAATACATTGCAGTCAAACTGATGTATGAGCGAGACATAAAACAAGAGGCGTTAAACAATTATTCGAACGTTCAGTTAAGGATTGGCTACAAATTCTAAAGATGTTTCAAAAGGACGTTAATCTCTGCGTTGCTGTTCATTCGGCAATCCTCACATACGAAAAGTACGCTCCGGTATACCTCATGATCAGCGCCTTGACATTAGCGTCCTTTTGAAACATCTCCTAGGCCCCAGCGCTTGTTTATTCTTGTACCCATAGTCAATTCCAGCTTTCCACCAGCCATGATCTCCCTGTAATCCAGGTAGCATTTCGTATATTTCTTTCCATTCAGTCTGGCTGATTGGATATAGATATTGTCCACACTGTTATTTGTGGCTTTGATGGTAAAAGTCTTTTTATTGTCGACCTGAATCTGAACCTCCTCAAAAAGAGGCGAAGTGATTTCAAAACGTGTTTCACCCGGACAAATGGGATGAATACCGCTGGCAGCCAGCACATACCAGGCAGACATCTGTCCAACATCCTCGTTTCCGACCAAACCTTCAACCGCATTCTTGTATGCGTTCTGACAAATAAAACGGGTCTGATACTGTGTTTTCCAGGGTTCTCCCAAACGGTTGTAAAGAAAAGGCACGTGATGTACAGGTTCGTTGGCGTGGTTGTAAAAACTATTCCACTGAAAGTTTGATGGTGTTTTCAGAAAAAAGTTGTCCAGATCGGCCAGTGCACGTTCTGTACCACCCATCAGTTCCGTCATTCCCGGAACGTCGTGAGGCACAAACCAGCCTTGCTGCCAGGGATTGCACTCTATGCAGCCGTATCCTTCCTGCAGCCTCCCCTCTTTTGGCCACAATCCAAATGTACCATCCTCCATTCGAGGCCGGAAACACATTTTATCCTTGTCGAAAATATTCCTGTATGATTGGGACAACTCCCGATATTTCGTTTCATCTGCTTTACGACCAATTGCTTTTGCCAGTTGGGAAACGCACCATTCGGTATAGGCATACTCCAGGGTATAGGAAATACCGGATGAACCGGATGCATACCCTTTCTCTGCATTCCCAAATTTTTCCGAACTGTTGATGGCGTAACGATAGGCCTTGTCGACATCGTAATTTCGGATGCCCTTTGCGTAGGCATCGGTCAAAAGCGAAATGGCGGGATTGCCGAGCATGCAACCGCTATACGCATTCAATATCTCCCATCGCTCAAAATAACCTTTTCCGGATTCGTCGGCCAGTGTTATCAGCGAATTGAGCATATCGGATACGACCTTGGGATGGATGATGGTTTGCAACGGCATCTGGCTGCGAAAGACATCCCATCCACTAAAAATGGTTCTTTTCGTGAAATCCCTGGTTTGATGCGCCTTTTGATCACCACCGGTGTACTGTCCGTCCACATCTGTTGCGATACGGGGATCCAACATGGTGTGGTATAAGGAGGTATAGAAGATGGTTTTCTGATCCGAATCAGTGGTTTTTATTTTCATACAAGCAAGGGCCTCATCCCATAGTTGACGGTTCTTTTCCAGTAGATGTCCGAAGTTCCAATCGGCCATTTCCATCTTGAGGTTTTTTCTGGCACCTTCCATACTTACGAAAGAAATCCCGGACTTGAACAGGACCTGCTCGTCCTGTGATGTTTCAAATTCAGTGAAAAAACCAATATGTTTCCCTTCAAATTCCTGCACATTCTTTACTATTTTCGCTTCTGAAATTCGTTTCTGATAGGCATCACTCCCCACTTCCTCGCGTTTACGGGTCCAGTTGTCCGGGATTTCGGCAGACCAGACTCCGTAATTATTCAGTGGTTTGGAAAATTGGGCATAAAAATAAACTGTATAACGCGCACTGCCGTCGCCATTGCCCCAGCCACCTCCGTCCGGAGTGCATTCCATCCATCCTGCAATGGTATGCTCATCAACGACCTTGACGTATTGTCTGGTGGATGTTCCCCCGACTCTTCTGGCCAGATCGATCTGAATGCGTGAGAGGTCATTTTTTGGGAAGGTGAAACGCAGCATGCCACTGTGCGGAGCTGTCGTAGCTTCTGCCTTGACACTAATTTCCGATAACAGGACCGAATAATAACCGGCTTTGGCATTTTCACTGGATTTTTCATACCCTGAACGATACCCAGTTTGAGGTTCATCCGGATTTCCTGCTGTGGTTTGAAGCTTTCCAACAGTAGGTGTCACCAAAAAATTTCCCAGATCGCCATACCAACCGATTCCGCTCATTTGGGTAAACGCGAAACCCTCAATGCTTCGATGTTCGTCACTGTAACCGGAGCCATTATCACCACCAGTGATGGTATTGGGACTGACCTGTACCATTCCAAAAGGGGTGGTTGCACCGGGATAGGTCTTACCCAGTCCGTGATAGATGCCGGCTGCACCCACACTGGTGCTTGCACCAATCATGGGATTGACATAATCGGACAAACGCGTGGCCTGTTGTCCTTGACAAAAAAGTGGAATATGTAACAGTAAAAGGGCAACTATTTTCTTCATGGATCTTTTATTATTAGTTAAATGCCATCAACTGCATGATGGAAGTGGTGACCGAATTGACCATACCAGACAAATGCAGAATGTTCACATCCAGGTTACTTTCGGCAAGGATGATGACCAGCAAACCCACAGTACCATATTTATACAGATTGGCCATCAAAGTGGGATTGATCTCTTTCAAAAAGGTCAGATAGAGGTGCGAGCCGTCAAGCGGAGGCAGTGGAATGAGGTTAAAGATAAACAAACCAATATTGATCACGCCCCATACAAGGATGATATTGACGATTTCCAAACCAGGACCGGTGCTGTTGAAAAACTCCAGAAAATACAATCCACGGACAATCATAAAGAGCAGAAAAGCAGTCAGCAAATTGGATAAGGGCCCGGCTATCGAAATCAGAATCTCATCGCGGTGTTTGTGCTTCAGATTATCCGGATTGAAGGCAACGGGCTTCGCCCAACCAAATCCGGCAACCATGATCAGGAAAAAGCCCAGCCAGTCAATGTGTCGCAAGGGGTTCAATGTCAGCCGACCTTCTTGTTTTGCTGTATTGTCGCCTAAACGGTTGGCCATCCAGGCATGTGAAAACTCGTGAACCGTCAGGCCGATGATAGCTGCCGGGGCTATCTTTATCATTTCAATTAAATCCATAACAATCAGATTGATTTTGCGTTCCGTGTCAAAGTTGCAAAATAACACCAAAAATCCTTGAAGTCAACTATGGAATAGCTGTTATTTCGCACAATATTCTTTACTTTTGCAATAAACCTTCCCAAACAATTGACCAATCAATAATACCTTATATTCAGAAAAATGCCCCGCAAAACGATCAACTTCGGTACCATGAGCATTCCAATTATTTTTGGCAGGCTGTTTTTCCCCACCCTGCTGGGCATGCTCTCTGTTGCCACGCTGATTGTGGCGGAAGGTATCTTTGTGGGGCGCGGGGTTGGTAGTGACGGGTTGGCGGCGATCAACATTGCCAGTCCCCTGTTTATGATCACAACGGGCATTGCGTTGATGTTTGGCATTGGGTCATCCATAGTAGCATCGATCCATCTCTCACACGACAATATCAAAGCAGCCCGCATCAATTTGACACAGGCTGTGATTGTTGCATCATTGATTATGCTGCTGATTTCAGCTTTGGTTTTAGGGTTTCGTGAGCAGGTGGCGTACCTGTTCGGAAGTTCCGATAAATTGTTGCCGATGGTGTTGGTCTACATTGAGTGGCTGACTCCGTTCCTGATTTTCAACATGATCATGAGTATGGGTCTTTTTATCATCCGACTGGATGGTTCACCTGTTTATGCCATGCTTTGTAATGTCATCCCGGCCATACTGAATCTGGTCTTGTGCTGGCTCTTTGTCATAAAGTTTGATTGGGGCATTAAGGGCGCTGCAATGGCCACTTCCATCGGAGTTACCTTTGGAGGAGCAATGGTTATTATCTATTCCGTCTTTTTCTCAAGTAAGCTTCAGCTGCATAAACTAAAGTTTAACCGGTCCTTTTTATGGAAGTCTTTCCGTGACGTCGTTTATATGGCCAAATTGGGATCGTCCGCTTTCATGGGCGAAATGGCTATCACAGCAATGGTATTGATTGGAAACTATGTCTTTATCTACGCACTCGGTGAGGATGGTGTAGCAGCATTCAGTGTGGCCTGTTATTGTTTTCCTGTTATCTATATGCTTGGTAATGCTGTTGCACAGTCTGCGCAACCTATTATCAGCTACAATTATGGAGCAGGAGATATGGCAAGAGTAAAGAAAACAGTTGGCATCAGTATAGGGACTGCACTCTTCTGTGGTTTTGGAGCCATGGCTGGAAGTATCCTGTTTTGCAAACCCTTAGTGGCTTTGTTTCTGGATCCGACTGGCAACGCCTATCAGATAGCCACCCAAGGTATACCCTATTTCTCCATTGGTTATTTGTTTTTTGCCTTTAATATGGCCGCTGTGGGTTATTACCAAAGCATTGAAAAAGCAAAACTGGCTAATATCTATACTCTGTTCCGCGGTTTCATTTTTATGATTATTTGTTTTCTGACATTGCCTCAGTTATTTCATGTGACGGGCATATGGTTGGCTGTACCTTTCTCCGAAATGCTGACTGCATTCCTCATCGTTGGATGGTATCTAAAGAAGAAATAAAGAAAGATATTTTGTAACTTTGCAAAAAATTTATTCTTTCCGATGACCCAAAACTCCGAAATTAAAGAGCCTGACATCCAGGAAGTAGCCGATTTGTTGACCGATGTAGCTTCTGCTTTGATGACTTCCGGAGCGCATACTATGCGCATAATGCAAAACGTTTCCCGTATGGCTCAGACTTTTGGCTATCAAATGGATTTATCTGTTTTTCAACTGAGTATCATGATGACCATCACTTTTGAGAAAGATCCACGACAACGACTGACGCTCATCAAGAAAACGGATCCATTGCTTATAAATTATACGACGGTATCCGATTTAAGCGCACTGAGCTGGGATCTTTTTGACCGAAAGATCACATTCAACGAAGCCAAAGCAATTTATAAGCAGATTCTTTCAAAAAAAAGGATGTCCAGATGGCTTGTGCTTTTTCTGGCCAGTTCCGCCAATGCTGCATTTTGTGGGCTGTTTCATGGAGATCTGTATGCCATCGGTCTCGTGTTTTTTGCCACATTGATGGGTTTCTTTGTTCGTCAGGAAATGATCAGGAAACACATAAATCACTTGGTTGTTTTCACCACCAGCGCCTTTGTCGCTTCACTTCTGGCAGGTATGGGGTATGTTTTTAACATCGGAACGACTCCCGATATCGCATTGGCATCGAGTGTACTTTATTTGATACCAGGAGTTCCGCTGATCAATTCCATACTGGATATTATCCAGGGACATATTCTCACCGGAACAGCACGTCTGGTTAACGCCTGCAGCTTGATTGTCTGTATTTCGATTGGTTTATTTGCGTCAATGTTGATTTTAGGATTGGAAAAATTATGATCACACTGGAATTGTTTCGTTTGGTGCTCCTCGATGCCTTGTTGGCTGCCGTAGCTGCCATTGGTTTTGCTGTAATTTCAAATCCATCCCGTAAGGCCATTTATGTTTCCGCTCTATTGGCAGCCATTGGTCATTCGATGCGCTTCTTTCTGATTCAGTCGGGTCTGGACATTACCATCGCCACATTTATTGCAGCAACATCCATCGGTATGTTGAGTATTGTTTTTGCACGGATCATTCATTGCCCGGCAGAAGTTTTTTCATTCCCTTCATTGCTTCCCATGATTCCGGGAATGTTTGCTTATAAAACGATTCTGAGCTTGATTAAATTCATGCAGAATACCGACTCAAAACTGGAACAAGTCTATATTCTGGATTTCTTTCACAATGGTATGACTGCCATGTTTATCCTATTTGCTTTGGTTGTGGGAGTTTCATTGCCCATTTTACTGTTCCCGAAATTTTCTTTTTCCGTAACACGAAAATATTAACTGCTACAACCTATTTTGATTCATCAGATCGATTGCACGGATCCATCCATCCTTCGTTTTTAAATTAAGGTGTTTTGCCCTGATCCTTTTCGACAACGTCTTCTTTTGTTCGGGGAATAAATTCAGGAAAGATTTTCGGTTTAGCTCACTCATCCTGACATAAAGGTTTGAAGGCAACTTCATGTAATACAAAGGTGTCTTTTCATAAATGATGAAATACTTGTACCCAATAAGTTCATCGACAAGGTGGCTGACCTTATGTTGAATATAGAACGACAATGGACCCTCAATAGCAACCTCCACAAAAAGACCGGACGGATTTCTGGCAGTGGAGTCCGTTATATTTAAGCGTTTAAAATGGATGGTACTGTCCCTATCATCATTCAGCCAAAAATCACTGATATACGATTTATCCAGCTTGAACTGCTTGTAATTGATGGTATTCTGCCAAATGACTTCGTCCAGGAAACCATTGTATTTGATTTTTACACGATCGATTATTTCTCCGGTCGACAACAAAACGGAACTCTCCACCCATTCTCCGTTAAAGAACTGTTCGCCTCTGCTACTGATGGTATCGGGTACATAAAGTTCTCCTGTCAGCTTGGGTGAAAAGATCGAATCGACTTTTGAAACACTCGATCCAACATTGTTTTGTGCTTCTATTGAAAGGCAAATCAATAGAAATGCCATGCATAGGACGTTTTTCATTTAGCAGTAGTATTATCTGTGTTTTGTACCTGGAAGCTAAAACTGGAACTGACCGGTAATCCATTCTCTGTGATACCTTCCATTTTTATCGTGAAATTTCCCAAATTATCAGAAGTATAGAATTCTAAATCAGTTGGTTGGTTTCCCTTTAATTCCAGATTGGGATTCCAGTACAGCAATTGCCTGAAAAAAGGGGTATGCCTTTCCTTGATTGAATTGGGATTGACAGCTTCAAAGTTTTTGCAGATGTTTGTACGATCATTTTTGATTCGTAAGGAGTTTGACGCGGGTTTCGTCTTTACAATCTCGTTCGACTTGCTGATAATGGAAATAACCCCGTAAAAGACCAAATCTCCAAAGGCTCTTTCCGTTTGAATCACATCAATCTTGTGGATCCGATCAGACCCAAGGCCCATTATTTTATTGATATCATCTATATAGACACCATCCAGAAAAATAGCAGGATCCTTATCAGCATCGGCGCTTCCCAGAAAAGAGACCAGACGTGCTTTATAGGTATTATCACGCTTACTGATTATCACTGTCGGCAATATTTCAAGGGCTATTTCACGAAAGTCATTCAGCGGGATAAAATCGGATGTATAAATGGATTTTACAGGGATGTGATAAAGTTGAGGGCCTTCTGGCTCCTTTTTAACCAGCGTGTCCCTTAAGATACCATCCTCCAGTTTAAAGGATCTGTTTATGGAAACAATATCCTGACTCTTCAATAGAAAAGAATCTGGCGGTACTTTATTTGACATCCGTTCCGGTTCCCATTTATCCGAGAGGTTGAAATTATCTTCCACCTCGATTTTCCAATTGGTACCAGCGGGTATATCCTTCAGGGTTAAAAAAAGCTCTTTACTATTGTAATAATCATCCAACGACATTTGAAACAATCCATCCATATTGGTTGTGGCGTATTGCAAATTTGGAACGATATCGGGACACGATAGCAACACTGTTGCCGACTGGACACTCTTACGAGTTTTGGCATCAATCACCCTACCTCTGAGTATCTTGGCTTTGCTTTCAGGTAAATAGTCTGTCAATAATGGTTCAACCGTCCACCCTTTGAGCGTTTCAATGATCGACTTTTCAGTTGCAGCTACACCGGGTTCCTCGTAAACAGAAACGGCAACGTTGGCTATTTGGTTTGTGTTATTACTCAGACTGAGAACCACCTTTTCACGGGGGGCATACACACTTTTGTCTGTCCGTATCCAGGGTAACAGATCCGCTTGATGGTTTGCACTTGAATCCTGCTTTCCCGATTGGAGGTCTTTGAAATCCATTTTCTTGTCAAATCTGTCCACTATCACCAAGTTGCCTTGAAAAAAGGACTGTTCGCCCTGATTTCTCATGAAACTTGTAAAAGCTACGACCTGATAGATACCTGAGGGTAAGGTATCGGGTAAAAGAAAGCAACCATTGGCTAAACCAGCATCCACCTGAACACGAATTTTCAAAGCCGGATCGGACTTAGGTGCTCTAAGCTCAATATATCCTATCTTGCTGATATGGGAACGTTTCTTCGATGGAACATCAAGCACATACATCTTGTAGTAAACAGATTCACCAGCTATATAAGTTTTTCTGTCGGTTTGAAGATAGACTGCTTCCTGGTGGGCAGATCGGGCCTGCATCGAAATGCACGTGAAAACGAGCAGTTGGACGATCAGAATACGATATATTTTTCTAAATAAAGTTTTCATTCAATTTTCTTTTTTAATGATGACTCCACCAACCGGGCAATGGAATTTCAATATATTCCGGATCGGTTGAAATGTCAATGGTCGAGTCCGGGAAAATACTGTATTTGTACTTGTTGTATTTTTCATCTGGCGAAATGTTTACATAAGGTACCTTTCGCAGGTTGATCGTTTTGTCGGTAGGTAATCCGCTGACAACGTACGCTGATTTTGTGACCGATGAGACTTCAAACAGCCCAAGTACAATCCTGGTTGAATCAGTGACGCATTTCATATTGCCATATAGTTGTGAAGATATGGGGTCAAAGAGTTTACCACTTGCAGCCAATTGACTGTTTGCCTGCTTGTAAAACTGATAGGTATCCTCATTGAGCGTATACTGATTAAACCTGAAATAATAGGTGATGTTGGCATATTCCGGTATAAGATAGATACCATAGTTTTGCAATCCATAGGGTATATTGCACAAAAAATGGTCTAAAATACAGGGGTTCGAGCTCTTAGCCCTTTCCTCGGTCAGATTCGTACGTTCATCCAGCGGAGTCGTTTTCCACGCATGAACAGACCAACCCCAGGAAGGAAACGTATCCGTTTTCGGGTCAACTTCGAGGCTGTATTGATAATCATAATGCGTGACCACATTTGACTCAAACCGGCACAAGGGCGATGGATTGGCAGCAGATACTGCATGAAAAAGGTCAACCCGAATATCGTAACAGTATATTTTTTGCAAAAAGGCTTCATTTTTACTCTTAATGACAGCAATGGAGGTATGTATACTGTCAAATGTCTCCGGAGGTAAAAGAGTCTGGGGATTGGATTCGTAAATGTTTTTATCGATTGTTACAATCCGCAACACATACGAATGACCCACTTTTGCCCTGAATGTGGCCGGTAGGGAATAGACACCAAATCCAATATGCGTGAGTTCAAAAACAGATCCCTCGCTTTCCAATAGGGTCATTTTTGCATTTGGTATAAATTTCGTTCTGGCGTTCGAATCTGAATCGTAGGATAATGCTTCAGTCAATTTGACGTGGAAGGGTCCCTCTCCATCGGTAACCAATCCTTCCACAACCAGGATATGCTTATCGGTTTCAATATCTGGAACATATATTTCCGTGCAACCAATCAAGGTCAATGTCAGCACCGCAAGGTATATTTTTCTAATGGGAATCATTCTTTCAATCTTAAAAAGTGAAATTATACGTTATTGTAGGAATCGGCTTCTCAATGATATACATCCTATACAAACTAAATGTCGGATTTAAATTTAATTTGGAGTTTGAGGATGATTTATAGAAGACCGAATAGGGATTCTTCTGTGCATACAGATTTAAGACAGAAAAAGTCCAGCTGCCCTTCCATTTCTTCTTCAAGCGTATGGATTCATCGTGTGTAATGGCAATATCCATACGATGATAGTTGGGCATTCTGTATTTATTACGATCGGAATAATAAATGAATTGGCTGCCGTTAAAATCGTATTTCAACTCGGGCAGTGTCACTGGTTTCCCGGTACTGTAATTGAATGTGCCTGAAACCCACCATCTTCTAGTCAAATGGTAATTTCCGACAAAGACCAGATTATGAGGTTGATCTCCCGCAGATGGATAATATGTGTTACCATTAATCTGGTCAGTGACATACGGACTTGTAGTGTGTCTCATGGAGCGGGAATACGTATAACTTGCCCATCCGGTCAGTTTGCCGGTATTCTTTTTCAGATAGAATTCCACCCCATAATTATAACCCGAAGCGATGAGTAAATCTTTTTCCAGGGAGCTGTTCATCAGGATTTCTGCACCATTCCTGTATTCAAGGATGTTGTTCAGTTTCTTATAGTAAATTTCCACGGATGCTTCCAGGACGTTGTCGTTTAAATTCCTGAAATAGCCTAAAGCAAATTGGTTGCAAATGACTGGTTTTACATTCGGACTGCTCATTTTATAAACATCGGTGGGCGACATGACCGAAGTATTTGAAACCAGATTGACAAACTGACTGATACGGTTGTAGCTAAATTTCAATGAACTGACATCATCCAGCGTATATCGCATTGAAATCCTGGGTTCCAGGCTGGTATAGGAATTGACAATTTCGTTTTTGGCATATCTCAGCGTATCGGCAATGTTTCCAGCCGTATGTGCTGCATTTGGCTGGAACATCAGGACGCTGTTCGGTCCAAGATAGGTGTACCGGCTTAAACGCAAACCAAAGTCAGCATTCAATTGGGGCAAGATGTTCAGATTGTCCGAGATGTAAACAGCCATTTCCAGTGCTTTTTCCTTTTGAGTGGTCAGGGAGGGTATTTCAGAAAGGGTATCAAAGGGTATCATGATGCCTGGCTGTACGTTATACAAAATAGCATTCAGACCAAAATTGACTTTATGCTGTTCATTTGGCAACCAGTTGAAATCCAACTTGGTATTCTGATAACTGATGGATGAGTTTACTTTATAGGCTTCCGTCCGTTTCAAGGTGTCCGCCTCAGCAATATCGTTTCTGTAACGACTTGTCCCAGCCATGAAGGTCGCATTGAGTTTAGGGCTGAACTGATGGGCAAACTGAAGTGAACCCATGGTATTGTCGTAGTGATATTGATAGGCATTGGATAGGCCATACTTATCATCACTGAGATATCCAAAAAGAGTCAATTTGTTTTTTGGATTGAATTTCACGGTCAGCAGGGCATTGATATCGTAAAAACTGACGGAACTGTTTTTTAAGTCCGGATCCGGCATCTGACGAAGCAGCCAGTTGGAATACGAAGTGCGCGCTCCAACCTGCAGATAGACTTTTTTATTGAGAAGGGGTAAATCCAGGTTCAGGCGGGTGTCCATCAGGCCAATTCCTCCTTTGAAGGACGGTTTCTCAGCATTGCTTCCCATCCGGATATCCATGACGGATGACACTCTTTCACCATATTTGGCCGGAATGCCACTTTTCAGAAGAGTAAAGTTGTCTACCGCGTCCGAGTTTATGGCCGAAATCAGTCCGAAAGCGTGAGCAGAATTAAAGAGAGGCACTTCTTCAAGCAATATCAGGTTTTGGTCCTGACCTCCACCTCGTACATAAAACCCGGTACCAAACTCACCTGTCGATTGTATTCCAGGAAGTAATTTTATGCTCTTAATTACATCCTTTACACCCAGAAACAATGGTAGCTCCCTGATATTCTTTGCATTAAGCTTAATTGCACTCATTTGTGAACTGACGATATTGAGATTGGCTGCTTTGTCATTAACCACCAACTCCTTGAGTCTGATGGTCTTTTCAGACATTTCAAAATCGACAATACCATTGCCATAAACACTGATTTTCCTGTTATCTTCCTCAAAACCCGGATAATTGAGAGCCAGATCGTAGGAACCGACCGGAAGGATGAACTTGTAGTTTCCATCCTGATCGGTTGTGGATGTTATTTTTAGTTCATCAATACTGACTATGGCTGCTTTGAGGGGTTTCCCGGTATAAACATCTGAAATTTTTCCCGAAATGACTGCTTTCGCATTTTTAGTGTATTGACTGACTTCACCAATCAAAAGGATACCCTCTCTATTTTTTTTGTTTGTATAATTTCGAATCTCAACAGGTACAAAAACATAGGCATCTGCGTTCATTTTCAGAATATTAAACGCCGTTTCATGTTTTAAAATGGACAGACATTCCTCCAGGTTACGCTGAGCGAGGGATTCCTTAAATAACTTCTCCCCAAACCATTCCGGTTTGAAGTATAATTTTACCCGATGATTGTTTTCAATTTTAGAGGCGAGGACTTCAAAACGGACCAATCCGGAATCATCATTTTTTGGGGCTACCTCTTGTTGAGCTTTTATCGAAAAAGGAAAAGAAAACAGAAATAACAGAAATAGAATCTGAAAGGTATTTTTTTTCACAGTATCATCAATTATATTAAGGGCTGACTTTATACAAGCCAATAGTCCTTTGGGTGTTTTATCCTGATATATAGACGACAAAAGTATATAAAACACTAAGCATATTATAGTATTTTCATTTTCTTTACATAATTTGCTTACCTTTTCTTCTTGAAAACGAGTAAAAAACCTATAAATACAAAATAATCACCCTTTTTCCTTATTAGTTAGAACTAACTAACTATATTTACACCACCAAAACAGTCAGTCATGGATAAAATCGTCAGTATCATCTCAAAACTTTCCCAGAATTTGGGCGAAATGGAAGAGCTTGCACGTGAGCAACTGAATATCAAAGAGCTTACAACGGCACAAATGCACTACCTGGAGATCATCAACGAGATGAGCAATCCAAACATCACAGAGCTGGCCACCGAAATGAGACTCACCAAGCCGACTGTAACTGTCGCTTTGGATAAACTCATTCTAAAAGGTTACGTTGCAAAAATTCAGTCTGATGAAGACAGAAGAAGCTCCCATTTGCATCTGACTAAAAAAGGAATGCAAATCAATCAAATGCATGAACGCGCGCATACACAATTTGCCGAATTGATGGAAGAAATGCTCGAAACCGATGAACTGGAGGCACTTACCGTTCTTCTGGAAAAACTCACAAAATCTTTATAATCATTTACTGATCGTTAAACCGGTTAGGCTCAGGGTTAAAACAGTAGCCAATACTATTTAATTTCTCAATAATGGAAAAAAACGCTGATTTTTCCGGTCACAACTTCACCGGATTAACTGAAGAACAAGTCAAGGAAAAACAACTTAAAAACGGTTACAACGAACTTCCCAAAGAAAAATCCGGTGGCTTCATCAAACAAGTTGTTGGCATTTTCAAGGAACCGATGTTTATGTTGCTGATCATCTGCGGTACGCTGTACATGATACTGGGTGATATTCAAGAGGGATTTATGTTGCTTGGATTTGTTGTTTTCATCATGGGTATTGAGTTTTATCAGGAACGAAAAACCGGTAAAGCGCTGGAAGCCCTAAAGGAAATGTCAAGCCCGCATGCTGTCGTTATCCGAGACAGGAAAGAAATCAAGATCCCCTGCCGGGAAATAGTGGTTGGTGACCTGGTCGTTTTTTCCGAAGGAGAAAGAGTACCAGCAGACGGTATCGTCATGCACTCCATCAATCTACAGGTAGATGAATCACTGCTCACCGGAGAATCTGTCCCGGTACGCAAGGTTGAATCGGATGGTACCGAAACACTGACTTCACCCGGTGGTGATGATCTACCGTTTGTTTTCTCGGGAACCATGATTATTCAGGGCAATGGAGTGGCACAAGTAACAAAAATCGGAGCGGAAACCGAAATTGGGAAAATTGGTAAAGCGCTGGGTGATGTACGGGAAGAATCCACCAACCTGAAAATTGAATTAAACGCGCTTGTGAAGAAACTGGCTTTAGTTGGTGCCCTGCTTTGTCTGATTGTAGTGGTGGTCTTTTTTCTGACACGCGGCAGCTTGCTGAATGGTATACTGGCCGGTCTGACATTGGCCATGGCCGTCATTCCTGAAGAATTTCCTGTTATCCTGACCGTATTTATGGCTCTGGGTGCCTGGAGGATGTCGCGAAAAAAAGTACTGACCCGCAAACCTAACGCCATTGAAGCTCTTGGTTCAGCAACCGTTCTTTGCTCGGATAAAACCGGTACACTGACACAAAACAAAATGACGGTGAGTAGTTTGTACAATAAGGAAGGCTTTTTTGACATTCTGACCAAGGATGGCTTTCCGGAAGAATTTCACCGAATCATTGAATACGGTATTTTATCGAGTCAGACAAATCCGAACGACCCGATGGAAAAAGCCATCATACAGCTTGGGGAGGAATATCTTAAGGGCACCGAACACATGCACCACGACTGGTCTATGATTCGCGAATACCCACTTACCAAAGAGCAGATGGCCATGTCAAGGGTCTATATTCAGAAAGATACCGGCACATACGCCATCGCAGCGAAAGGGGCACCGGAAACTATTTTTGATTTGTGCCACCTGGAAGATACGGCCATTTATGAAGAAGCCATTCAGAAAATGGCATCCAATGGCTTGAGGGTTTTGGGAGTAGCCAGAGCAACCATCGGAAAAGAGATGTTGCCGGAAATCCAGCACGATTTTGAGTTTGAGTTTATCGGCCTTATTGGTTTGTCGGACCCGATTCGTCCCGAAGTCAGGGATGCCATACAAGAGTGTTATAAAGCTGGCATCCGTGTCATAATGATTACTGGTGACTATCCAGTCACTGCGCAGAATATCGGACGTGAAATCGGACTGAAAAATTCCAATCTTTGTTTGACAGGTCCTGAATTGCAGACATTGAGTGAAGAAGAACTGAGCGAAAGAATTGACGACATCAACATCTTTGCCCGTGTCATACCTGAACAAAAACTGAAAATTGTCAATGCGCTGAAGCTGAAAGGTGAAGTCGTTGCCATGACGGGAGACGGGGTTAACGATGCCCCAGCACTTAAGACCGCAAACATAGGTATCGCTATGGGTGAAAGAGGTACTGATGTAGCCCGGGAGGCCTCTTCACTGGTCCTGACCGACGACAACTTCTCATCCATAGTCGGAGCTGTACGTATGGGTCGCCGTATTTATGACAACATGCAGAAAGCGTTTGGTTATGTGTTTGCCATACATGTCCCCATTGCAGGTTTATCGTTGATCCCTGTATTTTTTGCAGATGCCCCACTCCTGCTTTTTCCGGTTCATGTGGCATTTCTGGAATTGATCATCGACCCGGCTTGTTCCGTTATTTTCGAGTCGGAAAAAGAAGAGAAGAATGTCATGAATCGTCCACCAAGAGACACAAAAGGTAAATTCTTCGGTGGTGGTAAAATATTGATGACCTGTTTGCAGGGCGTTTCCATTTTATTGGTAGTACTTGGAGTCTACTTTATTGGTCTTCATTTAAACTATTCTGCAGAGGAAGTCCGTACCATGTCCTTCATCACACTGATTGTTTCCAATCTATTTACCATTCAGACCAATCGTTCGTGGGAAAATAACTTCTTCCAGATACTGGCCTCACCCAACAAGAGTGTGAAATGGATTATCAGCCTGGCAATCGTCTTTTTGACAGCAGTACTGTCCATTCCGTTCCTACAGGAACTATTCAGCTTTGCACCATTAGGAGCAAAAGAAATAGCACTATCAGGAGCAGCCGGTTGCCTGACCATTATTTGGTTTGAAGTATACAAAGCTGTGAAAAAAGGCAAACAGGCGTGATTTATTCGCCGCTTTTCCTGATTTTCTGATCCCTGCCAATCAGGAAATAGAGTATCGCGCCCAAAACATTGGCCAAAAGGACAATGATGACCCAAAGCAATTTGTTGTTTCCTTGAAAATCACTTTTGATGATGTCAACAAGAGCAATGATAGGAATGATCATCAAAAACAAAGTAAAAAGGGTAAAACCTCCAAAGAAAAAGCCCATAGTTGTTGATTATTAGGATTTAAAGATTCATTCATTGAACCATTTACAGGAAAGATCCTGCTGAATTGGTTCGGCTGCGAATGTAGTCATTCTTTTGTTTTACTGGTACAAATACATTACCTTATTTTTAAATAATAACGACTACAAAAGCTAAAAGTGAGCGGAGACTTTCAAATCAACTCTTTGTAAATCTCATGGATGGAGTTCGCAATTTTAAGACTATTGAACTCCTCATCCACTAAAAGTTGCAATACGTCTGTCTCTTTCTGAAAATAAGCAAGATTGGAAAAATACAATTGTATCTGAGCCAGCAAGGTTTCTGCTTCTGGGGGATTCTGGCCTACTGCCACAAAATTGTTCGCTTTGTAGAAGGAATAATTATCTCGGGTAATCAGTGTTCCCAGGCGTTTCCTGTTCACCGATAAAACAGGGACTCCGCAAGCTAATGCCTCCAGAGCCACTCTTCCAACACCCAGAACCAAGATCGATTGCCGGACAGATTCCATCACATCGGATTTAAAGCCTGAAACCAGGCAGACAACTTTGTTGCAAGCTTGATTAAAACGTTCAGCATCCACTTTGACCTCTTCCAGATGACGCCCACCACCGACAATATTAAAAGTGAGCAAGGGATAATCCATCAGCAACCGGGGCAAAACCTGTTTAATGATCATCCGTACAACGGCGCTGTGTTTGCTGTCCATGCGACTGATATAACAAATTTGATGGCTTATTTTCAAGGGTATTTTACTAGGTAAAGTCACTCCATTTGGAATATAGACCACCTTACTCTGAATTTCAGGAAACCGGATGGAGTTTTCCAAAACAAACTGACTGACAAAAATGATCTTGCTTGCCATTTTTCGTGAAAAGCCTGAACGCAGATCGTATTGAGATCGCCCATGGACTGTCAGGATGACGGGTCTTCCAGTTAGTTTGCCAACGATGGAAGCCAGGTGTATCGGATATCGCTGATGGGCATGAATAACCTGAATATTGTAACGAAGTACAAAATACACTATGCGAATAAGATTGTACAGAAACAAAACACTTCTCAGGCGCAAAGGGATAAACGTGATCGAACTGTTTAATCTGGATTGCTGCGTACCACGACCACCAATGAGAATGATTTCGTTTCCGATAAGATCCAAAGAATTGGCCAGGGTACACAGATGATTTTCTGCACCGCCGAAATCAAAGTTTTTAATGATGTGTAAGATTCGCATTATGAAAGATATGGAAAGGCAAAGATAGTTAAAAAGGGCTCAAAGGTCAAGGAGCTGACAAATAGGCATACCGGAGCGTACTTTTCATACGTGAGGATTGCCGAATGAGCAGCATCGCAGAGTTTTAAGTCCTTTTTAACTATCTGGATCAGAATTTGTAATCCAATCCAATACCAAACACCTTATTCGTCCGATCATAAACATCTTTTCCCGCAAGAGGCTGACCATTGTAAGCGGTTGAATTTTTGGTCCAAGGTGTATAATCCGTAAAGAAATATGCCACATTCAGCCTCAAATCGGATGTGATATTGATGGCTCCACCAAATCCAACGGAGTAAGAGTTCAGGCTATAGCTCATATCACTCTGGTAGGCATCCGTCACACCCGTTCTGGTCAATTGCCCTCCGGCACTCAGCAAGAAAAGTTTATTGATTTCATATTCAGTACCAAGTAAATACTCGTTTATGCCCCCATCGATGTATTGCTGTTTATTGTTGGCCATCCTGGCATCCGAGTCAAAGAAATGGTGATAACCTCCCGAAACAGACCATTTATCCATCAGGTCGTATTTTGCACCTACAGACAGGAATGCTGGAATGTCGTTGGCCGTAGTGGCACCATCTGGATACATGCCGGTATTGTCCACTGTGGTCTTGTTTTTAACATCAATGACACTCTTGAATTCATACTTTGCAGCCAGATTCAATCCGTTCAGACGATAATTTATGCTCACGTTGGGAGAAAAGCCCAATCCGGACTGGGTACAATCCAGTTGTTTGTCGGCAGTTGCTGCAGCATACGTGGTCATGCCGGCGCTGGTAAAAAAGGCTGGAGCAGAAACCATGGCAGCCGTTGGATTCAAAAGTGGATGCCGGGGATTGATCCGGATGTCGGTGATGTGCCCCACATAGCCATTGCTGACCAAATTGAGGCGAAGGCCAACAGCAGCAGATAATGCCTCATTCAGTTTGTAAGATCCATTCAGTTGAAGACCAAAAATATACTGGCTACCCTCAAAAGCACTATTCAGCGAATAGGCCGTTGTGGGCAATCCATTGGCACTCAACATGGGAGGAAGCATGGAAACACCAGATTCAAAAGAGGCCAGTCCTTTTTCAAAAGTAGCCTTACCACCTCCACCGACAATGGCAAATAAACCCGAAAAAACGAAAGCATCCTTTTTGTATGCAAATAAAACGCTGGGAATCAGAGGCGCATTCGTTTCAGCGGAAAAGGTCTTTGTTGCATTCCCGGCATTATAGGCAGCAAATGGTGCAAAAGTGGAATTGATGGTACGGGTCTGGAAAGCACTTTGATTGGTCAATGAGAGATGAAAGCCATCATCCAGGAAAGTCAATCCGGCAGGATTTGCATAGACGGCTTCAATCCCGGTAGAAGCATCAAGAGCCGGATTTCGCAAAAAATGCACGCTTTGATTTGTATTTGTCAACAAGCCACCGGCAAAGGCCGGACATATAAGAAATAACATCGCAGATAGGAGTAGAAGATTCTTTTTCATAAAAATTTTGTTAGAGTTATTGATTAAACAGCCAAAACACATGAATTGTTTTTAGACTAGAAGGTTTTCCAAAATTCAAAAAAAAAATACGAGGCTTATTCCACCCCGTATTTTCACCTAATACAACTTTCAAATCACGAACCTATTTATTCACCTAAAAACAATTTCATATCTTCATCCACAGAACCAATGGGAGCAATTCCAAAATTATCGACCAGAACCTGTGCTACATTGGGTGATAAAAAGGCAGGGAGCGTTGGCCCCAGGTGAATATTCTTCACACCCAGTGAAAGTAAAGCCAAAAGCACGATGACTGCCTTTTGTTCGTACCAGGCAATATTGTAGGCGATAGGCAGTTCGTTGATATCGTTGAGTTCAAACACTTCTTTCAGTTTCAAGGCTATCAGCGCCAAAGAGTAGCTATCGTTGCACTGTCCGGCATCCAGTACACGGGGAATACCATTGATGTCACCCAGTGGAAGCTTGTTGTAACGATACTTGGCACAACCGGCAGTCAGGATAACGGTATCCGTGGGTAATTTTTCAGCGAATTCTGTATAGTAATCTCTGCTCTTCATTCTTCCGTCGCAACCAGCCATCACAAAGAACTTGCGGATAGCTCCGGATTTTACCGCATCAACCACCTTGTCGGCCAAAGCAAAGACCTGTTCGTGGGCAAAACCACCGATAATTTCACCGGTTTCAATTTCTGTAGGAGCTTCGCATTTTTTGGCGTGCTCAATTAAAGAAGAGAAATCCTTTGGCTGACCATCCTTGCGATCATCAATGTGTATAAATCCTTCAAAACCCGAAGACCCGGTGGTATAGACACGATCGTTGTACGTAGAGTTTGAACGCGGAGGAACGATGCAGTTGGTGGTAAAGAGCACAACACCGTTAAAGGATTCAAAATCGTCTGTTTGCTTCCACCAGGAGCTTCCATAATTCCCTACAAAGTGTGTGTATTTCTTAAATGCCGGATAGTAGTGGGCCGGAAGCATTTCACTGTGTGTATAGACATCCACTCCTGTCCCATCGGTTTGCTTCAGCAAATCTTCCATATCGCGCAAATCGTGGCCGCTGATCAGGATGGCCGGATTGTTGCGCACCCCGATATTCACCTTCGTAATTTCAGGATGACCGTACTTACCTGTATTGGCTTTGTCCAGTAAAGCCATTGTCTTGACACCGTATTCGCCACATTCCAGCACCAAAGCCGTCAGTTCTGCAGCAGACAAATCGTTGTTTGTGGTAGCAACCAATGCTTTTTGAATGAATGCATGAATCGTTTCATCCTCATATCCCAGATTGTACGCATGCTCCGCATAGGCAGCCATACCTTTCAATCCGTAGATGGTCAGTTCCCGTAAAGAACGGACATCTTCATTTTCAGTAGCCAGCACACCGACCAAAGCTGCTTTGTCTTCCATTTCAGCAACATCTTCGCTTTGCCATGTCAGACAATCGCAATTCAGGTCAGTAATGTCAGCACCCTGAGCAATAAGCAAATCTTTCGCTTTTTCACGGACCTCATAAGCTTCCCTGATTTTAACGACAAAGCGATCCTTGTCAAAATTGGCGTTCGTGATGGTCATAAACAACCCGTCCACGATAAACTTATTGGCTTGGGGCATTTCAACGTTCAATGCTCTTAAGCGGGTCGTGTATTGAGAAATTCCTTTCATCAGGAAAACCAACAAATCCTGCAAACCAGCCACATCGGCTGTCTTTCCACAAACTCCCTGAAGTGTACAACCAATTCCCTTGGATGCTTCCTGACACTGAAAACAAAACATGTTATCCATCTTTACTATAATTTAAATACTTAATTGAATGATCTTTACAGAAAAACAAATGAGCGTACTAAAAGTTCTGGTCCCATGATTTTTCCTGCTACAAAGTAAGCCACAGCGAATTTGAAAAGGTGTAACACATGTTACACTATTTATCCTTTTTGAAGCTTACTTTTGAACATAAAATTTGAACATAAAAGGCTACCGACTTGTTTTCAATCAATAAAATAAAAAACTATGCAAGAATTATTTAATAAAGGCGCAGTCCTGAATCTGGAAGAAATGGTCGAATATTCGACCGGTGGGGTCATCAGTAAACAAGTATTAAAAAGCGCAGCAGGAAACATCACCCTGTTCTCCTTTGACGAAGGTCAGGGGCTGACCGAACATACGGCACCATTCGATGCTATGGTTCAGATCCTGGACGGTGAAGCAAAAATCATTGTTGGTGGAAACCCCAATCTGGTTAAAAAGGGCGAAACAATCATTATGCCGGCAAACGTCTCCCACGCCCTGCAGGCTGAAAAAAAGTTCAAGATGCTGCTGACAATGATTAAAGGCTAGGAAAAGGGTATCCGGATTTTCGGGATAAATGCCTATATTTAGGCCATCAACCAAAAGAACAGGTTATGGCTACCATTGATTTATCCCGATGTCCGATTTGCAATAAGATACCGGCCGAAGAACAAGAATCCTTTGTTGAAAATCTGAATTGCATCCAGAAAAAGTACAGGAAAAACGAATTGATTTTCCGCCAGGGTGAATTGTGCAAATATCTGTACCTGCTCACCAAAGGATCGGTAAAAACAGAGATGATTGCGGAAGACGGGAATCTGCTGACCATCGAGAAGATTCTGGCTCCACGTCCACTGGCCCCTGCCTTTCTATTTGCTGAAAACAACCGTTTCCCTGTCGATGTAACGACCCTGGAGGAGTCCGAACTGCTGATGATTCCCAAAGAATCGGTGATGAAATTATTGGCCACCAACGAAGGCTTCCTCTCCAATTACCTTTCCTTCAACGCTGGAAGAACACAGTTCCTTTCCAACAAATTGCAGATCCTGTCGGTCAAAACCATCAAGGGCAAGCTGTCACAATACTTGCTTGAGCACATGCAACCAGGCAGCAACACCCTCACATTGGATAAAAATCAGACCCAGCTGGCCGAATTCTTTGGTGTTGCCAGACCTTCCCTTTCCCGAAGCATGTCGGAAATGGTTGCAGAAGGTTTAATCAGTATGGATAAAAAAGAGGTCACCATACTGGATATCAATGGATTGAAAAGGTTGCTGTCCTAAAGTTGTTTAGCTGGTCGCTTGAATGTGAATTTACCGACATCTACCTGATCTTTCTTACCTTCCAGTCTAAGGGTTACTTCCTGTTTCTTCATACCGGGCTTTCCATAATTGGTATAAAAGACCAAATGCAGATTGACTGGTACCAATACATCTTGTGTATTTGAATTGTAATAAACCACCTGTACCAGGTAGTCACCATTCATCGCTTTTTTGATCATAAATTCCTCAGGACCATAGCCACCGGTAAAGTCTTTCGATATTTTACCACCGTGGCGTGTTAGCGTATTTTCATAAAAACATTTTTCTCCAGAAGGATCTGTCACCCAAAGGTCCATGTCGCAATTATCGGTGTCCCAAGTCAGTACAACCCTTATATCCACCGGTTCTTTCTTAATCAATCGCATATCTATAAAACGGGTATCCAAATCGGGATGAGTCATAAGGATTCTATTGATTTCATTCATGACAACCAACTCCACCTCATAAAAACGATTGTCCCATTCTTTTTTCACCACTTCATACAGCGTTCTGATCGCCCTTTGATAGTTGCCCTTAGCCTCCAGTGCCAGTCCCAGATCACGGAAGGACTGCGGCTCTTCTCCCCTCATCTTCAAAACTTTACCAAATATCAGTATGGCCTCATCGTAGCATTTCCATTCCAGAGACTTATAACCCATAACCCTCAGCAGTTGTGGTGATTCCAGTTGGAGTTCAGCCAGATTGGAAAGGATGACGAGCGCTGTATCCTTATTCACCGATTTTGCAAAGAAGTCAGCAGCATCCAGATAGAACGCCGGTGTCGATCCATACTCTTTTTTAAGCTTGAGGTAGGTTTTGTATTCATCGCCTTTGTGTGCATATTGCAGCACTTTCAGATAGGGTGTCTGAGGGTCCCAGGCGTTGAGCTGGATGGAACTTTCAGGACTTTCAGGACTTTCAGGACTTTCAGGACTTTCAGGACTTTCAGGATCTGAATCCAGATCGGCTATATCCACTGCCAATTCGTTGTCTGAACCAACAATGTCCTTGACGGATATCGTCACTTTTGTTTCACTTAAAACATCCTCAGATTTCATTTCATCCTCTTCCCTGACATCAACATCATTTGCAATGACAACAACAGTATTCTTAGTCGTATTGGCCTTCGTCCTTACTAAAGGATAGTACGTATTCCACCATTTGCTTTGAAGGGCCGACATTTTCACAACCTGATCCATATGGCTTTTAACACTAACCGGCTCAATATTTTTACTATTTACCAGGTATTTATCGTATTCGGTTTTCATGTCAGCTGGTGGAACGATACCGTATTGCACATAATCATCCAGATTCTCAAGAACGATGAGTGAAGTCTGTGGTGTGACGATGCTGTAATCCATGCCAGTCCGGGTGATTTCATCCTTGTTCTTTTCAGGATTCATCGCCAGTTCAGCTATTTTTTTCTCAGCCCATAGACGACGCAGGAACTTTTCATCGGTCGAATCGGTGGCATTTATTTTCACGAATTTGGAACACATGACCCTCTTACCAAATCCAAAGTTCAACAAAATGGTTGCAGCCTGATCCTTCATTTTTCCTGACATGCTAAACGATTTGTCAAACGGACAAGACTTTGATGGGTAGAGGTCTGAGGCTTCACCTTTAATGACCTCGGCAGAAATGAAATGATAATTGCTGTTTGTTAGAAGTGTCAAAACTTCATCGTTTGTATTCGTATTCAAATTGATGTAAACCCCACCCGTTTGTTGGGATAGATACGACAAATACGCCGAATTGGCGATGAAAGTGGAATTGATGGTGTAAACCGGGGTATTTCCCAATTTGGGTTCTGATTCGCCGAAGTTAGACAGACCATCCGAAAAAAGCAGAATCTCATCGCTCGTGAATTTTGAAAGGTCAAGGCAGCCCAAAGATGTTCCACCGTCGTTAATCTTTGTACTCAATGCTTTTTTAAGAGCATCCCAGTCTCCGTTGACAATGTCAAAAGATTCCGGTTTTCCGGCCTTGATGTTAAAGGAAACCAATTCAACAGACAAGTTCTTTATTTTCCCAATGTATTGGCCCAAAACAGACAGTTCCTTTTCCAGATTTCGTTTCTGGGCGGAATTGGATTGATCCCACAACAGTGTGATGCGTTTAGGCAGGATTTTCGCTTCCACAAACTGTTCGGGTCTGACAGTCAGATTGAAATAGGAAGCATTTGGTTTATCCTTCACTCCTGAGGTGTAAACCAGCGGAGCATCTGCTACATGCGGAAAACTAAAGGCCACTTTTTGGTTGGGAATATAATTCTCCCGACTAAAATCGGCCACATACGAATTTCGCCAAATTTTAAAATCAAAATTGCTGATTTCATTGTTTTCGGCATTCAGATAAATCTCTTGTTTGACGACCTCTGCATGAATGGAAAATTTTCCGACCGGCTCAACTATATTTAATGGAAGCAAATACAGATCATGGGTAACGTTATCTTTCAACTCCTGCTCAAATGCAAAGACAACCCTTCTGGTACCTTTGGCCGGCAGGGGATAAACACGCATCCGAAAATTGTTCCCCTCCGTCATCTCCAGCAATCCCGGATCCACACCTCGTCGAACAATTGATTCAAAGGTCTTGCGTCCCTTCTCTTTTTCAACAACGACACCCTCCCTTAAAACACCATTCACATCAAGCGCAAACCTGGAAACGGTCTGCCCGTCGCCCAATGGAAAGTTGAATTCGCCTACCATCAAACGTTTATTGTCGTTGAAGTAAGTCATGTCCATGGTCGTTACTGCCACGCGCCCAACAATCTTAATATCAATTTTCAGTATGTCAAGCCGCATTGGGTTAACCTCATCCTTGTGAAGATTCATCACTTTCATGAACGGCCGGATACCGGCCTGTTGTGAAAAGGTCAGACCTGAAAGGGATTGAATGAACAGGACAAGCAGAAGGACAAAGGTCTTATTGCCTTGTCGGTTAAGATGTGTTTTCATGGTTCGGTTTTTAGAAAGAGGCAGTGGTGAAAAAAGATTATGGGTTCTCACCAGCAAAGTCATCCGTCACTACAATTTGTTTAACCCTGGTTGGTGTCAGCGCATTGTTTTCATAATATTCTATGGTATGCGAACCGGGTTCGAACAAAATGACAACATCAGCATTTTCCCCTGAAGTGGTAACGGTATAGACTTGCTCCTGCTTCACATCATCATACGTCGAAATAGTCCAGTTGACAGGAAGCGGCAAAGCACCATAATACCATTGTCCATTTTTAATGACAATCTTCAACGAGGCACCCACCGGGACATTGGCTGACAATGAATATTTTGTAGGCGTTGACATGGACGTAAAATGGAGACTGTCGCCATAAAGCACATTCACACCCTTTGCACTGATTTTGGGATATTCGATGGCTTTTGTGAAAACATAGCCGGAATTAGTTACAAATTGATTGACATATTTCTCAAAATCAGGAATGACAGCTCCATTATCCAACAAAGCATACTTATCTTCCATATTCTTTCGTATAGTAGGTAGATCAAGCAGTTTTGCATCATTAATCAACAAGGTGCCCAATTCCTGACTATTCAATACTCCATCATTTTTAAAGTCAGAAATGATGTTGGCCAGTAAGTCAGAAAGGTCCGCTTCGTTTCTGTAACCCTGGATAATGACTGAAAGTGCTAAAAGAATGGCATTATCCTCCCCCGCATCCGAAATGTTCAGGGACTCCGATGACTGAATATCTTCTTTTATGATGGAGAAAAATTTTAGGACCTCCGTTTCAGCTTGTTTCTTAGCGGACTCAAAAGTTAAACCTTTTGAAATCAAGTATTCAACCCGTTGATATTCCAGATGAGACAGAATATTGACGTTTACAGTAGATTTGTTCTCTAGATCGGACAAGGCATATAAGGTAATTCGGGAAGCTGAATTCTTGCCGGTCACCTCATTAAAATAAAATCCGTCAGCCTTCAATTTTACGTACTGACTGGACAGGGTGATATCGTCTATCTGGAACGAACCGTAGTTGTCCGAAATTTGAGCGTCGTAAACTTTCCCTGTAGCGACAAGACTGTCAGACAATTCATACAACGTAACGGATGAACCATTGATAAAAGGTCCCTTTTGAATAACACCATCGACAGAACTCTTTGTCAGGGTTTTTCCCTTAACCGGCTGTTCCTCTTCAGTCGTACATGAAACGCCAAGGAATAGCATAGCTAATGAAATCAGCAACAAACTTATATGTTTCATTTTGGTTTGAGTTTAGGTTTAAAACAACCTACTATTTATAATGTTCAATTAAATCCTGGTTCAACAACCGATCATTAAACAAACATAGTTTATATTTAAATAAACACCAATTATTTAGATAATTATTAATAAAATAAAAAAGGATTCAACCCGAAGACTGAATCCTTTATTCATTTTATAAGCTAGAATAACTACTTTTTCATAATCTTGCTTACAAAGATCAACTTGTTCTGTTCATCGAGTACTTGAAGATGGTATAGCCCCGTGCTTAAACCGGAAGTATTCAGCTGGACCGTATTTGAGGTCGTTTTTGCAGTCAATACGGTCTGTCCAAGGATATTTGTGATGACGATGGTTGCACTTTCCGTTTTCACGCCATTAAAATCGATGTTGAGATTCGCATTTGCCGGATTGGGATATACAATCATTTGATTCAGCTCTGCGATTTTTTTGGTTGAAGTATATTGGGAAACCTCGGTCAAGGCCAGGCTGCTAAAATGTGCCACCTGAGAATAGATCTGATTGGTGATGGTATCAAGCATCACATTCGAAATGCCCATGGAATCGAGTTCCGTACTGTCTTTGGCATAAAACAGACTCAATCTGGAAATATCAAGTCCCATTTTACGGATCACTCCACGTTTGAAGGGAAGGATCACATTTAAAGGGATATCGAAATTGTAGGGTTCAATATGCACATCATTCACATAGACGTCAAAGGAAACGGCATTCAAAATCTTACCTCCAAAGTTCACATTTTTCTGTCTGTCCACTTTCACGAACTCCGGCAATTTAATTTGAATAGCAATATTTTCATGTAAAGATCCCACTGGGAAATAGATCTGTGCACCATTCAACAGATTAAGCGGTGCAGGGAGTCCTCCGATTTTGTACGAGTCACCTTCTTTGATGACCTGAGGAGGAAGCACTTTTCCGTCAGGAAAAACCCTGGAGATGCTGATGGTATTCAAGCCAGTCGAATCAGCCACAGTTACAGCTTCCCGTGAAACCACACGGGCAACAATCCTGCCTTCTTCAGCAAATACAACCACATAAGCGATACCGGAAGCGGTTACATCAAGATGTCCATTCTCATCGATGCTGCCAATTGATGAACCCTTCAAAGACCACTTGGCATCCAGATCAATCCACTCGCTGGAATCGTTCAGCATTTGAAGTTTATAATCGATGGCACTGCCAATAGAAACCAGGGTATCCATAGGCAGGATTCTTAGTTTGGGTCTATATTCCATGCTATCTTTTTCTACACGGGTAGAATCTCTGATGTACAGTGAATCCTTTACATGAATTGTTGAATCTTTGGGATTTCCCCTATTGGGATCAACTTTTTGAGCATAGGAAGCAAAAATGAAAAGGAACAGGGTCAGAATGACAAGTGTAAATTTTGTTTTCATAGCTAAAACTTTAACAAACAGTAAATTCATAAAATTGGAATTATGAAACGCTTATGATTCATTGAGAAACGAAGCAGTCCGCATAAAACATCGGAAATATACGAAAATAAATTCGGGAATTCCTATAGTAGAAAAGCGGATACTCTTGTAGGGGGATGACCGACATTTTGAGAAATCAATTTATCAGTTACCTTTGACCTACCGAACCTACTGATAACCGCATCTGTCATGAAAAATATTTTTTCTGTCAAAGAACTAATTCTTTCAATCACCTGTATCATAGCCATTTGTTCAACATCAAGAGCATCCGAACCGCTTCTCCTGGATGGAAACCGTTTCGTCACTTTTTGCATCATGATCCGTACCACACCCTGGGAAGTATCCCGCGATGTGAAGCTTCATCCGCGCGATGAAGGAGACTGGCATACTTTGGAAGGTGTGCGTTCCATGCGGGAGGCTTTTGCGAAAAACAATCCGGATGGTCGTCTGACCTGGGGATTTACACTGAACGCTCTGGAAGACCAGCGGAAAAACTATCAGGAAATTCGGAAATACGTGGCCGATTGTCAATCCAGATTTGGCGACGAAGTTTCCTACTTTCCGGGCTATTTTCCCGCCATGTATCTACCCCGGGAGCGCGTCAACCGGGAAATGACCGAAGCCATTCAGATTATCAGCAAATTTGTGGGGCACGGCTATCGTCCACAATCCATCATTGGAGGATTCCTTTCGGCGGAAAACCTGAGGTATCTGTCCGAAGTGGAAAACATCCACACGGCCCACGCCGTGATCTGGAGTCAGCTCAACATCGATGGTGGAGGCGCGGACGGCTCCCCCTCCTATCCCTTCTATCCCTCAAAAGAACATTTCTGCAAACCGGCTCAAGGTGCTGCTGATTTCATTGATTGCGTCAACCTGGATGGCTGGACGATGGATTTCATCTGTGCCCGCCAAAGCGGTGCAAACGGTCATGAAATTACGGGTTTCAACAGTCGTCGTGGTGTCGGTCCTATTGAAACCTACAAGGGCTGGGGGTTGGATTTGGGCCACCGGGAAGTGATGCATACGCAATCCATCCATTTTGACAAGGGCATTGAATTGAACGGATTCGGTTGGGTCACCTGTATTTGGGAAGCTCAATTGACCTACGAATTCGGACAAAAATTTATTTGCGATGCGCTGGAAATGTGGGTGACCGATACAAAAAAGCGCTGGCCGGACACCCATTTTGTCACATTCGGTGAATTTGGAAATAGCTGGAGAAATAAGTATAAAACGAACGATGACTGGAATTACAAGTTTGAGGAACGGGGTTCCGGCCTGGGCGACTCTTACAACAATCTGGAAATCAAATGGTTTATGAATAAGTCTTTTCGTCTGGCTATGCTGCGCGACTGGCACAAGAATACTCCTGCCTATGTGATAGACTTCACCCGCTACGACCTGCCGGCCAGGGAGCCGAAAGATCCAAGTCCGGAGCATCCCACCAGAGATTGGAGCTTGATGGGGAAAATAAATCAAAAAGGACTGAGGGTTCAGGATAAGCCAAGATTGCTTTTGGATATGGACAAGGAAGATCAGGAGATGATACGGAAGCACTATCCGGAATTATTTATACAGAAACATTAGTTTTTGGAATGTCTTTTCCATTTTCCTTGAAACACTCCGTTTTTTTGATGTGGCCGGCCGCTGCCTCCGATTCAAAAAGCTAAAAAGCATGTTGCGCTCGGCTAAGTTTTCGAGCCGCTGCGCTGCGCTTGCTCGACCTGCGGTCGGAAGACGAAAACTTATACGCCTCTCTACAACATGCTTTTTTCTACGCTTTTTTCATAGTCGGCATTGGCTCGGCCACATCAAAAAAACTGCATTTGTGGGATTGGTTTAGTTTTTTTAGCCTGCATAATAGAACTTGCTGCTGACTATGCTCTATAAGAAAAGAAAGCTCTGTAGCTAAAGCTTGCGCTGTGTTTCTTTATTTGACTTTAGTCATAAATTTCTTGTTGTTAAATATTTTTATTATCAGGAATATAGCTTTGAAACATTTTCTACATCGGCCAATAGTAGAGGTCTGAACGTTTTATATAGAATAATTAAATTAAAATATTTCGCTCTAGTTGAAATACATTCAATTGATCAACTTTTAACCCAATATCTGAATTGATTTTTAAGCAAAGATCATTTACATATTTATCACTCCAGAATGGATGTACGATAATATAGATTTTATCCTTTTTTAGGAACATATATAGTCCACCTTCAATTTTCTTTACACCATCAAATTGTTTTTCAAATGCATTCAGTGTGTCAATCAGATAATCTTTCCAATAAATTGTATTAAAATCTATCTGAGTTTTTGGAACCCCGGCCATTTTCGCAACATCTAACCCTAAACGCCAATTAAGAAATGGGTGTAGATATTGATTGCCAAAATCTTGAATACAATCGTAACAGGAAGAAGAACATCCTTGCCTATGTTTATTCTCAACTAAACGTTCATATATTCTACCATTTTCTAATAAAGGATTAATCAGTGCTTTTTCTGGTATATCATTATATATATTGCCACTCAGATATGAACAGTATCCTGCGCCATTTTCAAGTTTTTCTACAATAAAGACTTCTGGTTGCTTCAACAAATTTATGTGATACCCAACGCTTATTTCATTTGTTTCAATATCTAGATAGTCACACGCAGCATTTCTCAATAAATACCCCCATGAACTGAAAGCAGCTTTGATGGCTCTTTTCCTTATTGGGTTTTCTGATAATGGATTCAATTCTAACTGAGTGTTATAATTATTTAATGAAAGAGTCATAACCCCTGTAGTTCTTGTTGCTACTAATGCTACAGACTCTTCATTTTTAAATGTGTTTTTACCCCTACGTTCATATGAATATGCTTCTGAACTAGCCCAGATGGGTGTATTATTTACTTGAGCAATCTTAAAGAGTTTTCCTTCGTTGCTGTTAATTTGATGAATTCTGCCTGAATCCATTAAATGGTTTGTTTTTATAATTAGATTTTGAACGTTTTTTTGTTGAATGAGTTCTTTTTCACAGTCTAGTACAATATCACCAGCATTTGATGACCACTCAAAAACACCATTAAAATCTTTATGTTCCTCGTAATCCACGCAAAAGGCAGTTGGAGAACACGCTTTTACAAATTTTAATGGATTATCGCATATCGGACAATTTTTAGACTCAATTGGAGTAAGTGTTGAAAAACCACAAAAGGAACAAGAACTCAATTTGTTCTCAAGAATATTACGGGCATCAATGGGTCTATATTTTCCTTTTTTCCTTTCATAATCTACAAAACCAACGGCTTTATAAAGTTTTTTGTCCTTAACTATTTCTGCACCTGGAGCAAAAGAACTAATTGCCATATCGACGTTTCGATCAACAACTTTTTTCTCATCTGAATCGTTAGGATCATTTAAATAGAGTGATCGAACTCTTGTGGGAAATCCGAACATTGGTAAAAGACCCGCATTTGCTAATCTTTCGCTTAAATCTGATTGAGTATAAGTTACATCATCAACGATGTTGTCAATTTTTGAAATTAACTCTTTTTGAAATTCAACACTAAGACCATTTCTTTCCTCGTCTGTGATTAAAGAGACTCCTGTTACAATGTTTATTATGTGATCAATTTTTGGCTTATTAGACTTTATCCATTGCGAAACTATAGGTTTATTTGTAGCCCATTGATAAACCTTCCCAAATTGACCATGAACACTATCATTATTCCCTGGCATAGCAGAATCTTTTAAAGATTCACTAAGAATCTCCTTTATTATGATTCGTTTAGATATTTCCAAAGAACGCATTTCAAGGTAAGGGTCTTTAGGAATATCTGAGACCATTCTTGCTGTTTGCCAATAATGAGTTTGATCATGGCTATTTCCTTTAGCTATAGTTAGCGCAATAGAAAGTGGTAATCCACGACGTCCGGCTCTACCAACTCGTTGTTGATAATTAAATCTCTGTGGTGGTACATTGCCAAGCATTACTGCAGATAATGAACCAATATCAACGCCAGCTTCCATTGTTGTCGTAACACTAAGTAAATCAATTTCTTTGATTCGTTTATATTTTATTTCATTTTCCAGAAATATTTTCTGGAAATAACGTTGTCGCATTCTAGAGTCTTCAGTAGATGTTTGACCTGTCATCTCTTCACAATGAAGTGAATATAGATTGGTCTGTTGTGTAAGGTAGGAATAGTAATCGTTTGAGTTGTGAATATCATCGTATGATAAGATTTTATGGGAAACAAGTTTCACTTGACAACATGTGCAGTATCCACATGATTCTTGAAGATGAGGAGTTTTGCAACTTGGGCATACCCATACTTTATCGCCGACTTCGGATTTCTTGAAATATAGATTATCGCCTGTAAGGAGCATTTTATCCGTATCTATAATCTTACTATCACGTAAAATTGATTTTACATTGTCTGATATTGGATGAGGCCCACGTGAAGTTTCGTTGTATACTTTATTGGCAAAAGCCCAGTATTTTTTAGGGAAAGAATCAGGACGATATTTTGATTCTTCTCCTTTGATTCTTCTTTTTTCACCCAATATTCTTATAGTGGAGTCTATAAATTGTTCTAGCTTTTTGTCTTTATGTGAACTTTGATAACAAGCTGTAACTGTGCCAAGCATTAAAGATTCAAATGATCGTTTTTGGTGTGCAAACAGTGTAATCATTTGTTCTTTTTTATTTGCACGTTGTAAACGTTTCATTTCATGACGTTTTGTATCGCTCAAATCAGTAAAGAAACGATTTTGTTCCCAATCAATTGTTTCTTCCCATTCTGGATCATTGAAATCAGGTAGTGGACCTGCTGGATTAATTCCTGTAGCAATTAGTTTTGAACATATACTATCCTCAACTGTATCAATTCTTATAAGTCCTCCAGCTAGCTGGCGATCTAAAAAATCGGAATCTTCTGAGGTCAATCCTCTTCCATTTTTCTCACGGTTTATGAGTTTTACTATATTTTTGAAAGAATCATTATCTCTTAGTTCTTCAACTCTTTCATAGTCTGAATTTGAGGGCTTTATATCACTTCTAAAATTGCGTAAGAATGAAATATTATCTTCTCCTTGTTCGCAAATACCTAACAAAACTGCCTGGCGCAACGTGTCCCTATAATGATCTAATTCAATTCCAGCTGAAAGTTTAGCTGCTGCTTGACGACTATCTGAAAACAAAACAATTTTTGAATTAGACAAACCAAAACCTTTCATAGTTCGAATTAATGCATCGGCCATTATTTGATTAACCTTTTGCACACCTGTACCATGTCTTCCTATTGGTGTAAAATCATGCTTGTCCTTAATTTCCATTTTAATACTACAGTGCGGACATGTATCAGGGAGTTTTACCAAATCCTCTTTTTGTTGTTCGTATAATAGCCAATCACCATCTCTATTAGGGGAGAATTCACCTATAAGATGGTTATAATTAACAGGTGTCCATCGTTTCTTTTTAGTCTTTTCAGAATCATTCTTACCCTTGATTACTTTCCATAAAGTACAAAATTGAGGATTTTCTTCATCTAGAGGAGGTTCTTTAAACAAAAAAGTTTTTCCATTGTTTTTGACTAGATACCCACACAAATATATTTCACCGCACATGCGACATAGGTAGACTTCTAATATTCGTGAGCCACAAACGCAAGTTGCTTTAGGAGTTCTATATAATTTCCCAATTTCACGATTATCCCAATTAAAATCTAGAGCTACTGCATTACAATTAGGATTTGAACACGCCCATAACCCATTGATGTTACGGAAAAACAAATGAGTTCTCAAGGGTTGAATAAATTTTCCTTGTTCATTTGTTGTTAAACAAATAGCCTTTAGAAGGCCCTCCATAATTAAATCTGAACTTTCACCTGAAATACCAATTATTTGTTTTATAGAAGCAATATCTTTGGAAATCAATCGATTATCATCCTGTAACGCAAACCGTAGCCAATCTAAAAGATTATAGTTTGAAACTAACTCTTTTGCTTCTTTTCCATTCACCTCTGTTTTAAGCGCAAAATCTTTCAACAATTCTTGAGGAATTGGAATTACAGGTTTTTTGGTTGGTTGAAAAGTTGGGCCTCTTAATATTTTAAAAGGATTCTCGTTTAGTTCTTTTTTAATTCCAAAAAAAGAACACAAATAGTCAATTGTTCGATCATTTTCATCCATTGATGCACTGGATGCCAAAAATTGTACCTGCTCAGAATTTGGAGTTAAACCGAGTTTTTCTAAAAGAACTCGAATAATATATGCAACCTCAGTACCAGATGTTCCACGATAGGTGTGTAGTTCATCAATAACTAAGTGAAAGATGTTTCTTTTATCTTCAGCCAACCATGCCTTTGTTTGTTCAAAGATTGGACTTTCAAATGAACGATTCAATATAATGTTTAACATACTGTAGTTTGTAATCATTATATCAGGAGGAGTATCTTGCATTGTCCATCTATCCCACATCTCGCCTGAATCTTCTTCCATACATGGAACGTGATAAAGAATATCCCAATTTTCTGAATCGCTTGCTGTTTTTTTTGCTGAAAGCCATGAGTCTTCTAATTTTCGTTTTTCAACATTTTTTTTATTGGGACTTTTCCTATCTCCACTAAGAGGAGTGGCGCTAGTATAGCGACCAAAGTAGAATCGATTCCCATTTCTATTTTTATTTAGCCAACCACGAGTCCCATCGTAACCAGGATGATTACTATTTAATGCTTTTCTTAAACGAACCATCTGGTCTTCGGCTAAGGCATTCAGAGGATAAAGAATTAAAGCTCGAAGAGCTCTGGGACGATCGGTTGGAACAGTCCAATTCTTTGATTCATTTACTAAGTCAGCAATTACAGGAAGTAGAAAACATTCTGTTTTTCCAGAACCCGTTCCTGTAGTTGCAACAATATGCTTTCTATCTTTAATAGCGTATTTGATTGCATTGTATTGATGTTCATATAGCTTTCGTTCCTCTATTTTTGAATCATAGAATAATCCTTCAGAAACAAAATCATTGAAATCTTGTGATATATTCAATTTTTCGCAAGCATTTTTTAAAGTAGAAACTTCAGGATACTTTTGCACTATTTCTATAATAGGAGGCTGACATAATGCAGATTCTTCACTGAAAAGAGTGGCACGCTCTTTTGAATATTCATCATGAAAAAGAGGGAGACCACTATTTAAATATTTCAGGTAAATATTTTTTAGATCTCTATGTATCTTAACCGGATTATTCATCGTTCTATTATTGCATTATTGAAAATTCTATTTATTTCCTTGTACATCTGCTTAGAAACATGTGTAAATTTATTATCGGTTGGAATATTATCTCCAAATAGTAACATATTTAAACTTAGAACTCGAAACAACAGTGAAGGACATGATAAATCAGGAAGTAATAATACTTCTAACTTTGAGTTATATTCCATACGTTTTTTCTTTAAAATATTCTGGTATGCATTTGCTAAAACGAAGGCTTCAGGATTCTGACTACGAGAGGGAATTTCTTTTATAGTATTATTCGGATAAATAAAATACTTATTATGGTCATCTTGTGACTTTTTCGCAACACCGAAGTTATTATTGACTTGAGCTTTTTCCCAATTATTATCTTTAAAGTATAGATAATTATCGGAAGCGGATATTAGATAAGCCTCATTAAATGAAGAAATAATCTTATCGATAGATGGAAAGTTCGATAATACTTGCGCAGGTTTAAATAAATAGGATTTATAGCCATTTTCAATATAAATATTTTCATACTGCCTAATTTTACCAGTATCAACCCTCAAGTAAGGTTCAAGCGCTATTCCCAAATCCAATGCTATTGAATTATTCAAGTGTTCTGCTCTAAACAATATAGAGTATTGAGTGTATTGATTATATATCATTACGGGATCAGATATATAGTATTTATCTTCACCTGCAAACTCCATTATTCCCATACGTAATAATGGAGTAGAAATGTTTCGGTCGAAAGCTTTATTACTATCATCCATGTGAAAATATTCTGTATTCAGAAAACTAGCACAGAACTGTTTCATTGACGACATAGGACGAATCTGCCAATGAATCAGCCAATCAACAAAAACCTTTTTTGCATTAAAATGTTTACTCTGGTTCAGTGACATAATATTCATTAATAGAATGAAAGTCTTCTTCATCAAAATCCTCTATACCTTTGAATAGAGTAATTGCCTTGAAAAAACAATCTTCTTTTTTTATGGAACTCTTTTTTGTATTTTCAAAACTTATTTCAGGGCAAGTAAATGCAGCAATACTTTTTTTGTAAATCGGAAGACCAATTCCTTTTTCAGTAACAGTACGCAAAATTCTAAGATTGGTAGGTAAACATGTTTGCCCAATTGGAATTATTCCCCGGATACCTTGAATAATATCAATAACTGGTGACATATAACAGTCAATATGAGACATGTTTATGTTCTCTAAAATTAAAATATGGATTTTTTCTGGTTCTTTCTCTGCAGATTTCCATAAGTTTCCCAAACCGTTATTCCACAATTTATCGAAAGAAATCCAATCTATACCAACTTGTTGTACAATGAAATTCGTACTATTTATTGATTTTACTATTGATGTAGCAAGCCGGACATCAGGTAAAATGATTAGAGGCCTATAACAGAAACAATCAACTAAATTAAACAAGAATTTTTCTTCTAAAAACAAACCAAATTCTTTTAAAGTAGCTATTAATCGACCTCTAAATGATTGAATATCATAACATTCAATTGAAGTATCATCATGACATGTTTCTATTACAAAAGATTTTACTTCGTTATCTAGCGAATTTACACTACCTAGGACTTCTTTTATAATGTTAAAATCAGAAACAATACTTTCTTTTCTCTTTTCTAAAAGAGTTATTTTTTGAGAAAGTGCATTAATCTCATCTTTTTTTAATACTACTATTTGATCGTATTCTTCTAACTCTTGACTGATCTTCTGTATTCTATCATCTCTATCTTTAATTGCTTTGCCTATTTTTTCGTCTCTTTCTTGTTCTGCTTCTTCTAAGTCTGAATTATAATCATTTTTGATTAGAGTTATTTGATCTTCAATACAATTTACGATTAAGTTTGTAAAGTGAGGATTTTCTTTTAATGTAATTAAATCCTCATAAGTAAGTAAAAACTGATTATTATGCTCGAGTATAAAATTCATTCTTGACTTATAAAGATGATCATTTTGTACGCTCGTTAGAATGTCTGGTAGAAAATCTTTCAACTGTTTACCAATATTCATTTTTGTGAAAAAAGCAGTATCTTTTTCTTTTATTTCTTTACTAAACCATTTGACCAATTCAGCATTATTTATAGTGTCTATTGTAAATGACTCTCCTTCAATATCCCCTAAAACTATTCCACATTGACTACCTTCGTTGTCGGAAGTAAAGTATAATTTATCTCTATTTTTTAACAAGAATTCTTCATTATTATGCCAATATTTAAGAAAATCCACACCATCTGTTTCAAAGAAGCATTTTATTAGGCCATGTTTTGTCCAAATATAGAAGTCTGTATCAAAACCCAATTTCAGTTTCTCTTCTATTAACTGAAGAGATATTTTCTGACGTACAATTTCTAAACTCAGAAAGTCTTTTTTTGTTATTTCTGGAAAAGAGGCTTCAAATACAGGAATACCAACAAGGGCTATTTCATCACGTTCGCTCAGTATATATGAAGTATATCCACCAGTTCCAGCTTTCTCACTTGGATTAGGGTAATAGGAAATTTTATAGAAATTCTCTGCTTTAAGATCGGGATGATTGATAAATAATTTATATGAAAAGATGTCACCTTCAGGACGAAACATTTCTTTGGATTTTTTCTTATCAATATGGCAGAACTCATTATTTTCCATAATCCCAACAATAGAAAATAATCCATGCTGTTGACCATTGTATGGTTTTTTTAGATAGGCTAATACCGGTTGTTCCATTTCTTTATTTGTTTGAGTTGCTTATTTACTAATGGTTCGTTTTCTGATATTGAGTTTCCGAATAATAAACTGCTATTCAATTTAACCCATGTTGATATTGGTCTCAAAACAGTTCCGTTATTACTTAAAGAAGAAAAATCTAAGCCCTTCAAATCATAAGTGTGATCATTTATCCAGTAATTTGGTCTTTTTAATGACCAACCTGTTTTACAATTTGAGATTATTACATTAGGTTTCTGTATATGAAATTCTCTTATTGGCCCGTCAGGAATTTTTAAACGATAAGAATTAGCCGGATAGTTTTGAAGTGAAAAGATCTCACTACAAAGAGCTTCTTGTTTTTTGCCATTTAATAAAAATATCGTAGCTCGGTTAAAAATAATTTGTGGACCAGCAGATTCCATCCAAATATTTCGATCTAATCTTAAACCGCCAACTAATTCATAGGGCATTATTTCTTTGGTATACCATTCTCTAAATATTGTTGAATCTTTTCCTCTTATAAGAATATAACTTCGAGTTTCTCTGATTATTGAAATATTGCAACAATGTTTATAATTAGTAATCTCCCAATCTGCAAAATAAGACTTATTGAAAAGGAGAAGTCCCTCTTGCTTAGGTTCAATTGTTTTCTTGTTTAAATAGTCATGAAATGTCGGATCTTTAACAAATAAAATGACACCCCTGTTATCAAAATAAGATGAAAGTTCTTTACAAAGATTTGAATTCGTATCAATCTTTATCTCCCGCACTAGTTGAGTGTTTCTAATAGAAACCCTGTCAAAAGTTTCGTCTATGCAAATAGTTAAAAAATCTTTTGTTCTTTCGGGTATGGTTCTTCTTGTTCCACTTTTCATTGGAATAGCAGGTGCAAATCCATTCCACTTTAAATAAAAATTATAAACCTGTCGTTCAACAGATTCACCTTGTTTTTGTTTTATTTTTTCGTATCTACTTTTTAATCCAATAAAGTCACAATTTTTAGCAGATATTGGGAAGACTATAGAAATAAAATCCTCAAATGATAATTCTTCTTTCGGAGAGAGTCTGCAAACAACAATAAAATAGTGAGTGAACAAAGTTAGGTCATCCTTATTAAAAAGAGCAAAAGACAATGGATATTGGACAAATCTACCTGGACCTGCTTTTTGGTATATTCGTTTAACATAAAAATCATGGTCATTACACCAACAATAAAATATCTTCCAATATTCATCTTGATTTTCAAGATACCAGCGATCAATATGATAATTTGTTGATTCACCTATTGATAATCCTTCTGATAAAAACTCCAACAAGCGCACATTATAAGCTCCAGCAGTAAAAATATCGTCTGATTTACGTTGTGACGTAATATAAACCTGTATTGCTATAATACCAATTATGTTCTCGAACGATGATTTACAACGACTAAAGGCATTGAAAATTGTTTTATTAAAAAAAGATGATTCACAATTATTTTGATTACAAAAATCTTGAATAACTGATTCATCAATAAGAAAAGAGAGTGGTTCACCCTTAAATTCTTCTTTGAAGAAATTATCAATTATATAGTTACAAAATCTATTGTACATTTTTCCATTGTTTGAATTTGTAAAGAGATTTTTACTCCCTAAACACTTTGATTCCATAAAGTAATTTTTTTTGAAAATTATTTATCGCGCTTAAAATTACTCTTTTAAATATTTAAGAAAAATTAATTGAATATAATATTTTAAATATTTATACATATTTCTAGCACAAAATACATCTTATACTATTTCACATCAAAAATCTCACTCCTAACCCTCATCAAATTCCCCATTATTTCGTACTTTTGCATCAAATTCTTTTTCCAGCCCTATGAACGAACGCGTCCTGATGATCGAGCAAGCCGACCCCGCGATTTTACACGGTGTCAACAACTGTAACATTCAGCTTATTAAAGCTTTATACCCAAAGCTTCGGATTACAGCGCGCGGAAACGTCGTGAAAGTGCTGGGCGATGAGGCGGAAATGGATACATTTGAGATGGCACTCAATGCCATGGAGAAATACTGCTCGGATTACAATACGCTCAACGAGGAAACGATTCGGGAGATTGTCAAAGGCAATGCGCCCATGGTGGTTAAGCAGGATCATATGATCGTGCATGGTGTGAGTGGTAAAACCATCATGGCCAGAACAGAAAACCAGCAGAAACTGGTGAAAGCTTTTGACACCAACGATATGATTTTTGCGATTGGACCGGCAGGTTCGGGTAAGACCTATACCGCGATTGCTCTGGCTGTCAGAGCGCTGAAAAACAGAGAAGTGAAAAAGATCATCCTTTGCCGTCCGGCGGTGGAAGCGGGTGAAAAGCTCGGTTTCCTGCCAGGAGATATGAAGGAGAAAATTGACCCGTATCTGCAACCTTTGTACGATGCACTAGAGGATATGATTCCACCGGCAAAGCTCAAGGATTATATGGAAAACAAGATCATCCAGATTGCCCCGCTGGCTTTTATGCGCGGACGGACGCTCAACGATGCGGTCATCATTCTGGATGAAGCTCAAAATACAACGACAGCACAAATCAAGATGTTCCTGACGCGCCTGGGCATCAACGCCAAAATGATCATCACCGGGGATATTACCCAGATTGATTTACCATACAATGTCACTTCGGGATTGGTTCAGGCCATACAGGTACTTCGGAACGTGAAAGGTTTAGCCAAGGTCGAGTTTGAAAAAACGGACATTGTCCGGCACAAACTGGTATCAAGGATTGTGGATGCTTACGAGAAGCATCAGGAAGAACGGGCAGATCAGCGCCGTGAATTGAAAAATGACGATAAAAAAATAAACCCATCGCCGGATTCACCAGAAACACCGGCCTTAGAAAAAAAGTAAAACTATGAAACAAGCTCTGACCAGAACCGATTTCAATTTTCCAGGACAAAAATCCGTGTATCATGGTAAAGTGCGCGACGTGTACAACATCAACGACGAACTCTTGGTGATGGTAGTAAGCGACCGTATTTCAGCTTTTGACGTAATCTTGCCTGAAGGCATCCCTTACAAAGGACAAGTGTTAAATCAGATAGCAGCCAAGTTTCTGGATGCGACACAGGACATCGTGAAAAACTGGAAAATTGCCACACCCGACCCTATGGTTACCGTTGGTATCAAATGCATACCTTACGAAGTGGAAATGGTGATCCGGGGCTATCTCACAGGTCACGCCTGGAGAGAATACAGCGAAGGCAAACGTATGCTTTGTGGTGTTCCAATGCCAGATGGAATGGTTGAAAATCAAAAATTTGAAACACCTATCATTACCCCCACAACCAAAGCTTATGAAGGCCATGACGAAGATATTTCGAAAGAAGAAATTATCGCTCAAGGCATTGTTAACAAGGATGAATATGAATTACTGGAAAAATACACCCAAGCCATTTTTCAACGCGGTTCAGAAATAGCTGCTTCTATGGGTTTAATCCTGGTGGATACTAAATATGAATTCGGAAAAAAAGACGGTGAAATCATCCTGATGGACGAAATTCATACTCCAGATTCTTCCCGCTATTTCTATGAAGCTGGTTACGAAGAAAAACTGGCTAAAAAGGAACCTCAGAAACAACTTTCCAAGGAATTCGTTCGTCAGTGGCTCATCGAAAATGGATTCCAGGGCAAAGACGGACAAGTAGTGCCTGTCATGACTCCGGAATATTGCATGAGTGTATCTGAGCGTTACATTGAATTGTATGAAAAAATCGTAGGAGAAAAATTCGACAAAGCAGACATAGCAGACCTTACTGGCCGTATCGAAAAGAATGTAACGGCATTCCTGACTAAATAATACGAGCGAATCGTTCTGATTCTCTAACAATAAGTCCCTGTTGTCGCAAAGCAACAGGGACATTTTTGTATTTTTTATTATCTTTGCACCACTAAAAAACTGACCCACCTATGAGCGACCAAAGGTATATGATGCGCGGCGTTTCTGCTTCGAAAGAAGATGTACACAATGCCATCAAAAATATTGACAAAGGACTGTACCCCAAAGCATTCTGTAAGATCATCCCCGATATATTGGGCGGAGACCCCGACTACTGCAACATCATGCACGCGGACGGAGCCGGCACCAAATCATCTCTGGCCTATCTGTACTGGAAAGAGACCGGAGATCTCTCCGTGTGGAAAGGTATCGCTCGGGATGCCCTGATCATGAACATCGACGACCTGCTTTGCGTAGGAGCCGTCGACAACATCCTGATTTCCTCCACCATTGGTAGAAACAAGCTGTTGATTCCTGGTGAAGTCATTTCAGCCATCATCAATGGTACAGATGAATTGCTCGCAGAACTTCGCGAAATGGGTGTTGGCGTTTATGCCACAGGTGGTGAAACAGCCGATGTAGGCGATCTGGTGCGCACCATCATCGTGGACAGCACCGTCACTTGCCGCATGAAACGCAGCGACGTCATCGACAACGCAAACATAACAGACGGCGACGTCATTGTTGGACTGGCTTCCTACGGACAAGCCACGTACGAAAAAGGCTACAACGGCGGTATGGGCAGCAACGGACTGACCTCTGCCAGACACGATGTCTTTGCCAAATACCTCGCAGAAAAATACCCTGAAAGCTTTGACGCAGGCGTGCCTGAGGAACTGGTCTATTCAGGACACAAGAAATTGACCGACTCCGTTGATGGCAGCCCCATTGACGCAGGAAAACTGGTGCTCTCTCCCACCCGCACCTATGCACCTTTCGTGAAAAAATTACTGGATGCGATGAAAACGGACGTACACGGAATGGTACATTGCTCAGGAGGTGCACAGACCAAGATTCTGCACTTCGTCGAAAACCTGCACATCATCAAAGACGACCTCTTCCCCGTACCCCCTTTGTTCAGACTTATTCAGGAACAATCAGGCACAGACTGGCAGGAAATGTACAAGGTTTTCAACATGGGTCACCGTCTCGAAGTTTATTTAAAGCCGGAAAAAGCGGCAGAAGTCATTGCAATTGCTGAAAGCCTGGGCATAGAAGCAAAAATAGTCGGTCGCGTAGAGAAAGCGGATAAAGCTTGCCTCACCATCGAAAGCGAATTCGGCACATTTAATTATTAATCCCCTTTATGGCAGA
>Ga0123336_10000165_pt1 | contig 67394 bp, 49 predicted proteins | sample SSSSmetaG_FD_96466 | JGI IMG/M metagenome (GOLD analysis project Ga0123336, IMG submission 96466) | Glacier valley bacterial and archeal communities from Borup Fiord, Nunavut, Canada, to study Microbial Dark Matter (Phase II) - ​SSSS metaG | ecosystem: Environmental > Aquatic > Freshwater > Ice...
ATCTTTTACCTATTATATAACATTTTTAGAGAATTTGGCATTGCTTTTATTCATAAAAAACTGACCTTACTCCTTCAACCACAGTGTGTTGAAAAAAACGGAAGTTAAAAATTCAATTAACCTAATTAACTATAACACCAATGAAGTTATTATAAATAAAAAATACGGATACAACAGCTGGTAAGTGCGTTCAAACGAATTAAGTTATCCCTAGTATGAGCACGGTTGTTTTAGTAAAAAAAAAGAACCCATGTGATGAGTTCTTGATTTGAATGAAATCTTTTTAACAAAGCTTTATGGACTAACCTAAATGGTTTTTTTGGAAATAAACCTCATTAAGTTATCCATTGTAAGAGCTAGGTCACTTTCACAACGTTGTTTTGCTTGATTAAAGGGTACTGCTACGCGATTAATGCTAAATATGGCACTTACACCTTCATTGTATGCTTCCTCAATGTCATCTCCGATATCACCTACTATAGCAATGAGGGGTACCCCAGCTTTCTTTGTCCGGTGTGCCACACCAATTACCACCTTACCACGAAGTGACTGACAATCAATTTTCCCTTCACCACTAAAAACTAAATCGGCGTCCTTAAGGAGTGCATCGAACCCTACAGTATCTAGCACGGTTTCAATTCCCATTTGCAATCTGCTGCCAAAAAATGCTATCATACCACCGCCCATACCACCTGCAGCACCTGCTCCAGCAATGTCTGCAATGTCTTTGCCCAAATCTTTTTTAATCACGTCGGCCATATGAGCTAGATTTTCATCAAGGAGCTTCACCATAGCTTCATTCGCGCCCTTTTGAGGACCAAACACGGCAGCAGCGCCTTGGGGGCCACACATAGGATTGTCAATATCACACATTGTTACTAGTTCAACTCCCTCAAGAGCTGGACTGAGTCCGCCAATACTAATTGAGTAAATTTTGTTTAAGGTTTCACCTACAGGGACAAAGTCCTTACCATTAGCATCTTTGAAGCAAACACCAAGCGCTGCTGCTGCACCAGCACCACCGTCATTAGTTGCACTACCACCAAGTCCAACAATAATTCTTTTACAACCTGCTTTTGCAGCATGTTCAATAAGCTGTCCAACGCCATAGCTGGTCGTTTTTTCTGCATGCTTATTTTCTCCTACTAATGGCAACCCTGCTGCTGCAGCCATCTCCACTACGGCTGTATTATCTGGCAAAATCCCATAATAACTCTGAATATCTTCAAAATATGGACCCTTTACAGTTAGCATCACCTTTTTGCCACCAAGTGCAGCTAAAAAGGAGTCCACACTTCCTTCACCTCCATCTGCAACAGGGATGCTAATTATCTCAGAATCTGGATAATAGGTGTGAATGACCTTTTTCATAGTTTCGCATATGTCAGTGGATGACATTGTTCCCTTAAAGGAATCAGGGATAAGTAAAACTTTTTTCATAATGTTCTCCTATATTTTCGGTTGTCAATTTTTGGTTCGGGATTAGTATTAAACAACATTTTCACATCTTACTATGTTACATCTCATGCTGGAACTATTTAATCAGTTACTAAACGTTTAAAGTCAAACTAGTATAAGCTTATTAAGTATATTTTAATTATAAATCCCTATTATGTAAATAACAAATTTATATCTAAATAAATGTTAAGAAAACCTTAAGAAACCTAATAACTGTTTTGTAAGATTGGACTGTTATTATTTAATAGTACACAATTGCTTTAAGTGTGATAATTTGTTAAACAATTTACATATAAAGGATGTGATATAATGTTTAGAGTTTATTTAAGCTACCTAAGCTAAATATAGTAATATTATAAACAAATAGGTTTTGGAGGTTAAGCCATGAATATTCTGGTTTGTGACGATGAAAAAGATATTGTGGAGGCTATAGAGATATACCTAAAAAATGAAGGTTATACCGTATTTAAAGCATATAATGGTGCTGAGGCATTGTCTGTATTTGATAAGACTGATATTCAGCTAGTCATAATAGATATAATGATGCCTGTAATGGATGGGATTAGAGCCACAATGAAGATACGGGAGAAGTACAACATTCCAGTCTTGATGCTTAGTGCAAAGTCGGAAGACACAGACAAAATCATTGGACTTAACTTGGGCGCTGATGACTACGTAACTAAGCCATTCAACCCATTAGAGCTAATTGCAAGAGTTAAGTCCTTGCTTAGGCGCTATGTTTCGTTAGGTAGCTTTGTTGCAAGGACAGGTCTGTTTAAAACAGGTGGTCTCATCATAGATGATGATGCAAAAGAAGTTAAGGTTGATGATGAATTAGTTCGATTAACACCTGTGGAGTACAAGATATTGAAGCTTCTGTGTGAAAACGCGGGCAAAGTATTCTCCATTGACCAGATTTATGAGCAGGTTTGGAATGAGCCTTCCTTCAGTCCTGAGAACACAGTTGCTGTACATATTAGAAGAATCCGTGAAAAAATAGAAATTAATCCGAAAGAACCAAAATATTTAAAGGTGGTGTGGGGTATTGGATACAAAATTGAAAAATTATAGATATTCGGTTTGGTTTAAAGTGTTTGCAATAGTTTTATGTGTGGCTGGAATGCTGACATTGTCATATGGACTTATGAAAGCTCCATATTTTGAAGATGCAATGCAAAATAAAGATTATAAAGAAAGCAGGAAAAGTAAAGACATATTAAGTGAAGCCTACCAACAGGTATCAGAAATAGCTTTCGCATTTAAAAACGAGGAGTATATAAAATCTGGTGCGGCTATAAACGACAATAATATTAGGGATAAAAAAAATCAACTTATTTCTGATAGAGAAAACAATATTAATGATATTAAAAACAGGTATAACAATATAATTGAAAATCGCCACAACAATGATATAGAAGTAGATAACTCAAATATAGATAATTCTCCTGATTCTGCACCAACTGCTCCTATAAATGATAGTAATCAGCTTTCTAATAATCTAATTCAAGAAAGAGACCAAGAAATTAAGGATGTACTTAATAAATATGATGATTTAATAAAAACTATTAAACCCGATTATATAAACGAACAATTATCAGAATATCATAACAAAGTAGAAAAATTAAACAAATTAACTGGAGTTTATTATACAGTTGTTAAAGATGGAAAAGTTACACTTTCCAACATAGGTGACAACTCAGCTGTAGAAGACTTCTACAAAGAGCTTCCTGTATATGAACAGATTACCCAATCCAATGTATATTCAATTAAATTTAATAATTACATTTATTATAATACTTACTCATATGAAGCATATAGTTTTCCCAATGATACAATAGTCTACATGGGTATGTCCCAAGAGAAATACAATACTGAACTTGCCACTTTTAACCAGAATTCAAAAGAAGGCCTTTTAGGAATAAAAATATCTTCCATAGGGCTACTTGCTTTCCTTATTGGATTAATCTATATCATCTATGCTGCGGGAAGACGTGTTGACAAAGAAGGCGTTCAGTTACTCGCTATAGACTTTGTTTTTCTTGATATTATGTTATTAGTTACCTCTGGAGCCATTGCCTTATGTATGGCTTCAATATTCGAATTTGGCAGATATCTTTTTATAAACATGTCTCAGTATAACCGCAGTTTGGTATTTGTGGTTTATGGTATAATCATTTCCCTCGGGACCTTAATGGGAATCTTATATGTTACGATGTTCACAAAAAGAGTAAAAAGACATGAAGTTATTAAGCATACGTTGATATTTAAGGTTTGTGCATGGGTTGTTCGGAAAATTAGAAGTATTTATACTAACTTGTTTTCTGAAATTAAGTTTATAATTGATAAACGTCCTCTGTCCAAGAGGCTGGTCCTTATTTTCGGAGCATATGCTAGTATAACTATAATTTGCATTAGCCTTTTCTTTGCAGGTCCTATAGGCCTTTTAGGTCTGCTAGGATTAGTGGGAGTTAATTTTATTGCTATTAATTTTTTACTTAAAGGCATAAAAACTTTAAATGACATAAAAATTGGTGCAGAAAGGATTCGTGCCGGTGAACTTTCCTATAATATTCCCGTGCAAGGGGTCCTAGAACTAAGAGAACTATCTGATACAATAAATAAAATCGCAGATGGTTTAAAAAATGCAGTAAGCAGCCAGGTTAAGGCTGAGCGCATGAAAGCAGAGCTTATCACAAACGTTTCACATGACTTAAAAACGCCTCTGACCTCAATAATAACTTATGTTGATTTATTAAAAACGGAGGGCCTCAAATCTGATAATGCTGATAAATATTTAGGTATAATTGATGCAAAATCTCAAAGACTTAAATCATTGACAGAAGATTTATTTGAGGCAGCAAAAGCTACAAGTGGAAGTATTTCAGTAAATTTTGAAAAATTGGATGTTGTAGCTCTGATAAATCAAGGTCTTGGTGAATTGTCTGACAAAATTGAAGCCTCAGGACTTAACTTTAAAACCAATCTTCAATCAGAAAAACTTTATGTTACTGCTGATGGTAAATTACTTTGGAGGGTTATTGAAAATTTATTATCAAATGTATTCAAATATGCTATGCCAAATTCAAGGGTATATATCGAAGCAGCTGCCACTGCTGAGCATGTAAGTCTAATTATAAAAAACATTTCTGCCTATGAGCTAAATGTAAATGAAGATGAGCTTATGGAACGCTTTAAAAGAGGAGATGCATCACGTCACAGCGAGGGCTCAGGATTAGGACTATCTATCGCCAAGAGTTTGACTGAGCTGCAGGGAGGAAGCTTCTCCATTGACATAGATGGAGATTTGTTCAAAGCAACCATAGTACTACCAATACCGAAATAGAACATAAATAAACGGCAAATAAAAAGTAGCTGTCTTAATTTTCAAACATTAAGACAGCTACTTTTTTAGATCTACGCCTGCTCGTTTACTTCATCAAGTTCAACACTTTCCTTAATTTCAATGTTTTCTTTCTTATCAGTTCCACCTTTTAAATTCTTAAAAGCTACTGACATCATGAGCTTTATCCTGTTCAATTGATTAACCTCGCTTGCACCTGGATCATAGTCAACAGCAACTATATTTGTTTCTGGATACCTTCTCCGAAGCTCTTTTATCATACCTTTTCCTGTTACATGGTTTGGTAAACAAGCGAAGGGCTGCATGCAAACTATATTTCCAGCTCCACTCTTTATAAGTTCAATCATTTCAGCAGTCAAGAACCATCCTTCTCCAGTTTGATTCCCTAGAGAAAGAATTTCAGAGGCACTATTAGCCAGATGATAAATTGAGTGCGGCGCTTCAAATCTTTTGCTTTGACGCAAATATTTTTTTAGATAACGCCTATACCATTCAATAGCAGCTATTATTGCATTGTTGGTTAGTAAGTTTTTTAAAGTACCCGATAAGTTTTTGTATTTGAAATTTGCATCATAGGCACAATAGAGAAAGAAGTCGATTAAATCAGGCATTACCGCTTCTGCTCCCTCATTTTCAATTACATCAACTACATTATTATTTGCATCTGGATGAAATTTTACCAATATTTCACCAACAAGGCCCACTCGCGGCTTAATAATGTCATATAATTCCAGTAAATCAAACTCTTTAACAATATTTTTTATGTTCTTTTTAAAACTTCCTTTTTTGTTCTCAAAAATAGAAGTCATACATACTTTTACCCACTTCTTATAGAGCTCATTAGCCGAGCCAATTACCCTCTCGTATGGCCTTACCCTGTATAGAACTCTCATTAGTAGATCACCGTATACAAGACCTTTGAAAGCCAAGTCAAGAAGCTTTAGTGATACCTTAAAGCCCGGGTGAGTATCCATTCCTAAAGCATTAAGTGATATTACTGGTATCTGGTTCATTCCTGCTTCAGACAAAGCCTTCCTTAGGAAGCCAATATAGTTGGTTGCACGACAACCTCCACCCGTCTGTGTAATTAAAACAGATACGTTATTTAGATCATATTGACCTGACTTCAAAGCATGAATGATCTGACCCACCACCATAATAGAAGGATAACAAGCGTCATTATTTACATACTTAAGTCCATCCTCAACTGCCGCATTATCAACATCTGGTAAAACAACTATATTATATCCCGAGGTTTTAAATGCCGCTTCAACAAACTGAAAATGTATTGGAGACATTTGTGGTGCCAATACAGTATGTTTTTCCCTCATTTCCTCTGTAAATATAACTTTCTCATATTTACTGTGTTGCTTATGATGTTTTTTAACTTTTCTGTCTCTTTCCTCTAATGCAGCTACCAAAGATCTAATTCTTATTCTGGCGGCTCCTAAATTGTTTCCCTCATCTATCTTCAAAACAGTATAAATATTATCATTTGAATGCAGTATTTCTTGAACTTGATCAGTTGTAACTGCATCGAGTCCACAGCCAAACGAATTAAGCTGAATCATTTCAAGCTCTGGGTATTCATTGACCACATTAGCCGCAGCATATAGTCTTGAATGATATTTCCATTGGTCAACAACTCTAAGTGGTCTTTCAATGCTACCCAAATGCGCTATTGAGTCTTCTGTAAAAACAGCAAAGCCATGAGATGCTATTATCTGAGGAATTCCATGATTAATCTCAGGATCTACATGGTATGGCCTACCTGCCAATACAATACCCTTTTTACCAGTTTCTCTAAGATATTTTAAGGTTTCCTCTCCCTTTTGTCTTATATCTCTTTTAGCATTTTCATCCTCAGTCCAAGCCTTATCTACAGCCATCACAATTTCAGCCTTGGGTATATTAAATTCTTTCCCCAAAACCTCGTATAATCTGTTTTTGAGCTTTTCCTTGTTATCATAAGGAAGGAAAGGTTTAAAAAATTTAATTCCGTTTGTATGCAATACATCCATATTATTTTTAATAACTTCCGGATATGAAGTTACAATAGGACAATTATAATGATTATCTGCTCCCTCATCTTCTAACATTTCATAAGGCAAGCAGGGATAAAATATAAAGTTTACTTTCTTGTTTACCAAACTCATTATGTGCCCATGTACAAGTTTTGCTGGATAGCAAACTGATTCAGATGGCATTGTTTCTATACCTAGTTCATAAATTTTCTTTGAAGAACGAGGTGACAGCTCAACTCTAAACTTTAGCTGATCAAAGAAGGTAAACCAGAAGGGATAGTTTTCATACATGTTAAGAACACGTGGTATACCCACTGTTCCTCTAGTATATTCAATACTATTTGTCTGCTTATAACCAACTATTCTCTTATATTTGTAATCATATAAATTTGGTACATCTTCATAAAAGCTTTCTATTCCAGCGCCCTTTTCACATCGATTACCAGAAACATATTTACTTCCATCGTTGAATTGATTTATAGTAAGCAAGCAACTATTACTACACAATTTACATCTTTGGAGGTCAGTATTATAGTCAAAGTTTCCTATATTTTCTTTTGTTAATAGTGTTGACTCTTTTCCCTCATACCTTTCCTTAGAAATAAGCGCTGCTCCAAAAGCCCCCATTAATCCAGCAATATTTGGCCTTACCGCTTCTCTTTCAGAAATCATTTCAAAGCTTCTCAAAACCGCATCATTCAAGAAAGTACCACCTTGAACAATAATCTTTTCGCCCATATCTTTTGGGTCACGTATTTTTATTACTTTGAGCAATGCATTTTTTATTACAGAATAAGATAACCCTGCTGATATATCGCCAACCTGCGCACCTTCTTTTTGAGCCTGCTTTACCCTTGAATTCATGAAAACGGTACAACGGGAACCCAGATCAACAGGCTTTTCTGCTAGCAATGCCTGAGCCGCAAAATCCACCACAGTGGTATTTAATGATTTTGCAAAAGTTTCAATAAATGAACCGCAACCTGAGGAACAAGCTTCATTAAGCATTATACTATCTATGATGCCATCCTTTATTTTTAGGCATTTCATATCCTGACCACCTATATCAAGGATAAAATCTACCCCTGGGAGGAAAAAATCAGCTGCTTTATAGTGTGCTATTGTTTCAATCTCTCCTATATCAACTTTAAGTGCGGCTTTTATTAAGCCTTCACCATAGCCAGTAACAGTAGAATTAACAATTCTAGCTTCAGACGGCAATTGTGAATATATATCTTTGAGGATTTTAATAGAGGAATTTAGGGGGTTACCTTCATTACCTCCATAATATGAGTAAAGTAATTCTCCATCTGTATCTATTAAAACTGCCTTTGTAGTGGTTGACCCAGCATCAATTCCCAAAAAGCAATGGCCCTTGTAATCCTTCAGCGACTTTACACTAACAGAATCTCTTGCATGTCTATCTCTGAATTCATCAAGTTCCTTTTGGTCTTTAAATAGTGGCCTGAGTCTTTCCACCTCATGTACGGATATAGTATTTATGTTAGGTAGCTTTTCTTTCAATGCTTTAAAGGATATACTCTTACTATCTTCCGACGAAAGAGCGGCACCTATTGCAACAAAAAGCTGAGAGTTATCAGGGAAAATCACTTCCTCGGGCTTTAGATTTAGAGTGATTTCAAATCTTTTTCTGAGCTCAGAGAGAAAATACAGTGGTCCTCCCAAAAATGCGATATTGCCTTTTATAGGCTTTCCACATGCCAAACCACTTATAGTCTGATTTACAACTGACTGGAAAACAGATGCAGCAACATCCTCCTTTGCTGCACCTTCATTGAGCAAGGGTTGAATATCTGTCTTCGCAAAAACACCACATCTAGCAGCAATTGGGTATATGACTCTACTGTTTTTTGCGAACTCATTTAGCCCTGTTGCATCTGTTTGCAATAGAGTTGCCATCTGATCAATGAAAGAACCTGTACCACCTGCACAAGTGCCATTCATTCTCTGCTCAAGTCCACCTTTAAAATAAGTTATCTTCGCATCTTCTCCACCTAACTCGATAGCAACATCTGTTTGCGGAATTAGCGTTTGAACAGCCTCTGAGCCAGCAATAACTTCTTGTATAAAGTCAAGCTCAAGCCACTGAGATACTAGCAGGCCGCCAGATCCAGTTATCATAACATTACATTCCTCAAGGTAAAAGCGGTCGCAGGTTTCATCCATTAATTCAAAAATCGTTTTCCTAATATCTGAATAATGTCTTTGATATTTTGAATATAGAATATTGTTGTGTTTATCGAGAACCACTATTTTCACAGTGGTTGAACCAACATCTAAGCCCACATGATAATTCTTCTTCATATTATGACTAATCTCCAAATTTCATTTTTTATTACCACATTAGTTGTACTTCAGCAAATTTCAGATAAAATTTCAACCAAGAATAACTAAACAATAACTTCCCATTTTTAAAGGGGCTATAATTTAGTTATTCCGGATAATTTATTCCTTTGAAATATCAATGTGCAGTTCTTGTAGCTGTATGTCATCTACTATATCTGGCGCATTATCCATAGGACTAGACGCATTTTGAACCTTAGGGAATGCTATTACGTCCCTAATACTGTCCGTCTTTGCCATAAGCATAATCATTCTATCCAAGCCGAAGGCCATTCCACCATGAGGAGGAGTTCCATATCTAAAGGCATTAAGCAGGAACCCAAACTTTCTGTTTGCGTCTTCCTCGGTAAATCCAAGCAGCTTTAACATTTTTGCTTGCAATTCCTGAATGTGAATTCTAATGCTACCTCCACCTAGTTCTACACCATTTAATACAATATCATATGCCTTAGCACGAACTTTACCGGGGTCGGTATCAAGTAATTCCAAATCCTCATCCATAGGACAAGTAAAGGGATGATGCATAGCTGAAAAGCGTTGTTCCTCTTCATTATATTCAAAAAATGGAAACTCCGTTACCCACAGGAATTTAAATTCATCTGGGTTCAATATATTCAGTTTTCTTGCAACATCAAGTCTGAGCTGTCCAAGAGCGTCATAAACAACCTTATTCTTGTCTGCAACAAAACAAATTAAGTCACCAGCCTCAGCTTTAGTTCTTTCAAGTAACGCTTTCATCTCTTCCTCAGTCATAAACTTTGCAAAGGATGATTTAATTTCATTATTGCTATCAATTGATATCCAAGCCATACCCTTTGCTTTATAAGTTTTAACAACTTCAACTAAAGCATCAATTTCTTTCCTACTGAACTTTGAGCATCCTTTTGCATTTATAGCTCTAACACTTCCTCCAGAAGCAACTGCATCTGTAAACACCTTGAATCCACAGTTCGCAACCAAATCAGACGTGTTTACAAGTTCCATTTCGAAGCGTATATCTGGCTTGTCAGATCCGAACCTCTCCATAGCCTCAGCATATTGCATTCTGATGAAAGGAGTCTCAAGCTCAACATTCAATGCTTCCTTGAATACCCTTTTAATAAAGCCTTCATTAACCGTGATTACGTCATCAACATTGACAAAAGACATCTCAATATCTATCTGTGTAAATTCTGGTTGTCTATCAGCTCTGAGGTCCTCATCCCTAAAGCATTTCGCTATTTGGAAGTACCTGTCAAAACCGGATACCATAAGTAATTGCTTGTATAACTGAGGGGATTGCGGCAACGCAAAGAACTTACCTGGGTGTACCCTACTTGGAACGAGATAATCTCTAGCACCTTCTGGAGTACTCTTTATGAGTATTGGTGTTTCTACCTCTAAGAAACCATTATCATCATAATAATCACGTGCAACCTTTGCTACTCTATGTCTAAGTATGAAATTCCTTTGCATGTCAGGTCTTCTTAAATCTAAATATCTATACTTAAGTCTTGTCATTTCGTTAACATCTGAATTCTCCTCAATATACATAGGTGGAGTTTCAGCTGTACTAAGTATTCTTAATTCTATTGCATTAATTTCTATCTCACCAGTTGCCATTTTCTTATTAATTGCCTCTGGTGCTCTTGCAGCAACAATGCCAACTACAGCTAAAACAAATTCACTTCGAATAGTCTTTGCCTTTTCAAACATCTCACCATCTTTGTCTGTAAATACAAGCTGCACTATTCCAGATCTGTCTCTCAAATCAACAAAAACAAGACTACCTAGATTTCTCTGTTTTTGAACCCAACCCATTACTGTTACGGTTTCTCCAATATTTACTGTACTGAGTTCAGTACATTTGTGACTTCTTTTCAGTCCATAAATTGATTCACCCATTTTTGTTATCCTCCATAAGCCTTGATAGCTCTTTATTAATATAGTTTTACACATAGACTTTATGATTCAACTTTGGTAGAACAATAATACTTATCGCAGGGCTTAAACTTCTAAGCTTTCAATAATTTGAGCTATATCAAGCTCATTTTGTTCGCCTGTTGTCATGTTTTTCAGCTTAAACTTTCCAGTATTAATTTCATCTTCACCGACAACCATTACGTATGGAATACCTAATTTGTCTGCATAAGAGAACTTTTTGGCCATTTTACCTTCATTGAAATAGATCTCTGCAGCAATTCCTGCATCTCTTATTTTAGTTGTGATTTCTAGTGCCTGTGCCATTGTCTCAGCCATTGGAATAACAAGGATTTTAGAAGGTGTTGCTTTCTTCATCTCTCCCAAAACTCCTGCTTCTCGGAGCTGGTAAAACAATCTTGTAAGGCCGATTGAAATGCCCACTCCAGGTAACTTCTTGTTTGTATAATTCTGTGCTAGATTGTCATATCTTCCACCAGAGCAAACACTTCCAATTGAAGGATATTGATTTAATATAGTTTCATAAATTGTACCTGTATAATAGTCGAGTCCCCTAGCAATAGTTAAATCCACTGTATAGTTAGTAGAAGGAACTTTAAAGGAATCTATATAATTGATTACCAATTCTAGTTCATCTATACCCTCATTAAAAATTTCATTGTCTACTTTCAACTCTCTTAAACTCTTTATTATCTCGCTGCAGCTTCCCTTTATATTAACAAACCTCAAAACGCTATCTGCATCATCACTCGATAGTCCAATTGCCCCCAGTTCAGAGATAACTGCCTTTTCTCCTATCTTCTCAAGCTTATCAATAGTCCTTAGCACCTCTGCTTTATCAGACACCTTCAAGCTCTCAAAAAAGCCATTCAAAATCTTCCTATTGTTAATTCTTATAGTAAAATCATCAAAACCTAGAGCCTTAAAGGTAGAATATATAACACTTAGTATTTCAGCATCATTTACTACACTTAGATTTTCATTTCCAATAATATCTATATCACATTGATAAAACTCTCTAAACCTACCCTTTTGTGGCTTTTCTCCTCTAAATACCTTACCAATATGATATCTCCTAAAAGGAAAGGTTAAGTCTCCAAAATGTTGTGAGACATAACGAGCTAAAGGTACAGTCAAATCGAATCTTAACGATAAATCATTATCACCTTTTTTAAATCTATATACCTGCTTTTCAGTCTCTCCGCCACTTTTTGCTAACAGCACCTCAGATTTCTCAATCATAGGGGTATCTAGTGGTATAAACCCGTACTTTTCATATGTTTTCTTGATGGTATCAAGCATTTCGTTAAATACAATCTGATCTGCAGGTAAAAGCTCCATAAAGCCTGGTAGTATTGAAGGTGTAATTATCTGCTTAGTCATTTAAACAACTCCTATCATAAAATATATAATTTCAAAATTAATTAAAATACTCGACATATGGTATTAAGCTATTTAAAATACAATAGATACCAATTATTACCATAACAATAAAAAAGTCCCCTAATCCCAACAAGGGACGAGAGGAAACTTCCCGTGGTACCACCCTAATGATTCTAAAAAATATAGAACCTACTTGAACTCTTTAACGCAGAAAACGGATGAGTTTTTCTCATCGGCCAAGAAGCTAAAGCTCCTAGAGGGTGTCTTTCCTCAACTTTGCTATAAGCTGCTCGCAGTCATCGTCAGCTTTTCTCTGAAATAGCAGTACTGATTACTCTTCCCTTTTAAGGCCTATCCAGTATTAACCTACTATATATTTTAAAATTCGTATCAACTATTGTCAATATTTATTATTTGATACTGATGACTTAAGTTAGTTTTTCTTTCAATCATTTCGTCAATTCTGAGCATATACTCTTCTACACTCTTGACATTGAAAGCCCGTTCAATCCTATTATGTGGGAAAACAACCTTTGTAGCGGCCCCTGCGCCACATGCTAGAATCGTTTGTCTTTCTTCCATTATTTGTATATTGTAAAGGCACTCTTTATTTTTTTTGCTGTAACCTACATTCTCAAGATTTCCCAATATGTTTTTTTGCCTATATAGATAATATGGAGCAAGTCCCATTTCTGTTGCATACTCATGAGCCATTCCTACCATTTCAGATACTTGCCTATATTGTGCTTCTAGATTATAATTTTCTTTTTCCTGCGTAAGCCTAGATGCTCTTTTAATGGACATAGTATGAACAGTTAAGTTGTCAGGTTTCATAACCTTTATTTTCTCAAGTGTGTTTTTGAACATACCCACATCTTCTCCTGGAAGTCCACATATTATATCCATATTAATATTGTCAAAACCCATATCTCGTGCCATGAAAAATGCATTTTCTATGTCCTCTGGAGAATGTTTTCTCCCTATTTTATCTAAGGTAACTGCATTCATAGTCTGAGGATTAATGCTTATTCTAGACACTTTACTATTCTTTATTACTTTCAATTTATCCATATCTATTGTATCTGGTCTCCCAGCTTCAATGGTATATTCCTTTACCTTGCTAAAATCCAAGTATTCTTCAATGCCTTTCAAAAGTCTTTCCAATTGATATGCTTTCAAAGAGGTTGGTGTTCCACCTCCAATATAGATGCTCTCTATCTCAAAATCATTGTCCTTTATTAGCTTTGCAGTATGCTTTATCTCTTTTAGTAAAGTATCCACGTAGGAATCTATTACTTTTTTATATTGTCCTATTGTACTGGAGCTAAAGGAACAATATAGACAACGTGTTGGGCAAAAGGGTATTCCTATATATACTGAAACACTGTTTTTGCTTGAATTCAAAAACATATTTCTCTGATTTTCTGCAACCTCATAAAGAAGGCTTGCTTTATTATCTGTAACAAAATAACCAGTCTTAAGAATTGAGATAATTTCTTCTTTAGTATCGCCATTATCCATAAATTCATTAACTAATTTGGTAGGCCTGATTCCAGTTAAAACTCCCCAAGGAATTGTTTTACCAGTAAAATCTCTTAGAATTCTAAATAAAAGTCGTTTAAATGATCTTTTAAAATTCATTACCTTCTGCTTGTCCTCTGAATCAAAAATACCATCACAACTTATGCTTGTCATTGCATCATATTTTGCGTCCTTAACATGAATATTCAACCTTTCCTGTCCTTCTATTACAGTTTTATAGCACAAAATAAATGCCTCGGAACACTTATCCCAAGGCTCATCAAATTTCTTAATTTCATCAGGCAAAAAAAATAATTTAATTATGTCTTCAAATTCATAATCAAAACACTTACATTCATTTCTATAAAATATCATTTTATCCTCTTCTTCGTTTACCATTCGATAGCACGTTTTATAGGGTTAGTACTCTGTTCTTTTCCTATTGTTGTACTCTTTCCGTGACCTGGGTATACTGTCATATCGCTTGGAAATAAAAAAAGCTTATCAACTATAGATTTATAGATATCCTCAAAACTTCCATTTGGTAAATCAACTCTACCATATCCAGAATTAAATAGTGTGTCCCCTGAAAACAAATCATTATTAACCTCAATACAGATAGAACCTGGCGTATGCCCTGGTGTATGAATTATTTTGAATTCCAACTCTCCTAGGTGAATGACGCTACCATCTCTTAAGTTTTCACGCTTACATTTAAAGGTCGTAGCCTTTCCAGTATAAGCTGATAGATTATATCTAGCATCCGACAATGACATTTCATCGTCAACATGAATGTATACCTTTGCCTTTGTATGTTCAGAAATATTATCTATTTCGGTAACATGGTCTATATGCCCGTGAGTTAGTATTATTATTTCAATTGTCAAATTTAACTCTTTCGCTATTGAAAGAACCTTCTCGCTCTTTACTCCTGCATCTATTAATAATGCTTTCCCTTTATCTCCAATTAAATATGAAACCGAATCAAACATACCACCTGTAATAGGTTTTATTATCATAAATATCCTCCAAGAGATATAATTGTTGTCAAAATTTAATCAAGACATTATACTCTCACCTTTAATTTAAAACTCTTTTTTGCTATCCAATAATAGTGTAACTGGTCCATTATTACTAATGTCTACTAGCATATCAGCTTGAAAGATTCCTGTTCTGGTAACTATGCCGAATTCCCTACATCTATTTACAAAGCTATCATAGAGCTCTTTTGCATTCTCCGGCCTTGCCGCTTTATCGAAACTAGGTCTTCTTCCCTTCCGGCAATCTCCATATAGAGTAAACTGAGAAACAACCAGTAATTCTCCCTCTATATCAAGAAGAGACTCGTTCATTTTCCCAGCAGCATCTTCAAAAATACGCAGATTAATAATCTTTTCAGTGAGATAGTCTACATCTGAGATAGAATCTTCTTGTCCCACTCCCAATAATACCATAAGGCCTTGATTAATTTCTCCTACAACCTTATCATTAACTGTTACTTTAGATTTCTTAACCCTTTGAACAACAGCCCGCATTTTAATCTCCTTGAGGCAAGCATGCTTCTTAATAAGTATTATTGCTTATTTCTTGTTACATCAAATACGCTATCTATCTTTTTGAGTTTTTTGCTTATTTTTTCCAATTGTTCTGTATTTGTTATTTCGAGTGTAAGATTAATCACGGTTATCTGCTCTTTTGTTGTTCTGGCATTTAAAGCTCTGATTGGTATTTTTAGTTCAGTAATGCTATTGGTAACGTCAAGTAGTAGGGACGTTCTATCATTAGCCATAATCGTTATATCCGCTTTGTAGGCAACATCACTTGTTGAAAACCATTTTACATCAATAAACCTACCCTCTTCTTCAAGTCCGGCTGTTACATTTATGCAGTCACTACGATGAACAGAAACTCCTCTTCCACGAGTTATATAACCAATTATTTCATCCCCAGGTACAGGATTGCAGCATCTCGACAACCTAACTAAGCAATTGTCAATTCCTTTAACAACTATACCACTCTCAGGAACATGCTTTTTCTTTTTTTCAGTTTTAGTCAACGCAATAGTTTCAAGAATTTGTTCGATTTCTTCAGGCTTTAATGTTTTTTTAAACTCATCCTTTAACTTAGTCAAGACTTTACTTGTTGTCATTGCACCATAGCCAATACCTGCGTATAAATCCTCTAACGTTGAAAAATTATATTTACGTAGTACTAATTCAATCCATTCTGGCTTAAATATCTGATTATAGGCAAACCCCTGCTTTTTGAGCTCCCTATCAATCATTTCCTTGCCTCTAACGATATTTTCTTCTCTCTTTTCCTTCTTGAACCACTGATTTATTTTATTTCTAGCTTGGCTGCTTTTAACTATTTTCAGCCAATCTCTACTAGGTCCATGTATCGTGGAAGAAGTCAAAATATCAATAATATCACCATTTTTTAGCTTGTAGTCAATGGGAACCATCTTTCCATTAACTTTAGCACCTATCATCTTATTACCAATGGCACTATGAATATAATATGCGAAGTCAACTGGTGTAGAAGAAACGGGAAGATTTATCACATCCCCCTTTGGTGAGAAAACAAAAACCTCATCAGTAAACAAATCGACTTTAAGAGTTTCCATAAATTCACTCTCATCTCGGGTATCTTTCTGCCATTCCAAAAGTTGCCCTAACCATGCGAATTTATTATCGGATTCTTTTCCATCATTTATGCCTTCTTTGTATTTCCAATGTGCAGCAATACCAACCTCAGCTACCCTATGCATATCCCATGTTCTTATCTGAACTTCAAAGGGTTGACCCTCTGGGCCTATTAACGTAGTGTGTAAAGATTGGTACATATTTGGCTTCGGCATTGCTATATAGTCTTTAAATCTTCCCGGCATAGGCTTGTACAGCTCATGAACAAGTCCAAGCAATGCATAACAATCTTTAACTGAGTTTACTATTATTCGAAATGCGAATAAGTCATATATTTGATCGAGCGTCTTATTTTGGCTTTCCATCTTTCTGTATATGCTATAGAAGTGTTTAGGTCTTCCATCGATTTGAACATTTTCCAGGCCCAACTCATTAGTTTTCTCTTTTAAGGTTTGAATTATTTCTAATATATAAGCCTCTCTTTGCTTTCTCTTAAAGGCAATTTTCTCAACTAAATCATAATATCCCTTTGGATCTAAATATCTTAGACACAAATCTTCAAGTTCCCATTTTATCTTAGAAATACCAAGTCGGTGTGCTAAAGGAGCATATATTTCCAAGGTTTCAGTGGCTATTTCAATTTGTTTGCCCTCAGTCATATATTTTAGAGTTCTCATATTATGAAGCCTGTCTGCAAGCTTTATCATAATAACTCTAATATCCTTTGCCATAGCCAGAAACATTTTCCGAAGATTCTCTACCTGTTGTTCTTGCTTTGATGTAAACGGAATTTTACCAAGCTTCGTTATTTTAGTGACTCCATCTACAATATCTGCAACCTCAACTCCAAACTGAGCTTTAATCACTTCATATGTACATGTTGTATCCTCAATCGTATCATGAAGAAGTGCAGCGACAAGTGCAGTTGAGTCCAACTCCATGTCAGCTAAAATAATTGCCACTTCAACTGGATGGATTATGTATGGCTCCCCTGAATTTCTTTGCTGCCCCTCATGTGCGGTTTTAGAAACGTAATATGCCTTTTCAAGCATCTCGAAGTTACTATTAGGGTCGTATTTTTTTACTTTTTCGACAAGCAATGAAAAGCTATCTATCAAAGTGTCCTCCATAAGTCCATATGACTTCTGATTATATTAATACTTTACAATCGAGTTGACTTTAAAGTCCTTAAGCTTATCCCTACCACTCAGAAATGAAAGCTCAATAAAGTATATCAGGCCAACTACTTTTCCTCCAAGCTGTTCAACTAATTTAATATTGGCTCCAGAAGTTCCACCTGTCGCAAGAAGATCATCCACTATTAATACCTTTTGACCAGGCTTAATAGCATCCTCATGCATTTCTAAAACATCCTTACCATATTCCAAATCATACTCAGCCCTGATTGTCTTGTAAGGTAGTTTTCCTTTTTTTCTAATTGGAACAAACCCTTTTCCCATCTGATAAGCAAGAGGTGCTCCGAATATAAAGCCTCTAGACTCAGAGCCTACAATAATATCAAAGTCCTCCAACTGCTCAGCAAGCTCTTTGAAAGAGTCCATACAAAATTTAAAAGCCTCTGAATCTTGAAGTACTGTGGTAATATCAATAAAGTCGATTCCCTCTTTTGGGAAGTCTATAACATGCCTAAGCTTTGTTTTTAAATCCATTATTTTTACCTCCGAAATTATAACTGGTTTAAAATGCTTCTTAAAAACCCGTTCTATATAATATAGTTTATATTATAATTAAATCTGTCCATACTTACAAGTTATTTGAAATTTAACGTAAATAAACGCTTTTACAATCATAATTATTAAATATAATTGTAAAGTTGTTTAATCACCTATAATACTGAATAACCAGCTGTACATTTCTATTCCCATTATATTGATTAATGTCAATATTAAAAACTAAGTCAAGCTTAACATTATTGATTTCACCCGCATACATTTTGCTAAGCTCTTGCTCACCAAATTTTTCTATTATGTAAGCATCAAAGTCTTGAATATTGCCAAAATATATACAGTCTATGAACTGCTTATTGTTTGAAAGTAGCCTTAGCTTTAGGACATTTCTTTTGGCACCTAAAACTGTGCCCCTGCTTACTGTTATATTCTTGTCGGCAAATAGTGGTTTAGCATTTCCTTTACCATAAGGCTCTAGTAACATCAATTCATCTGCAATTTTCATATTTATTTCAGAAATAGGTAAACGTGCATCAATATAAACTTTGGGGATTAAATCGTCCTCTGTTAACGTTACTAGATCATTTAGTTGTTTTCGGAGGACTTCTACATTATCATGTTCTAGGCTAAATCCAGCTGCCATTGGATGTCCACCAAACCTTGTTAAAAGTTCCTTACACTTTTGAAGTTCTTCAAACATATTGTACTCTTCTATTGACCTGCCTGAACCCTTTACCCCATCTTCGCTGTCAGTCAAAATAAAAGTTGGTACATTATATTTTTCTCTGACTTTCCCAGCAATTATTCCAGCTATACTTTCATGAATGTTTTGTCTATATACAACTAGTACTTTGTCATTTTTCAAGTCACTGTTTTCAATAGTGGCAACAGCTTCCTCAACTCCTAACAAAGTCATATTCTTTCTTTCTGTATTCAAACAATGAATTTCCTGAGCCATCTGTGCTGCTTCTACTCTGTCAGAACAAAGTAGCAAATTTAAGCCTTTTATAGCACAATCAAGTCTTCCAGAAGCATTGATACATGGGCCAATAATAAATCCAAGGTGATAAATACCTATATCTTTTCCTAAAATTCCCGTTTGCTCCATGAGCGCATTTAGGCCTATATTCTTACTTTTTCCGATAACTGATAATCCATTTTTCACCAGAATTCTATTTTCTCCAGTTAAATCAACTACATCACAAACTGTAGCTATTGCAAGAAATTCATAAAAAGCTTTTTCCTCTTCCTTAGGAACACCCATTTCTTGATATAAAACCTGAATAAATTTATATGCGACTCCAGCTCCACACAATAATTTAAAAGGATATTGACAGTCCGGCTGCTTAACATCAATGACTGCATCTGCTTCTGGTGTCAAGGGTACTCTACCTAAGTCAATATCATCAATAAATGGAACTTCATGATGGTCTGTTATAATCACTGAAATGCCCAATGCCTTGGCATATTTAATCTGGTCTAGTGCAGAGATACCATTGTCACAGGTAATAATAGTATCTACACCATCTTCCTTTGCTTTTTCAATAATGCTATTGTTAATACCATAACCATCAAATATTCTATGGGGTATAACATAGTCAACGTTGGCACCGCACCTGGTTAGAGCTTTGTATAGTATAAAAGTGCTTATAACCCCATCAACATCATAGTCTCCAATTATACGTATCTTTTTATTGGTCCCTATTTTATTTATTACTATTAAGACACCCTTCTCTAAATCCTTCATCCTTCTACCATCGTACAATCCATTTAAGTCGGGATTTATGAAACGTAGTGCTATTTCTTTATCAACTATACCTCTATTTACCAACACTCTACAAATAAGTTCACTAACCTCTAATGAAAGAGACATTTTTTTAAAGTCATTTTTAGGATTCTTTAAAATCCATTTCTCCACTTTTACAACCCCCGATATTTAACATTTAGGAATAACTAAATAAGTTGTTCCTTAACCCATAGAAGCGATTAGAAGCTCTATAGCTATTCTATCTGTTATTTTTCCTGTCTTTATTGATTCGTCTAATTCTAAGCTATAATACATAGCTTTTTCAAGTATGCTGATATCTAAATTTCTACTAATACTCATAACCTTTGATGCAACATAAGGTGTAAGTCCCATCTGTTTGGACACCAAATCCTCTCTCATGCCCTTCTGCCGGAGTAGCTTTATTCTATATAACATCCTAATTTGCCTGATAATCATAAACAAAACTTTCTGCATAGGTTCCTTTAGTGTCGCCATATCATTCAACAAAACCAGAGCTTTTGATATATTACCTCCAGAAACTGCATCAGTAAGATCAAATATTCTACTTTTTATAGACTTGTTGCATACACTTTCAATATCATTTATATTGATTTGGTTTTTATCACCTACAAAATTAACTATTTTCTCTATTTCATTAAGTAACTCTGTCATTGAATATTCACTATTCTCTACTAAGTATGAAGCAGGCATCTGTTCAATGCTTTTGTTATAGTTTCTAAACACCTTAATAACCCATTTTACAAGGTCCGCTGGTTTCTGGAAATCAAGTTCTACAAGTAATCCATACTTTTTTATGGCATTTACTAGCTTCAGTCTTTTATCAATCTCGGTTTCCACTAAAATCAAGCAGGTATATGCTGGCATATTTTCTAAATACTCAGAAAGCTTGTCCTTAGTAGACTTTTTATCTCCGCTACTGTCAGTTGCATCACCCTTTTTTGATTTAAACAAACCTGAATTTTTGGCGATAACAAGCTTCTTCTCACTAAAAATAGGTAGTGTCTCGCAGTTGGCTATAATTGAATTTACATCAGTCTTCCCATCAAAATAAATGAAATTTAGCTCACTATTTTCATCATTTACAATTAATTTTGTAATTGTATTTATATAATATTTTATTAAGTAATCTTCAGTCCCATAAAAGAGATAAACATTTTGTAAGTCATTCTCTTTAATCTGTTTCTTCAAAATCTCTAAGCTCATAATTTTCCCTCTTGAAGTTATTTTTGAAACTTTCTCAGTTAAGATCCTTCCTAGTCATAGGGCTGGTATATGAATTCATTTCGGAAGCATTGTTCTGATACTTAGCTCTCCCCCGTAGCTAGTAGCAATAACTGCGCCTCTCTCATCAGTTCTTAACAGCGTTATACCTCTCTCCTCAAGCCTATCCACCACAAACTGAGAAGGATGTCCAAAGTTGTTTTTCCCAACCTGAACAACTGCATATTTAGCTTTTACTTTATCAGCAAATTCTTCACTAGTAGCGCCAGGTGAACCATGATGACCAACCTTCAGCAGGTCTGAGCTCAAATCTAGACCTTGCTCTAGCATTCTCTGCTCAACTGGAATTCCACTATCTCCAGTAAATAAAACTCTAGTATTCTTATATTTTAATTTTAACACTAATGAGCTATCATTCAAAGATTGTTGTGATAAAGAATCCACTTCATACTGTAATGGACTAAGTACATCAAATACCGTTTCCTTATCTAGCCTTATTATATCTCCTTTTTTACACTGAACAATGGTAATTTGCTTTTCATTACAAATTTCTATTATTTTATCAAAACCTTGACCATCTGTATCAGGTAAAATAACCATACCTATAGTCATTTCTTTTAAGATTGCCTCTAAACCCTCAGTATGGTCAGAATGTCCATGAGTAGCAATAACAATATCTATTTTTTTAGTCCCTTGATCTAAAATATATGGTACCATAACAGATTGACCTATATCAAAGGTAGATTTTGAGCCTGCTGCTCGTCCTCCTCCATCTATGAGTACCTTGGTGCCATGAGTTGTTCTTATAAAAGCACTGTCTCCTTGGCCTACATCCAAAAACGTTATTTCTAATGGTTTCGGAATTATGTTTTTGATTAACACCATTAGAAGTATTAATGCTAAACAAAGATATTTTACATATTTAAATCCTTGCTTACTTTTTAAGACTTTTCTGCCCCTGAAAATATACAGGATAGCTAAGTAATAGAGTAATATTAACCATAAAGGAGGTGTTGGTAATTTTAAGGATGCATAAGGAATCTTTGAGGTATACTCTGTTATAAAAAGCACAAATGATAGAAAAGAGTTGTTTATATAGCCTATAAGAACAGCAGCATGTATATTGGCAATACCCACAAATACCATAGCAAAACCAACGATTGTAATTATTTGAACTATAGGAACAACCAGTAGATTTGATAAAATAGCAATTGTTGAAAAATTGTTAAAATAATACAGAGTGATCGGCACTACCCCAATTTGCGCTGCAATTGTTGCCGCCAACGTGTCTGACACAATATTGGGTAAATATTTATGGTCAATAAGCTCTTTTAACTTGGGATAAAACATCACTAGTGAAATGGTTGCACAAAAGGATAGTTGAAAGCCTATATCAAATAATGTATAGGGATTTAGAGTTAATAAAATAATGGCAGCAGCTGAGATACTTGTGTAAATGTCAGTTTCCCTCATAATTATTTTACCCGCTAATATCATAATTCCCATTATAACAGCACGAACTACTGACGCTGAAAATCCAGTAACAAAAACAAAGAGTACAAGTACCAACATTGTGGATATACTTGAAGTTAAATTGCTTATTCGCATTTTTTTAAAAATATATGCTAGCGGCAAAATAATAAATGCGACATTCATTCCGGAGGCAACCATTATATGGGTCAATCCAGCCTTACTAAATGCAGAGTATGCATTCTCATCAAGTCCATCCTTATACCCAATAATCATTCCTGATAACAGTCCTGCTTGGTTTTTATCCAAACAGTGTTCAACAATATTTAAAACAGATTTTTTTATTTTAAAGCCCAGTTTGTGAAACCAGCCGCCGTTTTGAATCCCTATCACATCAATGTTTGAGCTATCTCTGAAATAAACAGTTCCAGCGACTCCTATAGAAGCCAAGTAGCGTTTATAGTCAAAGCCACCAGGATTTGTAGCAGCTTTGGGCTTTTCAATACTGGCCTCTAAAGAAACTTTTGATCTATAGTCAATTATTTTGTTTTTTATTACATTATCATCATAGGAAGAAATATTTACAAGTAATCTACCGTTTATCTTCTTATAGCGTTTTTCATATATAATTTTATTGGTTCTCAAAAAAAACTTTGCTTTGCCATCTACTTTTTCTATCTCACTGTCTATATATCCCTCAAGTGTTACTGTCTTGTTGTAAAATTCTTCGAATGTTTTGGTATAGGTTTTCTCTGCATTATTAAAAATAACACCACCAAAAACAAAAAAAGCAAGTGAAATAATAGCTACTACAACTACTTTTTTAATTTTATTGAATAAAAGTGTAATAGCTAATAAAAATAAAGCTATAAAGAGTAGGAAAAATGATATTCTGATAATATTACAAAGCAATATACCCGTAATAAAAGATACACAAAAAAGACAGAGTGGTCTCTTAATGTTTAAATAGAAGTCCATAAAGTCAATCATTCCTTTGGAACTTAAGTTATTATTCAAATTTAATAGGTTCTTTTGAGATTATTGAGATTATTGAGATTATTGAGATTTTTGAGATTTTTGAGATTTTTGAGATTTTTGAGATTTTTGAGATTTTTGAGATTTTTGAGATTTTTTAAGATAAATATTAAGAAATTAAATTAAGATTTACTTTTTAGCAAATAAAAAATATTATAGAACGTAAAATCGCTTTTTGTAAGCGATCTTACGTTCTAATTGAAAATTTACATTACTCTTTTTGCCCCAATATAAGTTCCTTGATACTCAGATAAAGTTTGAACAATAACCTTTCTATTCGAAGTCGATGCATGAATAAACTTGTTATTACCCAAATAAATACCCACATGATCTATGGAACCTGCTGATCTTCTAGAAGATGCGTCAAAAAACAAAATATCCCCAGCCTGTAATGCGCCTTTGGAAACTCTAGTACCATTAGAATACATACTAGCAGCGGAGCTATTGAGTTTTATTCCAAAATGCTTATAAACATAACCAACGAAACCCGAACAATCAAAGCCTTTTGGACTCTTCCCACCATACACATACCGAACTCCAACATATTCATTTGCAAATGCTATTACATTACTATTAGCTGAATTGTCAGAAACATCAATAGTTTCTGCTGTTGTTGAACGAGATGTTTTTACTGAGGCATTAGTGGATGTTACAAATTTAGTAATGATATATCCTACCTTTGAACCCACCTTTACTTTGTGCCAACCTGAGCGAGTATCAAGAATTACTACACTCGTTCCCTTGCTTAGAGAATCAATTATATCTCCAGTAGTACTAGCACTTGATCTGAAATTAACACCATTAGCATTAATCTTTCCATTTGTGGACAAAACTTTTATGTAGTCATTACTAACCCATCCAGTCTTTCCACTAAAAGAAATCTTGTACCAACCACTAGAGCTATCAACAATTGAAACCCTTGAATCGGACAACTTCGTGATTACACTTGAAGAAGTATTCGGTGAAGTTCTAATGTTTACTTTTGTTCCCACAATCTGCCCTGACTGAGTAGCAGCCATCGCGACTGAGCAAACAAGTACAAGAGAAAATGCGAAAATACAAGCTACAAGTATCTTATTTATCTTACCTGCCATTGGCCCCTCCTATAGTAGCGCTTCCGAAGTTAGCTGTCGGGCTCGGGCAATAGGACGCCCTACTATTTGCATAGATTCACCCCAAATTTCTTGGTTTCTCCGTACCTCTTAACGAGGATTCAGCTTTTTTAATTCTTTTTAATTATATTCATTTTGTAACAGTTTGTCAAACTTTTAGCAACAAAACAGCAATTTTTTGGTAATAATTTTGTAATACTCACATCATTTATAGTATTTTGTAATTAAATTTATAGTATTTTCCACATAAACCTAACTAACTCATTAGATTTTGCTGAGCTCCTTTCAGATAAATAATCGCATTTGCAGTAGCCACATTTGCTCCAAAAATTTATTCCAACACTATTCGTTTTATATACTGAAAGATAAATTGTTTGTATATCGCATTTTTGCTTAAAATAATATTCCAATAATTCCATCACTCTTTTGCCATATCCATTTGATTGATATGGTTTATTAATTACAAATGAATTGATCCATACTATTTTATCCTTATTAATTACCAAACCTTTAGCAAAGCCAATGAGTTCTCCAGAAGAAACTAGACGAATATCAAGGAAAAATACATTTTGCCTAGTTATAAATTGAGAAATTTGCTGAGAAAACTGGTTGTAATCTATTGAATAAAAAACACCTGTAGCATATTTAAAGTCACATGTATCTGAATATATCGAATAGATGTTTTTTATACTATCTTTATTAATACTTTTAATAAGGAAAGTATCATCTATTAAATTTATATTTAACATTTGAATTCACTATTTACCCTTCACTTTGTTTGATTGACTAATTTTAAAAAAGAAAATAATCATTTATAGGATTATATCAAACAAATAGAAATAATAAAATTATTAATTTTAAGGAAATAATTGACATTTATTTAATTCCGCTGTATTTTTTATATATCAATACATTTATATGAATTGGAGAAATAAAATGAGTTTTTCATGCGACATGACTAATAAAGATTTTAACAACCAATTAATAGAATGTTCTATTTTATTGGTTTCACTTTTATTAAAGCAATATAAATCAAAAGCAATTGATATAACAGATTTTAGAGATCATACTACAAATAAAATTAGTTATATTCTTAATAATTTTGACACAATAAAAGATAATATGAAAAAAAAATCTATTGAAGATTTGATAAACGAATGCAATGAAATTACTAATTCTAATTAGTCACAATCATAAAATTTTAAAATTAAACTGTCTAGTCGTTTACTTATTTTAAGAATATCATGTTTTGCCCAAGGCTCATTTTCTAGTAAATCATAAAGCTCTTTTTTTAGACACTCTACTTCCCTGTTTAACATAATGTTTTTATTTTTCATATTATCACCATTCTTTTCATTTGTAAGAAGATTCTTTCTGCATAATATTACCATTATATTATATGAAAGTAAATATCAAAAACCAAGTTTTCCATATTTTTGTAACTTTATTGTATTTTCCCCAGAAATCGAGCGTTTTACTATTAATTTGCTCTAAAAATATAGAAATATTGTAAAATCAGAGAGCACAACCTACTAAGGAGTAGTTCTATGTAGTTTTGGTTAATATTACTAATAATTCTTTATAATGGTAATTGTTCTTATTAAGTTTAATTAACCTGGATAATTATTTTTGTGAATAACCTAGGTTGTTAAGTGCTAAAATGTTATAATAAATAACATATGCAAATTAGTTTTAAGATACAGGAGTTCAAATAAAATGCCATTTGATGGAATTGTTACAAAATGTATTGTAAATGAATTAAATCTATTGCTTTCTGGAGGAAGAGTTGAAAAAGTTTATCAGCCTGAAGCTGATGAAATAGTTTTACTTGTTCGCTCTAAAGGACAGAATTATAGGCTGGTAGCCAGTGCAAATGCCAACTACCCTCGTCTTCACATAACTACTGCACAAAAAGAAAATCCTAAAACTCCACCTGTATTTTGCATGCTTATGAGAAAGCATGTTGCCGGCGGAAAGCTGCTGGATATAAGCTTCCATGATTATGAGCGAGTTATTTCAATCAATGTCGAGTCAGTTAATGAGCTTGGTGATTTATCAGTAAAAAGGCTCGTTGTTGAAATAATGGGTAAGCATAGTAACATTATCCTAGTTAATAGTGAAGACAAAATAATTGACGCAGTAAAGCATATAGATAGTGATATTAGTAGCGTTAGAGAGGTTATGCCTGCCAGGCAATACTTCCTCCCTCCTGCTCAAAATAAACAATTACCCGAAAACATCTCCCCAACTAACCTTGTAAATACTGAAGAAACCGATGTTAAGCACATTGAGGGTTTACTATTAAATACAATTAAAGGCTTTAGTCCCTATACCTGTAGAGATATTTGTGCTAATGCAGGAGTTTCTCCAAAAACACCATTACCTGAACTTCTGAACACTGATAAGGTAAATATCATATCAGCTTTGAGTAACTATTTAGATAAAATAAAAAATAACGCTTTTGAGCCTTGTATTATTTACGAGGATAAAAACTTTCTACGACCAATTGATTTCTACTGTTTTAAGCCATCACAAGCCGATTTTGTGAAGCAGTATGACCTTCTTTCGGTGGCTCTTGACGATTACTATTCCCGTCGGGACACTAATGAAAGACTTGTTCAAAAAAAAGGCGATGTAGTAAGGGTCGTGAAGAATGGTATTGACCGCTGTGAGAAAAAGATCTCTATATTTACAGATAGACTTAGAGATGTTGCAGATAGGGAGAAGTTGAAGCTTTTTGGTGAACTTATTACAGCAAATATTTATTGTATTCCAAGTGGAGCAAAGTCCGCAAGAGTACTCAATTATTATAGTGAGAATGAAGAATATTTAGATATACCCTTAAACGAATATAGATCAGCTCAAGATAATGCTCAAAGGTATTTCAAGCAGTATTCTAAGGCAAAAAGCACACACTTGAATGTAAATGAGCAGCTACAGAATACTCTTTCAGAGTTGCAATACATCGAGAGCGTTAAGACTATGCTTGATAACTGCAGCTCTAAGCAAGAAATAGATGAAATAAGACAGGAACTAGTTGATCAAGGCTATTTAAAGTCATCTGTTAAAAATGCTAAGAAGAAAAAGTTAGATAAGCCGTCCTCCCCTTTAGAATTTGTTTCATGCGATGGATTTCAAATTCTAGTAGGAAAAAATAACAAGCAGAATGACTTGTTAACATTAAAAATTGCTGGAGCATACGATTTGTGGCTTCATACAAAAAACATTCCTGGTTCACATGTTATTATAAGAACTGACCGCCTTGATGTTCCTGACTCTACTCTGCTAGAGGCAGCTACGTTGGCCGCATACCATAGCAGTGCAAAAATGTCGACTAATGTTCCGGTAGACTACACCATTGTTAAAAATGTTAAAAAGCCAAGTGGAGCTAAACCTGGTATGGTTATATATGTAAACAACAAGACGATTAATGTTACACCTGATGAAGACAAAATAATTACAATAAAAGCAAGATAAATGATTGGAGGAATTTTTATGATATCAAAAAAAATTAGTAATAATTTAGCTAACTCATCTATGATAAGAGCTATGTTTGAGGAAGGCGAAAAGTTAAGAAAAATTTATGGGGCAGATAAGGTTTACGACTTTTCGTTAGGAAATCCTGACCCAGAGCCGCCGGCTGAAGTTAAGGCAGCACTTATTGAGCTTGCGCACTCTGACGAATTAAGAAAACATTCATACATGAACAATGCCGGCTACCCTCAAGTAAGAGAAATAATAGCACAGAAAATAAATAAAGAAACGGGCTTAAAGCTAAGCTTTAATAATGTGGTTATGACAGTTGGCGCTGGTGGAGCCTTAAATGTAGTACTAAAGACTCTTTTGAATCCTAATGAAGAGGTTATAGTATTTGCTCCATTTTTTGTAGAATATACCTCTTACATTGATAATCACGGTGGGAAAACTGTAATCCTTGATACAGATCATAAAACATTTTTACCTGATCCTGAGCTACTAAGAACAAGTTTAACACCAAACACAAAAGCAATTATTATAAATACTCCTAATAATCCTACAGGCGTTGTTTATGGAGAAGATATACTAAAAAGTATCGCAAAGGTTCTTGAGGAAAAAAGTGAGGAGTTCGGTCATACAATATATATTATATCTGATGAGCCATATAGAAAGCTCGCATATGATGTAACGGTACCAAATATTTTGACAATTTATAGAAATGCTATTATGATTGATTGCTTTAGTAAATCACTTTCACTACCTGGAGAGCGTATGGGATACATAGCTACAAATCCTGAGGCAGAGGACATTGATACTCTGATGAATGGTTTGATATATTGCAATAGAGTATTGGGCTTTGTAAATGCACCTGCACTCTTTCAAAAGGTAGTTGCAAAAGCAATTGATTCCTCTGTTGATATTAACATTTACAAGGAAAGAAGAGACTTGTTGTATAATAGCCTTATCAAGTTTGGATATGAATGCATTAAGCCAGATGGAGCTTTTTACCTCTTCCCAAAAGCACTCATTGCAAATGATGTAGAGTTTAAAAATAGAGCTATGAAGTATAATCTGCTCATAGTTCCAGGTTCTGCATTCAAAGGTCCAGGCTATTTCAGACTTGCATACTGTGTAAGCCTCCAGACTATCCAAGATTCACTTCCAGCATTTGAGGCATTAGCTAAAGAATTTAAGTAATGTATTCAACTTTCGCAGTTAGAATTTACTAGTCTTAACAAGATGGTAAAGCTATTAGCTGCGAAAGTTGTTTTTGATTACTTTTACCTAACTATTCTATCGGAGTATAATTCAAGCCCCAGTTCACCCCATATTTATCTGTTAATACCGCATGGAACGCTCCCCAGAAGGTTTTCTGTAGCTCAAAATTAATCTTACCGTCTTTACTTAGTTCAGAATATACTTGCTCAATCTGAGACTGAGAATCCATCTCTAAAATCAATTGCACATTTCCAGCTTGATTACTCTTATCTCCAAAAACATCAGTGAAGTACATTATACAGTTATCACTTATGTGCAACTCAGAATGCATTATTTTGCCTTCATGTCCTTTGAACATTGCGTTGTCATCTGCTACCTTTACCATTCGCAATTCGCCACCAAAAGTAGTCTTGTAATACTCAATTGCTTCTTTGCAGTTGTCAACAGAAATACTTGGTATAATACTTTTCATAAATTAAACTCCTTTAGCCGTAATAACGGTATTTAAATATAATTGTATCTACAACAGATTAAATATACCCACCAAAATAGTTATTAATCAATATATTCATAGTATTTTTGTGTTTATATTTTCTGGTACATCCAAAATAGTCTCAATTATATGATTATGCCTGATCGACTGCTAAACCGTCGCCATAAGCCGCTTTGCTGAAAATGTTTTCTGCTTGAATCAGTGGTATCCCCTCAATACTTATTTTCTCAATTTCGCTCTCTCCAATTTTTTTGTTGCTGCACTCAAATAAATATCGGACTCCCTGTGGCTTAAATCCCAATAGCCTCGCAGCCACAGTATCTGTCGCAACAGGGTCACATCCTGCCAACACAAGACCAGTATGACGTGCAATGCCTTTTGCAGGCCCTGTACCTATCATTGCAGGACTTGCGCTTATAATTGATAGGTCAATAGGGATTTGCTCTGCCATGGCTGATATAAAGCCATGCAGTTCCCTATGTATTCCAAGATTCTTTTTAGGGTGTCCGTGTTCCTCGGCTGGCGGCCAACCAAGTGCAATATTCTTTATAGCTGCTGACATTGTGGCCTCCTCATGCTGCTTCAGCTGAGTAAAGGAAATCAAAACTGTGACCTCCTGTAAAAGTTTATTTATATTAGTTGATGTGACAATTGAATGATTTAAATTAATTCTATTAAAGGGCCCATGATTCAAATCAATGAATTCGACTCCTTCATCAGTTATAATCTTTCCAAAGCCTACTGCATCCATTACGTCCTTGGTCTCACCATCTGCTGTTCCTGTTGCTACAACTAATCTTTTTGGGTTCCTTTCCTTAATAAGCATAATAATTTGTTTAAGACTCTCTGGTCCGACTACTGTTGCTGATTCGGGTTTTTGATTTTTTACCCAATTTGGTGTTATTACTACTACATCATTATTATTTATAGCTGATGTCACCTGCAATAAATCTATGGCCTCTTTTATTGCAATTGCTTCATTATTATTTTGAGTGATGGCTACTTTTGATTTCATCCAGCGTCTTTGTCTCATATTTCCTCCTTAAAACATCTTTCATATACTCGTATTTTCACGCCTAATTTATGGTTCAAAGTTATTCGTTAATTAGCTAATCTAGTATAATTATCATCCATACTTATTAATCCTACCATACATTAATTTCCGCATATCATAGCACCACAAATGTCTTACCATTTTGTATATTTCCGTCATCATGATTTAATTTATATCAGCGGCATTGCATTACTTTTACTCCCGCTACTATATGCTATATTCTTCCCGAAAAGCACATAAAAAAACCCCTAACAAAATAAATTGTCGAGGCTAAGTGAGGGAATTGTTCTAATTTCCAAAAAAGCGGGTACGTTCCAAAACAAATATTTGTCTAGGAACGTACCCGTTTTCTTGAGTTCAGTATTATCAAATTACTTTATATCTCTCCTATTAAAGGAGTCAAGTCCTACATAGCCCATACAAATTAACAGAATGATAGTATAAATAAGTGAGAAGGTAAGCGAATTATTCACAGCACCAGGTATACCATTTGCAGTTTGACTTATTATGTCATTTGAGAATACCTTTGAAGTAAAGTCTAAATTGTTGAAGGGTATAAATTTACGCCAATCTCCACTTGTGAAACGCATTAATATTTGATTTGCAGTACTCCCTACAAAATATACACCTATAGTTATAGCAACAGATGCAGCGGTATTTCGTGTTATTATTGAAAGCATAAAAGCAAAGGTCATGAAAACTATAACTTGTATAAAATCTGTAGAGAGTCTTGCTAATTGATAAATATAGAAGTTAAGCTCATGTGCTACCCCATTTGTAGCATAAACATAAGGAGTACCAGAGTTAAACCCAAAGAAGACTCCATTTGCAATAATAGAAAATATGTATGCTATCAGTGCGGCAATAACACCTATTGTAAGTAATGAGAGGAATTTCGCAGTGAAGATTTTCCATCGTTTTGTCGGAGAAATAATTAGTGACTTTATCGAACCCGTCGATAGCTCACTTGAAACACTTCCTCCTGCTAAAATCATCACTAAAATAACAACCATAAAGATTCCTATGCCTAACATTCCTGGCATTACAATCGACTTAACATCCATACCTACATTATTAGTAGTCGTATTATTAACAATGCTTTTTTCAAGCTTATACTCAGCAACTGCGATATTATTTTTTATGCTTTCACGCCTCTCTGACGTTAACGGTTTTACGTTTTGAGAATCTCCAGTATAATCAAGATCCTTAAGTAGTGAATTTTTCCCTTGTTCAATTTGAAAGATATATTGATTTGCATTTCCATCAACAAATTCTTTTCCATCTACTTCACCAGTCAAATTGTATTTCAATCTTAATTCATTCGATTCTAAATAAATCTTCTTTTCCTCAGGAGACAGACCAGTATTACTGCTGATTTCATTATTCTGGAAAGCAATGTATCCCTTAAAGTCTTTGTTTTCAATTGCGTTTTGCACAATGGAAATATTACTTTGTGCCTCTGATAATTGTTGCTTCTGAGCATCAGACAAATCTGCCGCAGGAATACTACTTAATTGACTTACTGTTTCTTTAAAACTGAATAGCTGTTGGGTAGCTTGACCACGGAAGTTATTGGAATATAACGTAATGTCTTTATCTATTGCATACTGCAACTTATCTAACTCATTCTGATTGCTTCTTTCCTCTGCTTCAAGCTGTTGAAGCTCTACACCTGTCGCCGAAGCTTTTTTGTTTTGAATTTCAGCTAATCTGGTTTTTGCATCTTCTAACTGTCTATCCATTTCTTCTTTTTGAAAATTAACATTACTAGAATAATTGTTGTTATTTTTTGCATTCATGGATTCTGTAAATTTCATCAGACCGCCAAACCCAAAAATAATTGCAACCATTATTGCAAGAATTACAATGACGCTTACTTTTTTTGATATTTTTATCATTTCATTTGTATATAAAGCAAATAATTTACGCAATGTGATTTCCTCCCCCCGTAATATTCATAAATGCATCTTCAAGTGAGGTTTCTATTTTGTTTACACCTGATATTGCAATTCCTTGAATGGCAAGCATTGTGGTTATTTCAGCAACGACATCTCCTTCAACTTCAATATCAATATATTCTGCAGTTGAATTTTTAACTGAAGCTCCATATTTTGTACTGAGTAGTTCCAATGCTTTATCAACTGGTTTAACCATAAAGCGGTGTACAATAGTTCCACTTGCTTGAGTAAGTAATTCCTTTACAGTTTTTACTCCTAAAATCTTACCATTATTAATAATGGCTACTCTATCACACATTAGTTCCATTTCAGACATTAAATGACTTGATACAAAAACTGCTACATTTTCTTCGTGAGCAAGTTTTTTTAATATATCGCGTAAATCCTTTATTCCAGCGGGGTCCAAACCATTTGTGGGTTCATCTAGGATTAGCAACTTTGGCTTATGGAGGATAGCCTGCGCTAGCCCACAGCGTTGTTTCATACCAAGGGAGTATTTTTTTACTTTATCTTTTATGCGATTTTGCATTCCAACTAAGTTAACAACCTCGTTAATTCTCTCTTTTGTAACGCCATCATGCAGGCGAGCATACATCTGGAGATTAGTTAGTCCACTCAAGTCTTTATACATTTCTGGGTTCTCTACTATTCCTCCAATATAGGACATAGCTTTTTCATAATCTTTCTTTACATTAAAGTTATTTATAAAAACATCTCCTGCGTCTATAGCTAAAAAACCCATTATCATTTTTATTGTTGTTGTTTTGCCTGCACCATTTGGTCCTAAAAAACCAAATACTTCCCCTGCATAAACATCAAAAGAAATATTGTCTATAATCTTTTTCTTTCCAAACGATTTATTAATATTCGAAAGTTTAAGTATTGTTTCCATTTATTTATTCAGCCCCTTCTTATTGATTTAATTATAAGTATATTTTATTTTTGAATTATTACTTTGTTTTAGTGGTTGCTGCAAGTCAGCGTAAATTACCTTCCATTCTCTATTAGTTTTTTGCAACGTAATAGTATCCACTGTTTGAGCAGAAACATTTTCTCTTGTCATAACAGGTGACATAATATCTGGACCGTCTAACACTGAGTTTGCCTTTATAACCACGGTTACTGTATCACCATCAAAAGTGAAATTCTCATACTCTAAAATATCTTTTTTGTAGCTATAAACAACACCTTCACCTTTTGCTTGGCCTTCAAGGTCTGTTTTATATCTTGCTATAACATTCTTATAGGTTTGCTCATTGTCTGTATAAAATGCTTTTAAATCCTTGGTCATAGCATCAATATACTTGTCTAGCTCAGCTTGTGGAATTTCAGGGTTTACCTTCTTATATTTTTCTGGTAGCTGTCTGTAGCTAACTGCGGTATTTATGTATTGTTGACATACCTCTTCAATTTTAGGCTTTACTTTTGCTTGAGAACTTGCTTGAATCACAAGAAAAACAGCTATAGCCGCCACGATTAATACTATTAATATTAATCCTCTGTTAATTTTTGCCAAAACTTTCATTTACTTTCCTCCTTATAATATCTTTCATTTACTCGTATTTATCTAGCTTAACCTTCTCATTTAGATTAATTACAGTATATTGATTATACGGTATGAATTGTAAATAGTCTTAAAATATATGGAAATACATATTTTTTACAAAGTGGATGAATAAAAAATAGGCCGGAGTTCAGTACAAAACTATAAATGTCTAGCTAACTGAGGGTGTAAAAATAGAAGTAGGTAATTTCGACTTCATTTGCTCTATCTGTGATGTTTAAAACTTTATCTAACTAGTTGGTTTAAACTTTTTTCTTGTTTGATGTTCTTCATCAAGCACGGCTTCTCTTGCTGGAATTCCTGTAAGTGTCCCTAATTCCTTCTGTGCTTCAATTACTCTTTCTAACCATAATTGTTTATGATCATCAAAATTTCGGCAGTCTTTTGGTATAAAAATTGGTTTTCCAAATACTAAACGATTCTCGGTCCCTTCAACAGCTTGCTCAATAAAAGCCGGTAAAACAGGAATACCCAGTAATCTAGCTAACCAGAATGCTCCTGGCTCAATATCTTCTACTCTATCTTTATTTATGTCATAAATTGTTCCTTGAGAGAATATCAGAAAATGCTTTGGTTTTTCACCTTCAGTAAACCACTTTCCTGCAGCTCTCATAGCCGCCATTGATCCACCAAAACTTTTACGGTCAACTGCAAAAACTTTTTCCATCTTTAATATCGGCATTAATTCTTTAGGTATGGAAACACCGTTAAAGCAATCTTCTTTAGCGAAAACAAATAGCTCCGGATAAGTATCTGTAACTTGATGCATAAGCTCATAATAATAACTCATTATTAGCGGAGCATCAGAATCAGTTAAATGATTAGTTGCTATTATATAAGAGGTAGTAGTAAAATTTTCTGGTACATTAAAAGCTTTAAAATTATATACTTTTAAAAGCATTTTCTTTACTTCAATTAATCTATTTCTTAATTTTTCCGGATTATTTACAATACTTAATATTTCTTTTTGGGCATTCTCATTAAACAATGAACTGACATTAAACAAATGCATAATATTCTCCCTAAGTTAATTGAAATTTAATTCTATGCTGGACCTTGAAATTATTTGCCGATAGTTTCATATAAACCCCTCACCATAATATGTTACGTTCCGCAAATATAATATTCTAAAGTACATACTACCTAACTATTATATAAAAAATAGTATCATATGTTTTCCGAGTTGTAAAATAACCCACTTATGTAATTACCATTTTTATCCTCCACACAAAACAAAATTTAGGGCTTTATTTTCATTACTCTCAATACATAACATATACTTAAAAATTGCATAACAAAAAACTTGCCGTTTCTGACAAGTCTTTGTGATTTGGTGGAGCTAATGGGAATCGAACCCATACTGCTTGACTGCCAGTCAAGAATCCTCCCTTTAGACAATAGCCCCATGTTGCCCAATTTCTCGAGCTTTATTTGAATTTTACAATTATTGTTTACACAAATGCTTTTTGGGTTATGCAACCAACTTATAGGTTTCTATATATACTTATAATAGTCTCTTTCGGTATTTATAGCAATTTTGTAATTACATTTAATCCTTAGACACACACACTAGCAATATTCCATCTTCAATTGTAACAGTAACAGAATCGTCTAAGAACTCATTGCTCACACCCCAGGTCGTTCCAAAAGTTATAGTAGCATCATCTAGTTTGTATTTCAAGCCCTTAGTAGTAACCCCTGTAACCATTTCAGATATTGGAATAAGTGATAGCTTATATCCATCTACTTTTTGCAGAGTAAAAGTAGTATTAAACATATATATTTGATTATTTTCGTCAGCGACACATGCCTTGACACCAATATCCAGCAATTTTTTAAGTAAAAGTATATTTGCAAAGGAGTGATCAACCCTAGAACCTATTGCCCCAATAAATAGCAACTCATCTGCTCCAATTTCTAAGGCTTTCTCAATTGCCAGCTCTGAATCGGTTTTATCCTTTTCTATTTTGAACTTAAAAACCTCAATATCCTGATCAATAAAGAATTTCAAATCTTCAGAATCTGCAGAGTCAAAGTCACCAATTAAAATATTGGGTCTAATACCCATTTTTCTCAGATGCCCTGCTCCGCCATCTACAGAAATAATGTAATCAGAATTGCTAATGAATTTTTTAATACTATTATAATCACTTACAGAGCCATTACAAACAAGGACAGCTTTCATTTTTCCTCCAAACACTCTTACTTATATGTAGTTCTTCTTAAATGCATTGAGCTTCAATTGCTTTATCGCTTCTCCTACATCAGGTTTATTATATACAGCTGAGCCTGCAACAATAATATTTGCGCCCGCCTTTGTAACTATATCAATATTGGTTGCGTCGATTCCACCATCTACTTCAATATCTATATTAAGCTTATTGCGAATTATCATATTATTTAATGCTGCTATTTTCTTTGTAGAAAGACTTATATATTCTTGCCCACCAAATCCTGGATTTACAGTCATTAGCAAAACCATGTCTACATCCTGTAAAACATAGTCTAGCATAGTTAGTGAAGTAGCAGGATTGAGCGCTACGCCTACTTTCTTACCACAGCTCTTAATAATTTGGATAGTTCTATTTAAATGCTTACTTGCTTCCGCATGAACTGTTATAATATCCGCCCCGGCCTGCGCAAATTGTTCTATAAAATCATCTGGATTTGAAACCATTAGATGTACATCGAACGGTTTTTTTGTAACTTTTCTTAAACTTTTAACAACTCCGGGACCTATTGTTATGTTTGGAACAAAATGTCCATCCATAACATCAATATGAATTAAATCAGCGCCATTGTCATCAACTTTTTTAATTTCATTGCCTAAACAAGAGAAGTCGGCAGATAAAATAGAGGGTGCAATTTTAATCATTTTATCACTCTCCTTGATTCTTTCTTTTTCGTTTTGTATTGAGGAAGATCTTTTAACTCATTATAAAGCTGTATATATCTTTTAAACCTGTTACTATCTATCTCACCATGTTCTACTGCTTCTCTTATTGGACATTCTGGCTCCAATATATGGCTACAGGATGTAAACTTGCATGTATTTGAGAATTTTCTGAACTCTGGATAATAGTTTTCAAGCTCGTTATATTGAATGTCTGCTAACTCAAACGAACTAAATCCAGGTGTATCAGCTATATATCCTCCATATTTAAGTTCCAGTATTTCAGCGTGTCTGGTAGTGTGTTTTCCACGTTCAATTTTAATGCTTACACTTCCAGTTGGCATAACCCATGCATCCATTATATGATTGAGGATAGTTGACTTTCCAACTCCAGATTGTCCTGCAAATACGTTCATGTGATCTTTTAACCTGTCTTGTAAAGATTCATATCCTATATCCTTGATAGAACTTATTTCAATACAGTCATATCCAATCAAGGAATAAATATCTTTAATATTTTTAGCTATGTCATCCTCTAAATCAATCTTATTTATACAAATAATCGCCCTTAACCTCTTCATCTCAGCTGTAATGAGAAGCTTGTCCAACAACATAAAATCAGTACTTGGTGCTTTTGCTGAAACAACAATTACAATCTGGTCTATGTTAGCTATAGCAGGACGGACTAATTCAGACGAACGTGGGAGTATTGAATCCATTGATCCTAATTTTTCATTTTCATCAAGTACGCTAAATCCAACCTTATCACCAGGAAGAGGGGTAATAGAGTTCTTCCTAAATATCCCCCTAGGTTTACATTCATATATTTGTTTACTAATATCTTCTTTTACGTAATAGAAACCACCAATTCCTTTTAGAATTATACCAAGTGGCAATAAACTACCTCCTCAAATTAATTACTTCGGTTGATTTTATTCATTAATTTTATCTGATGTCTACCACCGTTTATTCCCCGTTTCTATACTCGAAGGAGTAGTGGACTATGGCTCAGATAACGATTTCTAAACTTCTCTTTAATAATAAAAATAATAAAAATAATAAACTTCTCTTTAATAGTAAAAATTATTATTATGGAATTACAGGTGTATCACTAGTTGTAGCTGGTGTAGTGGAAGTAGTTGGAGTTTCGCCCCCATCTGGTACCGTACTTGTAGCTGCTCCATCTTGTACGGAAGTGGATGGTGGTGTAACTTCTTCCTGTGGAGTAAGCCAAATAGTAACAGAATCGCCTTCAATCACATCATCGAATGCTTCTGGTAGTTGTCTGACCACAATTCCCTTTGTAGTTCCAACTGGCAAAATGTTGCCAAGATTAAGTTTTAAATCTGATAATGCTTTTTGAGCATCAATTTCAGTTTTTCCGACTAGATTTGGTACTTTGACCTTCTTCATTTCAGTTCCCTTGCTCACATATATAACTACTTCTGAGCCCACCTTTACTTGCTGTCCAGCAGCTGGTTCTGTCCTTATTACATAGTCGGTAGCTATATCTACGTTGTATTCTTCTACAACTCTAGGTTCCAACGAGACTGTTGTTAAGTCATTTTGCGCTTCTCTTTTTTCTCGATCCTTAACATCAGGGACGGCAACCATTTTGGGACCGTTACTAATTGTCAACTCTAACGGTGTAAATTCCCCATTCTTGTAAGGCGTTCCTGCAGGCATATTCTGTTCTAAAATGATACCTTTATCAATGTTATCGTTATCTTGCCACACTTCTGTAATTTTTAAGCCTTTAGCCGCTAAATCCTGCTTTACATCATCAATTTTCTGACCCTGATAATTTTCTATTTTATAGGTAGTAACATCGTCACCTTTAGTAAGCAAACCTATAGTAATAAAAATAGCAACTGCTATTATTAAAATGCTTGTTAAACCTGCAAACCAGTAAGCCACAGTGTTTTTCTTTTTTTCTTTTTGGGCTTCATTCTGTTTATTAGTAGCGTCATTTCTGGACGAATTGGCAATATTTGAACTGTTTACAGTCTGCATTCTAATAGTATCTTGATTTCTTACCATCTCCTGCCCTACAAAACCACCTTGGGGAAGAACCAATACCTTGTTAAGGTCATTTATCATTGCTGTAGCAGATTGATATCTTAGATTTTGCTCCTTTTGGATTGCCTTCATAATTATCTCATTAACTCCATAAGGTAAGCTTTGAGCAAGCTTTCGTGGTTCAACTGGAATTTCTTGTATATGCTTTAATGCAACAGCTACTGGTGTATCACCATCAAATGGCACCCTACCAACAACCATTTCATACATGGCAATTCCAAGGGAATATAAATCTGATTTCTCATCTATGAAACCACCCCTGGCCTGTTCTGGAGAAAAATAATGTACTGAACCTATTGTACTTCCAACCATAGTAATTGTTGAAGATGTAACTGCTCTTGCAATACCAAAGTCAGTTACCTTAGCTATACCCTCTTTAGTCATTAAAATATTATGAGGTTTAATATCCCTATGTACGATTTTGTTTTTATGAGCATGCTCAATAGCAGAACAAATCTGTATGGTAATTTTAATAGCATCCTGCCAATTAAGTGCACCATGCTTATTTATATACTCTTTCAAGGTCATTCCATCTACATACTCCATTACAATATAATGAACATCATCCTGATCACCTACATCATAAATAGATACAACATTAGGATGAGAAAGACTAGCTACTGACTGTGCTTCAATCCTAAAACGCTTAACAAATTCTTCATCATTTGTGAATTCACTGCGGAGTATCTTTATTGCAACAAATCTGTTCAAAAGAGTACATTTAGCTTTATATACGACAGCCATGCCGCCGCCACCAATTTTTTCTAATAACAAATATCTATTTCCAAGTATTTGACCTTCCATATTCCACCTCAATCTATATTCTACCAATTATTACGGTTATGTTATCATCTCCGCCTTTATTATTTGCATTTTCAATCAAAGTATCACATGCAACCTGCGGATCTTCTAGTTTCGTAATTATTTCCAATATTTCATCCTCTGCTAACATATTTGTTAAACCGTCAGTGCAAAGGAGAATATCATCATTTTCCAGAACATCTACTTCATATGTATCTACCTGTAAATCAGGCTCATATCCAACAGCACGGGTTATCACATTCTTTTTGGGATGGTTAACAGCTTCATCCTTAGTTATTGAGCCATTTTTCACAAGCTCTTCTATATAAGAATGATCCCAGGTTACCTTTTGTATTGTATTTTCTCTTACAAGGTATACTCTGCTATCTCCTACATGTCCTATAAAAAGCTTTCCATTTTTGAGTGCAGTAATAATAAGCGTTGTTCCCATACCTTGAGTGGATTCATCAAGTAGCGAAAATTTATATAATTCCTCATTTACGCTAGCAATAATATCCTTTAACAACCCTGCTATATCCTCAATTTCCCAATTCGCATTAAGTATTTTGTCACAAACTGAATCAACCGCTTGTTTACTGGCAACTTCTCCACATTTATGTCCACCCATTCCATCAGCAATAACAAAACAGGCTGGGACACCGCAGTAACCAACTAAAACATTACAGTTATCCTCATTTAATTGTCGTTTTAATCCCCTATCTGTCTTTACACCATACTTCAAACTAATCACTCCTGAACCAAACATAGAAATTCAAAAAGCTTAATTAATATCTCTGTCTTGTCTATTCTTTCTGAGTTGACCACATGCAGCGTTTATATCACTGCCAAGTTCTCGTCTAACAGTAGTCTCAATCCCTCTTGATTCCATAATGTTCTTAAAATTATCTATTTGAACTCGTGAGCTTTTTTTATAGCCATTACCCTGGACGGAATTTACTGGTATTAAATTAACATGACACAGCATTCCCTTTAATAAACCAGCCAAGTCTTTGGCATCCTGCTCCGAATCATTTTCTCCTGAGATCATTGCATATTCAAATGTAATCCTTCTTTTTGTGCTCTCTGTATATATCTTACATGCTGAAATTAATTTGTCAATACAAAAAGACTTGTTTATTGGCATCATTGCTGAGCGTTTATCATCCCTAGCACTATGCAAAGATACTGATAGAGTGATTGGAATATTCTCTTTTGCAAGCTGCAAAATCCTAGGTACAATGCCGCAGGTAGAAAGTGATATGTTTCTTAAGCCTATCATTAATCCATCTGGATGATTTATGATTTTTAAAAATTTAATTACATTATCATAATTATCAAGTGGCTCACCTATGCCCATTAAAACTACATGACCAATTCTATTACCTGAATCTTCTTGCATAGTCATAACTTGATCCATCATTTCACCTGCTGTCAAATTTCTTGAAAAATCAGCTCCTGTTGAAGCACAAAATTTACAGCCCATCCTGCAGCCAGCTTGTGAAGAAATGCATGCAGTATAACCGTACTTATACTGCATCAATACACTTTCTACTAAATTACCATCCTCAAGTTCAAACAAATATTTGGCTGTAGCGTCTATTTCTGAATCAAGCTTGCTGACAAGCTTGATTCTACTAATTTTGCAAACCTCTGCCAAATCTTGTCTAAACTGCTTAGAAATGTTTGTCATGTCATCCAACGACTTGATTCCACTGTTTGCCCATTTAAATATCTGCTTTGCCCTAAACTTTTGCTGTCCCATATCTGAAAGCATCTGCTCTAATTCTTCCAAAGTCATATCCATCAAATTCTTCATTTTAGTACCTATTTATCTCTCTCTTATCATTTTACTTATAAAAAAGCCATCTGTCTGATTAATATTTGGATACAACTGCATATATCCTTCGTTTAAACTACTTATTTTAAGCTTTTCAGGCAATAACTCTTCAAAACCCATCAATTTAAACTGTTTATTTTCAGCAAGAAATGCTAAAACATTGTCCATGTTTTCTTCTGGCGAAATAGTACAGGTACTATATACCAAGCATCCTCCCACCTTAAGATACTGAGCAGCATTAGAAAGTATTTTTCTTTGTAAATTAACAAGTTCATCTAACTCACTCAGATTCTTTGAATATTTAATGTCAGGCTTTTTCCTTATTATACCCAAACCAGAACAAGGAGCATCCACCAATACCCTATCTGCTTTACCGATCATTTCTTTATCTAGTTGACAAGCATCAAAATTCTCTGTTTTTATTATATCTATTCCTAATTTGGCCGCTGTATTCTCAATCAGCTTCAGCTTATGAGGATGAATATCTCTTGCTAATATTGTACCCTTATTGTTCATAAGCTGCGCCATATGAGTCGCTTTGCCACCAGGAGCGCTGCAAACGTCAATAACCAGTTCTTCCTCTTTAGGGTCAAGAACTATACTAGCTAGCATTGAGCTTTCATCTTGTACTTGAAAAAGGCCATTTTTAAAGGCTTCTAGACTAGTGAAAGAAGATGGGTTTACTAAAACAACTGCTTCTTTCACATATTTTCCAGTCTGTGTTTTAATGCCTTTTTTATGTAGTACCTCTATTAGCTCATTTCTCGATGTTTTAATAGTATTTACTCTAATAGTAAAGTCCGGTACTTCATTATTACTTTTTAACAGACTTTCTGTAAACTCAACTCCAAAAAGTGAAATCCATTTATCAACCATCCATTTTGGATGTGAATAAATAATACTTAAAGACTCAGCCACATTTGATTTATCAGGATATGGAAGATTATCAACGTTCTTTGCAACATTTCTAAGTACAGCATTAACAAAACGACTTGAAGCCTGATGTCCATATCTTTTTGCCAAATCAACACTGGTATTGCAGGCGGCTGACACGGGAATCTTATCTGTGTGCAGTAGTTGGTAGATTCCTAATCTTAATATATTTATAATCCAAGGTGAAAGTTTTTTCATTTTAACACTTGAATATTTTTCAATTAGAAAGTCAATTTGTAGTAACCACTTTACAGTTCCATATACAAGGTCAGTAACAAAGGATCTATCTAGTTCCCTCAAATTACCATTTTCTAAGTACTTATTAACAGAAAGGTTTGAATAAGCACTATTTTCATTAATATCATATAAAATCTTTAAAGCAGTCTCTCTCGCTAAGTCTAATGCCATCTTTTTCTCCTATACTAATCTCCGTAAGTAACATAGCTATTTGCAGCAATCAAAACTCTGCAACCTCGCCATATTGTCCACTGTAAGTTAATTTCTATTTCTTCGTTGTCCTGCTAATAAAAGCAATCTCAAAAAGCTTGCAACGGCCACCAAAGCAGATGCAACATATGTCATCGCTGCGGCGTTCAATACTTTTTTTGCTGACCGTAATTCATCCTTCATTAGTATCCCAGTACTGTCTAAACTGGCTATAGCCCTTTTGCTAGCGTTGAACTCTACAGGAAGTGTAATCAGGTAAAATAATATTGCAGCTGCAAACAATAGTAAGCCAATATTAATCAATATCGACCAGCGAAGGAATAGTCCAAATATAGCGATGTATGGTCCAGCTGTCGAACCAATGTTTGCTACTGGAACTAATGTGCTTCGCAATATAAGCGGTGCATATTTTACATTGTGCTGTATTGCGTGACCAGTTTCGTGTGCTGCAACACCTATTGCTGCCACAGAAGTGCTAGCATAAGTAGATTCCGACAAACGAAGTAGCTTGTTCTTTGGGTCATAATGGTCAGTCAACTTTCCAGCAATCTGTGTAACCTGTACATCGTTAATTCCGTTTGACTGAAGAAGATATCTAGCTACCTCAGCTCCTGTAATATTTTTTGAGTTTCCTACACTGCTATATTTATTAAACGTACCCTTTACACGCATTTGTGCTATAAAAGATATAATTAACGCTGGGACAACTAAAATCAAATAATACTGATCCAAATAAAAAAGTCCACCCATCTTACCAGCCTCCGTGTTTTACTCCCTACAAACTACATCTAGTAATCAATTAAAATATCACTTTTCCGCCATTAATTAGTCAGTTGTTCAACTCTTTTTTGAATTGCGTTAATATCCACATCCGTATTGAAGCATGGCCCATTTGGTTGTTTGTTGGTAACACCTACTACAGGTATCCCTCTGACATCTGAAATTCCGCTCATTAAGTCTCTTTCGCAAGCGACTGATATAATAAGCTTTGGCCTAGTTTTTTTAATAATATTTCGTGCGACTGTACCTCCTGTTGCAATAAATATACTGATGCTTTTTTGCTCGGCATATTCCATTAGTGATCCAATTTTGCACTTTCCACATCTCTTACACAATTTCGGATTATTTGTGACCTTAAGTCCGCACTCACTGTTTTGAAGACAGTGTGGCAAAAGTAGCATAATATCCTCTGCTTTATACTTCTTATTATCAGATTCAACCACAATATTATTCAATTCAATATAAAAATATCGAATACTTTTTCTTGTTTTATTATTTGCCTTTGCAAGAACAAGCGCTACAGGCAGCATTATCCTTAATCCCAATTTAGTAAGTGTGAGAAATAAGCCTTTTGCCTTCTTGCTCTTATAACTATAAATAATAGCAAAACACATTAGCACCAATACTAAAATACATATACAAATTGCAACTATAAACGCAATCAATATAGTATTATACACATTTATTGAGGCATATGTATATGCTACACTAAACACTATCAACAAAGCTATAAATGCAGCTAAAATTATAATTGCAGTTCGAATAAATACTTTTATATTACTTTCCAAGCTTCTCACCTACATCGATTCTATGGCCTCTGATATAATCACCGATGCTCATTCTTTTTGAGGAATCAAACTGAACCTCTTTTACTAAAATGCATCCGTCCGAACACTTAACCCATATTCCGTCATTGTTAACCTCAGCTATCTCTCCTATAGCAAGACCTGTTTCTTTACTTGAGTCTTCATAAGAAGCTAAACTTGTACTCCAAATCCTCATTCTATTTCCATTCATAAATGTAAAAGCACCTGGCCAAGGATCTATTCCTCTAACCAAATTATGTATTTGCTGAGCAGTTTTGCTCCAGTCAATAAGTCCGTGTTCCTTGGATAAAATAGGCGCATATGAAGATAAAACATCATCCTGTGGCTTTCTCTCAAGTGACCCCTTTACTAATTCAGTCAAAGTGCTTTTTAAAACCTCTGCACCAAGTATAGCCATTTCGTCATGCAGTTCACCTACTGTAATGTCAGGAGTTATAGATAGTTCCTTCTTGAGTAGTATGTCTCCAGTATCTAGGCCAACATCCGTAAACATAGTGGTTATGCCAGTAGTTGTTTCTCCATTTATTATTGCCCAATGTATTGGAGCAGCACCTCTGTATGCTGGTAAGAGTGAGCCATGTACATTAATACAGCCCAAAGCTGGAACCTCTAATAAATCCTTTGAAAGAATTTTCCCATAAGCAGCAGTAATAAGCAAATCAGGGCCAAGCGCTCTAATCTGCTCCACAAATTCAGGTGTCTTTATCTTACTAGGCTGGAGCACTTCAATGCCATGTTCTAAAGCAAATTCCTTCACAGGGGGTGCACACAGCTTATTACCTCTTCCTTTTGGTTTATCAGGTTGAGTAACAACTGCTAATACATCCTGCCCTTCTTTTATCAACATTTCAAGGCTGGGCACTGCAAACTTGGGTGTCCCCATAAAAACTATCTTCAAAATAACTTCACTCTCCTACATCTATCGAATGTATTTAATAATCCAGAAAAATTCTACTCTTGCATATCCTCAATTTCCTTCTGAGTATACATTTTGTGTGCCTTATCCTTGTATAAAACGCCATCAAGGTGATCCAATTCATGGCATATGGCTCTTGCAAACAGTTCTTCGGCCTCAATAATGACTGTTTCTCCATCTCTATCTATATATCTAGCCTTCACATACATTGGTCTCTTGACTTCTCCAGATGTTCCCGGTAAGCTCAAGCAGCCTTCAAATCCATCCTGTTCACCGCTTTGGTCAAGAATAACGGGGTTAATCATTTCAAATAGACCATTTCCAACATCTATAGTAACTATCCTCTTTAGTATTCCAATTTGAGGAGCAGCCAAACCAACTCCATCTGCTTTGTACATAGTATCAGCCATATCCTCAAGAAGTGTGAGTATCTTATTATCAATTCCCTCAACTGGTCTGCTCTTCTTTCTTAAAACCTCGTCCCCATCTGTTCTTATTTCCCTATAAGCCATAATACAACCTCCAAATTTTTATATATAAATAAAAAGTCTTCTTTATATCAGTGGTACTCCATCTGATTTAAGTCTTCTTTATTATTCCCACTTAAGCCCTATTTCTAACAGTTTATCATAAGTTACTATTTCTGTTTCCAATTACCATTTTGATATCTTTTTATCCTAATTTGTCTACATTATAGCATATTATATGGGTTTATATCTATGCTCATCATAATATCCTCGTCCTTTGCTTTTTTCCATATTCTATCTGACATTTTAGTCAATTCATCAACTAACAGCTCAATATTTTTTGCTTTGATCACCAATCTCCAACGGTATTTATTTGCTATTTTTGGTATAGGACATCTTGATGGACCTAAAACCTCAAAATCCGAAGTGCATTTCTCCATAAGCTCTGGCTTTATGCTCTTAGAAATCTCGAAAATGGCCCTATCCTTTCGACCACTAAAGGTAACTATTGCTATGTTAGAAAATGGAGGATAGTCCAATCGCTTTCTTATTAAGATTTCCTGCTTATAAAAGCCAATGAAATCCTGGTGGCAAGCAGCTAATATACTGTATTCCTCTGTATTATAGGTTTGAATTATTACTCTTCCGCCTATATCACCTCTGCCAGCCCTTCCTGCCACCTGGGTCAATAGCTGAAAGGTTCTTTCTGACGATCTGAAATCGCCAATATTTAGCATACTGTCAGCTACTAAAACCCCAACTAGTGTAACATTGGGAAAATCATGGCCCTTTGCTATCATCTGAGTACCTACCATTATATTTATGTTTTCATTTTTAAAACGGTTCAGTATCTCTTCATGGGCATTTTTGTAACCTATAGTGTCAGTATCCATACGAAGGACAGAACTATCAGGAAGTCTTTGCTTTATTTCTTCCTCTATCTTCTGAGTGCCAATACCAAAATATCTTATATTACCGCTTTCGCACGATGGACATTTTGTGGGATTCTTTACTGTAAATCCACAGTAATGGCATATCAACCTATTATTCTTTGAATGAAAGGTTAATGCAATATTACACTCAGGGCATTTCATAGTATATCCACAATTCCGACAAAATACAAAGGTCGAAAAACCTCGTCTATTTAGGAACAATATGCTTTGCTGATTATTCACGCTATTTTTGCTGAGCTCTTGCATCAGTTTTGAACTAAATGGTGATCTGTTGCCATTCTCTAGTTCCAATCTCATGTCTACTAACTCAACACTAGGGAGCTGCGCTGTATTTGGTCGGCTCCTCATTTCAATAAGCTTGATTTCTCTCTGTGTAGCCCTGTAATATGTATCCACTGAGGGTGTAGCCGACCCATATAAAAGAAGAGCTCCATTAATTTCACACCTTTTTTGTGCTACCTCTTTTGCATTATATCTAGGCATAGACTCTGACTTATATGAGCCTTCATGTTCCTCATCAATCACAATCAAACCCAGATTCTCTATTGGTGCAAATATAGCTGAACGAGCACCGACCACAACGTCAACCTTTCCTTCACTTATCAATTTCCATTGGTCAAATCTTTCTCCTAGTGATAGCCGACTGTGCATAACCGCTACTCTTTTGCCGAACCTTGATACAAACCTCTCAACCATTTGAGGAGTTAATGCTATTTCTGGCACAAGCATTATGGCTTTCTTGCCCATCTCAAAGCAATGTGAAATAAGTTGTAAATACACCTCAGTCTTGCCACTTCCGGTTATACCATGTATCAGACTTTCCCCGTACCCTTTGCTGTCTAGCTGTTGTTTCAATATCATTAAGGCATTTGCCTGTTCCTCAGTTGGAGGAAGGTGCTCTGTCTTTTCATAGTTTTTATTCTTTAATGGATCTCTTTGAATCTCCAAATTCTTATAACGTATATAGCCATACTTACTGAGTGTATCCAGAACAGATGACGATACTCCTGCAAACCTTTGGATATCAGCAACTGAAACTATTTCATTATCCAATAAAATTTCTAAAACTCTGACATGTTGAATTCTTTTTATTGCATTATTCTCTAGCTCTTCTATGATTTCTTCATTTGGCTTTGCTAAAAAAACAGCTTTAACTGATTTTGCGCTGACCTTCTGTTCATAGCTTTCCTCAATACTTATAACATTGCACTCACATAGCTCCTGTATATAGCCTTTAAAGCCCTTTATCTCACACATACCTCGTAAAAGTTCATACTCGCATTCTCCGCCGACACAAGCTAGATTATCAACTATTTTATTCATATTGGTTTTCTTGAATACTTTTTTATTCTCAGTTAATAAAAGCTTTACGTTTTTGACAGCCTTAACGCTGATTCCCGGAGGTAACATGCATTTAATTACATCGGAATATGTACAAATATATTGTCTCTTCATCCACTCTAAGAGTTGTATATTATCCTTTTTTAGCAAGGGATATGGCTCTAGCACTTGTTTTATTTCCTTGAATTCAATAGTCTTTGCAAGATTGATTTTAGGGTTCATTTCTAAAGCAAACCCTTCTTTTACCATACTTCCATTTCCAAATGGGACTAAAACTCTACAGCCAACACAAATTTGACCTAATAGTTCTTCTGGAACAGCATACGTATATTTTTTATCAAAAGCTCTTGTAGTATTACTAAGAACAATTGATGCAGTCGTTTTATTCATCTCGTTTTGCCTCACAAAAAAGCTTCTTTAAAATTTAGTCTGTGGTTATACTAGTTTGTTTTTAGACGGTTAATACCGTTTAATAGTCGCAGTATGCGATTTAGTATTATTATATCAGATATACAAATTACTTATCAATTCAATAAAAATTACTTTAATATTAATTAATTCAACAAAACCCATTCTAATCTTAACTAAATGTTAGTTATTATATTTAGTTTTTTTATAGCATGTACAAGGAATTTACTACAGAAGCCTACAAAACTACCCATAATAATTCCAGAAATCAGCAGTCCTGGCAAATAAGCTGCAACTGATAAATCATTCATTATTAGACATGCCACCACTATCTGAGAAATATTATGCACAATTGAGCCCGCTATACTTATCCCAACCAAGCTAAGCCAGTGAAACATGCTCTTTAACAATATCCACATGATAGTAGCACTCAAAATACCCCCACATAGGCTGAAAATGAAGATTACTGGGCCTCCCAAAAAGAGAGATGACAATAGACATCTAATCAAAATTATTATTAGTGCATCTGAAAGTCCATACATAATTAGTACAATAATAGTAATTATATTGGCTAATCCTAACTTTATACCAGGTATACCTATTGGAATTGGAATCCACGCTTCAATTATTGAAAGCACTAATGCTTGTGAGGCTAATACGGCTAAAAGAGTTATTTTCTTTATTAGAGCGACATTTTTTATATAAAGCTTCACATAACCACCCCATCTAGATATTTGTTTCTATTTTTGTTGAATCTTAATAATTGTCCTGTTTGGTAGACAAACAGCTATATCTCCAGCTTTATTTATCCAACCAGTTTTCATACATATTTCATCTGAGCAATCTGAGTCAAAAAAACATATTTTATTATGCTCTGCGACCACAGTTGCTTCATACTGGCCAGATATTCTTAATATCTCTCTATTTTTTATATTTGATAAATTAATAGTTTGTACTATCTCATTATCTTTTTTAACGATTGCTATAATTTCACCTGTTTTACTATGGGTATTCAAATTATTCCAGCTAGTTATGCTATTAAGACTACTCCCATTGCATAAAGTAAATCCTGCCAAAATACCAAAAACAACTATTAGCAATAGTATTACATCCCCTTTTTTCAGCATAAGTAAAATCACCATTTTCATTAAATAGAATTGAAATATTGTAAATACTCTGTCTAAAAATTTTTCCCTGTAAACACTATTTTTATTACTATTTTAGAAAAAATTAAAAACCCCATTCAAACACACCTATATGTATTTGAATGGGGTTCCTTTATTGATATATTAATTTTATTGGTAAAGTAATATTATTCTTCTGGAGAACTTTCATTATCATCAACAGCTTCTTTATTTTGAGTCTCATCACATATTTCCATCTTCGAAACTGATACTTCATAGGCAGTTTTTGAAATTGCTTCACCAGATTCCAATTTTTTCTGGTATTCTCTGCTTTGAATTCTGCCCCAAATTTTTATATTATCTCCTATAGCCAAGTTTTGTGAATATCTAGCATTCCTACCCCAAGCTATACAAGGTATATAATCCGATTTATTGTATGGCCTATTCACAGCAACTAGAATATCAGTAATCTCTCTGCCAAATGGTGTCATTCTATAAATTGGATTCTTACATATGTATCCATTCAAATAAATTTGATTAGGATTCTTGATTCTCTTTTCTTCATCAGCAAAGATGACTTCACGAGCAAAAACAGTAAGTACAAGCTTATTGGACTCACTCTTATAGCTATTGTAAGATCTGAACTGACCCTCTATCTCTAAAGGAACTCCTATAATAAGTTTACTCTTTGGTACGAGACGTTCTGAAAATGTAACAGATATTTTATCACTGCTGTCGCTTAATCTAGGCACAGCTAAATAAAACGAATAAAAGCCCTCACCATATACTTCATGACTATATTCAACCTCTGAAACCACTTTTCCTGAAATGGTCACCACATTATTTTCAATCACATTTCCGACCATTTTCCCCCCACTCCTCTCTTTTGCTGTTGTGTATCTCTTTTTATTTATCTAATGTAATATGTATTCTAATACAATACGATTTAGAATATTTTTCTAACTTATTTTTTAGTCTCACTTAAGAATGAAGGTACGATGCAATCAATGCCAAAATAATACAATCTTTTAATATTATATTACATAATTGTTAAAATGAAAATCTTTTATTCTACAAAAAATATACATATTTTTTGTAACAAAAAGCAGTGTACTAACTATAAGCTGTTTACTTAGTTGTTAGGACACTGCTTTGCAAGACGATATGCCTTTTCAGTTACTTTATAATCTTATCTTTGCGTATATGCTGCTATACTTCTGTCTGTAATCTTATTTCTCAATTGGTATGGTAAATTTCAGATCTTCCCTAACATTAATAAAGTCATCATAGTTGATTGTTGAAATTTTATATTTTTTGCCACTATCCAATGATGGAAATTCCTTAATAAAACTGTTAGGGCTATCTCCAACACTCAATGGAATATGCCCTTGTCTACTCAATATCTCATTGCCATTTTCATCCATAAACTGGAGAGCTTGGGACTGGTTTAGCGGTGCTATACCTTCGGTGCTGTAATATACCAGCGTTTTTTCCTTTAAAAACTCTACCTTTTTAATTATAATACTTCCAATCTTGCCCTGAGATATCATTATAGGGTATTCTCCTGTTAAATCCTTTGTATTATACTGAGCTTTGTCATCTTTCACATTCTCATACGGAATTACGGTTACGTATTTCGGAATTTCCTTTATACCATAAAAGTGTTTTTCACATGAAAACTCATTATCGCTACCCGAAGATGAACTTCCTTTTGCCTGAATTTGCCTTCCTTTATCATCAAACAGAAACCAGTTCTCATACTTCATTTCTCTGTGACCTTTAGAAGCTGCTTTATTTTCACTTAATACCCCATTATAAATAATTGTGGTATTAATCGGAGTAAAAGAAACTTGATTAATTATAATATCCGAATCCTCAAACTGTACTTTAATATCTGTCTTAAAAATCTTAGAGTCTTTTTCAATATCTTCTTTTGAAACTGCAAATTTAAAATTCCACTTTCCTGTATTTACATTTCTAGCACGAACCTTCAGATCAAACTTGAATTTGTCTGGAATTTTCTTTCTAGCAATATCCATTTCAGTAATACCAACATATGTGTAATCGTCGAGTGTACGACCACTGCCACCATAACCCACATTCAATTCATTACCATCAATTTTAAAATCCATACTAAAGTCATTGATATTTGAAAGTTTATTTTCACTAATAACTGTATACCCTATGCTTAAGGTACTTGAATCACAAACCACTTCATCTACCGTAATAGATATTCCTTCATCGGTAACTGTCTGATTCACTCCTTGTGCATATTTAATATATCCCTCACTCATTGCGTTTTTTACATAAAAGTAGTTAAAAACAGAGTTGACTATTGGTATATTCTGAGCTAAGGTCGGGTTAACAGCAGTGATTCCCAACGTTAAAGCAACCACGATACCTGCTGCAACTAATATATGTTTTATCTTTCTACTCTTTCTATGCTCCGGCAAACTATTCAAGATCAATTTTACCCGTTCGGATACAAATTCTGGAACAACTGTTCCCTCCCCATTTAGTACGTCTTTAAGCTTATCATCCATCTAAATCTCCTCCTTTAACTCCAATGCGTTATACAGTACTGAGCGGGCTCTTGAAAGTCTGGATTTTATAGTACCCTCTGGGATTGCCAATATTTCAGCCATCCTTTTGACAGACAAATCCTCGTAATAGTGTAATACAGTTACTACCTTCAAATCAGAATCAAGGGAATCAACAGCATGTCTAACTTCGATTTCATTACGGTCAAATTCTGTCAGCTGGTTATCCTCACATATATAATATATTTCATTTACAGATACCAATCTGTTTTTACTTCTAAGTAACCTGCTACTCTCATTTATGATGATTTTTATAAGCCAGGTCTTAAAGAATTCCGTATTTTTCAGTTTATGAATACCTTTATACGCTTTGATTATGGCCTCCTGTATGGCATCTGCACAATCTTCATCGTTTTTTAAAATCGACTTAGCGATACGATACATGGATTTCTCATTTTTCATTATTAATCTACTAAAAGCCTCTTTATTACCGTTTTTAGCATGTTCGACATCCTGCTCTTTGCAGGTATTTTCGCTGTATCTCGATAACAAACCCAATGGTGTTCCTCCCTTCAACCTTCTATTTATTAGACCTTTCAAAGGTTACCTTCGGTTCTTATAAAATCAACTTTTTTTACATTCTTACTAAATAAAACTAAAAAAGAACTTACACCAAATGAAGCCACTGAAAAAAGTGTTCTTCAACGGAAGTAAGCTCTTTTTAATAGTATATAAATCATGCAAATTAAAGTAATACTTATATTTCAGGAAACCATATCTTTATCTCACGCTCAGCGCTTTGAGTACAATCCGAAGAATGAACTGCATTTTGAGACTTTGACATCGCAAATCTGCCTCTTATTGAGCCCATATCAGCATTTAATGGATCGGTTGCTCCATTTATTTTTCTTACTACTGTTATGGAATCAAGCCCTTCTATGATTAAAGCACACACCTCTCCACTTGTAATGTAACTAACAAGTTCTTGAAAAAACGGCTTATCTTTATGCTCAATATAATGTTCTTTAGCGATTTCTATCGATGGCTTTATTATTTTCAAAGCACATATGTGGAGCCCTTTTTGCTCATAAACTGAGATTATTTGCCCCATTAACTTCCGCCCCATGGCATCTGGTTTAATAAGTACTAATGATCTCTCCATAAATTCTCCCTCAAATGAATTATTTTTAATAAAATCCTAGTTTGTTTACAATTTTGTGTTTAAGTATTCTTCAGCTTTCTCCATCGTTGGTATTTTAATCATGATTATCCCCTTACATTTAAAAAGTAAAATTTATCTTATTTTCTGAAATTCCGTATTCCTAGTTTAGTATGTAAAACACCTATAAACTACTGTTCATGTCATATTTAACCAATGTGTCATTAGTGTAAGGCAGTTATTTTGTCATTTGAATTTTTATAGATAAAAAATGGTGCATATAACCTCTCAATGCACCACTATTATACATTATATTACATTTGTTTTCCAACTAAAGTAAACTGTTATATAAACCTTTAGCGCAATGCCTAAGGTTTTTCTCAATAAAAATGTTTTAATTAAACCATATCGGTGTTGTATAAGCCCTGTGATTATTATCATTCACTTCAATGCAGTACCCTCTTAGGTAGCAACCAGACTCAACAGCTATGTTCACTGTAAGTGAGCTAACACCAGATCTGACAGTTGTAGAATATACCTGCTGTTCAGATGCCCATCCCTCTTTCCCCTTCATCACATAAATATCTAGGCCATCAGCACTATCTGCATAGGATAGATTGATTTCTGCTTTTTCGCTTTCCATTGTGAGTGTGTCACCCATCCAAGACCAGCTAGAAGTTCCAGCTTGCCTTGCCCAAATCGCTAAACCGGGATAAGTTGTAACATATTGATGTCCCTGTTCTAAACTATCCCTAATATTTGTTTGTGTTAAATAATCTGCATATACAACTGTATAACATTCTCCAAGATGATTGGAGGATTCAGTATCACTACCTGCAAAAGGAAAAACTTTTTCACTTTTCAATAGACGTTGGTCAACCCATCTTATTGTTGAACCATTATTTGTATCACTCCACCTACCATTCATTATTTCCATACCTGTCTCACCATGAGTATATGGATAGGTATTTTTATCAAAATTCCATGCTTCGAGCAAGCCGGTACCCAAGTTAGGATGATTGATTGTAACCAATCCTCCATATTGCTTAATATAATTGATTCCTTGTTGTGAATCTGGTGATGACGCCTCCCGAAAAATGTCCGTTTTGCATGGGACAAATGTATGATTCATTATTCCGTTGTAATGACAGGTGTTATAAGCTTTTGAATTGTTAACAAGTTCTGCACATGAGAGTTCCTCTCCATATAAAAATGCAAATGTGCCATCTGACAGAGAAGTTACTTTATCTTTTTCAATAATGAATTTATCTGCGTCTAGACAATACGCATGATCCGTTAGTGTAAGCCAATCTAAACCTGCCATAGTTGCCAGAGCTTTTAGTTCAGGAATGGTATATATACCATTGCCGAAGTAATAATCCCATGTATATGTAGAATGAGAATGAGTATCTCCAAAAAACCAGTTGTTCTGATTTGCACCAGATGGTACAGGAGGGCTTTGTGGAATACGGCTTAGCTGTACAGTTACTTTCTTACAAATACTTATTGATTTCCTATCTGCGAAGTTTTTTCCGTGCAACTTTAATGATAATTTTATTGAACCTTTAGTTGAAATTTCTTTTGCCATATCATCATTTACTATAAAGCGAAGATATTTCGTACTTTTTAGTAAAGAATCTCCTCTTGCTTCAATTTCTTCACTCAGCACGCTCCTGTATTCCTTATTACCCCATCTCCACTTTGCATTATTTAACAATATCTTACCATTAGCCTTATTATTGGTTACAACAGCAATTATAGGGAAAGACACAGGTTTACATATTACTGGAGGAGTAATGATGGTTAATTCTAAATTATTAGAATTTGGAATTGAAGATAATCTTGAAGCACTTGAACCAAATAACTGTTTCACCAATAATGTGAAATTAAAAAAGAATGAAATAATACGCTTCATATTAGTTAACTTCTCCTAGTTTATTTTTTGACGTACCTTTTATAAATAGGTCTTAATTATAAAAAAGCAAGAAAAATGTTTAATTCACTAATCCAATTCAATACTCCCGCTATTTATTTCTCTCTCTGCTGTCTCCCCTGGTCATCAATATAATAGTTGTCTCTCATAATTAGCTCCGATACTGCAGCAAACTCCAATCCTTTGGACTTCAGTTCTGAAATGATTTGGGGAAGTAGCTCTACAGTATACTGGGTGTCATTATGAAATAGAATTATTGAGCCTGATTTGGTTCTCTTTAAAATCCTATCCAAAATAGCCTGCTTACTCATTTCTTTCTTCCAGTCTAAGCTGTCTACATTCCATTGAATCGGGTAGCAGCCCAGCTCATTACAGGTATCTATCACAGTGTTGTTATAATCGCCATAAGGTGGTCTAAAAAGCTTTACCTTTACTCCTGATATCTCCTCTAACTTTTGATTGCATAGCTCTATCTCGCTTTTACATTTCTCTTTGTTTATAGTGCTCATTCGGAGGTGGGAGTAGCCGTGATTTGCAATATCATGACCATCATTTGCTATAAGCTTCACCGCATCTGGAAATTTTTCTGCCCATTGTCCTACCATGAAAAAGCTAGCCTTCACATTCTCTTTCCCTAGAATATCAAGGATTGTTGGTATATCCTCTGCTCCCCAAGCACAATCAAAAGTTATTGCTACCTTGCTTGTTTCAACGCTGTAAATAGGCAGATGTTTTTCTGAATTGAATACACCCACTGATGTTGCGGTATACCCTATTACAACAAACAGCGCACAAATTATTATAAACCCCAAAATAATATTTTTAGGTATTTGTTTACATCTATCAATAATACTTATAAACTTGAGTTTTTTCATTTTTCAACGCCCCTAAATATACAATTTGAGCTATTATTGCAATTTTAATAGGACTATTCTTAGTGTGATGGTTTCAACTCACCAAGTTTGCCTGAAAAATTTAGCCCCTTATATATGTTTATTTTGAAAAATGAGATTTATGAAATAATATAGATTTTACGTTCAGAATTATCAATAAAATCATAATAATTAATACTATATCTGTACCGTTTTATTCAGTTTTCAAACTTCTTGGTAATTACCCGTGCTGAACGTACAGATGTAAACAAAGCCCACCAAAAGGTGAGCTTTGCCATGTTAAATAATGAAAAACGCGTGCAAAAATGATATAACATATTCTCATAAAATAAAAATTTCATATTTCAATATTATTTTTCCCATACCTCAAATTCATATATGGAGTAACCCCAATATTGTGAATGCACCATAGTCCTCTGAGTTCCGAGCATCCTCACATACCTTGCATTTGTAGCAGTAAATGAAATATTCTCAATACCACCCTTTCCTGTCGTTGTGGAATACACTTCTGTCCAGCAGGCAGCATCGCTTGACACCTCTATCTTGTAGCTCTTCCCATATGCTAATTCCCAAGATATCTTAACTCTGCCGACTTTGTAAGACTTCCCAAGGTCAACGTAGATCCACTGCGGATCTGAATATTCAGACGACCATCTTGTTGACATGTTGCCATCTACAGCGTTACTTGCTTTAAATTGGCTCCACCCTAGCTCTACTGATGAGGCTACAGTCGGTTTATTTAATGCAAGGTTGCCGCCTACATCTGCATTTTTTCGTACAATTGATGTATTCTGTGATTTCGGACCTTCAACGCATGAATTTTCCGCACTGACAAAGACAAAATATGTTTTTCCATCTGTCATAGTAGAAGCATCGATTGAAGCCTCTATCCCAGTAAATGTTACTGTCGGCTGCGGTGCAAGCTGTTGTCCCTTGTCATCAAGAACAGTCAGACAGTACTGGTCTACCCCTGCAACAGTATTCCACGAAGCTTTTATTTTATCATCGGCATTCGCAAGCTTAAGGTTCTGAGGTATCGTTAAGGTAGATACCGGATCGCTCCACAGGCTCTTCACATCACCATAAACTGCCATTAACATAAACTTGTAAGCTTTCGTCTGGTCTATGCAATTGGTGGTAACTATGGTTGCCTGATCGACGTTAAAAGTAATTTGAGTCTGAATATTTACCTCTACTCCGTTTTCGTCAAGCACCTTTGCTATATACGATTGCGCCTTGGGGTCGTTATCCCAAACTGCATTAATACTGCTAGCTTCTTGAGTAAGCTTGATGTTAACTGGCTCAGCAAGGTAGCTTACAACTGGTGATTCTCCATACTGGCTATCAAACATATCGACCTGTCCAGCTATTGCTTTCACTGTAACCTTATAGTTACCAGATGCAATACTTCCAAGCTTGTATAAATCGATTGAATAATTCGTCGAATCCTTGGCAATGGTTGCAGTAATGATTTTTGAATCGGTATTTTCAACCTTGAACAATTCGAGATAATACCCTGCATTGTCCACTACCTTACCCCAGCTTGCATTGAATGCCCTACTTTCAGCATCCCAGACCAGACTTACTACAGGAGCCACCAATCTTTTGAGCGAAGAAGATACGATGAAATTGCTTGGAATGTAGCTTTCGCTGCCATCAGCGCGTACCTTTGCCATATAAATGCCCGCTTGTAAGGTGTTTGCGCTATATTTCATAGTTTTTTCTGTGCTTATGTCCGAAGAGGTTTGCTGACCATCTTTAAACAATAAGATGTTATAATTGTTTGGGGCCTTGTCGCACTCCCACGAAGCAACCAAGGTATCATTTCCCTTTGAATAGCTTAAAGCTATTATGCTTGGTGTTTTAAGTTTATCGACAGTTGCACCTTTGTAGTCAGACGCATAATCTCCGCGCATTGATCTCACCTGTCCGACATATCTTCCTGCCGGCAAGTTCTCATCTGAAACATCTACACTTGCACTATTCTGGTAAAGATCAAGCTTTTTCTCATTGACAAGTTTATTGTCAGGATTTAGCAGTTGGAATTCATACCCGCTGGCATACTCTGTAGGCTCCCATATTTCAGTTACTATATCAGTTGCTTTTCCAGAGTCTCCTTTTGCGCAGTACTTAAAGCTCAAAATCTCTGGTGCACCAGGCTTTGGGTCTTCAGGTTCTGGTTGGGGTTGATCTCCCAATTCAGCGGCTACAACTACTACCAATGCTGCCGCTATTGCCGCTGCTGCCGCTGCCGCTGCTGCTGCACCAGCTGCTACTGCCGCCTCCGCCGCCGCCGCTGCCGCTGCTGCTGCTGCCGTTGCTGCTGCTGCTGTAGCAGCGTCTATCAAACCTTTGCACAAAAGCTTTGCAGCATAAGCTACCGCTTTTTCTCCGAAAACTACTGCCAAAAATGCCGCAATCTGACTTGGATCATTCACCAGTTTCTCAACAAAATCTGCAGAAGCATTTCCTATACACTCTATGATCTGTCTCGGAAGCTCTGAAAAGCTCAAGCCGTTAGGAATCTTGAAGTCAACAGTCGGGAACGTGATAGTTACAAAAGTCGTATCGAAAACCTTTAAGAAATACTTGCCGGTCAATACAAAATATAGCCCATCGTCCTTTGTCTTAAACGAAGGAGATATCGAATAGTCTGTGGTATAAAGCACGTTGCTAACGAAATCTACAAGAGCTCCGCAAACTGAAGTACCACCCTTTTCAAATATCTTCTTGATTTCTTTTACAAAATCTATTACGTCATCAACCATGTCAAAATTAGGCCAATTATCTACTCTGAAGCCATTAGTCTGGCTGTATGTAAAGTTTAAATCAAGTTCACCGAACACCTCAAGGAAGTTCCCCGAGTTCAGGTTGCCCGATATCTCCATTTCATCACTTTTACCAAGTTTCCCAACCATAACAGTTGTTGCAAGGAAAGGCGTCTGGAAGAAGTTCAAACCTGTGCTGAAGCCAAAAGCAGGAGTTGATTGTGTGGTATCGATATTTAACGTCGGGCTTCCTATGTATTTGCCGTCATTCCCCGTTTCCCTACTCGCCAATTGAAGCACAAAAACGTCAATAGGTTGGGTTAACCCAGCACTTGCCACAAATCCGTTCTCAATTTTAGCTGTCAGCACTATATCAATGCTGGTGAGTATTGTCAGCCTTATAGTGGACTCAATGTTGAATCCGCTCTCATATTCTGTGAAATGCTTGTCAGGATCGTTTTCGCTCTGGTAGTAATAAACAGTGCTCTCCCTGCCCACATTATCATCAGTAGCAGCAACCTCAGGTAGGAACTGAAGGTTTATGAAATTTGTAGGCCATAGTTTGCCAGGAATTAAGCTATTGAACAGGTCTCCAACTGAAAGGGTTTCTGTAAGTACTGCTTCAGCCAGGACAGGAGCTCCATCAATTGCGTATACAGCTGCATCAAAGAAAATGTTTTGCAGTATCGAAACCTTTCCCTTGATGTCCATAGTCATATATTTTTTAGGATTGTTTTCTGTCTGATAGGTATAAATAACATCTAAATCCAGATTCTTCAACGTCATAGCCTCTGGCAAATTAAACGGAAGCATGTTCTTACCATCAGGTGTAGATACTTTGAAGTTAGTACTTTCCGCCGTAGAAGTCAGCGCGCCTGTAAATGAATACGACTCGTCAAATACTATAAAGGATATTTTTCCTGACAATATATACTGGTTGGCTTTACCAGGATAATACTCAAATGCAATTCCGGCATTTGTCTCATCCCCTCCGAACTCGACGGTGTCGAAGATGGAGAATGGAGCAAAAACCGCTTTAAATATGGAATTCGCCGAATCACTTGCAAATGTGGCATAGAGTGTTACAGCAGGTGTATCATCCAATTTCCTCATTTGAAGCAAAGTGGACAACAGGTTGCTTCCGAAGTCGAGAGCAGCGTAAATATGCATTCCTTTTACAACATTTCCTGCCGGAAGGTTTCCCACAGTTATTGGAGAGATTAATCCCGGGTCGTTCAAAATACTTATAATGGAGTCAATACTTGCCTTCAAGTCGGTTGCCGAAGCGATATCATAGGTATTTACCACAATGCTGGCTTCCTTGATTTTCAGTATATCATCTATTATCTGGAGGTTGGAATATAGGTTGCTGAATTTGAAATCAGGAGCTGTTGCGAAGGCAAAAATGTATCCTGTCTGATCGCTTTCCCCCTCTTTCTGCTCACTATCCCCTGCTTTCTGGCTTAAAAGCACCGTCTGTCCAAAATTCGTAATGCCACCATACAAGAAAAATTGATCTTTTGTCTTATTGAAGTATAAGCCTGCCGATTTGAAAACTATGCTAGTGCTTTGAGTGTCAGAAGGAGTAAGTTCACTCCAAGTCGTACCTATTTCACCTGTCACAAGACCGTCTGAGAGTTGTGTCACCTTTATGGCTGCAGCCTGCTCGTTTGAAAGTGTTGCAGTAAATATGGTGTCAATCCCTGCACTGCTAAGTTGTAATCCGAGTCGTGCCTTTAGAGTGCTAAACTCTAGCTCTCCGTAAATTATGCCCTTTGTGTAATTATCGAGTGCGTCTGTCTTATCCTGTATATCGATGGTTCCCCCAAGCCCTGTCAACGGGAACTTAATCTGGAAAAACGGCACAGTCCAATCAATATTCGCATTGCCATCAAAATCAAATTTGCCATCATCTGGAATAATAGAAGCCTTGGCCTTCTTCAAATCAACTACTGGTAGCCAGTTTACCGAAGGTATTACGAGTTTGTCTCCAAGCGTTAATGTGTTTATTAGCTCATTGAAGTCAAGGCTTATTTCATTTGCAAGAGTTCCGGCAAACTTCCAGGGTAAATCTGGACTGGACTTATCAGCATTGAAACATAGCTCTGCATCGCCTACAAGGAGCGAAGTTCCTATACTACAACTGGAAATTGACAGTTCGTTGGCATTCGAAATTTTTGCAGTTACAAAGGTTTTGTCCAAAGACAAGTAATCAGGAATTATCTTCCATGGACTACTATTATATATTGAGAACTCAATTTCATTCAGTTTTTCATCTGTTATGTTGAATTCAAGGCTCAAATCCGTTATATCAAAGCCATCACCAAACGGCATGAAGCTATCGGGAATATACTGTATAAACTGCCCCGGAAGCATCCAATCCGCCAAATCCTTTATTCCTGGAATATGGATTTGGCTATCTATATTTAGTGTGAACAACCACGGTGTATCCTTTGCTTTTTTCTCGGCTCTCATTTGAAGCTGATAACCAGCAATTGTAATCACACCCTCAATGAAACCAGTTGCATATTTTTCATCCTCGGTATTGCCATTAAACAAGTTTAATTCTGTTTCAAGGTGGTTCATCACAAGTCCCTTGTCCCCAATTATATTCCATGGTGAAGTCGTATTCATGTGAAATGAGACCAGCTTAATAATAGGTGTCTTCATGGGATCAAATACAATTTTCAACTCTGATACATTGAAATCACCTATCTCCTCTATTCCATCTGGAATAAGATTGCTATCGGTTTGCGCCTGAATAAGTTCAAGTATGCTTCCCAAGGATGGCATGTTGAAAACCCCGTTCGAAATTGACGCTGTCCATCCGTCATCGCCCATAGGTGTTGGAATAAAGACACTCATTTCTAATCCTGAACTTCCACCAAGCATAAATTTTCCACTAAACTTGCCATCATATTCCCATTCTATTTCTGCTTTTGCTACTGTCATTTCTAGATTGAGGTCGTAAAATTCCAAAATACCGTCTATGATATCCCAATTATTCACCTGTGGAATACTGAACGAAGTGTTCTTGAAAATCATATTGAATGGGTCAACACAGATTTTTACGTTTGTAAGCTCAACATCCTTGCTGAGACCTTCAATAACCGGCAAGCTATTTAGAACGGCAGCTGAATCCCCACCTACAAACTTCATTAGAGAATCAAGGGTAATACCACCCTCACCTGGTAGAATGCTTATCTCCCAGTCTCCCTGGCTTGGTATGCTGATTTCTGCATCTCCAAGACTAAGCTTTGAAGTAATGCTCGCACTGAAAGTTTCTTGCACCGAATTGCTATCATCCAGTAAATAGGTTGTTTCTAAATCAAAAGTCATTTCGTCCAAGTATATTTCAGGTGTAGTGCATATAAGATACTTGGAGTTTTCGTCCGAAATCAAATTGACTGCTGCATTTGTAGCTTTCACACCATTCGGATCAAATTGGTACGAGAGGTTCTTCACAGTCATGTCACTAATGTTTTTCAAGCTTTCTGGCAACACATTATCCAGCATGTCACCTCCTATAAGGCTTGCTGCCACTCCAATAGAGAGATGTACTTTGTATTCTTCAAGTACAAGATTTATGTTGCTTGGTAAAATTGTAGGTATATCTACTTCAAACTGCCTGTCCACAGAATCAAGCAGTATTCCCCCCGATATTCCACAAGTGTCTGTATTAGGTTTATCCTCATTCATTTTACTGCTCAAAACAAGTAAACCGTTCTTTAATGTTAGAGACGGAAGACCCAAAAGAATAATGCTTATGTCACTCAAGCTGTTTACACCTGTCAACTGAAAATTAGGGATGTCCTGCGAATAGTTAACATGTCCCCCGAACAAAACAGTCTGCACATCTGGAGCATGCACATCGCTAACAGGAAGCAATTTGGATGAAATTGCCAATGTAGACATCAGGTTGATTCCCATGGACAAATCGAAGAGAGCTCCATCTTCCTTGTGTTGATAGGAGGTAATACACTCCGTGGTATTACTTAGCTTCAGAAAATCAAATTCCGAACCTTTTAAAGCTGGAAAGCTATCCGAGAACACCCACTCTTGAGGCATTTCAAGCTTAAAGGTTAATGTCAGTTCGGAGCTTTCTGAAACCATAAATACAGAATTCACAATAGCTATTTTTCCATTAATCTCAGTCTGTCCATCTATTGTAAGTATTTCATTAACATCATCAAGAACTGGTCCAGTTGTTGTATCAATCACCAAAGAATCCGTTTTCATGTTTGTTTTTATAAGCTCTAAAATATTCCACGGATTGCCTGGAGCATCCTTTGGAAGTGTAAGCTCATTTAAAGCAACTGCACCAACCTTTGGGACATTGGCAATCAAGCGGTCTTGTAATAGCCTAAGAATCCCTATCGCGGAATTGGCAGTTACAGCTACACTCTTAGGAGAAAATGCTGCTTTAACTACGTTTTCCGCCATTACCGTTTCTGGTTCGTCAAAAGAGAATTCTACAAATAATTCCACAGAATAGGTTTGCCCTTCTGCAGGAGAAAAAGTCTCAGACTCCAATTGTACGGGTGCTACAAAATCAGCTGCATCTATAAGCCTGTCCAAAACAATCTTACCGGTGCTATCTCTAACCACTATCTGGTATTGAGCTGCAAATTCTACTGGTAACCATGAGGCCTGCAATTTTCCATCCAAATAAATAACATTAACATCAGGTATTACTATATTTCTCATATTTTTTACCTTTCCTTCTAGATTTTTTTATTGCTCCATAAATACTTTCATTGTCTCTTCATCTCTGTTTCCATATGTCATATCTAGAATGGGTGGAATCAAAATCGGTAGTACACCCCCAGAAGATTTAACCCGTCTGAAAATTTATATGTAAACGTATAATATTCACTTGAATAATAACCTATCTAGGGGGTGGGACTTGAAATACTAGTCCTCTCCACCGACTGCAGGCGTGTAGCTTATGTTTTTGGTAACCTCCCAATTCAAAGGGTTAGTTCGACAGACTTATCCTTCCCTTTATATTTTTCGCCGTATTTTAAACATTTTTTGTTTTTTTACCCAAAATACGACATCGTTAATTATATACTAATTTTGTATTTAATTGCAAATTAATGAAATTATAGTGTTTGTTAAAGTACCGGGCGAACCCCAAAAAAAGAACTCACCTTTACAGGTAAGCTCTTTTTGTAAATAAGGTGTTTATTCATTTTTAAGAAACACTTTTCATTTGTTCCATTACATTTATCAATATTGCCTCCATGGATGAAAATTCAGCTGTTCTAGCTTTTGCCTCTTTAATTACACTTCTCGCCTCATCGTTTCGGTTATTTTCTATAAGTGTTAATGCCAAATCGTAGTAAGGATACATGTAGTCAACATCCGTCATTCTAGCCGCTTTTCTTAGATATTCCAATCCTTCTTCAACCTGTCCCAGTTTTGCCAGCGTCACCCCCATGCCTTTGTTTGCATAGACACTGTTTTCATCCAGCTTCAAAGCACGCTCATTTGCTATTTTTGCATCCTGATAGTTTCCAAGCATAAAACATGTAAATCCATAGTAGTTCAGAACTTCAATATCATTATTATCCAATTCCATAGCCCTTGCAAAGGCAAGCTCTGCAATTTGAAACTCTTTCCGTTCTAAAAGAATTTTTGCTAATTCAAACAGTTTTACCTTGTCATTCATCTTCTCAATTTTGGTTTTTGCTTTCTGAATTGCCATGTTAAACAAACAGAATTTATTGTCGGAATATATGTCTTTATTGAAGGTTAGTCTTGTATTCGGACATCCTCCAAGACATACGTCCCCAAACCCACATTTATTGCAAAAGCCTGTCAACTTGCTTTTCGACATCGTTCTGCTCCATGAAAAGTTTTGCATGTTATTCCATATTTCTTTCAATGGAGTTTCACGTATATTTCCTTCAACAAATTTACTGTCTCGTATTGAGGTGCAGCCAAGGATATTACCGTTGTGTAGAATACCAAAGCTTCTCTTTCCTGCCGTACACCCAGTCCACATGACATTTTTTTCTCCAAAGGTTTTATCACGTACAGCAATTTCCTTACGATTATAATAACCCAGACAATCCGCAAGATATATAGTTAAATTAGTATCTTCTATAGCATCATATGCGAAATCAATAATTGACTCCACCTGTTCAGGATCTAATGCCAACTCAGAATTATCATTGAAATTGCCCATTGGTAAAGCAATTTGTAATTGCCATAGCCTTACACCTTTTTCAATTAATATTTTCTTTAATTCCTTCAGTTCACCGATATTCTTCTTACTAACAGTAGTAATAGCCGCTTTGACAAGGTTTGTATTTTCCATCTTGTCATATACTTTCATTATGCGCTCGAAAGAACCGGGCATACGCATATAATCATGAGTCTCACGAACCCCATCAAGACTCATTGCAAAAGATTCAATACCTGAGTCCTGAGCTTTTTGTATTACATCATCGTTTACCAGCCAGCCATTCGTGATAAGTAACGGCGTCACTCCATTGTCTGTTAATCCTTTTGCAATAATATGCCAATCATTCCTTAGTAATGCTTCTCCTCCTGATACAGTGACCCATCTCAGACCCATTTCCCCAAGTTCCTTACATAGTTTTAGTGCTTCATCAGTTGTTAATTCATCTGGTAGTGGAGCTTTACAACTCGACCCACAATGCTTGCAGCGCATATTGCAGCCCATCGTTATTTCCCATACCGCAGCTAAAGGCTTGTACTCCATTATTTTGCCTCCTCAGATTATATATAGTTGGTCAGTTGAATTCATAGCATAGAAGCCTGAATTTAATTTTCTTATTAAGAATGGATATGTAGCTTTTAAAATGCCACATATCCATTTACTAATTACAAACGAAATTTATTTACTTATCACTATCACATTTCTGGTCTTGGATATCTACAGGAGCCATGTATTTTAATACTGGAGGTGCCATATACTTTATAACAGGAGGACCCATATATTTCATAATTGGAGGTCCCATGTATAAAGCACTAACTGGGCCATTTACAGCTTGTTGTAGTCCAGGACTCATATACATAACTGCTAAACCGTTATTACTGCAAGCATCACCAAAAGATGCAAATTTGTTACAGCCTGCTGACATCTGGAGTTCATTTGCAGTTTCGTCTTCAGGTTCTATACTGAGTGAAAATTTCTTTTGATCAACAGCCTTTTCAGGTTCCCATGGCCTTAAGAGATTAAATTCAATATAATTCTCATCTTTTGCCAATGCGACAAATGTAAATACCTGTGTCTCACTGCTTCCGATGATATGAGAGTGTGACGATTCAAAACTTATGTCTACAAGATTTATACTATCCGGCATATGTGCCAATGCCCATGAATAGCCTGTGGAACCAACCTGGGAGTCCAATCTAACAGTAAAAATAGAATTAACTGTTACATTTGTGAATGCTAATATAGAAGTGAGCCATTTAGTATCTTTATGCTAACCAAAAAGTGAGCCACTTTTCAAAATAACCTGTATACTAATCTCAAAGATTAGTGCAGGGAGGATGAAAGGTGTGA
>Ga0123336_10000166_pt1 | contig 67394 bp, 79 predicted proteins | sample SSSSmetaG_FD_96466 | JGI IMG/M metagenome (GOLD analysis project Ga0123336, IMG submission 96466) | Glacier valley bacterial and archeal communities from Borup Fiord, Nunavut, Canada, to study Microbial Dark Matter (Phase II) - ​SSSS metaG | ecosystem: Environmental > Aquatic > Freshwater > Ice...
ATAATAATCAATCACATTTTGTATTTCAGAAATGGTATGGCGTCTCACTGTACTTTCTTTCATACTATTCCATCCAATAAACTTTCGTAGCCTTTTGTATCAGTTCTGCAACATTGCGCACGTCAAACTTCTTAAATAAATTTTTACGATGAGTCTCAGATGTAAAATAACTTACTTTCATTTTATCTGCAATTGCTTTGAGTGGCATTCCCTTCGCCAAAAACAAAAGAATCTCTTTTTCCTTCTTCGTCAGAGCAGGCGCCATAAAGTGTGGGGCCTTTATTTTTACAAGATTCGGGTTGATCGTTGGATTTTTAGTTGAAACCCCTGGACCAAGCAGCAATCTGTGAAACTCTTTCAATTTTCGACGCAGGGTTCCTTTACTTATCGGGATTGTCCCATCTATGGAAACTTCAATCCACAGTGAAAAAAATGTTTTCGCATCCGCACCCGGCTCGTACTCGAGAATAATTCCTGACTGATATGTTGTTACCATACTTTGTCTGGAATCTAATAACACTCCTTCAAATTCAATAAAAAAAGGCATTGTATAATCAAATGATGGTGACGTCATCAACTTAATCAATTCAGACTGCCAGGCCATCAACTCAGCAATTACATTACTTGGGATCAGTTGGAATAAAAAATGATATCCGTGATTCAGATACTGGTCAATCGGGTGACCAAGAAAGCTTTCAACATTTGAAGATAGATGAATGAACTTATTGGTCTTAAAACTACATGCAGCACAAAATGATCGCGGAACAGTTTGAAAATAGAGTAACGCCTCTTCTATTTCCTTTCGTCTGTTCTCGCTATTAATTCTGAAGTACTCAAATAACTCCTTCGTGCCACCGCGATCTCTTTCCATACCATTAAAAATAAATTGTTAGTCAGACAATACTTACTGAAGGCTCCGCAGTTGACGTACGTTTTCAACGTCCAGATGTAGAAAGATAAAGCAATTATCTTTTAATCAACGTAGAGAAAATAATAAATTATATTGTGACACATATCTGTACTGAAAATGACTACCGAAAATTTACATGAAACCGCGCTGAAATGGTTCGCAGCGTTTAACCATCACGACCTCGAAACACTCTTGGCACTTTATGACGACAATGCGGTACACTATAGTCCAAAACTTAAAATTCGAAGCCCGGCAACCAATGGTCTCATCAAAGGAAAGCCCGCCCTGCGGGAATGGTGGAAGGATTCATTTAGCCGACTTCCCTCGTTACAATATGAAATTATCCGACTAACACCATCGGAAGATCATGTCTTTATGGAATATGTCCGTCATGTAGAAGGAGAAGAAGATCTTCAGGTCGGAGAAATGCTGGAAGTGAAAAATGGCTTAATCAATGTTTCAAGGGTATATCATAGTTAGAATGAAATCGTTAGACCTTCTATTCTGAAAAAACTTCGCCCAGATTGATTTTCAGATCAGGAAACATTGAAGGAGAGATTGTATCCGTTTTTACGAATGGCTTCAAATTTCCTCGATACTTACCATTCTCCCCAAGAGTATATACCAGTACGGTCTGTTCTTCGGGATGGATAACCCAATATTCCTTTACGCCGGAAGACTCATAAACCTCAAACTTTACGTTAATATCTTTAGCGGATGTATATTTTGAAAGTATCTCCATAATCCAATCGGGCGCTCCTAAGCATCCCCGTTCATCTATCTTGGATGAATCGCAGATCACACAAATATCTGGCTGTACCACTGTAACAATATCTCTATCTGTTTTTTTTGGGGAACTAGGAAGCCTGACATCAAATGGGGCTAAAAAGACCTTGCATGTCTTTTTGTTTAAATGATTCCATATTGGCCCATGAAGATTTCCACATATCCGCTGATGAGCACTGCTCGGGGCCGGCGACATCTTAAAAACTTTTCCGTTGATAATCTCCGCCAATTGATCCCATTCCCACGTCATGTAGTCGGCATAGGTGTAACTTCCGGACAGATCTGGTTCTTTTAATTCCATAGTTAAAGTTAACACGCTGATCCCTGAAATAAAATCACATATTCCAGATCATATTTTCCCCACAAGGCTGCGTTGTAAAGAGAACGTTGACACCAGATACTTAATAAGGACGTAATCGCGACAGCAGTTGAATGAAATTCTTTCAACTCAATAAAAAATCAATGTCATCCCGCGTAAGTTTTTTTACAAATCCCGTCTCCTCACTCACGAGCTCGTTTGCTAATAGTTTTTTCTTATCCTGAAGCTTAAGAATTTTCTCCTCTACAGAGTCTTTACAAATCATTTTATAGGCAAATATCTTCCGGGTTTGACCTATGCGATGCGTACGATCAATTGCCTGCTGCTCGGCGGCTGGATTCCACCATGGATCTACAATGTATACATAATCAGCTGCTGTGAGGTTGAGACCAACGCCTCCTGCCTTCAGTGATATTAAAAACACTTTTACCGTTTCATCGTTTTGAAACCGGTTAACTTCCTTAATCCTGTTATCTGCCGACAAAGAGCCGTCCAGGTAGGAGAATGATATCTTCCTCTTAATAAGTTCAGATTTAATAATTTGAAGCATTTCAACAAATTGTGAAAAAATAAGGATTTTGTGAGTACCCGTATTTTCTTCAACCTCACGCAAAAGCTCGTCTGTCTTTACGGATTGATCCATCATAGCGGTCTCGTCTTTCAGCAGATTCGGATGATCGCAAATCTGGCGGAGACGAAGCAGCCCCTCCAGCACGTAAATACCTGCTTTGCCCATACCCACCTCATCAATTTTTTTCAAAATCATATCCCGGTAGTACTTTCTATAACTTTCGTAAATACTCCTCTGCTCGCGGCCCATCTCGCACCAAAGAATCGTTTCAGTTTTATTTGGAAGATCAGGGGCTACCTGTTCCTTCGTTCTCCTCAACAAAAACGGATAAATCATTTTACGCAACTGACCTGCCTTTTCTTTGTCACCTTGCTTATCAATTGGATTGGCAAATTCGTTTCTGAAAAAATCCCGATTCCCAAGAAGACCTGGGTTAATAAAATTAAATTGTGCGTACAGATCATACGTATTATTTTGTACGGGTGTACCACTGAGAATTAATCGATTCTTACAATTCAGGAGGCCAACGGCTTTGGTAGTAACGGCATCAGGGTTTTTTATTGCCTGGCTTTCATCCAACACTACATAATTCCAGGAGAATTTAATAAGGTCTTCAACATCATTGCGTGCCAGACCGTAGCTGGTAAGCACTACATCGTATTTTTCAAAATGATCGTCCCCTAACTCACGCAACTGCCCATAGTAAATATGGTATTTCATTGAAGGACAAAATTTTTCCAATTCATTTTGCCAATTGTAAAGCAATGAGGTGGGACACACCACAAGGTTTGTGCTATTAGGATATTTTTCCTTAAGAAATTGTAGAAAGGCAATTGTTTGTAATGTCTTACCAAGCCCCATATCATCCGCTAGGCAACCGCCCCAGCCTAATTCGTCCAACGTCTGCAACCATTTGAATCCACTTTGCTGATACGGCCTCAAAATCGCCTTAACCTTCCTGGAGGGTTTTATTACCTTAAGATTCTCCAAATGCGACAATTTTTCTTTCTTTTCCTTTATTTCTTTTAGTACCTCCTGATTATTTAGCTCATCACCCAGGTCATTCAATATAGTAAAGTGGCGTTTGCTTATTCGCATGGTGCCTTTATCTTCTTCTCCCATTTTAAGCATTAGTCCGTATTGCTTTAACCACTCTTCCGGCAGCAAGCCAAGTGTACCATCATCGAGTAGCACAGTATCCTGCCTATTGGAAATAGCTTTCCGAATGTCTTTAAGCGGAACAGACATCTCTCCCCATGATATTTTTATCGACAGATCAAACCAATCATTACCATTACTGGCTTTCATCTCCCATGTGGGCTTGTGGGTATTGTAGCGAAATCGTTTTAATTCCTGTAAACCATAAACCGGATAGCCCGCCTGCTGTATTGTCTGAATAGTCTTTAAAAACCAATTATTTTTCATCACCTCTGAAAAAGGGAGATAGAAATAAGGATTGTTATGTTGCTGTTTAAACTTTGGATGAAGAAGGCGGATGAACTCAAAAAACGACTTCTCAATCTCAGGCTTACGCTCAATGATACTGTAACCTGATTCACCGTCAACTATTTCTATCACTTGTCCATCGGCCTCCAGTAGGCTGGCATTGTAAAGAAATTTTGGATAGAACATGAGACTTTGTTCGTTCAATTCACTGAGGTAAACTTGTGGCAAAGGCACTACACTGATCTGTTGAATATGTATGTTCTCCGGAAGGACTACTGGATAACGTTCCCTAAGCGGCGTTATCACGGTCTTAAAAACTTCAAGCATATCCTCTTTGGCAAATTTGAGGATTCCTTTTCTAAACAACTCCATGAGAGGAAGGTCATCAGCATGTTGGGGAAGATATAGTGTGTCATTAACAAGATACATAAACCCTCTTAAAAGTTTCCCGTCATACAGATCTTCGTCTTCAATTACAGGCGTTGAATAAATATTTATAAACCTGTCATCCATTGTCACTTTAAAGGTAAGATTGACAGGCTTCTTACTTAATTTTACAGGCTTTACATTTAGATTGCTGAACTTTCCGTCAAGTAATATAAATATCAAAGGCCAGCCAGACAATGTCTTCCAATGCTTTTGCAATTGTTCGAAATACCTTGCGTACAACTTCTTTGAATCTTCCGGACTAATATGCTGCCATGGGTTACTTCCGTGCGCTGAAAAATAATTACGATTCCGACCTGGCATCCATTCCATCAAACCTACATCTGAAAGACTTATTAGCAATTCATACAGGGCATTGTCAAGCGATCGTAAAAGAGGCCAGTTAGATTCCTGGTTAGTATTCAATTTTTTTAAGACCTGCTTTCCATTTTTCTCGCGCACTTGTATTGATTCCAATTCCAATCCAATGTGCCGCTGGCTGGTAAAATTAAATACCATACCAACTTCAAAATCAAGTGGTGCTGAGCCTGGCAGCATTGGCCTGGCAGCACTGGACGTTAATGATATCTCCGACCGAATTACTCTTTTAAACTGTTGAAAAAAATTGAGATTGCCCTTCGTGATTATGAAATCGGGCTTCTTCGTCATTATCAGGTCGCCATTATAGTTCAGACCCCATTTAAAATCCTCTGCTTCACGATCAGCGAGACTTAGTCCAAACTCCTTGAGGATAGTATTCTTCTCCTCTGTAAAATCACGGAAAGTCTGGAAAAAATCAGCCTTAAAATGAAAGTAAATGAATTGAAACGCAGCGTGAATGTGTTCGCAGAAACGACTTGGCTGCTTATTTGCACCGCATGAGCACCCTGTTCGATAATTTATTTTCAGATCGAACTCAATAGAAATATCAAACTCTACCTTTGCCGATTTCAAGAACTTAAAAAGCATTAAAGGCCCTGGTTCAGAAATCAATTGAATTTTTGAATGAGCATTACTTCGTGTATATCGAAATGCCGTATTATCCAGCATCCAGGTTTCCAGAAGACCAGATATTTTAATAGTAGTGAAGTCTAATTCATCAGCTTCATTTGAGGGTTTTAGAACCGAAGCAGCCAACGTTTCTTTTTTTTGATTGCGCGCTAATTCCGATATCTGATCCCTGTTATAAAAACACCAGTAAGCTGCTGCGGCAGAATGCCTGCATGTTTTGTGCATTCCCCATTCCGTACAATCACAAATTATATCTTTATGGCCTTTTAAGGTATTAATAAATACAAGAAATACCTCTCCAAATTTCTTACTCGGAACAATCAATTGAAGGCCCGATTCAACAATGGATGGGGCCCAATCTTCAAAGGCAAAACTCCGATAAATAGCTTTTCCTTTTGTACGATTTACCTGATTTGCAACTTGCAGGTAGTGCGCCATTTGCTCAAAAAGAGTCTTCAAAACGTCAGGAGAATGTGATTATGTGTTAAATATCAAGAAAAACCGGGATGTCCCGGCTTTTCGGTATTGAATGCTAACTGTCTCTTACATATTTCTTCCAGGAAAGTACGCAACTTCACCGAGCTCTTCTTCAATACGTATAAGCTGATTGTATTTCGCCATACGATCCGAACGTGAAGCAGAACCGGTCTTGATCTGACCACAGTTCAATGCCACTGCCAAATCAGCAATTGTATTATCTTCTGTTTCACCAGAACGGTGTGACATAATGCTCTTGTAAGAATTTCTCTTTGCTAGGTTTACCGCATCAATCGTTTCAGTCAATGATCCAATTTGATTTACTTTGATCAGGATTGCATTTGCAACACCTTTATCTATACCATCCTGAAGACGATTTACGTTTGTCACAAACAAATCATCACCAACCAGCTGTACCTTCTCACCAATGCTGTCGGTAAGAGCTTTCCAGCCGGCCCAATCATCTTCCGCCATGCCATCCTCAAGAGAGATAATAGGATATTTCTTAGCCCATGTTGTCCAGTATGCCGCCATCTCCAATGGTTTCAATTTCTTTCCACTGGATTTTTTAAAGTGATATAATTTTGTCTTGCTGTCATAGAATTCTGAAGCAGCAGGATCAAGAGCAATGAATACATCTGAACCAGGTTTATAACCAGCCTTTTCAATTGCTTTTAATACAATTTCAATAGCTTCTTCATTTGACTTTATGTTTGGAGCAAAGCCTCCTTCATCTCCTACGTTTGTAGAAAGACCTTTATCGTGCAAAACACCTTTTAAAGTATGAAATATTTCAGCACCCATACGAAGTGCTTCAGAGAATGTATCAGCGCCAACAGGCATTACCATAAATTCCTGGAAGTCGATTGAGTTGTCTGCATGACTTCCACCGTTTAAGATGTTCATCATGGGAACAGGCAATGTATTGGCATTAACACCACCAATGTATCGATACAACGGTTGACCAGCTTCCATTGCTGCAGCTTTTGCAACAGCCAATGAAACACCTAGAATTGCGTTCGCGCCAAGCTTTCCTTTATTCGTTGTGCCATCCAACTCGATCATGATCTTGTCGATCAATGTTTGATCAAACACAGGGAAGCCAACAATTTCAGAAGCAATTTTATTATTAACATTATCAACCGCCTTCAATACACCTTTACCCATGTATTTTTTCTTATCGCCATCACGAAGCTCAACTGCTTCATGTGTTCCAGTAGAAGCACCTGACGGAACAGCCGCGCGACCAAATGCGCCGGACTCAGTAAATACATCAACTTCTACTGTAGGATTGCCGCGACTATCGAGGATCTGACGGGCGTGAATGCTTTCAATGTAGCTCATGGGAAAATATTTTTAATTTAAAGTGTAGTGATATAATTACGTAGTTCCTGACTTGTGTTCTTTGATCATATTTACAAACTGATCGAACAAATAAACCGAATCATGTGGGCCAGGAGATGCTTCCGGGTGATATTGAACAGAGAATGCATTTTTGTTTTTAATTCGGATGCCCATGATTGTTTGATCATTCAAATGAAGATGCGTCACCTCTACGTTGGGATTTTTATCAATGTCCTCTGCGCTTACTGCAAACCCATGATTCTGGGAAGTCATCTCCCCTAAACCCGTGGCTAGATTTTTTACCGGATGATTTAGTCCACGATGACCATGATGCATTTTATAGGTAGAAATCCCTGAGGCCAATGCGAGCAATTGATTGCCCAGGCAAATACCGAATAGCGGTTTATCTGCTTCCAGCATTTCTTGTACAGCTTTGATAGCATACTTCATTGGCGCCGGATCACCCGGACCATTGGAAATAAAATATCCATCTGGTTTCCACTTTTCCATTTCAGCGAAAGTTGTCTTTGCTGGAAATACTTTTATATAACATCCTCTACTTACAAGATTGCGAAGAATATTTTTCTTTATGCCAACATCCAGAGCGGCAACTTTGAATTTTGCCTTCTCGTCGCCAACGGTATATGCTTCTTTCGTACTTACAATGGATGCAAGTTCAAGACCATTCATATCAGGAACCTTTGCGAGTTCTTTTTTAAGATCTTCCGGACCCAATACTGAAGAGATGATTGCGTTTTGTGCTCCTTTGCTTCTGATATGACGAACAAGCATTCGTGTATCTACATTGGCAATTCCAACAATGCCATGTCTTTCAAAGTATTTCTGAAGACTTTCCTTTGATGCCTTTCGGCTAAATGAATCCGAGAAATCATTCACCACCAATCCGCTAATCGTTGGTTTTTCTGATTCCTGTTCTTCATTGATCGTGCCGTAGTTGCCGATATGCGCAGTGGTGTTTACAATGATCTGACCGTAATAGGATGGATCAGTATAAATTTCCTGATACCCGGTCATTCCGGTGTTGAAACAAATTTCGCCGCCGGTTGTACCTATTTTTCCGATGGCTGTGCCTTCTAAAAGAAGGCCGTCTTGAAGGAGTAAATGTGCTTTTTGGCTCAAGTTCTTAATAGTGGTTGGTTCGACAAAAATACATTTTTTGTAAGCCTTGCGAAATGAAAAAAGGGATTGAACAAACGTCCAATCCCCTTTTCTATCTTTTAAAAGCATTCACCTAATCTTTTCCTTTCTTAGGCGCCTTCTTCTCTTTTACTTTTTTCTCTTCATTAACTCCCGCAACAGGAGCTTCTACTTCCCCATTTGCTGCATCTACTTTCTTTCCTTTACGACTCCTGCGGGTCTTAGCCTTATCCTTGGCGCCGTCCTTCTTGTAGATATCGTTGAAATCAACCAATTCCATAAGACACATTTCAGCTGCATCTCCAAGGCGGGCATCGCCCAGCTTGATGATACGGGTATACCCACCCGGACGATCTGCCGTGCGTGTTGCTACTTCTCCGAATAGAGCCTGGATAGACTCTTTATTCTGAAGATATGAAAACACCGTTCTGCGAGAATGCGTTGAATCTGTTTTTGCCTTTGTAATCAATGGCTCAACATACTTGCGTAATACCTTGGCTTTAGCCAACGTAGTGGTGATTCTTTTGTTGATCAGCAACGAAGATGCCATGTTAGAAAGAAGTGCATCACGGTGAGCCTTTTTGCGCCCAAGGTGATTGTTTGTTTTACCGTGTCTCATTAGTCCTCATCCAATTTATATTTCGCAAGGTCCATACCAAACGTAAGGTTCTTTTCAGAAACTAACTGCTCTAATTCAGCAAGCGATTTTTTACCAAAATTTCTGAACTTCATCATGTCTGAGATCTCCAACTGAACAAGATCACCTAATGATTTAACATCAGCAGCCTTTAAGCAGTTATAAGCCCGTACAGAAAGATCGAGGTCATGAAGCGGAGTCTTCAATAGCTTGCGCATGTGAAGCATCTCTTCATCAACTTGCTCTACTTCACTATCAGTTCCTGTTTCAAGTTCGATAGACTTGTCAGAGAACAGGCGGAAGTGTTGTATCAAAATAAACGCAGCACCTTCCAACGCCTTTTCCGGATGGATTGAACCGTCAGTTTCAATTTCAACTAAAAGTTTTTCATAATCCGTTCGCTGCTCAACACGAGTATTTTCTACGCTGAACTTTACATTCTTGATCGGAGTGAAGATCGCATCGATAGGAATAAAACCAAATAATTGTTCGTTCGGCTTGTTTTCATCTGCTGGTAAATAACCACGGCCTTTTTCGATTGTTAATTCAATCTCAAAGTGTGATGATTCATCCAATGTACAGATGATGTGATCCGGGTTAAGGATTTCGAAAGCGGATGTAAACTTTGTGATATCACCTGCTTTGAAATGCTTTTGTTTTTTGATGTTAACTGTGATCTTGTTATCAAAGTTGTCAGCCAATTTGCGAAAGCGAACTTGCTTCAAATTCAAAATGATCTCGGCAACATCCTCCACTACTCCCTCGATGGTTGAAAACTCGTGAAGTACACCCGGGATCTTAATGCCGGAAATCGCATAACCTTCCAATGAGGATAATAAAATCCTTCTTAGAGCATTACCGATTGTAACTCCATATCCTTTTTCCAGCGGCTTGAAGGTAAAGAAACCATGAAAGTCGTCTGACTTCTCCATCACTACCTTCTCCGGCATTTGAAATGCTAATATTGACATAGGTACGTTTTTTTCGTTTCGAGAATTATTAAAAAATTACTTCAGAACTACTCCAAAAATTAGTTGAGAGATTAGGTGTCAGATTACTTTGAATACAACTCGACGATTAACTGCTCGTTGATGTTTTCCGGTATTTCTGTACGTGGAGGTAACTGGATAACTTTTCCAACCATCTCAGTACTATCCCACTCTAACCAATTATATTTCTTAGCTCCTCCAATTGAAAGACTTGTTGAGATCGTTTCAAGTGATTTTGATTTTTCGCGTACACCAACTGTTTCACCAGGCTTTGTTGAATACGAAGGAATATTCACTACCTCTCCGTTTACTAATATATGTCTGTGTACAACCAACTGACGTGCAGCACGACGCGTTGGAGCAATACCAAGACGATAAACCATGTTGTCCAGACGGCTTTCCAAAAGTTGTAAAAGCACTTCGCCTGTTACACCTTTCTTACGTGTAGCTCTGTCAAATGTGAGAGAGAACTGACGTTCGAGAACGCCATAGATATATTTAGCTTTCTGCTTTTCAGCCAACTGAACAGCATATTCCGATTGCTTGCGCTTCTTTGTTTTTCCGTGCTGACCTGGAGGATAGTTCTTCTTTTGAAAAGCTTTGCTATCGCCCAGAATAGGCTCATTGAACCTTCTTGATATTCGCGCCTTGGGACCAGTGTATCTTGCCATGGTATTTTCTAAAAATCTTTGTTACTGCTACTGACTAAACTCTTCTTTTCTTTGGCGGACGGCAACCGTTATGCGGAAGCGGGGTCAGGTCCTTGATTGTTAACACTTCAATACCTGAATTTTGAATTGCCCGGATCGCTGACTCACGACCAGAACCAGGACCTCTTACAAATACTTCCACTTTACGAAGACCAAGTTCGAAGGCCTTAGTTGAAGCCTCTTGAGCAGCTGTTTGTGCTGCATAAGGAGTATTCTTCTTGGATCCTTTAAAACCCATCTTTCCTGCAGATGCCCATGCTACCACCTGACCAGTTGTGTTGGTCATTGAGATAACAATGTTGTTGAAGGTAGCCCTGATATGTACCTGACCTACCGCCTCTACCTGGACAGTGCGCTTTTTGCTCTTGTCCTTCTTCTTTTCTACCGGTTCGTTTGCCATGGAAAATTGTATTCTTTGTTCTGTTAATTAATTAACCTTTGGTTGCCTTCTTCTTGTTGGCAACTGTTTTGCGTTTTCCTTTACGGGTACGCGCGTTGTTCTTTGTATGCTGACCACGCACAGGCAACCCTCTACGGTGACGCAACCCACGGTAAGAACCAATGTCCATAAGACGCTTGATGCTCAACTGAACTTCTGAACGAAGGGCACCTTCAATTCTGAAACGTTCGGTAATAATTGCACGAATCGAATTCGATTCTTCATCATTCCATTCCTTAACTTTCTTATCCCAGTTTACACCGGCTGTAGTAAGAATCTCCTGCGCCCTTCTACGGCCAATGCCATAGATGTACGTGAGACCTACTTCGCCTCTTTTGTTATCTGGTATATCAACACCTGCTATACGTGCCATTTTTTATTCTTTATCTGTTATTAGTTATCTGTTATCTGCTTTCCGCTAACCGTTATCCGTCAATGGGACGACTAACCATTAACCATTAACTGATTTACCCTTGACGTTGCTTATAACGTGGATTCTTCTTGTTAATCACATACAACTTGCCCTTGCGACGAATGATCTTGCAATCGGCGCTGCGCTTTTTGATGGATGCTCTTACTTTCATATTACTTGTATCTAAACGTTATCCTACCTTTTGTCAAATCATAAGGAGACATTTCAAGTCTCACTTTATCTCCTGGAAGAATCCGGATGTAATGCATCCGCATTTTTCCTGAGATATGCGCCAATACTTCATGGCCATTCTCCAACTGCACTCTGAACATCGCATTGGACAAAGCCTCTTGTATGGTTCCGTCCTGCTCTAACGACTTTTGTTTCGCCACTTATAACTATAATTTTTTTCTATATCCTCGTGCGTTGTCAATATTTCCGTTCTGTCCTCATAGACTGCTACCGTATGCTCAAAGTGAGCTGAAGGTTTGCGATCTGCTGTACGAATCGTCCATCCGTCATTCTCCTGGACCACATTTTTGGTTCCCATGTTAATCATCGGCTCGATTGCCATGACCATCCCTGCTACGATCTTAGTCCCTTTGCCACGTTTACCGTAGTTCGGTACTTCCGGATCTTCATGAAGTTGTTGTCCTACCCCGTGCCCTACAAGCTCTCTGACAACTCCATATCCAAAACTTTCAACAAACGACTGGATCGCATATCCCACATCACCAATTCTATTCCCTGCCTTTGCCTGCTCAATACCGAGGTACAACGAATCGTACGTCCGGTTCAGTAACTCCAGCACTTCCGTGCTGGTTCCTTCCAGAGGGTACGTATATGCCGAGTCACTGTGGTAGCCAAAATATTTAACACCACAATCAACCGAAACAACGTCACCTTCCTTCAATTCATAGTCTCCTGGAAAACCATGCACTACCGCATCATTTACGGAGATGCACAGTGATGCTGGGAACCCATTATACTTCAGAAATGAAGGAACTCCTCCATTATCTCTGATGTATTCTTCCGCCCGATGATCCAGAACTTTCGTTTTCACGCCAGGCCTTATCAGCTTGGCAACTTCTCCGTGAGTCTGCGCTAATATTTTTGCGCTTTCTCTAATTTTCTGAATCTCTTCGTGCGTCTTTAGGTGAACCATTTACCCTAAGCTGCAGCAAACTGAGAACGTCCTTTTACTCTTCCTGACTTCATCATCCCTTCGTAATGCCTCATGAGCAAGTAACTTTCAATCTGCTGAAGTGTGTCAAGCACAACACCAACAAGGATCAAAAGCGACGTACCTCCATAAAACTGTGCGAAGCTTTGAATAATACCAGCCTTCACTGCGAATGCCGGCATGATCGCCACGGCCGCCAAAAAGAGAGCGCCCGGAAGTGTAATCTTTGATAAAATACCATCTATAAACTCAGCGGTTGGTTTACCTGGCTTAATGCCTGGTACAAATCCACCATTGCGTTTTAAATTATCTGCTATGTCGTTTGACGGAACAGTGATTGCCGTATAAAAGAATGTGAACAACAGGATCAATATGGCAAACAATAAATTGTATTGCCATGAAGTAAAATCAGCGAATGTAGTTCCTACATAAGCCCCCAGGTCACTATCTCTCCAGATACCAGCCATGAGCGGTGGAATGAACATCAACGCTTGCGCAAAAATGATTGGCATCACACCAGCGGAATTCAGCTTCAAAGGGATAAAATCTCTCTTGCCGCCATAAAGCTTATTGCCAACTACCTGCTTTGCATACTGAACAGGAATTCGGCGTGTCGCTTGTGTCAATGCGATAACACCAACCACTACGAAGAACAAGGCAACCAATTCAAGGATGAAGAGCAACGCGCCGCTCATTCCTTTTGCTGCAGACTCTTGCAGAATCGCTCCCGGAAACCGAGACACAATACCGATCATTATCAGCATTGATATACCATTACCAATTCCTTTATCAGTGATACGCTCGCCAAGCCACATGCAAAACATTGTGCCGGCAACGAGAATTACAATGGATGAAGCAGTGAAGAACAATCCTGGAGTGATGATCGCTTCCGGATTTACGATTGATCTTAAATAACCATACGATTGAGCAGCTGTTATTACAATCGTCAATACACGTGTAAACTGATTCAACTTCTTTCTGCCGCTATCGCCTTCCTTTTGAAGTTTGGTGAAATGGGGAACGGCTACCGTAAGCAGTTGCACTACGATCGATGCTGAAATGTAAGGCATGATACCCAACGCGAAAATAGAAACGCGATTAAATGATCCTCCCACGAGAGTATCCAGCAAACCGAACATACCGCCGCCCTGAGTGTTGGTAAGTGCGCTTGGCTCAATTCCTGGTAATACAATATAAGATCCAAGTCTAAAGATGACAAGGAACCCTATGGTATTCACAATCCGTACCCGAAGGTCCTCAATTGAGAAAATGTTCTTTATGGTAGTAAAGAATCTCTTCATTATCTTACTGTTGTAGCGCTACCGCCAGCACTTTCAATTGCTTTCGTTGCTGTTTCAGAAAAAGAATGTGCCTCTACTGTCACCTTCGATTTCAATTCACCGCGACCTAATATTTTTACTTTGTCTTTCTTTCCAACAATACCGTTTTCCATCATCAATTGTAAGTTGATCGCGCCAGTCTTTGTTTTCGTTGCAAGTTCTTCAAGTGCATCAAGATTGATAGCCTTGTAGTAGATCTTGTTATTATTCTTGAAGCCAAACTTAGGAATACGTCGTTGTAATGGCATCTGACCACCTTCAAATCCAGCTTTTGTGCTGTGACCTGATCGTGACTGAGCTCCTTTATGACCACGACCTGCAGTGCTACCACCAGAACCCTGGCCACGTCCACGACGCTTGTTATTCTTTGTAGAACCTTCTGCCGGTTTTAATGTATTCAGCTTCATTGTTATAGTTCTTTTACTAGAGTTCCTTTACAATAACCAAGTGACTTACTTTCCTAACCATGCCCTGGATCTGAGGAGTATATTCCACTTCTACGGACTTATCACGTTTTCCCAATCCCAACGATTGAATCGTTCTCAACTGAGTTTCCGGGCGCTTAATTGTGCTGCGGATCTGTGTAATTTTCACTTTTGCCATGATTTTTATCCGTTAAATACTTTTGACAAATTAACTCCGCGGTTACGCGCTACCGTATGCGCATCACGCATTGTTGTCAAAGCCTTAAAAGTCGCCTTTACCACATTGTGGGGATTTGACGATCCTTTTGACTTAGCTAATACATTGTGAACACCAGCACTTTCCAATACAGCGCGCATTGCACCACCTGCAATTACACCTGTACCAGGTGAAGCTGGTTTCAACAACACAAGGCCACCACCGAATTTTCCGATAGAATCATGTGGTACTGTTCCTTTTATGATCGGCACTTTCACCAAATGCTTTTTAGCATCATCAATTCCTTTAGTGATTGCATCAGTTACTTCATTTGCTTTTCCCAAGCCATATCCTACGACACCATTGCCATCACCTACAACCACAATAGCTGAAAAGCTGAACCTACGTCCACCTTTCACCACTTTCGCCACACGTTGAATTGCAACAACCTTTTCTTTTAGGTCGATTTCGCTGGCTTTTACTGTACTAACGTTGCTTTGTGTCATGTGCTTAGAATTTTAAACCACCTTCTCTGGCACCTTCCGCCAAAGCCTTAATATTTCCGTGATACAAGTAACCGTTGCGATCAAAAACAATTTCGCTGACACCAGAAGCAAGTGCTTTCTCAGCAACTTTCATTCCTACTGTTTTTGAAGTAGCTCTGTTAAGAGTTGAATTTTCGATATCAGCAGTAGACGCTGAAGCAATTGTATGACCTTTTGAGTCATCAATTAGCTGCGCATAAATCGCCTTATTGCTGCGGAATACTGAAAGACGTGGGCGTACTGAAGTGCCTTCCAAATTCTTGCGAATCCCCATCTTGATTCTCGCTCTGCGACTTGATTTAATGTTTGTCTTTGTTGACATGATACTCTATGTTAACCTGTTATGTTACAATTCTATTATTTAGCAGCAGCCTTACCAGCTTTTCTGCGTACAAATTCACCAACGTAACGAATCCCTTTTCCTTTGTAAGGCTCAACCTTGCGTAAAGACTTGATCTTCGCCGCTACTTGTCCAATCAATTGCTTGTCAATGCCTTCCAATGTGATCATAGGGTTAGAACCTTTTTCCTGTTGCGCCTGGAGTTTTAACTCTGATGGAATCGCCACAAAAACACTATGAGAATATCCTAAACTCAACTCAAGAACATTTCCCTGGGCCGCAGCTTTATAACCAACCCCTATCAATTCCAATTGTTCTTTATAGCCCTTGCTAACGCCAATGACCATGTTATTGATAAGAGCACGATATAAACCATGAAGCGCACGATCAGGCTTGTCATCAGAAGGACGAGTTACTTCGATAGAATCGTTTTCAACCTTTACTTTGAAGTTGCTCTTAAGATCCTGATGAAGCTCTCCCTTAGGACCCTTTACAGTCACTTTTCTATTTGGTTCTGAAAAAGTGACTGTAACACCTTTTGGAACCTCTATTGGTAATCTACCGATCCGTGACATTTCTTATCTGTTAATAAACGTAACACAATACTTCTCCGCCAACATTGAGTGCACGTGCCTCTTTGTCTGTTATAACTCCTTTTGAAGTCGACAGGATTGCAATTCCAAGTCCGTTGAGAACTTTAGGAAGCTCATCTGACGGCTTGTACTGTCTCAACCCCGGAGAACTGATTCTGTCAATCTTGGAGATTGCGGAATCCTTCGTATCAGGATTGTATTTCAAGGCGATCTTGATCATTCCCTGCTTGTTTTCTGAAGCCTCGAACTTGTAGTTCAGGATATAGCCCTTGTCAAACAACACCTTTGTAATTTCTTTTTTGATGTTGCTCGAAGGCACCTCTACCACGCGGTGGCGTGATTTGATGGCGTTTCTGAGCCTTGTTAAATAATCTGCGATCGGGTCTGTCATGTTCTTATTCAATTAAAACGCGGCTCATTTTTTCAAACGGGCCGCAAAGATATTCAATCCTTTCCTTACTTCAAATTACCAGCTTGCCTTGGTCATTCCCGGGATTTTCCCGTCATGCGCCATTTGACGGAACTGGTTACGGCAAATTCCGAATTTGCTCATGTAGCCGCGAGGACGTCCTGTTAGCTTACAACGGCTGTGAAGGCGCACTGCTGATGAACTGCGTGGCAGCTTATCAAGTCCAGCCCAATCACCGGCCTTTTTCAATTCCTGGCGCTTTGTTTTATAACGCGCTACCAGTCTTTCCTTTTTCTTATCTCTTGCTATTACCGCTAGTTTTGCCATGGCAACAATTAGTTTTTCTGTGTGAAAGGCATCCCGAAAGCTTTCAGGAGCTCGTAGCTCTCTTCGTCTGTATGAGCAGATGTAACGAACGTAATATCCATACCATTGATCTTTGTGACTTTGTCAATAGAGATCTCAGGGAAGATAATCTGCTCTTTTACACCCAATGTGTAATTTCCACGGCCATCAAAGCCTTTATCACTTACGCCTTTGAAATCACGCACACGTGGAAGAGCTACATTCATAAGCCTATCCATAAACTCGTACATTTTCTCTCCACGCAATGTTACTTTCACACCGATAGGAAGGTCTTTGCGCAATTTGAAATTGGAAATATCTTTCTTTGAGCGTGTCGAAACAGCTTTTTGACCAGTGATCGTGGTGATCTCTTCAAGACCAACATCCACTAGTTTCTTGTCCGCAACTGCTGCACCAATACCTTTATTGACACAAATCTTTTCGATCTTAGGAACTTGCATTACCGACTTGTACTGAAATTTTTCTTTCAATGCCGGCACGATCTCCTTTACATATTTTTCTTTTAGTCTGGGCGTTGCCATGGATTGATTACTTAACGAGTTCAATGAATTTTCCTGTTGTCTTAGCAAAGCGCTGAAGCTTTCCTTTTTCATTCAGCTTGCGGCCAACCTTTGTAGGCTTCCCGGTAGCCGGATCTAGCAATACAACATTGCTGATGTGAATAGAGGCTTCTGTCTTTTTAATTCCACCTTCTGGCTTGCCAGCAGATGGCTTCTGGTGCTTCGTCACCATGTTGATACCTTCAACGATAATTCTGTTCTTCTCAAGAATAACTTCCAGCACTTTGCCGGAATTAATTTTATCCGGAGTGCTACGGTAGTTTCCCGCAATCACCTTTACGGTATCACCCTTTCGGATTTTCAGCTTAGGCTGTTTGTTAGAACTTCTTTCCATGATCTTATAATACTTCGGGTGCAAGTGAAATGATCTTCATAAACTGCTTCTCACGTAGCTCACGAGCTACTGGCCCGAAAATACGAGTTCCACGTGGCTCATCATTTGGCGTTAGAAGAACGGCTGCATTATCCTCGAAGCGGATATATGAACCATCTTTTCTACGCACTTCCTTTTTTGTACGTACAATTACAGCCTTTGATACAGTTCCTTTTTTAATCTGACTGGTAGGGATCGCTGACTTAACAGTTACCACAATTTTATCTCCAACAGACGCATAGCGTCGATGGGTGCCCCCCAACACGTGAAGACAAAGCACTTCTTTTGCTCCGCTATTGTCTGCCACTGTGAGGCGTGATTCGCTCTGTATCATAACTTTTCTTCTTTATCTAACTAATGTAGTTTCTACTTACTTAGCTTTCTCAACTATTTCTACTAGTCTCCAACGCTTGTTTTTGCTCGTGGGACGAGTTTCTGCGATCTTAACTGTATCACCTATACCCGCTTCACCTTTTTCATCATGTGCCATCAACTTGGTGGTCTTGTTCATGAATTTGCCATAGATCTCATGTTTTACTTTGCGATCGATTGCAACAGTGATGGATTTTTGCATTTTATTGCTCACTACGCGACCCACTCTTTCTTTTCTTAAATTCCTTGCTTCCATACTGGTACTATTTTGTGTTGCTTTTCGAGTGCAATAATGTGTTGATCTTGGCAATAGCTCTACGAGTTTCCTTTATTTTCATCGGGTTCTCAATCGCTGATACCTGGTGTGCAAACTTCAACTTGCGAAGCGATTCTTTTTCGCTGCCAAGCTTTTCCTGAAGTTCCGCTACAGATAAGTCTTTTATCTCAGAGTTTTTCATAACCTTATGCTTCTACGTAATCTCTACGAACTACAAATTTTGTTTTAATAGGAAGTTTACCGTCAGCAAGCTTCAATGCTTCCAAAGCAACTGCACGTGTTACACCACCGGCTTCAAATAAAATAGTACCTGGCTTAATAGGCGCAACCCAATATTCAGGAGCTCCTTTACCTTTACCCATACGAACTTCAGCTGGTTTACGTGTGATTGGCTTGTCAGGAAAAACTCTGATCCAAACCTGGCCTTCACGCTTCATCGCGCGAGTTACAGCTACACGGGCTGCTTCCAACTGACGAGCTGTCAACAATCCCATCTCAACTGCTTTCAAGCCGAACGAGCCGAATGCAATTGTATGTCCGCGAGTTGCCATACCCTTGACGCGGCCTTTCTGTCCTTTCCTGAATTTTGTACGTTTCGGTTGTAACATCGCTGAAAACCTGTTTTAGATCGTTCCTTAGTAGTTCCGTTAATTCTGTTATTATCTTCTGGGACCACGTGCACCAGCTCCGGCACCGCCGCCTCTGTTTTCGCCGCCTCTTCCACCACGATCACCGCCGCCGCTTCCACCTCTTCTGTCGCCTCCGCTGCCTCCACGATTGTCACCGCTTCTGCGTTCACCGCGCTCTCCACCTCTGCGTGGACCACCCGGACCTTTCGCTCCCGGAGTGCTTTCGCCCTGAGATACAATTCCTATGTTTGGTGACAAGTCGCGTTTACCGAAGATCTCTCCCTTGAAAATCCACACCTTGATACCAATCTTACCATATACAGTTTGTGCCTCAGAGATTGCATAATCAATGTCAGCACGAAGGGTGTGAAGTGGAATTCTTCCTTCTTTATATTGCTCAGTGCGTGCCATGTCAGCACCGGCCAAACGACCAGATAATTTTATCTTAATACCTTCAGCACCTACGCGCATTGAAGAAGCAATTGACTGCTTCATTGCACGACGGTATGAGATACGAGCTTCGAGCTGTTGAGCGATAGACTCACCTACTAATCTTGCATCTAATTCCGGACGTTTGATTTCAAAAATGTTGATCTGAACATCTTTGCCAGTAAGTTTCTTCAACTCTTCCTTTATCTTATCGACTTCAGTACCACCTTTTCCAATTACAACACCAGGACGAGCTGTGTGAATAGTAAGTGTGATACGTTTGATAGTGCGTTCGATCACCACTTTAGCGATACCGCCTTTTTGAATACGTGCGTCGATATACTTTCTGATCTTCTGATCTTCTACCAACTTATCAGCGAACGTTTTTCCACCGAACCAGTTAGAGTCCCAACCACGAACGATACCGAGGCGAAAGCCGACAGGATTAATTTTTTGTCCCATTACTCTTTGGTTTCTTTAGCAACCTTTTTTATTTTTTCAACTTGTACTGGCATTCTATCAACTGTAAGAGTGACATGATTTGAACGCTTTCGTACTCTATGAGCACGACCTTGTGGTGCCGGGCGCAATCTCTTCAAGATACGTCCACCACCTACATATATTTCCTTCACGAATAAATCAGCTTCCTCTAACTTAACATCCTTATTCTTCAGCTCCCAGTTTGAGATCGCTGACAATAACAGTTTTTCCAATCTCACTGAAGCATGTTGTGCTTCGTATTTGAGAATATTTAATGCTTTTGAAACACGTTCGCCTCGAATAATATCTGCAACGAGACGCATTTTGCGCGGAGATGTAGGAACATTATTAAGATATGCCGTGGCAGGACCAGTCTTAGCAGCTTCTTTCACTGCTTCCAGCTTCATGCGTTTTTTTACCGAGCCTTTTAATTTCTTTTCAGTTGTTTCCATGGGAGTTATATTATTTAGCTCCAGATTCTTTATTATTTCCCGTATGGCCCTTGAATGTGCGGGTAGGTGCGAACTCTCCTAACTTATGGCCTACCATATTTTCCGTTACATACACCGGGATAAACTTGTTGCCGTTATGCACAGCAAATGTGAATCCTATCAAATCAGGAGTAATCGTGCTTCTGCGCGACCAAGTCTTGATCACTGATTTCTTGTTTGATGCTTCCTGTGTGGTCACCTTCTTTGCGAGGCGCGCATCGAGATATGGACCTTTTTTTACTGACCTTCCCATTTATTTTTTCCTCCTGGCTACGATTAGATCATCAGAATATTTCTTAGGGTGACGAGTTTTCTTACCCTTAGACAACAACCCGTTACGTGATCTTGGATGACCACCTGACGCGCGTCCTTCACCACCACCCATCGGGTGATCAACTGGATTCATTGCTACTGGCCTTGTGCGTGGACGAACTCCTCTCCAACGTGAGCGACCAGCTTTACCGACTGATTCATTCATGTGGTCAGGATTAGAAACAGCTCCTACAGTTGCAAGACATCTTGATAACACCTGGCGCATTTCACCTGAAGGCATCTTCAATGTTGCATAATCACCTTCGCGAGCAAGCAACTGAACAAATACTCCTGCGCTTCTTGCGATTGATGCTCCCTTGCCTGGCTTGTTTTCAACGTTGTGTACAATAGTACCAACAGGAATCTTAGCCAAAGGAAGGGTATTACCAACTTCAGGAGCGATGTCAGAACCCGACATTACTGTCTGGCCAACCTTGATCCCTTGTGGTGCAATAATGTATGATTTGAAACCATCCGCGTAGTAAACTTTTGCAACGCGCGCGGTGCGAGTCGGATCGTATTCGATCGACTGTATAACAGCAGGCACTCCAAACTTTTCGCGTTTGAAATCAATATCTCTCAATTTCTGTTTGTGTCCACCACCGATGTAGCGCATGGTCATGCGACCGTTGCTGTTACGTCCACCTGTTTTCTTCAAAGAAGTCAGTAAAGACTTTTCTGGAACAGACTCCGTGATATCATCGAAGCCCGGAGCAAGTCTATGCCTTGTGCCTGGTGTGATCGGTCTTAATTTTTTTAACGCCATCGCCTATGTAATTATACGTTACCGTAAAAATCTATTACTTCACCCTTTGCAAGGGTAACAATTGCTTTCTTGTAGTTTGGTCTGCGACCAGTCAGCATACCTGCTTTAGTGGAGCGTACTTTCAACTTACCCATGACACTGAGGGTGTTTACTTTCTCTACGTTTACGCCGTACATTTTTTCTACAGCATTCTTGATCTCAACTTTGTTAGCAGTAATTTCAACAAAGAAACCATACTTACCTTTTTCGTTCAGAGCAGATACTTTTTCAGTAACCAAAGGACTCTTGAGTATGTTCATCGGATTACTTATTTAAAAGGTTATCGATTTTTTCTACCGAACTCTCTACCAAGATCAACTTATCGGCATTCACTACATCATACGTATTGATCTGATTCGCCATTATGATTTTCGCATTCTTGATATTTCTTCCTGAATAAATAATGTTGTGATTGCTTTCAGGAATTACAAGAAGAGTTTTCATTTCACTTACTCCAAGAGACTTCAGGAAACTTGCGTACTGTTTTGTCTTTGGTGCATCGAAGCTAAAATCTTCAATGATTGCAATGGAGTTGTCTTTTGCTTTATAAGACAAAGCAGACTTGCGCGCTAAATCTTTAACCTTCTTGTTAAGCTTGAAAGAATAGTCGCGTGGGGCAGGACCAAACACACGGCCGCCGCCCTTAAACTGAGGATTTTTAATGTTACCTGCACGGGCACCACCAGTTCCTTTTTGTTTCTTAAGCTTTCTTGAAGAACCAGAGATTTCGTTTCTCTGCTTTGATTTATGCGTACCCTGACGTTGGTTTGCCAGATAGCTTTTAACGTCCAGCCATATAGCATGGTCGTTTGGCTCAATACCGAAAATCTCTGTAGAGAGATTGACCTTGCGACCAGTTGCCTCGCCGCTATGTTTTGTAATTGCTACGTCCATCACTTATGCAGGATTATAGTTGAGTTTTTCGCGCCTGGAACAGATCCGCTGACCAGGATCAGGTTGTGCTCCGCCATGATCTTTACCACCTTGAGGTTGGTAACTTTCACGCGGTCATTGCCCATTCGGCCAGGTAGACGCTTTCCTTTGATCACTCGTGATGCAAAAGAAGCATTACCCATTGATCCCGGTGCACGGAGACGATTGTGCTGACCATGGGTCTGGCCGCCTACTCCTGCGAAGCCATAACGCTTCACTACACCTTGGAAACCGCGCCCCTTAGAGGTACCCACGGCATCCAAAAAATCGCCTTCGGCAAACACATCCTGAACACGAACTTCTTTGCCGAGCTCGGCAAAACTGTTGAACTCGTCGCTGAAGTCACGAAACTCAACTACATCACGCTTCGGTGTTGTATTAGCTTTCTTGAAGTGACCTACCAGCGGCTTGGATGAATTCTTTTCTTTCATTTCTCCGAAGGACAATTGCAAGGCACTATACCCGTCACTCTCGCCAGTCTTGACTTGAGTAACAACGCATGGGCCTGCCTCGATGACTGTACACGCGATATTGTGACCATCCTGGCCAAATATGCTCGTCATCCCAATCTTACGTCCTATTATTCCAGGCATGGTTGAAACCTATTTTGCTGTTTTTAATCCGATTTAAAGGGTTTACCCCTTTCAAAAAGGATTGCAAAGATAGGAACCAGCCCCGAGTTCGCAAGGGGGGTATTCAAAAAAAGTAAGGAATTGAATAATTCTGAATAAAATTTTGACCTAATTCAGTCTTGTATACTGATCATCAGACAGTTGTGAACAGGAAAAAATTAGATTCTCTCCACGCCTAAACCTGGTTTATCAGAACAGCTCATCAGTCCATCTTTCAGGATAAAGCCGCCTTTAACAATGTCCCGGGCAAGGTCAAGACTTCCATCGAGATCGATGTATTTGGTATTTGCGCAGGCGAAAGCCACGTGTAAAGCAGCGGTAATACTAACAACGCTTTCGTCATTACAGCCCCAGAAAAGATCGATTCGCTCCTGAAAAGCTATGTCCGCGATTTTGAGGCCCTGATAAATTCCTCCGCATTTCATCAGCTTAATATTAAAAATACCAGCGGCGCGGGGTGGTTTTATCAACGTTAAGGCATCCTTTGGAGAAAGTAATGATTCGTCGGCTGCGATCTTGACCTTTACCTCCTCTGGCAAGAGCTTTAATTCATGAACGGACCTGGCAGGTAAAGGCTGTTCTATTAATTCAATATCCAGTTCCTTTGTCCTATTATAAAATTCGATGGTTTGAGCTAGTGTGTAACCCTGATTTGCATCGATTCGAATGAAGAATTTCTTACCAAATTTTTCGCGGAGTTTCACCAATCGTTCAATATCTTCTCCAAGATCCTTCCCAATTTTAACTTTCAGAGCTCTGAAGCCAAGCTTTCCGTATTCTTCCGCTTCTTTAAGTGTGTCTTCAACATTTTTGATTCCAATTGTATTGGATGTAGGCATTGAATGGATCTTTTGCCCCAGGTATTTAACCAAGGGAATTCCAAGGAATTTTGTGAATGCATCATGTAAAGCAATATCTATAATTGCCTGTGCAGCAGGCGTCTTTGACAATTTCATACCGGCTTCAAAAAGAAGCTGATTAATCTCACGAATATCTCTGCCGATCAAAAAATCAACATTTTGAGCCTCTAGCGCTGATTTTGTGTCATCAAGATGTTCGCCAGTAACGTATTCACTTGGCCCGCCCCCACCGATTCCTGTCATGCCGTTATCCAGGATAATCTCTGCAAACACATTGATTACCTCGTCAACTGTTTTAAATGCGATGGTGTATGGTTTTGTATTTCCTAAATCCGCGGACCAGACTGTGATATTTTTTATTTTCATGAGAGAAAGTGTTGAAGTGTTAAAGTGCCGGAACCAGGTCGCACTCATTTCGGAAATTAAGATTCAGGATTTAGATTTTTCAATCATACTCCTGAAGACAGGAACTAACGAATCCACTCCGTCTTCTAACGGAAGAATTGCCGGGATACCAAGTTTTTTAGTGTAATCTGCTGCGTAGGCACGTGCAGCTTCCTGAGTCATTTTTGCTGAGTTAACCATTAAAGCAACGGTTGGCGCACCATAAATTTTAATCAAGTCTATTTCCTCTTTTGGATCAGGCAGATATGCAGGATAATACTCCATGTCTTTATACTGCTTGCGTGCGGGATTATGCTGTAGAACGGCCGCATCTGCTGCTGCCGAAACAATCCACTCTGCTCCTGCTGGTCCGCTGGGATTGCGAAGCGAAGATTGTCCTTCTATAAATATGATATCTGGCTTTGCTTCTTCCCAACACTGAACAACGGCATGCTCCATTTCACCGGAAATGAAATCATTCAGCGTGGAGTCGAATATAAAACCATATTTTGCTCCCTGCATCCAGCCTGTTTGTCCGGTATAGATCATTTCAGCTTTAAAGCCAGCTTTACGCATTGATTCCACGAGGAAACGGGTAGTTGTCCGTTTGCCAAGAGCGCAGTCAGTTCCCAGCACAGCAATCTTTGGACATTTTACCTTTGCTATAGTCCCAGACCAGAAATGCAGGTCGTGGAATTTCTTAGGCTTTCGGACATCAATCAGTTGAAGTCCCTTGCTTTTTGCGAGATTTGCCAGGTCAGGGTGGTCAGATACGTAATCGTGCAATCCATTTACAATACTCAAATTATTTTCAAGAGCTTCGCGCAGCATAGTACTAAGTGATTCAGGAATAACTCCACCTTTCGTTGCTACTCCCACTACGCAGTATTCTGCTTTAACAGGACTTTGTTTAATAAAGTCCGCTATGGAACTATAAACCGGAATATTTCTCTTTTTTCCATCAAGTACTTCGCCAGCGTCTTTACCAGGATGTTTACTATCAATAACTCCAAGAATAGTAAAACGTTCTGTTCCGCGGATCAGACCGTGTGCTGTTTTACCACTATAGGTATCGAGGTATCCTGCTGTGATGACAATTGCATTACTCTTTTGCATAAACATGGTAAAGTTGAAAGACGAAAGATAAAAGGCGAAAGTTAGAATACAGTTAAAATAGTCATAGTGAAATTAAATAAAATAGTGGCGGATTATTTGCAAGTCAGTGAATGGTCGTTAAACGACAGTCATTTTTAACGTAAATTTGTATTCAAATCATTGTTATTATGAAATATGGAATATTAACCGGATGTATGCTACTGGGATTTCTCGGTCATTCCCAATCCATTATTGGTACATGGCAATTAACAGAAGAGAAGACTTGCTTCGAAAGCAACATCAAAGAAAGTGATACAGAAAAAGAGTTGTTACCAGATATGAAGTCGTCGGGAAACAGCTCTGTAGCCCGTTTAATAAAATTTGATAAAAAAGGAATGGGACAAGATGGGATCTTCTCTGTTGGAAAAAAGAAAGGTGCTGACATGAACTCATTTAAATATTCGCAGAACGGCCAGGAGCTTTTATTGCTTGATGCCAGATCAGGAATTATAACACAGCAGTTGGTGATCGATCAACTAAGTGAATCAACATTAAAAGTTCACAACGGAAAAAATCAGTGTGAGACAAAGACATTTTCCCGAGTGAAGTAATGGAGACTGAGATTCAGCCAAAGCGCGATATAAGAAAACTTAAACTTGATGAGCTGAAAGAATTTTTTGTTCAGCATGGTGATAAAGCTTTTCGCGCTCAGCAAGTATATGAGTGGCTCTGGAAAAAATCCGCAAAGGATTTTGAACAGATGACCAATCTATCACTTGCAACACGCGGAATGCTTAGCGCTCATTTCGCAATCAATCACGTATTGGTTGACACGATGCAGCGGAGCATTGATGGCACAATTAAAAATGCCGTGAAGCTTCATGACGGATTGATCGTTGAATCTGTTTTAATACCAGCTGAAAAAAGAATTACAGCATGCGTTTCCTCGCAAGTGGGTTGTAGCCTTGCATGCAAGTTCTGCGCAACAGCACGGTTAAAAAGAATGCGCAATCTTAATCCTGACGAAATCTATGACCAGGTTGCCGCTATTCGCGAACAATCTGAATTATACTTTGGACGGCCGTTAACAAACATTGTGTTCATGGGTATGGGTGAGCCGTTATTGAATTATGCCAACGTGATTTCAGCTATTGAAAAAATCACCTCATTTCAAGGATTAAATATGGCGGCGAAGCGTATTACTGTTTCAACCGTAGGTGTTGCCAAAATGATCATAAAGATGGCCGATGACGAAGTGAAGTTCAATCTCGCTGTTTCATTACACTCTGCAATAAATAAAACGCGATCTTCTATTATGCCAATCAATGACACCAACTCTCTTGAAGAGCTGGGGGAAGCATTGAAATACTGGTATACGAAGAGAAAAAAGAAAGTTACCTATGAATACGTTGTCTGGGAAGGCATTAATGATACAATGGAAGATGCGCAGGCTCTTTTAAAATTCTGTAAGATCATACCCTGTAAGGTTAATCTTATTGAATATAATCCTATTGACGACGGCGAGTTTCGCCAGGCAAGTGTGGATAAGCTGTTGATGTATCAGCACATGTTGGAAAGTAATGGCATCACTGCACGCGTCCGAAAGAGTCGTGGTAAAGATATTGATGCAGCTTGTGGTCAATTGGCCAACAAGGGATAAAGCGCCTGTTGCGGCAGACAGATTTTACATACCTCAGAGGAATCAGGATTCGTTATTATGCTGAATCCATCATTTCATTTTGAGTAAGGAAATGATAGTTTAAGGCATGACTTTATCGGTAATTAGCATCTTTGATTCGATATGAAAAAATCTTTTCTGTTTTGCTGTCTGCTGGTATTAACCATTGTTGGTTATTCACAGTCAACCAACCGTGAAGAATATGACCTACGATCTCCCGGAAATGAAACAGCAAAAAAGTGTGGAGAATTACTTATTGTACTGGACCAGATTCCCAATGAAGCGAGGTTCTCAACATTCATTAAAGGCGATAGTGTTTTATTAACTCACAGTGACACTGAATGGTTTTGGAGAATGTTGCCAGGAAAGAATGATGGGATTGCCATTGATATTCTTTACAAGGGCCAATATGCTTGCGATAATATTCAACGACTTGCCACCAGCTTTTCGCACACAGGTTTTCTTATGCCACCACTATATCGTGATGATATCAAAAAGAAATTAATCCCTGTTAAGAAAGGATACCTGGCGGTGCTCGTTGGCAGAATTCCGTCGACCTGGAAGACTGACGAACTTGAAGCAAACTATTTATTGATTGAGAATAAATACGTGTGCTATTACAACAGCATTGTGAATGTAGATTATCATGGTTGGGATTTGTTAAAGACCGGGCTTTATTATGATACTCTTAATTCAGCAAAGCTTGAAGAGAAATACCGCGATATAAGCAAGACACTTCACTTTACAATTCCTTTCGAAAAGGACAAGTGGGAATATAAAGAATCTGATATCCGCCCTCTTTATGATTCATTACAGCTTACAGATTATGAAATCAAGTCGATTCGTATTCACGCCTACACTTCTGTGGAAGGGACAACGTCACGCAATCAACAACTTCAAAATCTTCGTGCAGAAAGCATCGTAAAAGCACTGCAATCGTTCCAACCGGAAAAATTAAATTCCTCCATTGCCACAAGCGAGAATTGGGTAGAGTTTCTCGAAGACATCAGCAAAAGTAATTACCGAAATCTAACACTGCTCTCAAAAGAAGAAATCAAAAACAGATTGAAGTCCCCTGATATACTTGAAACGTTGGAACCAGTTTTAAAGAATCATCGAAAGGCCATCATTGAGCTTGATCTTGAAAAGCGGATACTGTATTTGAAAAGCAATGGTGATGAGTTGAAGAAATATTTTAATCAAAATCTTGCCAGCAAGAACATAGAGGAAGCTCTTTTTTTACAACAGATCATTTTTTATAAAATACAACGAAACGAACTTGCAACGCAGTTTCTTGATGAGCTTGATATTCCGCAATCCAAGGAATATGGGAGTCTTCTCATCAACAATGCTTCTTTCAGGTATGAAAGTTCCAGCGATACTATGTTCGAGGCCCTTAAAACGTTTGAAAAGCTAAACCTGCTTTTAAAAAATAATCAAAAGATAAAATACAATTTATGCGTACTTCGATTACGATCCTGGCTTGATGTACCATCATCTGTTAACCCGATTGAATTCAAAAAAGAAATTGAAACTTTAAGAAAGTTGGGAATTCCTAATATGCTGGTGAAGCGCTTGTTAATTAATTATAATATTATCTTGTCTGAATTATACCTCGAACAAAGAAGATATGGGGATAAGGACTTTTCTGTAAAATATATTTATGACGCCTACAAAGGCCTTTCTTTAAAAGATTCGGATCTCCTTAATCTAGCAAAATATTTCTGCCATAGCAGCAGGTTTGATTGGGCAGAAAAAATTCTTGAGCCAAGAGCAAAATCACTTGACGTATCTGAAGACGTACTTTTTTATTATCTGAGTCTTACCATTTTCAAAGCTAACAATACAAAAAGTGCTGCTTACAGGGTCGTGATGCTCAATGCAATCAACGTCAACCATTCACGATTTTGCAAATTATTTGATCCCCGAGACAAAGGTGGCGTTAGCTTTCAATTATTAAAAGACAGCTACCTGAAAAATACGTACTGTGAGAATTGCAATAAATGACCTTACACAGTGTGTATAGAACTTTTGTACAATTGTCTGCATCCTGTTGGAACCTTGTGAATTATAAATTGATCTTGCAGTCAAATGAGTCGATGAAAACCTGTGTGAAGTGTGTTTTACTGATTATTTGCCTCTCCAGCGCATTTTCAGGCGAAGCTCAGAAAGTTGTGAGCGGCGTAGTAGTCGATTCATTATCGCTGAATAATCTTGGTGGAGTAAGTATAAAGGTTAAAAACACCAACCGCGGGACGGTAAGCGATACGAATGGAATATTCATGATCCCGTTGAATCCAACAGACACACTCATATTTTCATTCCTGGGATATTTCACATCCATTGTCCCAGCCAATTTTGAAGATGAGATCATGTTTGTCAGAATGCATGATGAAAGTATTGTACTCAAAGAGTTTGTTGTTCGTGATCGCACATACCTGCAGGCAAAATATATATTCTCACCGACCTTATCTACAACAAAACCATTACAGGCAGGAAGAGGCGGCGTAAACTTTTCCTATTTCAGCAAAGCGGAAAAAGAAAAAAGAAAGCTGGTGGAAGTAGTGAAAGAATTTGACCAGGTAAAATTATATGTAGCCATTGTTAACGATCCTACTATACGCGATGAGATCATGGAAAAGTATTCCATCAACGAGGCGCAGTATTATGACATTCTTGCATTATTTAATCAGAAGAATAGGGACTTAATGCGCTCTACAGATGCCGATTTGATTATTGATACACTCTACTATTTCTTTGATCATTCTGTTGAAAGTAAGTAACTTAATTCTATAAGACGCAAAATTGATCTCACCTTTTTCGTAATTTTCCAAAAACAGTTTCAATTGGAGGAACAACATTTCAAGTCTTCTGAAAAAGTCCGTGACTTCGTCATTGGAATGAGCGATGGCCTGACCGTTCCGTTTGCACTTGCTGCAGGATTGAGCGGAGCTATTGATAATACATCTATTGTTATAACAGCTGGACTTGCCGAGATAGCAGCCGGTTCGATTGCTATGGGCTTGGGCGGATATCTTGCAGGACGTACAGAGATCGAACATTATGATGCAGAAGAACGACGAGAATACGAAGAGATCGAATCACTTCACGAAGTTGAAATAAGAGAAACAAAAGAAATCTTTGCTGAGTACGGACTTGATAACGAACTTCAAGAGAAGATCGCTCGTGAAATGGCGAAAAATCCAAAAAAGTGGGTCGACTTTATGATGCGCTTTGAACTTGGACTTGAACGGCCGGATAAAAATCGTGCGTTGGAATCAGCAACCGTTATTAGCGTCAGTTATGTGATGGGTGGGCTGATTCCTTTGAGCGCTTACTTTTTTACAGATACCGCACAGCAGGGTTTGATCTATTCGACAATGATAACACTGATTTGTTTGATTGCTTTTGGATTGGTGAAAAGTAAACTTACCGGGCAACCATTATTTAAAGGTACACTGAGGGTAGCATTGGTTGGAGCACTGGCTGCAGGAGCGGCGTTTGTGTTGGCGAAGATTATCACCTAAAAAATAAAGCCAGAAGACATCCTGGCTTTATCATTAATTAAATTTTATTTACCGGATCATTGCTGCCGGGGAGCATCCGTAACCTTAAACTGGTACGCACCTTTCTTATTCTTCTTTATCGAAACAGATGTTGTACCTCCGGCAATTACAGGAAATTTCTTTGAGAGTTTAGGGATCGCCCTGTTCTCAAATTCAACCCTTGCTTCTTTTACATTTCCGGTTACGTTTGAAGCTGTAACACGCGGCGATGGCGAAGCATTGATCTTTTCTCCATCAAGAAACAATGTAAAATTCTCTCCTCCATCGGTATAAAATGCCCAGATAGCCGATCCGGCTGTTGCACCGGAAGTATCTCCTGAAGTGGACACCGTTGAAGCACCAGAAGTCATTTGATTCGGCTCAGTTACCGTCATTGTTGATTCACCTTCTTCAAGAATCATTCTGAAACCATTATCATTTTTCAATTTGATTGACCACTTCTTATCTCCCTCCGTAACTTCAAGCTTGAAATATTTATCGTACAGTTCATAATCCTGAACAGCATAGGTGAATGGAACTTCACTTGAATAAATTGTTTTTCCATCATCCTGTGTTATAGTTACTGCAGCACCAACCGGCGCTTTCATTTCAATTTCTGCCCCGGCACCGAATAATTTTGTTTTCCTGATTTTCAATGTGCCACCGTTACTGATAGAAATAACATCCCGATCTAATTTAGCGGTAATAGCCTGAGAGTTCCCATTAAGAACTATCACAGTGACAAACATGAATAGCAATATTAGTTTTTTCATAGGTTAAGGGTTGAAATATTTAGGGAAGAAAGAAATAATTGTGCCAAAAATCGAATACAGCTGAAAGCACGGTTTTATCCATTCTATTTCTTACTCGCTTTGAAAAGTTTTTCCTTTTCATCTTTAGTAAGACTTTCATAACCACCATCAGAAATTTTATCAAGGATCTCATCGATTTCTTTTTGTGAAATGCCGAATGCGTTTGTAGTTTTCTTACCGTTTGCGGGATCAGATTTTCGATAAGATATCTTGACCTTTGGTTTTGGTGTGAACAAACTACTAAACCAATTCAGCACTGCGATAATCCAACCGCCCCAGTTTACTCCAACCTGAAGTTGTTTAGTATAAACGAATCCCATCAACGCGCCGCCAAGATGTGCTATGTCACCCCCTGCATTTGATCCAACCGAGCCGAGGATAGAAAGAAAAATGTAAATCGCAGCAATCCATTTGATCTTCACCGGACCAATGAACATCAGGAAGAAAGTATAGTCGGGCAGTAGTGTTGCCACCGCAACCATGATTGCAAATACAGCGGCTGATGCGCCCACTAATTCTGCACGACCTGATAAGAATGGCGGAGGATTTGGAATGAGATTGTACGCCATCAGGTAGATAACTGCCCCTGCAATTCCACCTAAAATATAAACTGCTATAAGTTTGTCGCTGCCGAGGTATTCTACAAACAATTTTCCAAACCAATAAAGCGCAAGCATATTGAATAAGATGTGAAAAATACCCGAAAGATCATGTGTGAAAAAATAAGTAATGATTGTCCACGGTCGTGTTAGAAACTCTGAAAAAATACTGGGCAGAGAAAACTGGTTGTGAATTGTTCCAAAAAAAGTTTCAAAATCAAACCAGCGCGAGAGAACCATCAAAATTCCAAGTACAATAAATACCACCACGTTAATGATGATCAATTGTATGTGTCCGTTGTTTGGACGGCTAAAGGCTGATTTGAATTCCTCGAACACTGACTATGATTTTATTCCAACTATTAACTTCACGAGGCCCGAAATTTAAGCAATTCTTTATCTTCTATCCTGCCCGCGCCAGGCAGATACAAGAATAAAACCAATGAGTGCGCCCCCAAAGTGAGCTAGATGCGCCACCTGTCCGCTGCGGTCCAATAAGTAAGTCATTATACCCACCACAAATACAAGATATTTTGCTGGCATGGGTATAAACAACATTGAGACCTGCATGTTTGGAAAAGTTAAACCAAAAGCCATTAACACACCATATATAGCCCCTGAAGCTCCCAACATGGTTCCAAGAGGATTACCACCAAGGAAAAGATTAACCAATGCGTATATTACTCCAGCGCCGATTCCTGTTGCCAGGTAAAATATGAGAAATTTTTTATCCCCCCAATAAGCTTCTAAAATAGGAGCGATGGAGGCGAGCGTAAGCATATTAAATAAGATATGCATGAAGCCTCCGTGAGCAAACATGTATGTCAAAAACTGATATGGCCTAAAGTCACCCGAATTAATTGCATGTAACGACAAATAACCTGAGGCTGGCCCTATCAACGTTTGGATAATAAAAACGGCGACCGTAACAAAAATGATATTTCGAACGACAGGAGTAAGATTAAACATGCGCTACAAATCAGTTAAAGTAATTTTCAATCTTAGACGTTTCAATCACGAAAAATGTTGTGCTCCCATCAGGAGAATAGTTCGGATTGCGGCAGGAAAACAATCCTTCCACTAACGAACTCATTTCTTCCTTTGAAAGTCTCTGGCCCACTTTTATAGAAGCCCGTTTTGCCAGCGACTGGGCGAGGTTATCACTTAATTGCAAACTCAGGCTTGACTGGTTTTGTTTGAATTGCTCAACCAAACCTTCAAAAAGCTCTTTTTCATTTTTACCAACCGTTTCTGCAGGCATGCCATTTACAAGCAATGTATTCTTTCCGAAGACTTCGAACTGGAATCCAAGTCCCTTTATCTCTTTCTCCATCTCCATCACAAGCGTGAAATCCGCAGCACTCAACGTAACTGCCTGTGGAAACAAACTTTGAAGACTCGTACCAGAATGACGCTCCATCTTCTGCAAAAATTTTTCAAACAAGATCCGTTCGTGCGCTGCTTCCTGGTTAATGATCATTAATCCATTTTTTACCGGACGAACAAGAAACTTTTGTTGAAACTGAAATATCACACGTTCTTCCGCTACCGGGGCTATTCCCCCATTATTGACCGAGCTCTCTATTCGTTGCGATGTTTCTGTTGACAGATTAAATAATCGTGATTGCGCTGGTCGTTCCTCATCAAAAAGCTTTTCCCAGTTTTGGAGATTCGATCGCTGCAACGAAGTACCCAATTGCTCTTCAAGATATTGTTCACGACTTAAAGCCTGGGTATGATTGATCTTATTGACAAGATTCACATCCGCAGAATAATCAAGTGCCGGTGTAAGATTATGTGACCCCAACGCCTGACGAACCGATGCACGTATCACAGCATATACCGCACGCTCATCATCAAACTTAATTTCTGTTTTTGTCGGATGTACATTTACATCAATGTGTTTTGGATCTATTTCCAAAAACAGAACATAGAACGGGTAACTTTTGTCTGGCAATAAATTTTCGTACGCTGCAGTGATAGCGTGATTCAGATAGTTATTCCGAACAAATCGCTGGTTCACAAAAATAAATTGTTCGCCGCGTGTCTTTCTTGCTGATTCCGGTTTGCCGATGTAACCCGCGACTTTCATCAGATCTGTTTCTTCCTGACAGGTTGCCAATTGTTCCTGATAGGATTTTCCAAACAATGCAACAATACGTTGACTAAGTTTTCCTGGAGTGAGGTCATAGACAACTTCATCACCTTGAATAAGTGAAAACGATATTTCAGGATGAGCCAATGCAAGGCGTTGAAACTCCTCAAGAATGTGACGCATCTCCACCGCATTGGATTTTAAAAAATTCCGACGCGCTGGAATATTGAAGAATAAATTTTTTACGCAAATAGTAGTGCCCTTATCGCATGCTATCGGTTCTTGCTTTTTAATATCAGAACCTTCCATCATTAACAGCGTTCCCAATTCATTCTGAGCTTGCCGTGTCTTCATTTCGAATTGCGCTACAGCGGCAATGGATGCGAGTGCTTCACCACGGAAACCCATCGTGCGAAGAGTGAACAAATCTTCTGCGGCACGGATCTTGGAAGTTGCATGACGTTCGAGACTCATACGCGCATCCGTTTCGCTCATGCCGGAACCATCGTCAATTACCTGGATGAGAACTCGGCCAGCCTCTTTTGTAATAAGGCGAATGGATGTTGCATGTGCATCAATCGAATTCTCCATCAGTTCTTTTACAACTGACGCAGGACGCTGCACCACTTCACCTGCCGCAATCTGGTTGGCTATAGAATCAGGAAGAAGGCGGATGATATCTGGCATTAAAAGAATCGATGTTATGGTAAAAGTTTAATTTTTTAATACGTCTGCTTCGTATGTCAACTGTTCCTCTTACCGTTCTTTATTTAGCGCAATGCGAATTAAGACCTAATTTTGCTGTCTGAACTCTGTCGTCGCCGAATAAATTGATTTAGGGGTTAAAAGTAAAATTGCTTTATTCGTTTTCAAACACAAAGTTAATCACCGGATGCTTAAAAAAGCCTTTTCGATTGTCCTGCTTTCATTACTCTTCTCTTCATCGTATAGTCAAAATACCCGTGAACGATGGGTAGACAGCGTTTTTAATACGCTTGACAGAGATCAAAAAATCGGCCAATTGTTTATGGTCTCGGTTTCAACCAGCGCTGATAAGACAGAAATAGACGAATTGACCGACCTGGTAAAAAGACAAGACATTGGGGGATATTACGTAACCGGCGGCGGGCCAATAAGTCATGCCCGGCTTCTCAACAGGCTTCAGAAAATTTCAAAAGTTCCTTTGCTCGCAGCTCTCTCTGCTGAGTGGGGACTCGCTCAGACACTCGACAGCACGATGGGATTTCAAAAACCGATGGCCGCTGCTTCCTGGAAAAAAGACAGCCTTGTTGTTGTGTGGGCATTAGAGATTGCAAAGCAAATGAAGATGCTTGGATTTAGCATCAACTTCGCTCCCAACATCGACAATGAAATATTTCCTGGTGATTATCAACGCTACTTTAGCAATAATGATGCAGTGGTAGCTCATCGGGCCGTTACATTTTCAAAGGCCTTACAATCACAAGGAATATTAACGGTAGCCAAACATCTTCCGCGAAGGTTGATGGCCGAGAACAAAGATTCAACATTGATATTGAGTCTTGCCAAAATTGATACAGCGGGATTTTTCACCTTTCGTCAATTAATTGAAAGCAACGTAAACGGAATTCTTACAAATTATCTTCACTTCTCAATTCAGGGAGAAAAAGGAATTATTCCCGCAGCATTATCCCAAGTATTTGTAACTGAGATCATGAAGCGAAGATTGAGCTTCCATGGATTGATATTCACGGAGGTAAAAAATTTTCAGAAAACAAGTGGAAAAATGCAGGCAGGTGACGCCGAATTGCTAGCCTTTGAAACGGGAAATGACGTATTGATGTCTCCTTTGAATATCAGCGCGGCAATTAAGAAGATTTCCAGACGAATAAAGAAAGACCAATTACTTCTGGAGCAATTGGATAACACAGTCAGAAAAATACTTTCAGCCAAGTACGATGCGGGGTTAAATCACATTCAGATGATTAACACCGACAATCTAGTCAGAAGACTTCATACACCTGAATCAAAACTTTTGGAGCATCAGCTTGCCGAAGCATCAATAACAGTTACTCAAAACGAAGATGACCTTTTACCAATTCGGACTCTTGATGATAATTCATTTGTCTGTATTTCAGTTGGCAAAGACCCGGAGAATGACTTTTCCTATTATTTGAAAAAGTATGCACCGTTTAAAACCCTATCTATCAAAAATATTCAGGACACTCTTTCACTGCAAATTAAAGACAATGAAATAGTTGTGATCGGAGTTTTCCCGTACATGATTGCCCTGGAGAACCAGCTTCGTCTCTGGATTGAACGACTTTCAATTAAAAATAAAGTTGTTCTTGCTCACTTTGGAAATCCCTCATCGCTCGAACGATATCGCAATGTAGCTTCTTCCATTGCAGCATATACTGATCAGGACCTCATGACGGAGGTAGTTCCTCAAATGATCTTTGGCGCGTTACCCGCAACAGGAATTTTACCAATTAATTTTAAAAGAGGTCAAGTTCCTGCCATTGAAACGAAAAAAATGGATCGCATCTGTTATACCGTTCCAGAAGCTGCAGGTCTTGATAGCCGCACCCTTGACAAGGTGAAAGTCATCATGAAAGAATCCATTGATATGAAAACAACTCCTGGATGCCAGGTCATCATAATCAAGGATGGCAAGATTATTATGCATGAGGCAATGGGAACGATGACATACACCGATAAAACACCACAGACGGAAGATACAATCTATGATCTTGCATCACTTACAAAAGTGACCGCAACACTTCAGACTGTTATGTTCATGTATGAAAAAGGTTTGATTGATCTGAATAAAAAAGCTTCTGTTTATCTTCCCGTTTTAAAACCTACTAATAAAAAAGATATTACTATCATTGACATGCTCACGCATCAATCCGGGCTTATTCCATTTATGCCGCTTTGGAATCTGACAGTGAAAGACAGCGTGTACATACCTTATTATTATAGTAGTATACGCGATTCAAATCATCCGCTACATATTTCCAAAGATCTGTATGCAGTTCCGGCGTTGAAAGATTCTGTCTGGAGTTGGATCGTCAATTCCAAAATGCAGGACAAAATTCCACGAACTCAATTTCAGTATAAATACAGTGATCTTGGCTTTATGATGTTCAAAGAGATGAGTGAGAAACTTCTGAACCAGCCCATGGATGAATTTTTAAGTCAAAATCTTTGGGAACCACTTGGTGCTTATACGACAGGCTTCAATCCATTGGATAGATTTTCTGAGCTTCGGATCGCCCCTACTGAAATCGATAAGATCTACAGACGATCACTTGTCGTTGGAACTGTCCATGATGAAAGGGCAGCGATGTTAGGCGGCGTTTCAGGACATGCAGGATTATTCAGCACCGCTAATGATCTGGCAAAGGTTGGGCAAATGCTTTTACAACAAGGTCATTATGGGGGCACAGTTTTTTTCAAACCTGAAACGATTCGTCACTTCACATCAAAACAGTTTGTGGACAGCCGTAGAGGATTAGGATGGGATAAACCGATTCAAAATGATTGGAACAGTCCTACCACACTGCAAGCTTCTGCGAGTAGCTTTGGGCACACAGGGTTCACGGGAACCTGCATGTGGATTGATCCGGAGTTTAATCTGGTTTATATTTTTTTATCCAATCGTGTATTTCCAGACCGGAACACTAAGCTATTAAACGCAAATATTCGTCCACGCATACAAGAAGTAATCTATCAATCAATTTTTGACTATTGTTCCAATAAAAACTGAAACTAAAGCGTCATAAAGACGGTTAATACATCCAAAACCCGAAAACTTGTGGAACAAATCAAAATAGGCATAGTATGTTACCCGACCTTTGGGGGTAGCGGTGTGGTGGCGACTGAATTAGGAAAAGCATTGGCGAAGGAAGGCCACAAGGTGCACTTCATTACCTACTCTCAGCCAACGCGTCTTGATTTTCTAAATGAAAATCTTTTCTACCATGAAGTAGATTTCCGTTCATATCCCTTATTTGAATATCCACCCTATGAACTTGCGCTTGCCAGTAAGATGGTTAGTGTTGTAAAGAACGAAGGATTGGATTTATTGCATGTTCACTATGCCATACCTCACGCTTCAGCTGCTTACATGGCGAAGCAAATTCTGAAATCACAGGGAATATTTATTCCGGTTGTAACAACACTTCATGGTACGGACATTACCCTGGTTGGTAAAGATCCTTCATATGAGCCAGTAGTTACATTCAGTATAAACGAATCCGAAGGAGTTACTGCAGTTTCATCCGATTTGAAAAGGCAGACCTATGAATATTTCAAGATCACCAATGAAATAGATGTGATTCCAAATTTTATTGATCTTGACAAATTCAAAAAACAAAAAAAGGATCATTTTAAAAAAGCGATCTGCCCAAATGGAGAAGCACTGATCGTTCACACATCCAATTTCAGGAAGGTAAAACGCATTCCGGATGTAATAAAGATATTTGCCAACATTCACAGCGTGATTCCGTCAAAACTTTTGATGATAGGAGATGGCCCTGAACGCAATAAAGCAGAGGCGTTGGCACGGGAATTGAATATAGAGTCTGATGTGAGATTCCTGGGAAAACTTGAGCATGTGGAAGAAGTGCTCTCTGTTGCGGACCTGTTTTTAATGCCTTCTGAAAAAGAAAGTTTTGGGTTGGCGGCATTGGAAGCTATGGCATGTGAAGTGCCGATCATCTCTACAAATGCGGGTGGTATTCCGGAATTGAATGTTCAGGGTGTAACTGGATTTATGAGTAACGTTGGAGATGTTGAGGATATGACCAATAAAGCATTATTTATTTTGGATAAAAATAATCTTCCTTCCTTTAAAGAGAATGCATTGAAACGCGCAAAGGAATTTGATATTGTCAATATCAGGCCTTTGTATGAAAAGGTTTATCAGCGCGTTCTGGAAAAAATATCAGCAAGATCTACACTGTAACAAGATTGATATGGTCCTACGGGGATTAAATTTGTAGGTATTAACGTGGTAGGAATATGGCGACAGAAATAAAACCTCAAAATACGGGAACAAAACAGCTCTTCCAGAATCCAATTTTGGAGAAGTTGAGCCGTACGCACATCTCTATACCGCTTATTGTCTTCTTTATTTATTCCGCAGCGTTATTGTATTGGAGCGCAACGCATACTACACTTTCTCCTGGAACTACTATTTTAATGTTTGCAATTGGCGCAGTAAGTTTTTCACTTGTTGAATATCTCATACATCGCTATCTATTCCACATGTCAGCAGAAACAGAATCGAGAGCAAAAGCACAGTATACGATGCATGGCGTTCATCACGAATTTCCAAAAGACAAGAAACGACTGGCAATGCCTCCACTGTTAAGCATTACGCTGTCAACAATTTTACTTCTCGTATTCAGACTTATACTTGGAGATCTCGTGTTTTCATTTCTTCCAGGATTTCTTATAGGATACGCAGCCTATCTTTCCATTCATTACATGGTTCATGCATATCAACCGCCGAGAAACTTTTTCAAGGTGCTATGGGTAAATCACGCAGTGCATCATTACAAAAATGGCGAAGGAGTTTATGGAGTTTCTTCTCCATTTTGGGATTACGTTTTCGGGACGATGTCCAAATAGTTTCTAGATGTTAGCTTTCGCCTTTCAAAACATCAAAAGGCTAAGAATTAACAGCCAATTTCTTCTAAGTAAAAAAGCCCCGATATTCGAGGCTCAAATTCTGCAAAGGATGTTTTATTAATTTAATCAAAGTCGATTCTCTTTCACTTCTTTCTTCTGCGGTGCCTTTGAATAAGTAGGGCACGTGTAAGAGGAGCAGGAAGTCAGGATGAATGCTGCTGCTAAAACCGCCAGAATAATTGCTTTTTTCATACTGTTTATTATTTAATTCTTTAAAAGTAGACGTTTTTTCTTAAAAGTTATTGTCGCTAACGTGAATTTTACTTTAAGGGTTCCTGTTAATTAAAATTCGGCAGTTTTCACATTTTCTGAAACAGAAACGTTGTATTAATGGTTAAGTTTAAATCATCTAAGACCCAATTATTGTGCTAGGATATCGATTTTCAAAATATACACCACCTCCTGAAAGCGAAAAAAGTGATTTCGAACGATTGCTGAAAGTTTTCATGCAACTCATCCTGATCACGTCAGGAAATGTTGGAGAGGCCTTACAGTGGATGACTGAGGTAGATCGTCAGCATAAGCTCACCAACGACAAATACGGAATGGGGGATTTTATTGAAGATTTAAAGAAAAATGGATACATCAGCGATGAAGGTCCGAAAGGGGAATTCAAGCTGAAAGCCCGAAGCGAGCAAAATCTTCGTCAGTCTGCCCTGGAAGAAATCTTTGGAAAGCTTAAGAAAACGAAAGGTGGGGACCATAAAACTCCTCATAATGGCAGGGGCGATGAAGCCACAACTGATCGTCGTGACTACGAATTTGGGGATACGCTTGAGCAAATCTCTATGACAGATTCTCTCAAGAATGCCCAGATCAATCACGGCTTTGAAGATTTTTTCATGACGGAAGACGATCTTGAAGTTGTTGAGAACGAATTCAAAACACAAACATCAACGGTACTCATGATTGATATTTCACATTCAATGATTTTGTACGGCGAAGATAGAATTACACCTGCGAAGAAAGTTGCGATGGCTTTGTCTGAGCTCATCACAAAAAAATACCCGAAAGACACACTTGATATTCTAGTCTTTGGTGATGATGCCTGGCAGATTCAAATCAAAGACTTGCCTTATTTACAAGTTGGACCTTATCACACGAACACTGTTGCCGGACTTGAACTCGCAATGGACATTCTGAGAAGAAGAAAGAATAGTAACAAACAGATCTTTATGATCACCGACGGCAAGCCAACCTGCATCAAGCAAGGAATTAAGTATTATAAAAATAGTTTTGGTCTGGATCCTAAGATCCTGAATCAAACATTGAATCTTGCAGCTCAACTTCGAAAAATAAAGATCCCTGTTACAACATTCATGATTGCCACTGATCCTTACCTAAAATCATTTGTCAGGGATTTTACAAAGGCTAATAACGGTAACGCATATTACAGCAATCTTGAAGGCTTGGGCAATCTCGTGTTTGAAGATTTCAAACGAAATAGAAGAAAGAATTTTTAGTTAGTACGGAACAAATGTTAAAGAGGGCTTCTATATTTCCTGTATGCTCTCTATGTTTAAAAAAATAAAAGACAACGATAGAATGGATCACAAAAAAATTAGGACGCTAGGTCAATTAAAGGCTGCAGGTTATCAAACAAAGACAATCAAGGAAGAGCTTAGGGCAAATCTCATTGACAAGCTGAAGAAGAAAGAAAATGCCTTCGAAGGTATTTGGGGTTATGAAGAAACTGTAATTCCTGACCTAGAACGTGCGATTCTTGCGGGACATGATGTTAACCTATTGGGACTTCGCGGACAGGCAAAGACACGTTTAGCAAGATTGATGGTTAATCTTCTTGACGAATATATTCCAGTAATTGAGGGCTCTGAATTGAATGATGATCCACAGAATCCTATTTCACGATTCGGAAAAGATACTATTAAGGAACACGGTGATAATACTCGTATTGATTGGATGCACCGCGATGATCGCTATACTGAAAAGCTTGCTACACCCGATGTTTCGATTGCCGATCTTATCGGCGATGTTGATCCGATCAAGGCGGCAACATTAAAGTTGCCTTACTCTGATGAGCGCGTAATTCACTTTGGATTAATTCCACGTGCGCATCGTTGTATTTTTGTAATCAATGAGCTACCAGACTTACAAGCAAGAATCCAGGTTTCATTATTTAATATTTTGCAAGAAGGAGATATTCAGATTCGAGGGTTTAAACTTCGATTGCTGCTCGATCTTCAATTTGTATTCACTGCCAATCCCGAAGATTATACAAATCGGGGAAGCATCGTTACTCCGCTCAAAGATAGAATTGACAGCCAGATCATCACTCACTATCCTAAGACAATTGAGATCGGAAAGAAGATCACACAACAAGAAGCCCGTATTACCGCGGCTCAGAAAAAAGTAGTGTCGTTCATTGAATTGGCAAAAGATCTTGTTGAGCAAATTGCAGTTGAGGCACGTAAAAGCGAATATGTTGATGCAAAGAGTGGTGTTTCTGCACGTTTAACAATCTCAGCTTACGAGGCATTAGTGGCTGCAGCAGAACGAAGAACGATCATCAATTCTGAAAAAAGTACCATTATTCGCATTACAGATTTTGTTGGAGTAATTCCATCGATCACAGGTAAAGTTGAATTAGTTTACGAAGGGGAGCAGGAAGGGCCGGGCATTGTTGCTCAGAATCTTGTCGGAAAGGCTATTCGAACACAATTTGTTAATTACTTTCCCGACCCTGAAAAATTCAGGAAGACGGCGAAAGACAAGAATCCCTATAAAAAAATTACTGCATGGTTCAGTGATGGTAATTCAATTGACTTGCTGGGCGATATGACAAACCAGGATTATGAAAAAACATTGAAAGCCGTTCCAGGGCTATCTGATCTGATAAATGAATATCAAAAAGGAGAAGAAGCAACGACAAAATTGTTTTTAATGGAATTTGCGCTCCATGGACTTGCAGAATATAGCCTCATCAGCAAACATTATCTCGCAAAAGGATTGCAGTTCAAGGATCTCCTTAGTGGAATGTTCACCGTTCCAAAAGAAGGAGATGAAGACCTTGACGATGACGAAGCATTTGGCAACCGAATGAATTAATTCTTTCATTTCTATTGATGTGAATTTTGTTCGCGTCAATGGAAATAAATTTGTTGGAGCCCCGTTTTTCAATTTGCGGTACAGTAGCTTTTATCATTAATTTTTCAATTCTCCAATGCGTTCCGAATCAATCGTGTATGACCAGGCAAAGGTAAATGAGCTCCGCAAGCTTGTTGCTCAGGGAGAAGGTCAGTATCTGGAATTCAAACGAAAAGCTTCTTATCCTGATAAAATAGTTCGCGAGATCATTGCTTTTGCAAATACAAAAGGTGGGATTTTACTGATTGGCGTTGATGACGACAAAACAATTCCCGGTGTCAAATTTCCGGAAGAAGAATCAATTGTAATCCATAATGAATTAAAAAAGTACTGCCATCCTGGATTGGCATTTCATGAATTCGTTATTCCCATTGCAGAAAACAGATACGTGCTCCAATGGCACATCCCCAAAAGTGATAAGCGTCCTCACTTTTACATTTTGGACCAGGAGAAAGTTTCATTTGTTCGTCAAAATGACCAGAGCATTAAGGCAAGTCGTGAGATGTGTGAAATTATTCGAAGAAGTAAATCAGCTACCGGGACGAAAATGGTTTACGGCGAAGCTGAACAAAAGATCATTCACTTTCTAGATAAACAGCCAGCAATCACACTTTCAGAATTTTCTCAGATCACCGGATTGAACAGATATATGGCTTCCCGCAAGATCATACGCCTGGTTCTGGCTAACGTTTTGAAAATTACAGCTACTGACAAGGGTGATGTGTTTTCCAGAGTTTAGGTAAAGCTTAAAGCGAAAAGCTCAGACCTTCTTAACAACCTTTTCGCTTTAATCTTTCCGCTTTCCTTTGCTTTTGTCACTTCGCTTCACTTAGTTTATGGAATCGACTGGATACCGCGAAGATACTGCTCCCACCAAATTACATTTAGATGTACGGCTGGAGTGTCTTCGCGGTTTTCTTTTGTCTGGTCATTAATCACTAATTTTTTTAACGATGTCAAAAACTAAAAAGGAGAGAAAAGTCTTTATTCTTGACACTTCCGTTATTCTGTTTGAGCATAATAGTATTCTTAATTTCGATGAACATGATATCGGTATTCCCATTACCGTTCTCGAGGAACTGGATAATTTTAAAAAAGGAAACGATACTAAAAATTTCGAGGCCCGTGAATTTATCCGTCTGATCGATAAGCTCGCCAAAGACAGGATGCTTCACCAGTGGAATCCATTGAATGGAAAATCAAAAGGAAACTTTAAAGTCTTGATGGATACAAGCGCAAAAGATACGCTTGATGCCAATAAAGTATTCAATGAACATAAAGCAGATCACCGGATTCTTAATTCAGCGTTGATCCTTCAAAAAGAAGAAAAGGACAGAAAAGTAATTCTTGTCTCAAAAGACATCAACCTTCGTCTTAAGGCAAAATCATTGGGATTACAGGCGGAAGACTATACAACGGGGAAAGTTCAGAATCTGAATTCACTATATGCAGGCAAAACAATTCTCGACAACGTTGATCCGGATGTAATCGATCTGCTTTACGAAAAAGGATATTGCCCACCCGAAGATCTTCTTGGTGGAAAAGCAGAGCTTGTAAAAAATCATTATTACATTTTAAGAAGCGGTAAAAAATCTATCTTGGCTTTTTACAATTCTGCCAATGGTATGGTAGAGCACGTTGAGAAAAGATCAGTATATGGAATTAAACCAAGAAATGCTGAGCAGGCCTTTGCAATACACGCTGTAACAAAACCAGAAATCAAGCTTGTGACAATGCAAGGTGTGGCTGGTACAGGGAAAACGTTGATCGCATTGGCTGCAGCACTGGAGCAAAAACGAGAGTATAAACAAATTTATCTCGCCCGCCCGATCGTTCCCTTGAGCAATAAAGATATTGGTTATTTACCCGGAGATATTAAGTCAAAGCTGAATCCATACATGGAACCTCTTTGGGATAATCTTAAATTTATTCAAAATCAATACAGTGAGAATGATAAAGAGTATTCACGAATCACTGAAATGGTCACAAACGAAAAGCTTGTAATAACGCCACTCGCTTATATCCGCGGACGAAGTCTTTCTAACATTTGTTTTATCGTGGACGAAGCACAGAATCTAACTCCGCATGAAGTGAAAACGATTATTACCCGGGCAGGAGAAAACACGAAGATCATTTTCACAGGGGATATCTTCCAGATTGATACACCTTACCTTGATTCACAAAGTAATGGATTGTCTTATTTGATTGACAGGATCAAGGACCATGAGTTGTATGCACATATTCAATTGGAAAAGGGAGAGAGATCTGAGCTGGCGAACCTTGCCAATGATCTGTTGTAAAGAGGTTATTTTAGCAGTTAATCGAAGACCACCCAAACAATCAAGACGGATCTTCAATTAACGATTAACAATTACACCTTCTTTCCAAGAATACGCGCCATTGTCTCTCCAATATTTGCTGGTGAATCAACAACATGAATTCCGCACTCCTGCATGATCTTCATTTTTGCAGCTGCCGTATCTTCTGCGCCACCGATGATCGCACCAGCGTGACCCATACGTCTTCCTGGAGGCGCTGTCTGACCAGCGATAAATCCCACAACAGGTTTTCTATTTCCGTCTTCCTTAATCCAGCGGGCTGCAACCGGCTCGTAGTTTCCACCTATTTCTCCTATCATTACAATACCTTCAGTTTCAGGATCGTTCATTAGCATTTCAACAGCTTCTTTAGTTGGAGTACCAATAATAGGATCTCCACCAATACCGATCGCTGTTGTTATTCCAAGACCTGCTTTTACAATTTGATCCGCTGCTTCATACGTAAGCGTCCCGGATTTAGAAACAATTCCAATTGTTCCTTTCTTGAATACAAATCCTGGCATTATACCAACCTTTGCCTCGCCTGGTGTAATAATTCCAGGGCAATTAGGTCCGATCAATATTGCCTTTCTGTCTTTAACGTATTGCTTGGCAATCATCATATCTTTTACAGGAATCCCTTCCGTGATCGCCACGATAACCTCAATACCCGCGTCTGCCGCTTCCATAATAGAATCAGCAGCAAAAGCTGGTGGAACAAAGATGATCGAAACATCGGCGCCTGTCTTTTCAACTGCCTCTTTTACAGAATTAAATACAGGACGACCAAGATGAACCTGTCCACCTTTTCCCGGAGTGACGCCACCCACCACATTTGTACCATACTCAATCATCTGTCCAGCGTGAAAGGTGCCCTCTGAGCCTGTAAAGCCTTGAACGATAACACGGGAATTTTTATTAACCAATACACTCATAGATATAATATGTTAAAGAGGTGGTTTGCAAAATTAGAAGATTATTACTGCCAGCCAAAAATGAAAAAACCCGGCGACGTGGCACCAGGTTTTTTTACAAGAGGTTATATAAAACGTATTATTTCTTAGGACCAATAAACTTATTACGAAGCAAGAATTCATCTCGTCCTACCTTAAAGTCTGCCACATCCGGAGCAAGCTTGATAGCTTCTTCATATGCAGTAAGAGCATCTATGAGGAGACCATTTTGTTCAAAGAAACCAGCTTGCATAAACTTGTTAAAGGCTGTTTCATCTTTCACTTCAGCAGCAATCTCAGCGTACGCTTTCTTCACACGTTCCTGATCCACCGGAGCAAGTTTCTTCACTACTTTACTTTCTGACTTAGCAGATTTATCAACTTTGCTTGCTACTTCTACAAGGAATGCAGATTCATTGACGAGCTTAGGGTCTGACAGATCAATTTTGTAGATCATTTCAGGAGTCTCGAATTTTACAAGTTCTTCCTCAAAGATATTCTTCAATGTTACAATGTATGGACCACTATTCTTTGATTCCCATTCAACGATCATAGTCTTTCCATATATGCTCGCGTTTTGCGGTGGTGGAAGGAATACGTTCACTGCGTCTTTTGACCCACGATGAACTGCTCCTGTAGCACTCAGCCTGTTTTTCTTTGCTTCCGCAGAATTACTGCTGAGAATAAAATCAGTGTACTTGTTGAGCACGCTTGTTCCCGGAGTAATTTTAGCAGCAAGGTCTGCTACCTTGTAATTTCCCGACTGCCTTACTTCGAGAGGTTTTCCTGTGACATGAACCAGTCCTAAGTATGCATTTTCAGAGATCTTCAATTCATCACCTGATTTAAGACTTGCACCCGTTTTAATTGGTTGCCATCCGTCACCAGACTTAACTTCATTAGCTCCCTTATTGGCCATTACTTTGAATGTATAATCCTGGGAAAATCCAGCAATTGTTAAAAAGAAAAAGCCACCTACCAGTAGAAGTCTACCTTTTTTCATAAGCATAGTTTGATTTAAAAAAGTCATTTTTAAGTATCTGTCTAAAATTTTAAAGCCAGGACCCTCGATAATTGGGCTTTTTTGTCATTTCCCCAAAGTTCTTGACATCCAAGATAGTGAAAAATCGTGCCAATTTTTCAAAGGTTTGATACCCGATCGCGGCGTTTGGTAAGCCTCCGGTTTATCTCATTTTGAAGACTTTTGAAGATGTCATAAGCGGGACCAACTAAAGCTGAAATACCAATCGCTATACCGAGATCCAGCTTAAGATTCCACCAACTGAAAGCCTGTATTATGAATAGGGAAATAAAAAGAACTTCTGTTAGCTGAATAATTACTGACAGGGCATCAAACCACATTGGAAGATGTTGATCAATCCAGATAAATAATGCTACTGTAAAAATACAGACCAAAAACGCGACAGTATATTTTAACCAATCAGGTATTGTATCAATAGGATCATCATCCAGAATCATTGATACTACATTGGCGTGCACGACAAGTCCAAACATATCCGGGTTCGCGCGACCACCGATCGTTTTATTGAGAGGCGTAAAGAATTTATCATCCCAGGATGGATCTCCAAGATAGTCGCCCATAAATCCCATCATAACAATATTATCTTTGAATAATCCAGGTAATACTTTTTCATCCTGTAGATCATAAATATCCACGGTATAATATTGCGTCCCAAAATTAGTAGTAGATACTTCATCGTTCTTCAAACTGTTCAACCGCAGAGTTCGAACTTCAATATTCCTCTTGAAATTGACAAGTTCTTCATCCTTTGCCCTGGCCAAAAACTTCTTTGTTTTTACTGAGTCGTATTCCATAGCAATACGCACTGAAAAAGCTAGTTCCTCTTTTCCTTTTATTAATCGTCGTGGATAAACCGTCCGGCATTGTTTCACATCTTCCTGATAATTAGCATCCGTTGGGAGTGTTACAAAACCATGCTCTGCATAGTTATTGAAAATAGGATCAGAATATTCGAGTGAGTCAGATTCATTTGAGTCATACCTGGCAAGTGAATCAGTTTGGAGCATTTTCGTAGCTAACACAAACTTATTAGCATTCTGAATCGCATTGCTAAGCATTAGGTTTCCCAGCGTATCCAGTAGCTGAGGACAATTTAAGCTATCGCGAAGTCCACCTTCACAGTCAAAAAAACCATCGAACGCTATAAGTCTTGGCTGGAAACTATTGATGATCATTATTTGCTGAGCTACTTCCCTGCGCGACAAATTTCCTATGTTAACGAGTATTATTCTGTCATCTTCTTTGAACTGTTCTCTTAGATTAGACAAAGCATAATCCGTGAGCTCAAAATCCCTGAGCGCTTGACCCATAGAATCAAAAGCTGTAAAAATTTTTAGATCGGTCGCTTTGTTTGCACCCCAAAGTAAGAAAAATACGAAGACCGTGATGATAAAGCTCTGAAACCAGAATTTCTTCATGTTTAGGAATAAGGAGAAGAGTAAAATTAAAAATTTAGCTTTGTAAATCAATTTGCTGAAATGCCTTCAATCCCGAAGTCCACAATCAATATAGCCCGTTTATCAGAGGGAGTTTTATCAGGAGAAAGATCAACTCTTGCAAAAGCGATAACGCTTGTTGAAAGTACTCTTGACTCAGACAGAATTCTTACGGATGAATTATTAAAAAAACTACTTCCACACACTGGCAATTCTCTCCGCATTGCAGTTACCGGAGTACCTGGTGCCGGCAAGAGCACGTTCATAGAATCGTTTGGCGAATTATTGACAAAGGAAGGGAAAAAGGTGGCGGTACTTGCAATCGATCCAAGCAGTCAAAAAACAAAAGGCAGCATACTCGGAGATAAAACAAGGATGGAACAACTCAGTCGCAATCCAAATGTTTTTATCCGCCCTACTCCTTCGTCGCAAGCAATGGGAGGCGTTTCCTTTTATACGCGGGAAACGATTCTTCTATGTGAAGCCGCAGGATTTGATATTATTCTCATTGAAACTATCGGCGTTGGTCAATCTGAAACATACGTTCGTAGTATGGTTGACTTTTTTTTCTTGCTTTTACTAGCCGGTGCCGGAGATGAGTTGCAAGGAATCAAAAAAGGAATCATGGAGATGGCAGACATAATTGCTATTAATAAAAATGATGGGGATAATATCAAAGCTTCTACACACGCAAAAGCTGATGTACAGAACGCACTACATCTGCAAGAGGCTTTAGCTTCAGGATGGACGCCAAAAGTACTCACCATGTCAGCGATAGAAAATAAAGGCGTCGATGAAGTCTGGAATATGATCAGGAAGTATGAAGATTTTACAAAAGCCAATGGATACTTCGTAGATAACCGTAATCATCAAAAGAAGCAGTGGCTGGAGGAAAGTTTAGAAAATCATTTCAGACAGTTGCAACAACAAGATGAGTTGGCTTTGAAGAAGGAAAATTTATTGAAAAAAGTGATGAATGAGGAGTTGTTACCAACAGAGGCAGCTAGAAAATTTTGGATGGAAATATTAAAAGGAAGCTAAGAGCCTTACACTTGCGCTAAAGCTTCAGTAAAGAAGTACGGCTCTGAAATTTTACCGCGAAAAGCGCTAAGACATGCTTTATGAAATAATTTATTACTCTCAGAAACCTGGTTGATTAGCGTCTTTGGGTAAAACTTTTCAATCATGAAGTGACACCCGACTCATTCAAACAAAAAACCCTGTCCAGATTACTCTGAACAGGGCATAGTGAGGGGAATTGCGGGTAAAATAACTACACCTTAATCTCAACATCAACTCCGCTGGGAAGCTCAAGTTTCATCAACGCATCCACTGTCTTTGCGCTGTTAGAATAGATATCTACCAGACGTTTGAATGTACAGATCTGAAACTGCTCACGTGACTTCTTGTTCACGTGTGGAGAACGCAATACTGTGAATTTTTCTTTTTCTGTTGGAAGAGGAATTGGTCCGCTAACGACAGCACCAGTTGCTTTTACAGCACGTACAATCTTTTCGGAAGACTTATCGACCAAATTGTGATCGTACGATTTTAATTTAATTCTGATTTTCTGATTCATATTTTCTAATTGTAATCCTACAACGTGTGATCTTAGTCTTATTTAGCTGCAACACCTTTAACTTCTTCTATAACTTTTTCAGCTAGGTTTCTAGGAACCGGAGCATAACGAGCGAATGTCAACGTGGCAGATGCACGCCCTGAGGTGATTGTGCGTAAGTCAGTAATGTATCCGAATAACTCAGACAGCGGAACATCAGCCTTGATAACCTGTGCACCACCGCGAGTATCCATACCCTTCATGACACCTCTCCGTCTATTCAAATCTCCTGTAACAGAACCTGTGTACTCATCGGGGGAAATTACTTCCACACCCATGATTGGCTCAAGCAACTGTGGACCGCATTTTTTTGCCGCTTCTCTAAACCCGATGCGAGCTGCTAGCTCAAATGACAATGCATCAGAGTCAACATCGTGGAAAGATCCGTGGAACAATCTTACTTTTAATGAATCGATAGGATAACCCGCCAATGGTCCATTAACCATCGCGGAAGCAAATCCTTTTTCAATTGACGGGATGAATTCTCTTGGAATAACTCCACCAACAATATCATTTTCAAATTCAAGGCCTGGCTTGTCTTCCGGTCCAAGCTCACGCGGTCCGATCTCGAACACGATATCCGCGAACTTACCGCGACCACCTGTCTGTTTCTTGTAAACTTCTTTGTGTTCAACAGACTTCGTGAGAGATTCTTTGTACGCGACCTGAGGAGCACCCTGGTTGATCTCAACTTTAAACTCACGTCTTAAACGATCGATGATAATTTCAAGGTGAAGCTCTCCCATTCCGCGAAGGATAACCTGACCAGTTTCATGATCTGTATTCACGCGAAGTGTTGGATCTTCCTCCACTAATTTGGATATCGCCATACCAAGTTTGTCAGCATCAGCCTGTTTCTTAGGCTCGATCGCGTAACCAATAACTGGCTCAGGGAATACCATTGATTCCAATACGATCTTGCGTTTTTCGTCACATAGTGTATCGCCAGTCTTGATGTCCTTAAAACCAACTACCGCACCGATATCCCCCACCGGCAAACGGTCGATCTGGTTTTGCTTGTTAGCATGCATCTGGAATACACGTGATATGCGTTCCTTTTGCTCAGAACGTGTATTATACACATATGAGCCGGATTCAAGTACTCCTGAATATGCTCTGATAAAGCAAAGACGGCCTACGAATGGATCCGTTGCGATCTTGAATGCAAGAGCAACAAATGGTTCTTTCTCGTCAGGATGGATCGCAATTTCTGCACCAGTGTCAGGATCTGTGCCATAGATCACATCCTTATCCATTGGAGAAGGAAGCAATTCCATTACGTAATCCAGCATTGTCTGAACGCCTTTGTTCTTGAAGGAAGATCCGCAAACCATTGGAACGATCCTCATCTGAACAGTTGCTTCGCGCAATGCCTTCAGAATTTCAGCTTCTGATATAGAGTTAGGGTCTTCAAAATATTTTTCAATAAGAGTTTCATCAACTTCAGCTACTGCTTCAAGAAGTTTCTCTCTGTATTCCTTTGCTTCTTCAACCATGTCAGCAGGGATAGGAATTTCCTGAAAGGTCATACCCTTGTCAGTTTCATTCCAGATGATACCTTTATTTCTAACAAGGTCAACAACGCCTTTGAAGCCGTCTTCTTCTCCTATTGGCAACTGAAGTGCTACGGCTTTACTTCCAAGCTTTTCTTTTACTTGCTTAACAACTCCCAGGAAGTCGGCACCGGAACGGTCCATCTTGTTGACAAATCCGATACGTGCTACTTTATAATTATCGGCAAGGCGCCAGTTAGTCTCTGATTGAGGCTCAACACCGTCAACAGCGCTAAACAAGAATACAAGTCCATCTAACACGCGAAGTGAGCGATTTACTTCAACAGTAAAATCGACGTGACCGGGTGTATCAATGATATTTACGTGATAATCGTTTGCCTTGTATTTCCAGAAAACAGTAGTAGCAGCGGAAGTAATAGTAATACCTCTTTCCTGCTCCTGCGCCATCCAGTCCATTGTGGCAGCGCCTTCATGAACTTCTCCAATTTTATGATTTACACCCGCGTAATAAAGAATGCGTTCAGTAGTAGTAGTCTTTCCTGCATCAATGTGAGCAGCAATACCAATGTTACGCGTGTATCTGAGATCTCTTGCCATTAGGTTAAAAATTCAAAAATTAGAATCTGAAATGTGAAAATGCCTTGTTGGCCTCTGCCATGCGGTGCGTATCGTCTTTCTTTTTGATGGCTGCGCCTTCTCCTTTTGAAGCTGCGATGATCTCGGCAGCCAGTTTATCCATCATTGTTTTTTCACCACGGGCACGTGAGTAGTCAATAAGCCACTTGATGCTAAGGTTGATCTTACGTTCCGGACGAATTTCGATTGGCACCTGGAATGTTGCTCCACCCACTCGACGGCTTTTTACTTCCACTGTAGGCATAAGGTTGTTCATAGCACGTTTCCATACCTCAAGACCTGGTTCAGTTGTCTTCTTTTCCACGATACCGATAGCGTCGTAGAATATATTGTAGGCAACGCTTTTCTTTCCCTGCTCCATCATATAGTTCACGAACTTTGTTACCAAAGTGTCTCCGAACTTAGGGTCAGGAAGTAAGTATCTTTTTTTAGGTTTTGACTTTCTCATGATCTCTTATGGATTTATTTTTTCTTAGCGGGCGCTCCTTTTGCCGGAGCTCCTTTACCGGCTGCTGCAGCTGCACCAGCCTTCGGCCTCTTGGCACCATACTTAGAACGACTTTGTTGTCTACCACTCACGCCAGCAGTATCAAGTGCACCACGGATAATGTGGTATCGAACACCTGGAAGATCTTTGACTCGACCTCCACGGATAAGCACGATTGAGTGCTCCTGAAGATTGTGTCCTTCTCCTGGAATGTAGGCATTAACCTCTTTTCCATTGGTGAGACGCACACGCGCTACTTTACGCAGAGCAGAATTTGGCTTCTTTGGAGTAGTCGTGTAAACACGAGTACATACGCCTCTGCGCTGAGGGCAAGAGTCTAAAGCTGGGGATTTTGACTTGAAAGTCAATTTCCTGCGCCCTTTTCGTACTAGTTGCTGAATGGTTGGCATTTCTTTAAACCGCTTAAAAATTGGACTGCAAAGGTATCTAAAGGAAAACAGCTAACAAAGAGCTTGTTCAAAGTATTTTCTGGGTGAGAAAGATTGTTTTTAGCGCGAATTTGCAGTTTTTCTCTTTTTCTGAAATGATCTCTAAGAAATTTTCAATTAACCTGGATCATGAGGGCAACGATCCTCCCAGTCAAATTATCGGCAAAACCGTTATTTTATATTTCTGATCTTTCGAGCACATTAGGTAGTAAAAAGCAATGTTTATCAGCGATTACTTCAGCAAGTTTTCATAACGGGCTGTAATGAATTTATCAATGGAGGTAAGAAAATCGGCAAGTTCCATTTCGTCCAGATCTATCAGCACTTGATTGCCGTCAGCTAGCAGCAATTCAATTTTATGAAGGACCTTTCTTTCATCTCTTATTAGAATGATTTTCTGAATGTCTTTCAGTTTAAAAGTACCTAACTTCTTATTGTTCTGATATTGAATTTCCTCGCTGGTCAATGTCAAAAAATCATTGTAATTATTTATGCCGGAAATTAACTTTCCTGCAACAGGCAGAATGATGCATATCGCAGCCCAAATAACAAAACGAATATGATTCACTTCATATTCACTGTAAACAAAAATGAAGATGAGGGGAATCGCGCAATAAATGAGCAATTGCTTTTTTAATTTCGATCTATGATTTCTGAATACCGCTCCTCCTTCTGTCGGCTTGACCTTGATTGGAAATAAAAATTCTTCCCATAAAACCAGCGCCATAACAACAACGGCAATACTCACCAGGACCATCCCTACGTAAATGTTCTTGCCATCATTCAACTGAGGTTTTGCTATCGCAAAAACCTGGGCCGACAGAAATAATGCAATCACAAAAACTAAAAAAAGAAGTCCGATACTAATTTCTAATGGATATGTCGGTCGTATGGTCTTTCTCATATTGCTATCTGCACGTATGCTTAAATTAATCGCGATTATAATAAAAAAAACAATGACTAAACATTCATTTCATTTTAATCTCTACTAATTCTTTTAACCTGTTTTTAGCTTCTTCGAACGTAGGACTTATTTGAAGTGCTTTTTTATAAAACTTAATAGCATCCTCCTTTTTGTTTAAAGCAACGTAAACATTGGCCATTGTGACTAGTATTAAATCCTTATCAGGAAACTCACTAACATTATTTTCTGAAATCACTTTAGCATCTTCATATCTTTTTAAGGTTAGAAGTTGTTGTGCAATGAAATTCATGGAGATCCAATCAATATAGTAATGTGCCGAATCGTCTTTCATTTTTTTATATTCAACAACAGCTTTCTCAACTCCTAGCTGCTCGATGTAAGCTTCCATTTTTTTGTGAGCAGGTTCTTTCAATTTTACGGGCTTGCTATACAATACTTTGTATAGATTGGTTGTTATGCCAAAAAAATCCGTTGGCGAACTATTACAGAGTATGACCACAAAACTTTTTGTTGAAGGAACTCTTCGCATAAAAGAAATGAACCCTTCCGTCATACCCAGATGAAAATTAGAGGCAACACTGTCCGTTTTTGAATATTTAAATTGTTTATTGAACCATCCATAGCCATAGTTTGCAGGTTTCATTCCTGGAGCAAACATTTCATCTGTCAGTTCTTTATTAATCAATGTATTATCAGATAAAGCAATATGAAATTTGAAAAGGTCATCTACTGTGGAATAGATATCGCCAGTGCCCATCGTATTTGACTGGTCTCTGAAATCTGATGAAGTGTAACCGCCAAAGCTGTAATCATAGCCTGTCGCTCTGTTAGGTACAATTTGTGTATGATAATACGAACCTGAATTATTCATTTTCAATTTTCTAAAAATGTCATCTGACATTAGCTGGGCATAGGATTTTTTAGTTACCCGCTCCATGATAGAGCCCAACGTAAAATATCCCCAACTGCTGTAAGAAAAGGAAGTGCCGGGTGTGAAAGCCAACGGTATGTCTATGAATACTTTTACATACTCCTCTCTTGTAAAATTCTGACGGCTTATTCGTGGGAAAAAATCTTTTATTATATCATAATTCTGTAGGCCGGATGTATGATTAAGTAATTGTGCTACTGTTACTCTTGCCGCAGGCTTATTTTTAAATTCAGGAAGATAATCTTCAATCGTATTATTCAGATCAATTAACCCCTTCTGTACTTGTACTAACAGCAGCACTGCAGTCAAAGGTTTTGAAACAGAGCCAATCATAAACTTTGTATCTGTTTTGTTCGGAATGTTCCATTCCCTATTGGCTAAGCCAAAGGCATCTATATAAATAATTTCTCCATTTTCAGCAACCAATACCGCACCGTCAAACATGTTATAGTTATGATATGCGGTCATCATTTCGGATAACAAAATTTTTTTATCCTGACTAAAACCTATCTGTCCAATAGTTAGCGTGATGAAGAGGAGAATAATTTCTTTTGATCTCATATTTCTATTATGTACAACGCTTGGCTATAAAATCTATGAATTTTAGCTGAAACGGATCAACCTCCCAATAGCATACCTGACGAATATTGTAGTTCCCATTTGGTTTTTCATTGAATGTATATGATGCCGCAGTTTTTTGAAATACTCTTTGCGCCATAGGACAAAACGAAATTAATAAACAAAAAGCACAGAGCAATGTACCATGTGTGCATACGCTCACCTTTTTATCCACCGACATAATAATAAAGCAAGGTCAGATGCTGTGACCTGGCTTTATTATTTCAAATATGTCACATTAGTTAGCCGGCACAAGATGTTTAAATTTTTTCAACTCTGTCAATACTGCTTCTCCAACTCCTTTGGCTGAAGCCGGATTCTGTCCTGTTATAACTCTTTGGTCAATTGTTGTGTGCGCTTGCCAAAGACCTGATTTTTCAAATTTCGCTCCCCGCTCAATCAATTTACTTTCAAGCATAAATGGAACTACTTTGTCAAAACCTGCTGCAACTTCTTCTTCGTTTGTAAAAGCATTGATCTTTTTACCGTCAACCAGGAACGTACCGTTACTTAGCTTAATGTTTATCAGTCCTGCTGGTCCGTGGCAAACAGCACTTACAATGCCACCGTCTTCATAAATTTTTGCCGCTATGCTAGCTAATTCAATGTTGTCTGCAAAGTTCCACATTGTTCCATGTCCACCGGCGTATAGTATGGCAATATATTGGCCCGCATCAACCTCTGATGGCTTCATTGTATTCTCCACTTTGCTTCTGTAATTCTGATTATCCCAGAATTCTCTATTTATTGGATCATTCAAATTAAATCCATCCACAGGGGCTTTACCTCCTTTTGGACTTACAAAGTCAATTTCATAACCTGCTTTGTACAGCACTTCCCAAGGATGTGAAACTTCACTTAGGTAATATCCTGTGGACTGACCTGTGTCTCCCTTTTTGTCGTGGCTTGTTATCACGAATAAAACTTTTTGCTTCATTTTAATAGTATTTTTAATTTGTGCAGCCGCTTGATTAACGACAGAAAAAATGGTGAAGCATGCGATAACCATCAATCCCGATAAAATTGTTTGCTTTAATCTCCTCATGTTGTTTTGTTTAAACACTACAACACAAAGTTGCAAACAACTCTATAGGTGACACAGGAGGTAAGTCACACATTTAATGTGATATAGATCACACTAAGACGATAATCTACTTAGCGTTTCTCTTGAAACACCAAGGTATGAAGCTATCAGGGTCTTGGGAACTCGTTGAAAAAGTTTCGGATAATGATAGAGTAATTGTTCGTAACGCTCCTTTGCATTACTATTCAATAAGGACAAAATTCTGCGTTGTAATGCAACATAGCCTGCATTTGATTTTTTCCTGAAAAAGCGATCCATCTTATGGAGGTCAGCACAAAGTTTCTCACGATTCTGAAAAGAAATACCCAAGAGTTCTGAAGGCTCAATGCAATCAATATTCAAAGTTGAATTTGTCTGGTTAAAGTATGCCTGATAATCAGTTACCCACCAATCTTCAAGAGCAAATTGCATGATATGCTCCTTTCCTTCTTGATCAACGTGGGAGGCTTTCAAAAGTCCACGTACAACAAAGTAATCATTTGTCACAATGTCGCCTTCCTGAATAAGGAACTGATTCTTTTTTAAGCGCTTGGTTGTAAAGTGAGAAAGAATGTATTCAAACTCCTGATCTGTCAACGACGTCACTTTCTCAATTTGTTGTCTTAGCTCGATACTCATTTTATTAGGATTTGGAATTTTTCCAGATTTACGTACCACGGCATAGTGATGCAGCATGAATTAAAAACTTGTGTACTCTCCAGCAATACTGGATTGGCTTGTGGGTTTATTTAACGAATGATATTCCTTTTCCAAGCGTAAGGCAAAAAATAATATATAAAATACAAACAGAAAAATTAAAAAAGTAATGTGCTCTATTGTTATACTTATTACTCCCATGATTATTCCCAAATTTTAAAAATAATATTGGTATAGATGCCGCCATTTCCAATACCCCGTCAAAGCCAGCATGTAGCCTGTCTGGTTTAAAAAATATTCCTGCTATGCCTGCAGCAAAAGAAGCACATAAAAAAGAATAAAATATTTCCTGTTTAGTCAATGAATCACTTCCATTTTCCTTGAAAGAATGGATCAAATAAGAATTCAGGAGTTGGATACAGAAAACATAACATAGTATACCAGTGATAATTAAGAATATTTTTCCATAAGGGCTTATACTAATTTCTTTGATGGCAAATGTCCAGTCACCCGTCTTACTTAGGGCTGAATGTAATATTGTTCCTGAAAACCAAAATAAATTATACGCTGTCAATTGGAAAAAGAAAAATTTAGCAAAGGATATTTTTTTAAGAATAAAGAAAGTCAAGGTACCAATAAGTATGTTAGCAACTGGTCCGCCCAGATCTACTAAAATACTTCCCGGTTTACTTTTAAAATAAACGGAGGTTAATAATTCAATTTTATTTCCAATAATCAGGCATGTAATGCCATGTCCAATTACTTCGTGAATGATATCGGCAATCATGTAGGCTAAAATTCCTATTGTCGCCAACGTAAATTGTTTGCTAATTTTCATATAATGAATTTACAAAGATGGTTTCAAATCCTCGTCTCAATTGAGGACCCCATTTTTTACCAACCATGACTGCAAATTTTTGAGCAAGTAAATTCATAGTAAAGATAGATTTTCTATGAACTCACTGTTTTACCAGCACTTTTTCGTAGGCTTTTCGCAATGCCCCACTGAAGAAAATTTCACCACAGTGGAAATTCCGCCTAAACTGACCACTTCATTTCGCGACAAAGTGACCACCAAAAGTTAACTGGATAGTTGGGGTGAAAAATGCATTGAGTTTTCGGTTGATCACAGCCTGTTTTTAGTTTTCGTATTCTGTCATTTCCTCTGGTAAGCTACTTCTTTTTTTACGCATCGATTCTCCCTTGAGTTCAAGTCGATTGGCGTCATGGATAATTCGATCCAGAATAGCGTCGGCAATAGTCTGTTCCCCAATCACTTCATGCCACTGATTCACTGGCACCTGGGAAGTAAAGAGTGTAGATCTTTTACCATGCCGGTCTTCAATGATCTCCATCAGGATCGTGCGGCTTTGCTGGTCTAATGGCTGAATACCAAAGTCATCCATAATGAGCAAATCCTGCTTCTCCATCTTCACAATTTCTTTAAGGTACGTTCCGTCAGCCTTGCTACTTTTTAAGCGGGCGAAGAGTTTTGAACTATGCTCATACAATACTTTATAGCCAATGGCACAAGCCTGATGGCCGATTGCGGAAGCGATATAGCTTTTACCCACTCCGGTACTTCCTGTGATGAGAACGTTTTCTCTTTTATCGATAAAGTCACAGTCGGCAAGACGAAGCACCTGGTTCTTGTTCAGTTCCCGGTGAGCATCAAAGTTTATTTGCTCCACAGCAGCCTTGTAGCGGAACCGTGCATTCTTAACATTCCGGTTTAGCTTCCGGTTGTAACGTTCATCCCACTCGGAGTCTATGAGCATGGATAACAACTCATCCGCAGTGCACTTCTCTGCATTACCCGATTCAAGGCTGGTAAGGAAGGCACGCACCATGCCGTGAAGTTTCATGGTCTTCATTTTTTCAATAGTTTGATCATTCATTGTTTTTAAGTTTAATTGGTTATTGATAGTAATTTTTACCGCGTATGTTTTCGTGCTCAGGCATAGGAAGCTGACGGTCTTCCTCCAGGTCGTAGAGATCGAGTCCTCTTTGCAGAATGTCTTCAATCGCACGGAAGTGATACAGGCCATAAGCATGACCACGCTGACATGCCTTGATCAATCGCTGATGTCCTACCCGTTTGGCGAACGACAATATTCCCTGACATGATTTATAGGCTTGCTCCGGATGTGGCTTCTTGTGAAGAACCTGAGCGATATAGAACTCCACTTCCTTGCTGATACTGCGGGCTTGTGCTAAGAAGAAATCGGGGTTCCACTCCGCCAGCACCTGATGCTGGGTAGCCATGTGAGAAGGATCAGTAGTGTAGTTGTGAGCACTGCGTACGCGCTGGTGCGTTGCGATAAGCTCGTATTTGTAATAAAACTCAACGATTGACTTGCTGTACAGAACACGCACCTTTTTGCTGATGTATCCAAAAGGAACACTGTAGTAGTGCTTGTCTGCACCAAGACATACATGGCCATTTTTCATTACTGTAGCCACGGATGAGCTGCGCAACTCAAATCGTTTTTCAGGCAAAGGCTGCAGAGTGGCCTTCTCCATTTCTTCAAACTGCTGTTGACGTGAGTAGCTTCTCCCTTTGAAAGAAGTACAGTTGTGGGTATCCAACAACAGTCGTATGCGTTCATTGAGTTGGTCCAGTGAAGTAGGAAGCTCTTTGGGTAGCGAGGCAAAGATGCGCATGTAAGTGATCTTCACGGCTCCTTCCACCAGCGCTTTGTCTTTGGGCTTATAGGCACGCGCAGGAAGAACTGCCATTCCGTAGTAGTCTGCAAAGGCTTCAAAATTTTCATTCAGCTTCGGCTCGTAACGATTGCTCTTGATGACAGCAGACTTGAGATTATCCGGTACAATTGCATTAGGGGCACCACCGAAGTAATGAAGAGCATTCTCGCAGCAACCGATAAAATCTTCTACGCGTTGACTCTCTACTGCTTCCACATAGGTCAGTTGACTGGCTCCCAGTATGGCAACGAAGACCTCCATGATTTTTACTTCCCCGCTCGTTGCATCCACTACCTCCAGCTTCTCTCCGGTGTAATCAACGAAGATCTTGTCACCAGCCTTGTGCGTCATGTGCATGCTCGGATGTACACGTCTCTTATAAAGATTGTAGTGACGATAGAAGGCCGTCATCTTAAATCCATTCGGAAATTGGATGTGATAATCCTCCCACAGACGCAGTAAGGTTACTCCACGTTGTTTTAATCGCTTCTCCTGACCTTTCAAAAAATCATGAAGTGGCGATAAGCGATCGTCAATGGAAGGTTCCGGCTCGTTACAGAAAAGCTCATCCAGGTCTTTATCGGAGAGCTGACTTACATCATCCCATGTGGTTTTCAAGCCAACAAACGTGTGGATGTACTTCTTGACAGTGTTGCGTGAGAGACCGGTGATTGTGCTAACCTGAAGTTTGTTCTGTCCCTGGCAGTATAGCTTTAATACTTGTCTTAGTTTACTCATAGTGATCGGTTTATTGGCCATGGAAAGTCGATTTAAAAGGGGGCAGAGTTAGCCCTTTCAATCAACTGTTCAGGTCAACCGATCTCAATACATTTTCTCTCTAAATCCGGTGGTCAGTTTGCCGCGAAAAACAGTGGTCACTTTGTCGCGAAATCAGGTGGTCACATTCAAACGAAAAAGAGTGGTCATATTACGCGGAATCTCCAACTGTCCGAGAAGCCGCACCATTGCTGCGACGTGAGTGTTTATGACGGCTTGGGTTTTCGAAGCGCGTCTTCGTCCCACGTTGCCGAACGAAATTAAGAAAACAAAACTTCAAATTTATACTGAACCCCAGCCATGTTTTATAAACTTTGTTGGCTGCCGGGCGTTTCAGTCAACCGTTATATACTAAGGAGTCAATGTAGTCAGTCCGAATCTTTGTCGACTAACAAGTCTGCGTAAGTAGTCAAGTCTAAGATCAGACGGAAACGTCCAGCGATTGAGTCTTATTGTTAAACTTTAAAGCAACTTCCACCAATAATCTTTAGTCCGTCAGTAAACATTTTCCAAATTCGAATGTAGCGGAATTGTCCTTGTATTGGATTTCCTAACATTTTTCCTTTCGTGTTATAAACAACCACGACAACTGCGTTGTCACCGATGATCTTGATGTCCTCAAAATTTGCTATTAGTTGTTCTACTTCCATTTCACCAGATCTGTGGGAAGCTAAATCCATTTCTTTTGTTACGGTCTGTCCATTCGGTGCTATGAATAATAAGTCGTCATGCAGGATTTTGTCAAGTAACTTTATGTCACTCGTTTTAATTCCTTGTATTAATTTATTTTCAATTTCAATGATTTCTTCTTCTCTCATCTTATTTGTTTGTCGGACTTGTTCAATCCATGATTGTCTCTACACCTTACCTGCAACGTTTGGCAGCTACAATAAGTTGGCGATTTCGGAGCACAAAACTGTCTGGCACCACTGAACTTGTTACGAAGTACAAAACTTCATTTAACCACTAACCGCCAATTTCTTGTAGGTGCTGTTACAGGCTGTGTTTCTTTCTTGACGGTAGGTATAGTCCATTTTTTAATGTCGTTCGTGTTGAATAAATAAAGGACTTGTTTCGGAAACATTGTCTCGTAATCTGATGCTTGGCGAATATTTCATTTCTCTGTCAATTTATTCTTCAATTCAACTGATAAGTTTTCATCTGTCAAAACCATTGTTGCATCTTGGCAATATTGCGTTTTCCCGAGATATTGTTCGTATCCAGATGTTTTAATAGTAGTAAACTTTATCCACTCCTTATTCTCTTGAGATAAAAATTCTCCACATAAGAGAAAGATCTTTTCACTGTTTGGTGATTTAATATAGCCAATTTTCACATTCCGAAAATCAATAGGTGTCGGTGGTTGATGATTACGAAAATCATTGGAAGCCGAAATAATTAAAAACTGAACAACAGAGTCAGGAATACTTTCATTTTCAGAAATTGCGGTTGAACTGACTTTCGTATCTGCTTTTTTGTTAGAGTTACAACATACGATTGCTGACATAAAAAATATGAAAGCAAATGTTTTTAGTGTGTTTTTAAAAATTTGTTTGGTCATTTCGTTATTCAATTTATTGTCTTGTCGTTTGAGTGGTTGTCCTAACATAGCCTATACCGTTTGTGTTTCTGCAGTGGTGCGCTTCCGAAGCCGCATTCTGTCCCCAAAAAGAAAACGTTGAGTGAAGATAAAAACTTTGAGCTACACGTCACCTCACCATTGAAGAAACATTTTGTTGGCGGCAGTAGTTGCTACTCCGTCCTACTAAACGTCAAATCTCCACCCGCATCGCTATGGGAATTAATCAAAGTTAAACAATTAAATGATGTACTAAGATACAACAGTGTCGACTGGCTGTATTTGCTGGTCTTTGGATTGAAAAACTTTATTGCCAATACATCGTATACCGTATTTGTACCCTCTCCAAAATACTTAATGTCATATGTAAGTTCATCTGTCACGCGTCCATCGACATAAATCAGCACAATATTTTCTTTAAACTCATAATTCATTTTGGAGTTAGTCGGAGTTTGTGTCGTTGTCACCATGCCACGACCAGAATAGGTAGTCTTGACCCAGTCCCACTTGCCAATAATTTTAATTTTTGCGGTCTCTTTTGACTTGACCATTGTGTTAACTAAACAGTCTGTCACTGGGGTTGGAACAGAAGAGTTGTAGGTGCAACTACAAAGAACAATTATCTGTCCAAGAATGAAGAGTTTTAAAGTTCTCATAGATAATTTATACTTAACACATTTCATTCGAGTTTAGTTGGTCAGTCAATCGAACTATTGCCGGCAACGTTTAGCTAAATGTAGTTACGGCATTTTGAAACTGTTTCCTAACCTACGAGGCCAAACTAAATTGTATGATTATTTCAACAACGGGGGTTACCCCGCAATTACATTTAGCTTTTGTTGCGAGCTGGGCGCTTGGCCGTCCTCTTTTTTGAGAAGTACTCTTTGATCTGTTCGAAGTCCATGTCTGCGATGTCCTTGCTTATTCTGTCACGCTGCTCTCTCATAAAGTCAACTGCGGCAAAATCTTTCTTAATTGTTGTAGTTTTCGTTGCCATCGCTAAATCTCTTTTGGTGTTCTTATTTCCAAAGTCTGATGTCCCAGTCGTAAATTTACAGAATTATAGCCTCTTATTCTGTTAATGTTTATGATGTGCTTAAAGTTACAGCTTACTAAAATATCTACTTTGTGTATTGTCGCGAGGGCGATATGGATGCAGTCCGCCCGACTTGTTTTCCCGACCACCTTTTCCCTGATGTAAGTGTCGCCCAAGTTAACAGCTTCCGGGGTAATCTCTACGAATTCCTTTTGCACAGAAGTTAACTGATTCAGATAGTTTCTGACTTTTTCAGGTGCGTCAATCAGTTCGTCAGTAGTAATTTCTGAATAGACAATTCTAATGTCTCCTTTTTCAACCTTGTCAAAGAACGGTTTTGTGTCTGTTAAAAATTCGACGTCGAACAGTCCACCCACAACCGATGTGTCAATATAAATTCTCTGAATCATTTTAATAGGCTAATATTTTTAGCGCCTTGCAGCCAACGTTTGTATTTCTGCAGTGGTACGCTTCCGAAGCCGCATCCTGTCCCCGAAACGAAAACGTTGAACGAAGATAAAAACTTTGAGCTACACGTCACCGCACCATTGCGCAAACATTTTGTTGTGTGCTCGGGCGCACCAACCGTTACTTTTTCTACGGCTTGTCTCAAGTCGTCCGTAACGTTTTGTTGACGCGTTCGAGTCCAAAAAAATACTTTTGAAGCCGAGTCAAGTCCATGGTTGATGTTTTGCTTCAGTTAGTCCAAGTTTTCCGCGAAACCTTAAACTTTATCTCATTACGCCACTTTTAATTTTACGATAAGCAAGCGGGGTTTGCTTAAATTTTTTTTTGAAAAGTCGTATGAAAGAACTCTGATCTTCAAACCCACAAGCAGTTCCAACTAGAGAAATGGGCCTCTTTGTTTTTGTAAGAAGCTTGCATACTTCTTTCATGCGAAGATGAGTAAAGTATTGAAGTGGTGTTAGTTCGTAGACACTCTTAAATAACCGGTGAAAATGAAAGGGTGATAGATTGGCCGTGTCCGCCAATTGAGCCAAAGCAACTCCACTTTTTAAATTCTCTCTCATAAATTTAAGAGCAAGTTTTAGCTTGTTGTTCAAATCTTTTTTTGTGATTTCATTTTGGGCTTTAATTCTATTAGTCGGCTTGTATTTTTCCAATTGATACCAGGGTCTTTTCGGCCGGTTGGCTGGATAACCGTATTGCTGTCGAAAGGCTTTTCGCTCTTTTGTAAAATCCCACCATTTCACGCGGTTATCAAAGTGCTCAGCATAGTGAATGCAAAGACGCATTTGGTCTTCAACACATGGATCAATCCAGGCACCTAATTGACGCTCAAGTCGGTCGACAAGTTTAGCCGGGTCTTTTCCTTTGAGATCTTGAATCGAATAAAAACCCAGTGAAATCAGGTCTTGGGCAAAACGGATTCCAATGGAAGGAATGGTTTGAAATTGGGAGATTGCTTTAAGTTCCATCGCCCGTATTTTCGAGATGCCCAAAATAGCTCGTAGATTTTCCGCAGAATGGTGATGGATTTCACTCAGCTTGACCTTGTTTACCCTCAACTTTCTTTTCTCGGAGATTAAAATGTCCAGGCGATTCATTGAGTCATTCATCTTCTGCAAAAGTTAGCATGTAATTGTTATTGTCTTTAATTGAAAACTCGGTGGCGCCATAAAATGTTTTTTTCAGTCCGTGCAAAACGGTAACCTTGTCATTTATCTTCTCAAAGAATGTATGGATATTTTTCACTTTAATATATAACAACAAAGAACCGCCATTGCTTCTGTTAACCAGTGGTAAAGTGTTTTCGATGCTGGCAAATGTTTGAAACATGAAAGTTACACTTCCGCAACTCATCATAACAAAGATCGGGTTCTTCTGTTCAGGCACAGCGGCTATAACAGTGAATCCAAGAATTTCATAGAATTCAACAGTAGCGTGAATGTCATTAACAAAAATGTTTGGTGAAACAGTTTCCATGGTAATTGGTTTATTAGTTGAGTTCTCTTGAGATATTGATGTATATGCAGGCAGTATCAATGCAATTATCAAGTACTTTTTCATTTTGTTTTTTACCAAAAGTAATGGATGCAAGCAATCGGAAATGTGCAAAACTTGCGAAGTTGAAAAATCTTCCGTTACACTGCAAAGTCGTCAGGTGAAAATCATCCCTGTCCGGATTATTCAGCGCCCTTTTATGATGTTAAAAAGTCGTTAGGTAAAAGTCGTCCAAGATGTCTGCGGAAACGAAATGTTGTCGTCTGGGTCGATACTCTCCGCGGAACTTTTTAGCGCCTGGCACACAACGTTTGTGTATGAACCGTGGCTGGGATTTCGAAGCGATGTCCTGTCCCAGGTCAGGTGACCAAACATTATTTGAAAACTAAACTACAAATTTACGCTGAACCCCAGCCATTGATTATGCGCTTTATTGCAAGCCGTAGGGTCTTGTCCGCTCTCCATTAATTGCAATAATTCTTAATCATTTCATATGCCCTAGGATGTCCAAGTTCTCCTGCTTTACTCAAATCTAAACACCCACCGTACTTGTCGTTTACGAAAATCTTAGAAACCTCTATTAAAAAATGCGTCAGTAAATTTTGGATTGAGTTCAATTGCCTTATTGAAGTCCATAATTGATTCTTGATAATTTTTAAAATACCTTTTGATACGCCTCTGTTACCATATGCAATAGCGTCATTTGGGTCTAAATCGCCTTGATACTGTCGGCTATGGAGCCTAAGTCCCCGCCATGACGTCATACACCGTGTTGGCCGCTGTCCGTTTACCCGAGAACCTTCTCCAATTTATCAGGATCTTGTCGACTGTCCCAAATGGTTAGAATGAAAATCTGAGTTTCAGTCTCTTCGTAGAATATTAGATAGTCCCTCACTGTTTTAATTCTAGTGTTCGGGTCGTTCGTTGCTTTACCTATGTGAGGAAAGCCCTCAATGATTTGGATTGAGTCTTTAAATAATTTGTTTAGTATTTTACTGTAAGTATTTGATTCGTTTCGTATACGCCAATAATGCAAAATGGCTTTCCTGTCGTCCCGCGCCTTCAGTGACCAGACTACCTGCATAGCCATTCGTCAATTTCATGGTTGGCCTGTTCGTCCGTCAAGAATTCGCCTCTCTTAATTTGTTGTCTCGCCTGATCAACGGCATTCCGTTGTTCATCGTTAAGTTTGTAAGCTTCAATGCTCTCAGTCTCCAGTTCAAGAAGTCGATAGGCTTCTTCAAGCAGATTTTCGTCATCGGTCTTTTGAATCTTGTCAATAAGCCGTTTCCTCAATTCTATCGTCGACATGTGTTTATTTGTTTGTGCGAATTTACAGTTTTTTTCCCCTAATAGTTGAGGTTACACTATTGAAACGGGTTGCTGAGATGGTCTACTAAATCCGGACACAAACTAAACTTAACTTTGTGTTCTTATGGAAAGGAAGATCGGAAAAACACGGCATCGGAAGTATGATGCACAATTCAAGGAGGAAGCCCTGAGGCAA